>Ga0172370_10002625_pt1 | contig 25721 bp, 19 predicted proteins | sample LakKiv5m_FD_114538 | JGI IMG/M metagenome (GOLD analysis project Ga0172370, IMG submission 114538) | Freshwater microbial communities from Kabuno Bay, South-Kivu, Congo - kab_022012_11.5m | ecosystem: Environmental > Aquatic > Freshwater > Lake | place: Democratic Republic of the Congo...
CTTGGCGGAGCAGCTCGTGCCGTCCTTGCCCGCCAGGCCATCCTTGCCCGGCGCACCGTCCTTGCCGACGCCGTCCTTGCCATCTTTGCCGTTCTTGCCGTCGGTCAGCGTCACCTTGACGCCACCGCAATCGACGGTCTTGGTTCCGTCGCCCTTGTCGGTGACGGTGCAGGCGGTTCCCGCAGGACCTTTGGCGCCCGCGGGACCCGCGGACCCTTCACAAGCGCTGACCAATCCGGCCGCGCCGACCACTACCAGGGCGCGCCAGGGCGCCGCACGAAGCAGACTCAACATCTTCTCCCCCGTTCCTCGCGGGAGATATGCCGGTCGCGCAACGCCCTTTGCGTCGTGCCAACGGATCTCCCTTTGCAAGCGGAAATTCAATTTGCCGACGCCTTGCGGTCCAAACCGTTCGGACGCCCGAAAGTTCCCACCTCTACCAGCGCGCAGCTGACATCGGTGGGGCCAACGCCGCCGCTTCTATGCAGGATGCATACCAGGGTGCGGGCGTGGGCACAATTTGCGTCTCCAATCAATTCATTGAGACCATTCTTATCGTGAAATTAAGATATAACTTATCTTATTTCCCCAGAAGAACCAGGCAATTGGCCATCGGCCGGCCGCACGATCGGCGGTTCCCTCACCGCGAATTTCTACCGCGATGGCCATACATACGGAATCGCATTGCGAAACTGCCCATCAAGGCATGCGGCGCCGAGAAATCGGCAGGCGCGCCGATAGTTCGGCATTCCCGGCAACATCGTATTTCTACAGGTATGTCCCAAGGCGCACACATCTCCTCGATGTTGGCCCTGCCGAAATATCGGCACGCCCAGGGTCAGCGGCAGCATGCGCCTGGGCCCGGGGTAGGAGGTGGAGCCCAGACACCCCACGCCTGTGTTCCGGATTCACGTCGTGATTGACGAATCGATCGGCGCGATCGAGCCTTTGCTGGGCTTTCGTGGGGATCCGACCATGGCACAGGCACAAGACAAGACGACGACACCGACGACCACTGCGGCCACGCCCTCGGGCTCGGGTGGCACGCCGACCGCGACGCCGGGCACGGTGCGGGACAAGGTCGCTCGCAGCAACTACAAAGACGGGGCTGCACTGCTGCAGCCGGACCATGCGCCGGGCTATGGCGGCGGCAAGGATGCCGTCTCTCCCGCCAGCAAGGACGCGCCCAACCGGTACGCGATGGGCGGAGGCGTCAGTGCCGGTGACGGCAAGTACAGCAACTGGCGCGGCACAGGCGTCGGCACCGGCACGACCGACAAGGATCGGCCCAGTGAAGGCAAGGACGGCAAGGTCGCTGCGCCGAAGAACGCGCGCATCGGCGCACCCAAGGTCGCGGATGTCGGGCCAACCAAGGAGATTCTGAAGGAAGGCACGAAGAAGGACCTCGGCGGCGGCGGGTACCTGCAGAAATGGGCCGGTACCTCGGCAGAGAACAAGATCGAGCCATCGATCACCCGCGACAAGGAAGGGGTCTCCGGCGAACTGGCCTCCGGCAATGCGACGGCGAGCGCAGGCGTCAAGCTCGGTGTGGGGGCAAAGGCCAGTAGAGAAGGCAAGTACGGCAGCGCCGAAGCAAAGGCGGATGCCGGCCTCGTGGCTCAGGCTGGGGCGCGCGCGAAGTACGGCATCGGCAGCGACGGGGTCGAAGGCGGCTTCGATGCTTCGGCCAAGGCGGGTGCAGAGGCATCAGCCAGTGCCGAGGCCCGATCGGCCAAGTTTTTGGGCACCGACGCCGGCGCCGCCGCCAAGGCCAAGGCTTTCGCCGGGGCGCGCGTGGGTGCAGGCGCCAAGGTCGCGGTCACCAAGGAGTTCATCGGTGCCAAGGGCAACATCGGTGGCTTCGCGGGCGCCGAGGCAGCCGGCGAACTGCAAGCGCATGTCGGCCCAGTGACAGGCAAGGTCAAGGGCTCGGCGATGGCCGGCATCGGCGCGTCACTCGACGGCGAGATCAGCTACAGTCACGGCAAGTTGCATTTCTCTGCCAAGGCGTCTGCGTGCCTGGGCTTGGGCCTGGCGGTCGGGACGGAGGTCGAGATCGACATCGGTGAAGCGATCAAGATGGGCGGCGAGATCGCCAAGATCGCGTATCGTTTCGCGGATCAGGACGGCGACGGCAAGATTTCGCTCAATGACGGCGCGACGCTCGCCGGCAAGGGCGCAAAGGGCGGTGCCAAAGCGATCGACAAGGGCGTGGACGGTGCAATCGCCGCGTTGGATGGCGATGGTGACGGCAGGTTCAGCAGCAATGACCTCAAAGTGCGCGCGCAGCAGGCTGGCAGCGCCGTCAAAGGTGCCGGCAAGGCGATCGCGGGCGCCGGCAAGGCGGCGGTCAAGGCAGGGCACGATGCGCTCGATCGGGATGGCGACGGCAAGCTCGGTGCCGGCGATGTGACGGCCGGAGCCAAGCAGTTGGGTGGCAAACTGGTCGCAGCCGAGCACAAAGTCGCCGAGAAGGCCAAGGGCGCTGCGAAGTGGGCGGTCAAGGAAGGCGCGGAGATCAAGGATGCCGCCGGACGCGGCTTGAAGAGGGCGGGCGAACTGGCGTCGGGCGCGGTGCACAAGCTCCACGATGCGGCCGATGCCGACGGTGACGGAAAGTTGTCGCTGAAGGATGCGGGTTTGCGCGCGGGCCAAGCCAAGGACGCCGTGGTGGGCGCCGGCAAGAAGGTCGTCGGTGCGGGTGTCGATGCGGCGAAGTACGCCGGGGCCAAGGTGGCTGCCGGCGCGACCAAAGTGGCACATGCGGCGCACGACGCGGCCGACGTCAACGGCGATGGCAAAGTGAACGTCGAGGACGCCAAGGCAGCGATGCACGGCGCGATCTCGGCCGTTCAGGACAAGGCTCAGGCCGCCAAGCAGGCGGTGCGCGGGGCGATGGACGTCAATGGCGATGGCAAGGTTGACGCCAGGGATGTGTCGGCGGCCGCAGAAGCGGCCAAGGAGCGGGCCGTGGCGACGTACCACGGCTCTGTCGACAAAGCCAAGGAAGTTGCTCACAAAGCGGTCGAGACGGCCAAGGCGACGGCGGCCACGGTCAAGAAGGCGGCAGATCGCGATGGCGACGGCAAGCTCGGCGTGAACGACGCCGTGACTGGCGCACGGCAAGCCTACCGCGGCGCCAAGAAGGCCGCTGGCGTCGTCGCGGAAAAGGGCAAGGAAGTTCTGGCGCAAGCGAAGCGACAGGCGGTTCAGGCGCGCGCGACCTTCTCGCAGGCGGTGGACGACGCTTCGGCGACGCTGAGCGGAAGCTGGGGCAAGATCAAGGGATTCTTTGGCCGCGGAAAGAACACCAAGGAATAGGCGCCGGCAGACTTGGGATCCGTGCAAGAACAGGTTGATCCAACTTGTCTTGCGCCATGCCCTGAGCGCTCGTGCCAAAATAGCTTGGCACAGTGCGCGTTTGCCCTTTTTCTCTGGTCGCCAAGCTCACCGATGCGGATTCGCGGCGACTTCTGTGACAACGACGCGATCGAGTCGTTCCGTCCCAGGCCTTTACGCCGGCTGCACGATGCCAAAGCGGTTCTGATCGGGATCCAGGAACAAAGCGAACAGGCTGCCATCGCCCAGATCACGAGGCGGTGCTAGCACTTGTCCACCGTTGTCGCGGATGGCCTGGCAGGTCGCGGCGATGTCGAGGACCGAAATGTAGTCAGTCATGCCTTTGAGCCGCGCGCCACGCGCGCCGCCGACCAGGCCGACACCAGGTTGCGTGGCATTGCAGACGGCGTAGTCGGCCATGCCTTCGACGATCTCGAACGGCCAGTCGACCAACGCACCATAATAGTGCATGGCGGCGTCGAGGTCGGCGGCACCCAACTCCAACCAACTAATTGGATTTAGTCCAGATCCCGACAATTCGGGCGAGGCATCCTGCGCCGGTTGCCAGAAGGCCAGTTCATTGAGCCAGGGATCGAGGGTATCGGTCCACGCGCCGGCACCCGGCACATCGGAATGCTCGACCGCAATTTTTCCACCTAGTTTCGCAGCATGTGCGGCATCAGCATCGCAGTCAGCGGAACGCACATAGTGGCACACGCCCAGCGGCATGCCGGATTCGCCAATCTGCCAGAGCGAAAGGATCGGTGCCTGGCCGGTGTCGACCATGGCGTAGTCGTCGCTGACCGGCGTGACCTGCCAATCGAAGACCTGACCAAAAAAGGCCATCGAGCGCTGCAAGTCGTTCACACGAATCTCGATCTGCCACAGATGCCGGGCCATGGGCGCCTCCTCGGTGCAATGCCGCGACTGTAGCGGCAGCCGCTGCGGCGGGCAAGCCATCCGGCCAAGACACGACCGTGACGAACCTTGACTTGACGCGGCGCAAACGGAAGTCTCAGGATGCTCGGGCGGTTGAATGCGGTCGGTCGGCACCGCTCGCGCTACCGTGCCTTTCTCTTGTTGTCCGCTCGACTCCGAGGCTTCATGCGATCTTCTGTGGCGACCGTGCTCGTGTTGTGGACGTGTGTGGGCCTCTGTTCGTGCGGCGAAGATACCCTCGTCACGATGCCGGCGCACGACGTGAAAGCGGCTGATTCACTGCACGATTCTGCGCTATCCGGGCAGGATGGATTCGGTGCGGATGGCGCATTTGACCTCACCTCCGACCCGGGACCCGATGGGATCATCGACGACGAGGGCGCGGGACCGGATCTGCCGGACGGCACAGGCGTCTTCGATGTGCCGCCCGATAGCGATCTCGCAGGTGAGGCCGGTGACTCGGACGATGGCGGCAGCGACCTTGCCGGCGACGCCAGCGACACGGCTGGGCCAGCCTGCAGCAGCAGCGCGCAATGCAACGACGACAACCCTTGCACGACAGACAGTTGCAACAACGGTGCGTGCGCCTACGTCGCCAGCCCCGGCTGCAGCCCGCCGTGTGGTCCATCGACGCCGTGCAAGACCGGTGTGTGCAACCCGGCAACGAACGCTTGCGTCGCGTGCCTGCAGCCGAGCGACTGCGGCGCCCAGGCTGCCTGCGTCGCGGGCAAGTGCGAAACCACGAATACCTGCAAGGAGGCGGGTGATTGCAGCGGGGCGGCACCCTTGTGCGACAAGACCTCCGGGGCCTGCGTGGCGTGCCTGACCGACACGGACTGCAAGGCGGGCGAACAGTGCAAGGCCGGGGTTTGCGTGGTCAAGCCGCCCTGCGCTTCGAGCACGGATTGTGCACACATTTGCGACACGGCGGTGGGCACTTGCGTCGATTGCCTGGAGAGCACGGACTGCGCTCCTCAGCAGTACTGCGCGCCAGACCACAGTTGCCAGCAGGACGTCTGCGTGACGAGCACCTGCAGTGCGGCGGCCCTGTTCAACTGCAAGGCCGACGGCAGCGGCTACGAACCGGAAATCGCGTGCAACGACGGCAACGCCTGCACGGCGGATGTCTGCGCGCTGCCGCTGGGCTGCACCGCGACCGCGATGCCCGCCTGCGACGACGGCAACCCGTGCACGGACGACAGCTGCGATGCGGCGGTCGGTTGCGTCTACTTGCCCAACACCGCGACTTGCACGGACAATGACGCGTGTACCCTGGACGGGATGTGTGCGGGCGGCGTGTGCATGGCGGACGCCGTGACGTGCACGGACGGCAACGTCTGCAGCGACGACAGTTCCGAGGCGGAGCGCGGCTGCGTCTTTGCGCCCAACGCGGCGACCTGCACCGACGGCGATGCGTGCACGGGCGGCGATGGATGCTCGGGCGGGGCGTGCGCAACGGCTGTGGTGATCTGTGACGACAACAACCCTTGCACGGATGACAGTTGCGACAGCGCCACTGGGTGCGTCCATCTGGCCAACAGCGTGACCTGCAGCGACGGCAGCGCCTGCACGGCGGACGACGTGTGTGCGGTGGGCCTTTGCGCAGGAGCGACGGTCACTTGCGACGACGGCCACGCGTGCACGGACGACAGCTGCGATGCCGCGGCCGGTTGCGTGTACCTGGCCAATGCCGCGACCTGCACCGACGACGACGCGTGCACGCTGGGCGACGCCTGCGCCATGGGGCTGTGCGCCGGCGCAACGATGACGTGCCAGGACGACAACCTGTGCACGGACGACGGCTGCAACCCCGCAAATGGGTGCGTGTTCTTGCCGAATGCCGTGACTTGCGATGACGGCAGTGTCTGCACGCAGACCGACATGTGCCAGGCAAGCGTATGCAAGGGCGCGGCCATCGCGTGCGACGACACGAACCCGTGCACGACGGACGCCTGCGATGCCGTCACCGGCTGCATTTTCGTGGCGAACGCCTTGGCGTGTGTGGACGGCGACGCATGCACGGATGGCGATACTTGCAACTATGGGAATTGCAAGGGCAGTAGCATCACGTGCCAGGATGACAACCCTTGCACGGACGATGGCTGCCAACCGGCCACGGGGTGCGTGTTCCTGGCGAACGGCGCGACGTGCACGGACGACAGCTTGTGCACCAAGGACGACAGTTGCGCGGGCGGCGCGTGCGTGGGCATGCCAGTCGTCTGCAATGACGGCAACCCTTGCACCGACGACAGTTGCGTGACGCAGACCGGCTGCACCGCCGCCGTCAACACGAGCGCCTGCGATGACGGCAATGCCTGCACCACCAACGATGTTTGTGGCGGCGGCGCCTGCGCGGGTGCGACTGTCGTGTGCAATGACGGCAACCTCTGCACGGACGACGCTTGCGCACCGGCCACAGGTTGCACGGCGACAGACAACGCGGACGCCTGCCCGGACGGCGACAAGTGCACCCAAGACGAATTGTGCAAGGGGGGCACGTGCACGCAAGAACCGGTCAACTGCGATGACGCCAACGACTGCACGGCGGATAGCTGTGATGCAACGGCGGGTTGCACGCACGTGGCTGTGAGCGACTTCGCGGCGTGCGGAGCCGTCGCGACCAACGCTTGCATGGCCGGCATCTGCATTGCGTGCAGCGGCAAGGCCACGTTCTATGTCGATGGCGATGGCGATGGCTTCGGCGCGGGCGACGGCAAGGTCTTGTGCGCGGCGGATGCCACCTACAAGGTCGCCGCGGCGGGCGACTGCGACGACGCCGATGCCGCGATCCGCCCGAATGCCGAGGAGGTCTGCAACGGCAGCGACGACAATTGCGACGGCGCGATCGATCCGAAGAACAGCGGCGGATGTGTGACCTATTACGCCGACACGGACGCAGATGGTTATGGTGCGGGCACGGGCAGCTGCGTGTGCGCCAAGCCAGCGGCAACGGCTCAGAACAACTTGGATTGCTGCGACGCGGACAATTTGGCGCACCCAGGACAGGCAGCCTGGTACACGACGGTCAACGGATGCGCGTCATGGGATTACGACTGCAGCGGCGGCTCCGAGTACCAGTGGGACAAAAACGCCCACGGCAGCTGCGGCGGCGTCCTGTGCAACGGCAAGGATGGCTGGGTCAGCGTGCCGACCGAGTGTGGTGTGACGCGCTTCTACATCACCGGCTGCACGTGGCCAGGCAGCGGAAGTTGGTGTAAAACAAGCGGATTCGACTTAACACAGGCCTGCCACTGACCGTGTCGCCGAGACGGGTGTCCTTTTTGCGGCGACGCAGCGGTCAGCTCCACCAACCCTGGGCAATGCCCCAGGAACGCAAGAGGGCGGCCAGGCAGCCGGCGAGCCCCCCGGCGACGACGTCGGTGCTGAGCACGGTGGAACTGTTGCGCGGCCAGCGCACGCGGCGCAAAGGCTGGGCTTGCTGGTGGACGCCCAGCAGGCGCGCGCCCATGAAGGCGACGACAACCCAAAGTGGCTGCCACGGTACGCACAACAGGGCCAGCAGGCTGCCGGCAAAACCTGCGAGAACCGGGTGCGAGGCGTCACTGCTCGCGGGGCCAGCCCACCAACGGCGTGCCGACCAGAGCGAGACGCCGGCGAGGACGGCCGCGATGCCGACGCGCAGGGACGGGGCGAGACCGGCGGCAAGGGCTGCCGCGGGCATGGCAGCGAGGGCGCCGAAGCTTCCGGCGGCGACGGGCGCGTAGCCGGCGAGTCCGATGCAGTGCACGCCTTCGCGCCGGCGCGAGTCGGCCAAGGCGTTGGTCGCCGAGGTACCGCGCAGCGGTCCCAATGCGAGCGGCACTGCGAACAGGCAACCGAGCGCGGCCAAGGCGAGGCCCAGCAGCAAGACAAGCCCCAGGTGAGAAAGCGCGGCAATATCGCTGAAATACAGAACGCCTGCTGCCAGCGCTGCGGGAGCCAGGCCGTGGGTCGCGTTGCGGGCGGCGGACGCGAAGCCGGCCTCGGCATCGAGATCGGGCGCGGCTGTCGCGGCCCACTGCAGGCCCGCGCCAAGGGCGAAGACGCCGCCCAGTGCCACGCCAAGCAAGTCTACGGGCGACGGCCCGCCGGAGGGCCGCGGCACAAAGAGGGCCAGCCCGATCAGGGTCGTGGCGGGTGGCACGAGGGCGAGGCACGCGACGCGCACGTCGCGCAGGAGCCAGACGAGCAAGGCCGTGACGGCCAGCCCAGCAGGCAACGCGCTGAACGACAGGTCGAACCAGGGCACCAGCCCGTGCATGCGGTGCAGCGAATCATGCCGAGGTAAGGTCAGGCCTGGCCAGGGTGTTGTGGCCGCGGCGACGACGGCGCCGAGCAGGGCCAGACGCGACAGCGACGGTATCCACCCGTGCGCTCGGGCGGCAAGGCCCCACGCCAACGCCGGTCCTGCGGGCGGCAGCCTCTCGCGCGGCGCGAGGCGCAACAGTGCCGGCAGCAGGGCGTGGCTGGCGACCAGCACCGCGCACAGGCCCAGCCCAAGCAGAAGGCCGCAGGCACGCAACGTCGCCCGCTCGAAGACGCCCAGGCCAAGACCCGTGCCCGCGACGAGCAGGGCTGCGACGGCAGCACCACGCCCCTCGTGGTGAAAAACGATGTGGACGGCCCGCGCCCGCGCCATGCCGCGCGCCAGAGCGAGCTGGTAGCGGTCGTACAGGTGCGCGCTATGTCCGACACCCGCCGCCAACAGCACGGCGACACCGACACCGAGCAACGGATCTGCAGGCGCCAGCAGGCGGCCCGCAATGCCAAACGTCCATGCCAGTGCAGCCAGAACCGGCGCGAGGACGGTCGCGGCCGCGGCCCAGCGCTGCCAGCGCAGGAGCAAGAGCCCCAGCAGCAAGAGCAGCGTCGGCGCGGCCACCGCAAGGACGCTCAGGGCCGGCAACGGCAACCCGCCGGACCAGGCCCGCGCGGCACACGCCGAACACGCCCACACCGTCAGCAGCCCCGCACCCGTCGCGATCTTGCCCGGATGTGCATAAGATGCCGCGGCCACCGTACCCAGCGCCGCCTGCAACCGATCCGCCGGACGGGCGGCGGCGGCGTGCCACTCCGCGCCGCCGAAGGCCGCGAGATGTCGCGCGCGAATCGCCGTGTCCAGACCCACGTCGGCGTGCGCAGGCCGGGACGGATTCGCGGTCGTAGATACGGCGGTCGTCGCCACTGGTTCTTCCTCCCCCCCGCGGCCCAGGCCGACCGCGGCTTGCGTCGCGCCCCGCGACACGCCCCGACGCGGCGCCGTCAGACGCTCGCACGTGTTCAATTCAGTTGGTGGTCACTTCACGGGTACGCAAAGCGTGGGCGGGCTGTCAAGGCGGGTCGCGCCACGTGGCCGGGCTCAGGACGGATTCTCATCAACGTCTGCAATTCCTGCCGGCTACACACAAACGACTTGCCCATCCACGGTCAGGTCGGCTAGTTTCGCGTCCTCTGGCCCCCTGTGCCGGTTCCCGTCGTGATGCTCTTCCTTGTCCTCTGCACGCCTCTCGGGCGCCTTGCGCTCGCGTTCCATGCCATCGTGCTCTGTGCGCTGCTGCTTGCTTCAGCGTGCGCTGGCGTCGGTCCGCGCAGCTTGTTGTGGGGCTCAGACCAGACCCGCGCGGCCACCACTCCGGCCAACGGCTGCAACGGCGCGGTCTCGCTTTGCCAACGCCGCTACGATCAAGTCGCCTACGCCACCACCCACAACGCCATGTCGAGTGCCGACGAAGGCTGGTGGCTCGCCAACCAGCGCCGCAGCATCGCGCGCCAACTCGTCGACGGCGTGCGGGGCCTGATGCTCGACACGCACTATGACAGCGATGACCACACCGTCTGGCTCTGCCACGGGCCGTGTTGGCTCGGCCGAACCCGCCTTGACAAGGAACTGGCTGTCATCGCGCGCTTTCTTGACGACCACCCCCACGAGATCATCACACTCATCCTGGAAGCCAAGGTGTCGGCTGCGGATACCGGCGTCGCCTTTGCGGCCAGCGGCGTGTTGCGCCATGTCTATGAACACCCGGCCGGGCAGCCTTGGCCGACGCTCGGCCAGATGATCGCCAAGGGGCAACGGCTCGTGGTGTTCACCGATCACGGCGGCGGCGCCTTCCCTTGGTATCACGCACAGTGGCAGCACTGCCTCGAGAACCCGTTTGCGGCTTGGACCGAACGCTCTTTCGATTGCAGCGTGAACCGCGGCAAGGTCGGCAACGCGCTGTCGGTGCTCAACCACTTCGTGTCTGATCCACTTCCGGATCGGCGTGTTGCCGCGCTGGTCAACCGCAGCCGCGGCTTGCTGCAGCACGCGCGCCGCTGCGAGCGCGAGTGGCAGCACGTCGTGAACTTCGTCACCGTCGACCACTACGACCAAGGCGATGTGTTCGATGTCGTGGCACAATTGAACGCCGGCTCGGCCGTGGCGAGCCTCGCGCTCATGCCGTAAGAACACCGACGAGAACAACGCGTCGGCGGTTCGTTTGCTTTTTGTCTGGTCGCCAATCTCACCGATGCGGATTCGCGGCGACGCACAGCGAACAAGTCGATCGACTTGTCTTCGCTGGAGCCCAACTATCTAGAAATACCAGCGTAGAGCGCCGCCGCCGCTGACCACCTGCGCCCCCGCCAGGAGGTCGCCGAAGATCCACGATGGCCTGGCCTCCAGCACGAACTCCAGCGGGACTTCCTGCAACTGCCAGCCGACTTCGACGATCGCGGCAACCGCGAGCAACGTGGCCGAGTCATTCGCAGCCGAGTACGAAATGCCCGCGACACCGACACCTCCGCCCCAGAAAAGGCGATTGCGCAGCAGGGCCCAGCGCGGTCTTGCCTCCAACGTCGCGTCTGCGCCGACACCGAAACCGGAGCTGCGGAACACGCCCACGCACATCTGCAGCGCGAAGTCGTCGTCGGCGTAGAGCTTGCCCGACAACCCACTGAGCAGGCTGCCGGCGCTCAGACCCAGCCCGACGGCGAGATCCTTGCCGACCACGCCTTGGGGCGCAGTTGGATCCTGGTTCACTGCCTTGTCGTGAACTTCCTGCTTGCGCGGCGGAGGTCGAGCCAGCGCCGGCGCCACCGCGAGCACGGAACCGGCGAGGGCACAGACCAGCACGACGCGGCAAAGGCGGCAGATTGTCACACGATCCTCCCTTCCGCCGGACGGCGGTCACTGGACCGTGATAGTGCACGGCGGCCGGCTTGACAACGCATTCCCGAATCCGCGCAGCGAGGCCGTCGCAGGGCTCGCAGAAACAGCATTTCCTATCCATGACTTTCACAGCGAGCTTGCGCGCCGCGCTGTGATCCCCTACACCCAATCGGTTGCCGCTCCCCTTGGGGGGATCCTGCGGTTCGCGTACGAGGGGAACGTGGCCCAACTGCTCATCCAAAGAGGCACCGAAGAGCACGTCCTCGACTTGCGCGAGGATCACATCACGACCATCGGCCGGTCGCGCGACGCCGACGTCTACCTCGACGAACTGAGCCTGTCGCGCCGCCATTGCGAGATCCGTCACAACCGCGGTCAGTGGATCCTGAAAGATCTCGGGTCTTTCAACGGCACCTTCTGCAACAACCTGGCGGTCACCGAATGCCGCCTCAAGCCCGGCGACGTCATCCAACTGAGCCAATGGACGCTCGAATTCCAGCAAACGCGCGAAGAGATCCTTGCCGCCTCACGTCAGTCGGTGCACGGCGACATGATGGATCAGAGCGTCGCTATTACGCGTAAACTCCGCAACTTTATGTGGCTTTTGGAGATTTCCAAGGCCGTCAACAGCGTTTTGTCCAAGGACCTGTTGCTGTCGATGATCATCGACAAGGCGATCGAACTCACCGCTGGCGAGCGCGGCTTCCTGATCCTGCAAGAAGGCAAGGACACGGTGTTCAAGGTGGCGCGCAACCGCAGCGCGGAGACGATCGGCAATCCGGAGACGCAGGTGTCGCGCAGCGTCGTCGCCCAGGTCGTGCAGAGCGGCGCACCGGTGCAAAGCATCGATGCCCAAACGGATTTGAAGGATTTGAGCGCGACGATCGCGTCGCTCGACATCCGCTCGCTGCTGTGCGCGCCCCTCAAGGTCAAAGACCGCGTCCTGGGCTGCATCTACGTCGATTCGCTGGCGACCGACATGGAGTTCGCGGACGACACCCTGGACATGCTGCAGGCCTTTGCCGATCAGGCAGCAATCGCCTTGGAAAATGCACGCTTGTACGACGAGGTCATGGCGTCGCGCGAGCAGGAAAAGCGCGTGCGCCAGATGTTCCAGAAGTACGTGCCCGCCGACGTCGTGCGCCAGGCGCTGGCGATTCCCGACGGCGCGCGCATGAGCTCCAAGCAGGTCGCGACGGTGCTGTTCTCGGACATCCGTTCGTTCACCTCGATCTCGGAGCGGCTGGAACCCGAAGAAGTCGTGACGTTCTTGAACGACTACCTGCAGCGCATGGTCGACATCGTCTTTGACGAGGGTGGCATCGTCGACAAGTTCATCGGCGACGCGGTCATGGCGATCTTCGGCGCGCCTTTCCCCAAGCCGGACGATGCCTTGCGCGCAGTGCGCTGCGCCCACCGCATGATCGCCGGCCTGGAGCAGTTCAACCAGAGCCAGTCCGAGAAAGGCGGCGTGCAAATCCGCATCGGCATTGGCGTTCACACCGGGCCGCTGATCGCCGGCAACATCGGATCCGATCGAAAGATGGAGTACACCGTTATCGGTGACACGGTGAACATTGCCTCGCGCGTCCAGGATCTGAACAAGGAATTCAAGACCGAAATCATCATTACGCAGGGCTGTTACGAGGCCACGCGTCGTCGTGTGCCGGTGCGTCCGCTGCCGCCGGTGATGGTCAAGGGCAAAGAACTGCCGCTGCAGGTCTACGAAGCGCTGCGCCCAAAGCCGGCGGCGCAACCGGTTGGCACGTCGCAGCAAACGACGAACGCCGCCATTCCCGTCATGCGCGACGACCCGCCGCCAGTGCGCAAACCGCAGTAGCCGATGGCGCAGCCCACCGCCAGCGCGCAGCGCGGCGCGACGCTGGCCGTCGTCGTGCTGACGGCGATGAACCTGCTGAACTACATCGATCGCTACCTGCCCAGCGCGGTCAAGGATTTGTTCAAGGTTGAACTGCAGTTGAGCGACGCTGAGACCAGCTATCCGCTCACTGTGTTCGTGATCGTGTACATGCTGGCCAGTCCGGTGTTCGGCTCATTGTCCGATCGCTGGCCGCGCAAGGTGGTCATCGCAGTTGGCGTCGCGCTCTGGTCCCTGGCCACGGCCGCCGCGGCTTTTGCCACTGGTTTCTGGACGTTTCTCTGTGCACGCGCACTCGTCGGCGTCGGCGAAGCCGCCTATGCAACGATCACCCCCTCCTTGATCAGTGACTTCTACCCGCCCACCCGCCGCAACCGGGCCTTGACCTTCTTCTACGTCGCAATTCCGGTCGGAGCCGCTATTGGCTTTGCTGCGGGCGGACTTCTGGGTCAGCACTTCGGCTGGCGCCTCGCCTTCCTGGCCTGCGGCCTGCCAGGCCTCGCCGCCGCCGCGACGGTGCTCGCGGTGCGCGACCCCGGACGCGGCACCTTCGACACGGACAAGGGCAGCGCTCCACCCCCATGGTCCGCCGCGCTGCGAATGCTTGCATCCAACCGCAAGTATGTCTGCGCCGTCGGCGGCTACGTTCTCGTGACCTTTGCCTCCGGCGCCCTGGCTGACTGGTTTCCTGCCTATCTCGCGAGGTTGCGCGGCATGGATCTCGGCGAGGCGGGCAGCATCGTCGGCACGGCGACCGTCATCGGCGGCTTGGGCGGCACCGTCGCCGGTGGCCTGCTGGCCGATCGCTTGGAAAAACACACGCGTAATCCGTACTTCGCCCTATCCGGCCTGTCGATGGCCTGCGCGGCCGGCCTGTCGGTGGTTGCACTACAAGTCCATGGAACGACAGCGATCATCGCCGCAATGGTCGCCGCACAATTCTGTCTCTGGTGCTACAATGGCCCGATCAACGCCACCCTGGTCAACTGCGTGCCCAGCGGCCTGCGCGCCCGGGCATTCTCCTTGTCAATCTTGTGCATTCACCTCTTCGGCGACGCCATCAGCCCACCCATCGTCGGCGGCATCGCCGACGCGACCGGTTCGCTGCGCGTCGGCATCGCCCTGGTGCCCATCACTCTTGCCGCGGGCGCCCTGGTCTGGTTGAGAGCCTGGCGGAAACTTGCACCGTGATGCAAATATTGATCGCCGCGCCGGCCTCGGCGTCCACGCGCCGTCGACAAACCGCGACGCAGGTTGATCTTGTGCCTGCGCCGGGCGCGCGCTAGCCTCTGCGCCATGACACACGCCCCCTTCCCCGCCGCTCGCAAGGGTATTTTGAAGCAATTGTCGCGACTTGGCGGATCCGCGCCCATCGCTCAATTGCACGAATTCAGCACCGCCCGCTTCCAGGTCGCCCACCGCGAGTTCTCGCTGGTCATGGAAGGCCTGGTCGGCGAGGGTCTTGTCGCCTGGAATGACGGCGTTTTCTCGCTGACAGACCAAGGACGCGAGGCCTGCAAAAGCTTGCTGCTTTGAGCGATGCACCGCCTTGGCGGGAGGCGCATGTCTGCACGATCCACCGCAACGCGCATCGCCTGGGCCGCTTGGCCATTGTGCGCCGGCCTTTGCGCGCTCTGGGCCTTCAGCGCTGTCGGCAACCACTGGTATGATGGCTGGGTTTTGGACCTCGGCTCCATGCAGGCGCCCGCCAAGCGCCACCTGCGCATGGCCGCTTGGTGGAGCGTGCTGGGCACCCTCGCCATTGCCGGCCTCGGCCTCGGGTTTGCCCGCATCTGCGCCTATGACGAGCGAGCGCGTCGCCTTGGCCGCGTGTGGCTGGCCGGTCGCGACGCGCACCTGCTGTGGATCGGCTGCCTGCTGGGCATGCTGATTCCCGCGCTCTTGCGCTGCTTTGTCCTGCACGGTCAGCGCCTGACCGATGACGAGAGTGCGTACCGCTTCGCCGCCCAGTTGCTCGCCCGCGGGCAGCTCTTCGTGCCATCGCCGCCGGAAAAGCTGTTCTTCGATCGCGCGTTCATGATCAACGACGGTCATTTGTACCCACAGTACTTTCTCGGCTGGCCGGCGCTGATGGTGCCGGGCATCTGGGTGGGACTCGACGGCTACATGAACGCGCTGTACGCCGGCTTGACCGTGCCAGCCCTGTTCCTCGTCGTGAAACGACTGACAGATCGCGGTCTTGCCCGCCTCGCCGTCGTGCTCTACCTCGCCTCGCCGATGCTGATGGTCGGCGCCGCCACCAGCCTGTCGCACACCGCAGGCATCCTCTGCCTGGCCTGGATGACCTGGAGTCTGATGCGCAGCCGCGATGAGGCAGCCCCGCTCTGGAGCCACGCGGGAGTCCTCGGCTTTTTCGCCATCGCATTCTGCGTGCGGCCGGTGTCGGCTGTCGGCATCGGGCTGCCGTTGGCGCTCGTGTGGTTGGCCGGGCTGCGGCGCCTGAGCCAGCCCCAGCGTCGGCGCGCCCTGGTCGCCGGGCTGGCGCCCGCGCTCTTTCTGGCGGTTCTATTCTTCCTGGTCAACAAGTTGCAGAACGGTGGTTGGCTGGTCACCGCCTACCAGCGCGACTTCGCGTATGCGCGCGAAAACGGCTACCGCTTCTCGCATTGGCACGCAGGAAACATCACCAAGGTCGCGCACTTTCGCTTCGAGGACCCCATCATGCAGACCGTGGCGCGCAATGCCGTGGCGCTGTGGCGCTTGAACTTGTCGCTGCTCGGCTGGCCGTTTTCGCTCGCCCTGGTGCTGCTGGCGCGCACGCGGCGCATGGGCTGGCTGTTCGCCGCCTCCGCGCTGTGCTATGTGATCGTCCATTTCTTCATTTTCAGCCCTGGAATCGACACCTTCGGCGCAGCTCACTACCAGGAACTGGCGCTCCCACTGCTGGTCTTGAGCGTGCTCGGGCTGGCCGAACTGCGCGACCTGGCGGCGTCCGTGCACCTGCCAGGCCAGCGGCGCCGCACCGAGGCGCTGCACTTGCTGCCGGTGGGGCTCGTGCTGGCTGCCTTGCTCGCTGCGCCGGTCGGCTACCTGCCTTCGCAACTGGGGGCGCTCGGGCGCATGGCGCGCGCCATCGCCATGCCGGAAAAAGCCGTGGAAAATGCCCATCTGCACCAGGCGATCGTGTTTGCGCCGCGCCCCTTCGTCCCGCGTTGCGCGGCCGATCCGAGCGTGCACTTCGTCTTTTGGCGTCCGAACAATGCCCCCGATCTGGGCGATGACGTGTTGTGGGTCAACCACATCACAGTCCAAGAGGATCGACGCCTCATGCCGCATTTCCCCGGTCGCGACGGCCATGTCCTGGTGTGGAATGCGGATTGTCGGCCGGTACTGTTGCCCCTGTCTGGTTTGGCTGCAGACGCTGTCGCGCCGGCACGGATGCTGTGACCGTCAAACGGGAGGCGGCGGGGCCGCCAACTGCGCATAGGCCCAGTCCAGCCACGGCAAGAGCGCCTGGACGTCCGCCGTCTCCACCGTCGCGCCGCACCAGATGCGCAGTCCGGCTGGCGCGTCGCGGTACGCGCCGAGGTCCAGTCCGGCGCCCTCCGACTCCAGCAATGCTACGAACTTCTTCTGGAACGCCTGCCTGCCCTCGTCATCGAGAGCCAGCAACCACGGGGCGCAGAACGCAAAGCACACCGAAGTGCAGGAGCGGTTCGCGGGATCTTCGGCGAGAAAGCGAATCCATGCCGTGCGGGCCTGCCAGGCTTCCAGCGCCTGCAAGTTGGCTTGGCACCTAGCGATCAGCCCCGGCAACCCGCCGACTGACTCGGCCCAGCGCAAACCATCCAGCGCATCTTCGACACACAGCATCGACGGCGTATTGATGGTCTCGCCTTGGAAGATGCCCTCGACGATACGACCGCCCCTGGTCAGACGAAACAGCTTGGGCAGCGGCCAGCAAGGTATATACGTTTCAAGCCTTTGCACTGCGCGCGGGCTGAGCACGAGCATGCCGTGCGCCGCTTCGCCGCCCAGGACCTTCTGCCAGGACCACGTGATGACGTCGAGCTTGTCCCACGGCAGTTCCATGGCGAACGCGGCCGACGTGGCATCGCAAATCGTCAAGCCTTCGCGGTCTTGCGGGATCCAGTCGCGCTGCGGCACGCGCACGCCGGCCGTCGTGCCGTTCCACGTGAAGACGACGTCGCGTGCGAAATCGATGCGATCGAGGTCGGGCAGTTGCCCGAATGGCGCGGAAAACGTTCTCACATCTTTGAGTTTCAACTGATTGACCACATCGGCCACCCAGGTCAAGCCGAACGTCTCCCAGGCCAGCAGATCGACACCGCGCGCGCCGAGCAGGCTCCACAGCGCCAGTTCGACCGCGCCCGTGTCCGAACCGGCGACGACTGCGATGCGATAGTTGGCCGGAATGCCCAGAATCTTGCGGGAATATTCGATCACGTCCTGCAGACGAGACTTGCCGGGCTTGGAACGATGCGAGCGGCCCAGCACGGCTCCGTTCAGGGCGGCGAGGCGCCAACCCGGGCGTTTGGCGCAGGGGCCGGAGGAGAAGTTCGGGCACGCGGGCAGAACGGCGGGCTTCATGACGACACCCCTAAGTACTTGATGATGCGGCTACTCAGCGACGCGCAGGACACCGACTTCGCGTCCGGCGACGTTGCGCAGCGTGTGCCACGGCCAGTCTTGGGGCAGTTGCCACGCGTCGGGCACCAACTGCTCCAGGGCCTCGGCCACGGCCGGCCCGAGCGCCTCGCTGCTGCCACTGTGCACCTTGACGGCGACACCGCAACCGCGCTCGGGAAATGCCATGCAAAACAGGCCCATGGCGCCAACCTTGACGGCCATGGGTTCGCGCGCTCCCTGCAGGACGTGCAAGTCGAGGCGACCCGTGCCGGAGGTCAGATCCGGGCGGTGCGACATGGCCAGGCCGATGTGACCCAGACGGGGCTGATCCTTTTGCGCCGAGCCATCGCGCACCGCCGCCATCGCCTCGGCAAGTCTGCACCATGCTTCAGCAAAGGCGGCAATCGGCAAGCCAAAAGTCGGCGCGCCGCAACCATCGACGGCAAAATCAGGGATGCGCGCACACCACACCGCGATGCGATGGCGAATATGTTGCTGCAACGGGTGATCGGGGCGCAGGTAGTCGAGCGGCCAACCTTGTTTGCGGCATGCTGCAAGCATGAACGTGTGTTTGCCCGAACAGTTGTTGTGGATGTCGGTGAACCGGCCTCCCGCACGCAGGATGGCCCAGGCGCTCGGCTCATGCGCTGGCGGATGTGCGGCGCAGCGCAGGTCGGACTCGGCGACCCCGAAGCGCTGCAGCAGGGCGCGCACCAGATCGACGTGCACCGGCTCGCCGCTGTGCGAGGCGGCGCCGATGGCCAATTCGGCTTCTTCCAGGTCTGGATCTCCCAACAATTCCAAGGCGCATGCCAGCTGGAATGGCTTGGCCGCCGAACGCCACGTCGACGACACCGGCGCACCCAGCCACATGTCCGTGCGACCGGCCTGCACGCGGACAGCCGAAAACGGATGGCGCGCCTCGACGCAGGGTCCGCGCACTTGCTCGATGGTGGGCATCAAACCTCCAAAACGTTAGTGCTTCTCCACCAACCCATGGCCGGGGGGCCGCCGCCAGTTGCCGCGTGCCAGGATCACCCCCTCCAGGATCAGCAGGCCAAAAAGCAGCATGAGAATCGCGGTCCATCCCGGGGCCTTGGGCGTCTGGTGGCCGGCGCCGCGATCCGACCTCGCCTGGTTCACCAGCGGCCCGGAAGCCAGGCCGGCCAGGTCACTCTCCGAAGGCGGCGGCACGGCAATGATGCTGCGCGACGTGATCGGCGTGCCGGCGTGCAATTCTGTGGCGGTGTAGCGGCCCGGCTCGAGCAGCCCCGCCACCTGCCACCCACGCCCCCGCTGCGCCGCAGCCTGCAAGACGATGCGCGTCATGGCGCCGCCGCCCTCGAGTTGAACTTCGAGTTGATCCGCGCGCTCGTCGCGAGACAGGATCGCGACGTCGCCGATCTCGATGGCGCCGCGCCGCTCCAGACCGCGCTCGCCGGCCAGCGCCACGGCAAGGTCATGCAGCAACGGCAGATAGCCCGGCTGCAGCGGCAGATCCGTCCAGTCGCGATCCAACGTCGTCGTCAGCACCGCCACCAGGCCGCGACCCAGCGGAGCCGTCACCAGCGCCGGTGCGCCGTCGGCGTAGCGCAGCACGGTCTGGGCCGACACCTGCGCCGAGGGTGCCAGCAGGGCGTAGCGGTACACCGTCGTCGATGTCAGCCCTTCATCAAGAACGCCGCCAAGTTGCAGCCGCAATCGCTGGACAATGGGCGCAACCGCGACACCCGCCGGCTCCGGATCCGCAGCGCGCAGGGCCTGCAACGCAGCACCCGCCGTCTTGGCCGTGCCTGCGTCGCGCGGCGCGCCGCGCTGACCGAACAGCGGGGCGGGCAACAAGCCAGGCAGAAAGGTCGTCAGATCTTCCGGCAGGTTGTCGCCGACGGTCACCAAGAGGCCCTTGCCCGCCTGCACCGCTTGCACCAATCCCGCAACAAGCGACGCCGGCACCTCGCCGACGTTGGCCAGCACGACAACATCATAGTCCTTGAGTGAAGCCGGAGTCAGACCCGGCAGTTGCAGCACATCGACGGTCATCTCACCGGCACGCGCAGTGCCCATTTCCAGGGCGCGCGCGGCAAAATAGACCTCGTCCTCGCGCGACACGGGCCGCGGCGCACCGTTGACCAGCGCCACGCGCACCGCAGCGCCGCCATCCAAGCGCAGCAGCCGCCGGTTGTCAGGAGCCAACCCGTCGTCCGGTAAAAGAATTTCACAGTACGGTGCGGCAACGGGCAGCACATAGCTGCGCCGCAACGTCTCGCCCGGCTGCAGGTTGACCAGGCTCTTGATCTCGCGGTCACCAGCCCGGATCGTCAGGTAGTCGCGAAAGACCTTCTTGCCATGGTGGCTGATGGCCACTTCGACGCGCACTTGATTGGGCCCACGCTCGGCCGCTGGCGTCGCCACCGTATCGGTAATCGCCGTATTGTCCGCCGTTTGCGCCTCAAGCTTGTCGATGCGCAGCTGGATCGGCCGCTCCTTGTCGCGACCGGTCCAGGGCGCAGTCACGCCGCGCCAGCCGCTCGCCTGCAGATCGGTCATCACCAACACACGCCGGTCATCCAAGCCCGCGCCGGCCAGCAGCGCGTCAGCCAGGGCCAGGGCGCGCGCGGCGTCATCCCGGCGCGGATGGTGCTCCAAGCGCCGCACCGCATCCAGCACCGCCCCGCGATCCGTCGTGGCCTGGCGCACCAACATTCGTGCCGGATAACCAGATGCAACAACAGCGACTTTTGAGCCGGTCGGCAATCGTTCGATCAGCGACAGTGCGCGCGCGCGTGCCTTTTCGAACAGCGTCTCGCCGCGGCCGAGCGCCATGGTCGACATGCTGTCGTCCAGCACCAGCACCAGCGCCACCTGCCCGCGCGCCCCTTCGAGCCCGACACCGCCGCCGGGCAGCGGCAACATGGGCTTGGCCAGCGCCAGCGGCACAAGCGCCACCGCCAGCGAACGCAACGCCACCAGCAGCCACTCGCTCACCTGCAGCGCGCGCGCCTTGCGCGGATGGGTGGCCAGGACAAACGCGAGCGCAGAAAAATGCACGACCGGCGCCTTGGAACGGCCCAGCAGGTGCACCGCGACCGGCACCAAGGCCGCGAGCAAACCGAGGAGCATCCATGGGTTGCCAAACTCGATCACGGCACCTCGTCCATCATCAAGATGTCTGGATCGAAGGCCGCCTCGCCATACGCGCCGGCTTCGACCGGCACCTGGCCGCGCCGGCGCAAGCGGGCCGTGGCACGCAGGATCTGGCGAATGACGCCGCGCGGCTCGATCGCCGTATCCACCGACAGATAGCCCAGGCCGCCGTGCGTCGCGACCGTGCGCAACCGTTCGCAATGGCTCCGCATCAGGTCGACATAAGTCGCCTTGATGAGGCGGGGATCGACGAGTCGGCGGTTGTCCGTCTCCTGACAGTGCAGCTGCGTCGGCCCGCGAAAGTCGAGATCGCGCTCGCGCGGATGCAGGCAGTGCAACAAGAGCACGTCCAAACCGGTACGGCGCAAGTCAAAAAGCGGCGCCAGGGCCAACTCCGGCGGCGCGAGCACGTCTGACGCCACCACTGCGATGCCGCGCCGATCGACGCCGCGCCAACTGCTCGGACCCAGCGCGTCCAGACCTGCCGAACCCGAGGGCTCCAACTTCTCCAAGCGTTCAGCAATGTTGGCAAAGTGCCGCAGGCCGCCGGCAGGCAGAAGGTTCAGTTCGGGCTGGCCGATGATCACGAGCCCGACCGAATCGCCTTGCCGCACCAGCACGAGGCCCAACGTCGCGAGCAGCAAGCGCACCGCATCGAACTTGTCGCCACCGCGCAGATCGGCAAACGCCATCGACGCCGAAGCATCGACGACCAGCGTCAGCGACGAGTGCACCTCCTGCTCGTAGCGCTTGACATAATAGCGATCTGTCCGCGCGTAGGCGCGCCAATCGATGTGCTTGAGGTCATCGCCGGGGGTGTACTCCTTGTGCTCGCTGAATTCCACACCGCCGCCCCGCTGCAGGCTGCGGTGCAGACCGCCCGGCTGACCGTCGTCGACTTGCCGCGTCGGCAACTGCAGGGGACCCAACCCACTGAGCACCTCGGTCGCGCGCTGCGCCAGCGTCTGGCGTGCCGCCTTCTCTTCGCCAAACCAGTGAAATAGTTGCGAATGTTGAGCCTTCTCGTGCAGCGCGTCGTAGCCGCGCGGTGCCGGCATCCGTTCCAGCACGCCGCGCGAAGGCACGGCGCGTACCTTGAGGGCCGACGCCCCTGCGCGCGTCAACTCGCGCAGCCGATCCGACCCCGCCTGCCCCGTCAGGCGCAGCCATTGCGTCTTGCCGCGACCCTTGCCGTCGCCTTTGTCCACCATCGTTAGGCCACCGCCGAGACCTGCACTTCCGCCAGCACGCGCTCGATCAACTTGCGGCCGTCCATGCCCTCGGCTTCCGCACGAAAGCTCGGCACCACGCGGTGCGCGATGGTCGGCACGGCCAGTGCGCGCACATCATCGAGCGACAGCGTCGTCCGCCCCGCCATCACTGCCCGGGCTTTTGCCGCAAGGACAAGGCATTGCGACGCACGCGGACTGGCGCCATAGGCCAGCAGCGGTCGCAGCGTCGCCGGGCACGCGGCATCTTCCGGCCGCGTCGCGCGCACCAGGCGCACCGCGTACTGAAGCACGTGTTCGGCGATCGGCACGGCACGAACAAGCGCCTGGATTCTCAGCACTTGCTCGCGGGTCAGCACCGGCTCGATGACCTGCTGTTCCCCGCCGGTGGTGCGCCGCACGATCTCCAACTCTTCGTCCAGCGACGGATAGTCGACGTGAATCGCCAGCATGAAGCGGTCCAACTGCGCTTCGGGCAACGGATACGTGCCATGCTGTTCAATCGGATTCTGCGTCGCGAGCACGAGAAATGGCTCTTCGAGCACATGCATCGTGCCGCCCGCGGTCACGCGCCGTTCCTGCATCGCCTGCAGCAGCGCTGCCTGGGTCTTGGGCGGCGTCCGGTTGATCTCATCACCCAAGAGGATGTTGGCGAAGATCGGACCTTCGAGAAAACGATAAGCGCGGTGCCCAGTTGCCCGTTCCTCTTCCAGCACTTCGATGCCCGTGACATCCGACGGCATCAGATCCGGCGTGAACTGGATGCGCCCGAACTTGAGCTGCATCGTCTCTGCCAATGTCGCGATCAACAACGTCTTTGCCAACCCAGGCACACCGATCGACAGCGCATGACCGTTGGCGAACAGCGCTGTCATCAGGAGTTCAATCACCGCATCCTGGCCGACCACGCGCCGCGCCACCTGCGCCGCGACGGCGTCGCGGGCTTTCTTAGCAAATTCAAGGGCCTCTAGATCGTCCATGGCCACGTTTGCGGCCACCGGCACCTGCGCCACCATCATCGACCTCCCTCGTCTGCGCCGCGCGGCCTCAAGGATACGCCGATCGAACAGCTCAGCACGGATTCCATACCGTCGCCCACCAGCGCGCTGCCGCCGGCCTCGACAAACAGCGCGGTCAGAGCCCGACCGGAAGACGGCCTCAATGTATAGCGAAATGCCGGAGATACGAGCGCGGCGGTGTCCAGGTTGCCGTCGCGGCCGCGCGCCCCGCCGCCGATGCCGAGCAGCCACTCAACGCGCTGCCCCGCGGCGTGCCACAAGACCCGTCCCACGCGCAAAAGCGCATACGGCAAGAAGGTTTGCGTGCCGCCATACAGCGCCGCATGCGGGCCGAAGTAGCGCAGGCCGCCCGCGCGCAGGCCAAGGCGCCAGGCGGGACCCGCGTCGACCTCCAAGCCGATCGAGCCACCGATGAGCTCCTGCGCGGATTCGGGCATGTAGTTCGGCGCCGTGGTCACGTCAATGCCAGCCAGGATGACGAAATCTCTTGCAGAATCCCGATCTGCCCGCGATGGCGGCGCGAAGCGTGGCAAGTCCGCGGCGCTAGGCGGCGGCGCAGGCAACTCTGGGCGCGCACCGATGCGCGGTTGCAGGTCGAGTTCCTTGGCGTGACCGTCGACCAATGCCGCCGCATAGTCCTGGAACACGGCGGGCGCGGTCGTGGACCGATCCAGGCGATGCTCGCCCGGCAGGCCCAGCCAGGCCGCGAAGGCGCGCCGCGCGAGGTCATGGCGCTCCAGGCGCGAGGCGGAAAAGCCTAGCAGTCTCAAGCACTCCGCCGCATCCGCTGCCGACTGGTTCGCGGCCGGCAACGGCGTCGCTTCCAACAACGTGACGACGCAGCCAAGGTCGCCCGCGGCGTAGCACTGCTGCGCGCGCGAGGCGAGCGTCGGCGCAGCCGCCAGCGAGGGCGACGGCACGGCAACGACCAGCGCGGCGAGCGCTGCCAACAGCCCGGATGATGGCGCAAGGCACCAATCAGGCAGGAAATTCTGCGCCGAGGGCCTTCTCAAGTTGGTCCTTGACCATGGGCTTGGCCATCTTGGCGGCAAAGCCAATGAGTTCGAGTTCGACCGAGACATCCGAAGCGCCGATGCGGAACTGTCCCTTGAAGAACTTGCCCCCTGCTTCTGCGCTGTTGCGATCCGCCGCCCACTCGATCTTCTGGATGAGGTCCGGCTTCCTGGCCTGGAAGTTGGTGAGGAGGCGCTCCAAGCGGGCGCGCGCGTCGTCGATACCGTAGTTGTGGTTGCGGGACAGGCTGATGTCGGCCATGGAGAGGCTCCCGCGCCAGATCGGCGCATCTAGGGTGTTGAATTTGCTGGCGCTTCTTGCGCCTCGGCATCGGGCTGGCGAAAGGCACGAAAAAAGCCGATGCGCTCCGTGCCGCGCAGCACGTCGCCGAACAGCACGCCTTCGCCGACGGTGCCGCGCAGGAGGCGTCGCTCCGAAGGATCGGCATCTTTCTCGTCGCAATTCGGGCGGTTCGCGTCGTAGACCAGCTCCAGCGCGCGCTTGGCGCCGGTGTGCACGCTGCACAGCTGAAAATGCGAGAACGCTTTGTGCGGCTCCTGGACGACGAGGCGGCCAGCCGTTGCGTCTTCGATCACGTTCAGCTCGATGGCGTGTGCGGCGCTGGGGCCGAGATCCATCGTGCCGCGCCACTGTCCCGCGAGCGGCGCCGAGCAGCCGGCGCCCGACACCAGAACCATCAGCAGCAACAGCAACTTGCAGGGCATGGACAACCTGAAGAGACGCGCCAGCAAGCGGCGCACGTCCGGTCGGCGCGGAGTGTAGCAGGGGCGCGCAAAATGCAAAGGGTGGACGCGACAATGAATTGCCGCGCTACGGTTCAAGAAATCTCTTCGAGATTGAGGTTGTCCGCGAAGCGGACATCTGGAACCGTAGCGGCCGATTTCAATCGGCCGTGCTTCTGCGCTACAGTGCGCCGCGTCAGCCCATGACCCTGTGGAGGTTGCCTCATGATCAAGCGAATCGGACTCCTGACCGGCGGCGGCGACTGCCCTGGCCTCAACGCCGTGATCTGGGCCGCCGTGCGCGCCGCCGAACGCCAGGGCGTCGAAGTCTTTGGCATCGAGGATGGCTTCGAGGGCTTGGCCGCCGGCGGCACGGTGCGACCCTTGCGGGGCGATGACGTGCGCAACATCCTCGGCCTGGGCGGCACCATGCTGGGCAGCACGAACCGTGGAAATCCATTCAAGTATGTCTCGACCGTCGAGGGCAAGGAGGTCATCGAGGACCGCGGCGACGAGGTCGTGCACACGATGCGCCGCCTCGATCTCGACGGCATCATCTGCATCGGCGGCGACGGCACGCTGGCGATAGCCGAGGAACTGATTCCGCGCGGCGCCAAGGTCATCGGCGTGCCCAAGACCATCGACAACGATCTC
>Ga0172370_10002626_pt1 | contig 25718 bp, 19 predicted proteins | sample LakKiv5m_FD_114538 | JGI IMG/M metagenome (GOLD analysis project Ga0172370, IMG submission 114538) | Freshwater microbial communities from Kabuno Bay, South-Kivu, Congo - kab_022012_11.5m | ecosystem: Environmental > Aquatic > Freshwater > Lake | place: Democratic Republic of the Congo...
ATCCACTCCAACTCCTACTTCTGCGCCAGTTCCTTCTGAAACAGTTGCTCCTACGCCAATCTCAACACCCACAGAGACGCCACAATCAGAACCTACGGTATCTTCATCCACTCCAACTCCTACACCGGAGCCAATAGAAATATCCGCATCTACGCCAACTCAAAGCACAGCGCCAACAACACCCACACCTATTGTTGTTTCTTTAGGCGTACCTGCAAATATTAAAGTTGAGGCAGGAAAAGTAACGTCAGCAAGCGTTATTAATACTGATACACGCGGTCAAACAACAGGTTTTTTTGCAGAAGCTGAAGAACATACTGTTACAGAAGATGGAAATATATCTATTGAACCAATTCCTCTTACGCAAGCATCAAACTTGGATAGTGAAATTCGTATTCCTTCCGGAAAAGATGTTCCGGATAAAGTATTTTATAAAATTAACATAAGCACCAAGGTAGAAAAACCCATTCGTATTACTATTAAATATAACCCGGATCTTCTTGCGGGTATTGATCCATCTAGCTTAAAAATCAATCATTGGGATCCTGTACAAAATAAATGGATTCCTATAGAAGAAACTATTTTAGATGCTGAACAAAATACTTTAAGCGCATATGTTATTCCGCAAACAATCTATGCGGCGCTTGCCACAGTAACATCCAGAGAAGACATTCGAAAGCGAGGACAGCTGATTCTTAAATCTTCCATAAAATTTATCCCAAGAAATTCAGGAGTTACACAAACAGATCTTGAACTTGTACAAAAAACAGGCACAGAACCTATACGATTTGTAAATTATGATTTTTATACTTCTGGCGCGCGTGAAATGAATCTTTGCATAAAAGAAAAATTATTCTTACGTCCTATAGCATCTGTTATTCTTGAATTCATGAATAAACAGCAAAAATTATTTTATAATAAACCTTTTAAATGTTTTAGTGGATTTATCACGTCTCCCATAGATGAGGGAACATATCCTCTCAAACTAAAAGTTATCTATAAAGATGATTATTCGGAAATCATTTCTCCAAATCTTGTTGTCACAACGCCATTTCAAGCACTCGTGCGACCGATTATGAGATGGATTATTGAAGATATAGAATCATCGCCAATTGCAATGGCAGGCGTATATGGATCAGCTGCTTTCATGCTACTTGGAATATGGTTTGCTATTGACCGTCGCTTACGAAAAATACGGATGATTTCACCCCTTTCTGCCTTGAAAAAATGATGCTAATATAACAAAGGTATGCGTATCCGGCCGCAGTATTTCTTTATTCTTGCGATATTTTTTTCACTTGCTCTTTTCAGCATGTCTGTTTTTGCTGCAAATTTATATAATGTCCAATATCGCATCCAGCCTCAAACCATAGGAGAGGCCTCAAACCATACTATTTATTTTCAATCACGCACTGCTCTTTCATCTGGCACAATTGTTTTAAATCTCCAAAATCTTATCTCAAGCACTGGAAGTGTCACGTATGCAGACATGGATCTTTCATATGGAGTGTCAGCAACTGCCACGCAAACCCAGCTTACCCTTGGAGCAGTTCCGGGAAACGCAATTTGGGGAGCAGCAATAGATAGTGTAAATAAAAGAATTACTTTTACATATCCTTCAAGTGGAAGTGGAACTATCCTCGCAGATCAAGTCATTACTATAAAAATTGGCACACACGCCACACAAGGCGGAACAGGTACGCAGCAATTAACAAATGCCGCAACAACCGGTGAAAAACTTGTATCTATTGTTGCGGGTAATGAAGTAGGAGTTATTAGTGTTCCCTTAGTAACATCAGCAGTTATTTCTGCTGGTGCAACTGCACCTGTACAAAATACTGCTCCGGTAATATCAATAACAAATGTCGTTTCTACAGCAGCAACACAGAGCGCTTCAAGTTATGTCACTATTTCATATACAGGGACAGATGAACAGAATAATACTGCGAGTCTTGTTTCGTATCAATATTCCCGAGATGGTGCTACTTGGACAACAATGACGCAAAAAAGTGGATCTGGAAACAGCACAACCAACCTTGCATTTACCTCTGGCGGTGCTGCGTTTACATTTGTCTGGGATAGTGCCACGGATATTCCAAATACACAAAGCAATACCATTAGCGTACGTTTGAAGGCAAATGACGGAACAATTGATGGAGATTTTGCAACAAGTAATACATTTAGCGTTGATACAAATCCGCCAGCATCAAGCGCTGCAGTTATTGCGCCTGCGCCAGCACCCACACAGACCCAGACATCAGAAACGCAAACACAGACAGCACAGACCCAGACATCAGAAACGCAAACACAGACAGCACAGACCCAGACATCAGAAACGCAAACACAGACAGCCACAAAGACAACTCCGGAAGAAACAAAGCAGACTGAAACAGAAAAACCGCCAATAGAAGAAAAAAAAGATACAACACCTCCGGTTTCATCTATTAACATTCAAGGAACTGTTGGTCAAAACAATTGGTATACAAGCGCTGTTGTCATTTCGCTCTCCGCAATTGACACTGAAACACCAAACCCGGTAGTCTATTATCGCATTGGGACAAGTGGAGATTTTCTCCTTTATAAAACACCTCTTACCATTTCAACTGAAGGAGAAAAAACAATTCAATACTATGCGTCTGATGCTCTTGGAAATAAAGAAACACAAAAATCATTTCTTTCGCGCATAGATACGCTCGCGCCAACAGGCTCTGCCATACTAAATAATGGCAAATTAAGCACAAATATTAGAGATGTCCCACTTACTCTCCAATGTAAAGATGGAGGATCATTGTGCGCCACGGTGGCACTTTCACAGAACAACACGTCATGGACAGCGTGGCAAATTATTCGTGATACTTCAACAGTGCAATATACATCTGATGGCAAAAAAATACTTTACATAAAATTTAGAGATGCTGCAGGAAATGAAAGTCAAAGCATTACTCTTTCAGAAATTCTTATTGATACTATTCCTCCAACACTTCTCACAGATATTACATCAAAACAAAATCCGGGAGAAGAAAAAACTATCAAGGCAGTAGCATCAGATGCGCTATCTTCAGTTGCATCATTTCAATGGGCAGTTACTCAACAACCAACAAATGGCGATCTTGTTATTGATAATCCAACTTCTCAAACTATAAAAGTAAGCGCAACAGAGCCAGGAACATATGTATTGAGTATTACTATTACTGATGCCGCAGGAAATAAAACAACATCAAGCGATACAAAAATTGTCATTCTTGATCCAAATAAAAAATTAACTGTTCAAGAGCTCAAACAAAAAAATATTGACATTAAAGAAGCTCCAAAAACAGTTACTGAAAACATTAATCCTACCGCAGATAATGTTGTAAGCAGTGAGCGAACCACTGTCACTTTTGAAGCAGGTACCATTGATACAACTATTGTTGCGCAGTCAGCTTTTGGAAGACCACTTGCAACAGTAGAAGCATCACAAATATACGGCGGGGGAGTTTCTGGTGGTGGCGGAGGAATTTCCGGCGGAGAAGTTGGCGGAGTTTCTGGCGTTTCAAGTGTAAGCGGTGGTGGCGGTGGCTTTGTACTTCAACCCGCAGCCGAACAGGGTCAAGTTAAAATAGAACTTTCAAAACTTCCGTGTACCGTTGCAAGTGAAACTGTAGGAACAGATATTCTTGCAGTCTCACCCCCCGGAACAAAACTCATGGGATGTGCGGTTGATAGAGTTATTGCGAATTATGAACTTAAAAGAAAAACAACTCCTTCACAAACAATTCCTTCATCTCAAGAACAATCTCTTCTTATTTTTCCAGCTCAATCATCTCTCTCATTTGGTGAACGTATCTTGGATTTTTTCAAGCATCTAGATAGCATGCCGGCATTTGCTCAAGAGAAATTATTACCCCAGTATCCTATCTATCAACGCATTATTCCTATTACAGAATTTCAAAAAAAACCAACTCTTACTTTTCTTTATACACAAAAAGAGGCAAGCTCAGTATACGTAGATACGGTTCGTCTTTTTGCGTGGGATCCTGAAGAAAATAAATGGGTACCAGAAGAGGAAGTGGAACATAAACAAGAAGAAAACGCAGTCATTGCAAAGGTAGATCATCTTTCGCTTTTTGGCTTGTTTGCAGAACCCATTCCCTTGCCGCGGAGACTTAAAGAAGAAGTAGTCTACACTGCCTCGGCAGGTCAATTTGAACAACCAAAAACACTTCTGGAAAATCAAGATCTTGGCCTTACTGAAACGGCAACAAAAAAACAAATTTCTTTTGCAGATCATGAATTTTATGTTCCTACGCAAGCAGACTTAGACATGTGTCTTGCCGCAAGACTTTTTCAGCAACGTCCTGTCAAAAAAATAACACTCTCCAACGCCGGCGAACGCATAACTCTTTTGTATGACAAATCAAAAGCGTGCTATGCTGGGCATTTTCAAGCACCGCAAAAAAAAGGATCCTATGATGTTGTCCTTAAAATCATTTATGGAGATGATGTTACGCAAACCATAGCGCTTACCATGATCACAGCAACAGCAGTTCAGGCACAAGTCCTTGCGGCAGTAGCTCCACCAATTAAAGAGGTGCAAAAGGCGGCAATTATTGTTAATACTGAAACAAAAAAAGCAGTAGAAATATCAGAACCGGCACTGCAAGCATCTGTGGCAGTATCTGTGCCTGCAGTTGCAGTAGCCAACCCTGCAATTGCCATGAATGCCGTTCAGTGGTGGTATTATATCAATTATATTTTTTCATGGATTCTTTCATCTATTGGATTGAAAAAACGCCGAAAGCCCTGGGGAGTTGTCTATGATGCTATTACTAAAAATCCTTTAGATTTAGCCATTGTTCGTCTTATTGATACAAAAACAAAAAAACTTATTGAAACCCAAGTTACAGATAAAAATGGGCGATTCAGTTTTGTTCCAATACCTGGAGAATATACTGTCACAGCTACAAAACAAGAATTTCTCTTTCCTTCAAAAATTGTCACAGAAATTATTGATGGAGACTACTTCAACGTCTATCATCAAGAGACCGTAACAGTGAAAAGCGCAGAAGATACTATTCAATTAAGTATTCCGTTAGATCAAAAGGCACCTGCAACATTTCACGCAAAAACATTTAAAACGGTTGCAAAAGAGTTTACAGGCAAATATGCGCTTGTTTCATTAGTAGTAAGTATGACTATTAGTATTGCTCTTACTACCTATGTCCCAAGTACGCTCAATGCGGTACTTCTTCTCATAAACAGTGTTTTCATTATGTCACAAGTCATGCTTATGGCGCATGAACAAAAACCATGGGGTATTGTATTTAATGCACTCAATCTTAAGCCGGTGCCATTAGCTGCTATTGCAATTTTTGATGCAAAGCAACAAAAGCTCTTGCGCAGCAGACTTACTGATTATTACGGCAGGTTCAATTTTCTTGCTCCGACAGGAGAATTTATTCTTTCTGTTTCAAAAGAACAGTATGCTTTCCCTGCACATAAAGAACTCCATGTGCGAAAATATAAACATCTCTACTTTGGCGGAACTATTCAAGTGAAAAAAGGGAATGAAATTGTGCGCACAAACATTCCTCTTGAAGAAAAGGCGATTGAAACCGTTGCACCGGCTTCAATCGTGCCTGCGACACCATTAGCTCCAGCTCAACAATCGTCAATTGATAGCCAACAAGAATCCGCAAAAACGCCAGAAATAGCACAAAATACACCTCAAACCCAAGGAACACCGCCCTCTTGACGAAAAAACACGAATATCCTATACTAGGAATATTACTGGATAGTTTATAAACTATCCTTTTTATTTACTTTTTAACACTATGAACAACCCGATTGCATCGGCAATAAAACAAATTTGCGACGAAAAGAACATTCCGCAAGATAAAGTTATTGAAGCGCTTGAGGCAGCGCTTGCATCCGCATATCGCAAGGATTTTGCGGAAAAAAATCAGAACGTAAAATGCGAATTTAATATAAAAACAGGAGATTCCCGATTTTTTGATGTTAAAAAAGTAGTTGAAGACCTTCCGCCAGAAGAAGAGCTTATTGAAGGCGAAGAAGCCACAGAAGAAAAACAAACTCAATCAGTGCAAACAGAGAGTGAAGAAATACTAGAAGAAGAAAAACGTAAATTTAACCCAAAGACAGAAATTACAATTTCTGAAGCTCGCCAAACCTACCCGGATATCCAACTTGAAGAAGAAATACGCACTGAACTTCCTATTCCAGCTGAATTTGGCCGCATGGCAGCACAAACCGCTAAACAAGTAATTATCCAAAAAATTCGTGAGGCAGAACGCGGCACGTTATATCAAGGATTTAAAGATAAAGAAGGCACGCTCATGATTGGCACTATTCAACGCAGAGAAGAGCAGCGTGTATTAGTAGATTTTGGAAAAGTTACTGCCATTCTTCCTGCAGGCGAACAAATGCCGCGAGAACGCTACAATCCAGGGGATCGTATAAAAGTGTATGTACTTTCTGTAGAAATGAGCACTAAGGGGCCGGAAATTATTGTATCCCGCGCACACCCGTTATTTGTGAAAAAAATATTTGAAGCTGAAATTCCGGAAGTTGCAAATGGCGCCATAGAAATAAAAGCAATCAGCAGAGAAGCAGGACAACGATCAAAAGTTGCAGTCTTTTCTCACAATGAAAACATTGATCCTGTTGGATCTTGCATTGGCCAACGCGGAAACAGAATCCAAACAATTATTGCTGAACTTGGTGGAGAAAAAGTAGATATTATCCAATACGACGAAGATCCACAATCTTTTATTGCTCATGCGCTAAAGCCAGCAGAAATAGCATCTATCACACTTCATGAAGAAACAAAAACAGCAGTTGTTGCAGTACAAGAAGATCAACTTTCTCTTGCAATTGGAAAAATGGGGCAGAATGTTCGCCTTGCATCACAACTTACCGGCTGGAATATTGAAGTTATTTCAAAAGGCGGTTCGCAAAAAAAATCTGAAGCAGAAGAAACAGAAGAAGAGGCACAAGAAGAAACAAGTGAAGAGTCAGAGGAAAAATCAGAGGAAGAAGGAAATGAATCTACAACTGAAGAATAATTATTAATTCATAATAGTGTATATACTAACGATATGGCACGAGAACTTATATTCGCACTTGGAGCAAGTATTGTCTCAATTCTCTATGGTGTGTTTCTTATTCGTTTTATCATAAAACAGCCAAGTGGAGATGAAAAAATGAAATCTATTGCAGCTGCAATTCAAGATGGCGCGCAAGCATACCTCAATCGCCAATACAGAACCATCAGTATTGCTGCTATTATTGTGGCAATTCTTATTGGATATTTCTTAAATATTACCACTGCTATTGCATTTCTTATTGGCGCGGTTCTTTCTGGCGCCGCAGGCTACATTGGCATGCATATTTCCGTACGCGCAAATGTCCGTACCGCAGAAGCGGCAAAAAGCGGCATGGAAAAGGCATTAAATGTTGCAGTAAAAGGTGGCATGGTTACCGGTCTTTTGGTTGCAGGCCTTGCACTTCTTGGTGTTACTGGATTTTATGCAGTTACTGGTGATATTCATGCGCTTGTAGGCTTGGGATTTGGTGGAAGTCTTATCTCTGTATTTGCTCGTCTTGGTGGCGGTATCTATACCAAGGCCGCTGATGTTGGCGCAGACTTAGTGGGAAAGGTAGAGGCAGGCATTCCAGAAGATGATCCGCGAAACCCGGCAGTGATTGCAGATAATGTTGGTGATAATGTTGGAGATTGTGCAGGTATGGCAGCAGATCTTTTTGAGACATATGTTGTTACCATGATTGCCGTAATGCTTTTGGGAACATTTACATTCCCTGACTTTCCACAACATGCACTCTATCCTCTTGCTATGGGCGGTATCTCTATCCTTTCTGGCATTGTTGGCGGATTCTTTATTCGCTTGGGAAAAAAGAAGAACATCATGGCTGCGCTCTATAAAGGCCTTGCGGTAAGTGCAATCCTTTCAGCTGCTCTTTTTTACCCTCTTACCCAATATCTCATGAAAGATAACGGCAGTATTCCACTTCTTTCACTGTATCTTTCTTCATTTGTAGGATTGGCGGTAACAGCGCTCTTTGTCATGATTACTGAATTCTATACCTCAACAAAATTCTCACCAGTCCAAAATGTTGCAAAGGCATCTCAAACCGGTCACGCCACAAATATCATTGCAGGACTTGGCTTATCTATGAAATCAACTGCACTTCCAGTGCTTGTTATTTGTGCGGGTATTTTTGCTGCATTCCAACTTGCAGGACTCTATGGTATTGCATTGGCGGCTGTTGCCATGCTTTCTATGGCAGGTATTATTGTTACCATTGATTCCTATGGGCCAATTACAGATAATGCTGGTGGCATAGCAGAAATGGCAGGACTTCCAAGTAGCGTAAGAAATGTTACTGATCCGCTTGATGCAGTTGGAAATACTACCAAGGCAGTGACAAAAGGTTATGCCATTGGGTCAGCAGGTCTTGCCGCGTTAGTACTCTTTGCAGATTATACAAATACATTAGGAAGCTCTGCAATATTTCTTATAAACGATTACCGCGTACTCATTGGTCTTTTTATTGGTGGACTTTTACCGTATTACTTTGGAGCGCTTTGCATGGAGGCAGTAGGAAAAACAGCAGGAAAGGTAGTGAGTGAGGTTCGTAGACAATTTAGAGAAATTAAGGGAATTATGGAAGGCACTGCACGACCGGATTATGCAAGAACTGTTGACATTGTAACGCAAGCGGCATTACGCCAAATGATTGTACCTGCACTTATTCCAGTGCTTGCACCGGTGATTATTTGGAAGCTTCTTGGGCTTGAAGCGCTTGGCGGATTGCTTATTGGCTCTATCATTACCGGATTGTTTATTGCCATTTCCATGACATCTGGCGGTGGCGCATGGGACAATGCCAAAAAATACATTGAAGAAGGAAACTTTGGCGGCAAAGGCTCTCCTGCGCATCAAGCGGCTGTAACCGGCGACACAGTTGGTGACCCATATAAAGATACTGCGGGCCCGGCAATCAACCCCATGATTAAAATACTTAATATTGTAGCGCTTCTTATTGTTGCGTTTATAAAATAAAAAATAATTCATAATTTAATTCATAAAAAATAGTATGCAAACAGACAATCAAAAAGATACAGCAGTACGAACAGCTTTTAAACAACTCATGGAAGAACATGGAGCACCTCTTCCTAAAATAGGGGATGTTGTCACTGGCCGCGTCATGAGTGTAGGAAAAAATGAAGTCTACGTAGACATTGATGGCGTTGCCACGGGTATTGCCCGAGGTTATGAACTTATAGACGAATCTGGAGACTATTCACACTTAACAGTTGGGGATGAAGTCTCTGCAACAGTACTTGAAATGGATAATGAATATGGCGTTCTTGAACTTTCATTTCGTTCTGCAGGCCATAAAAAAGCATGGGACAGGCTTTCTGTACTTCAACACGAACATGAAATCATTCAAGTTAAAATTACTGAAGCAAATAAAGGAGGTCTCATGATATCCTATGGAAATGTCCATGGATTTATGCCGGTATCTCAACTTTGCCCAGATCATTATCCACGCATTCAAGGCGGAGATAAAAATAAGATTCTTGAAAAACTTAAGAGCTATATCGGACAGACATTTGACGTTAAAGTTATTGATGTCAATGAAGAAGAACAAAAGCTTATTGTCTCTGAAAAGGCAGCATGGGAAGATAGACAAAAAGATGTTATTTCCAGCTACAAGCCCGGTGATGTTATTGAAGGTATTGTCACGGTTATCACAGACTTTGGTGTATTTGTAAAATTCGGTAAGGGCTTGGAAGGGTTGGTGCACATTTCAGAGCTTGCATGGCAACGCATTGATGATCCCAAGGACTTTATCCAGCCCGGACAACGCATCAAGGCATCAATTATAAAAATTGATGGGTCAAAAATCTTCTTGTCCATGAAAAAACTTGTTGATGATCCATGGAAACATGTAGGTGAACGATATAAAATCGGACAGAAAGTGCGAGGTAAGGTATTAAAAATAAATCCGTTTGGTTTATTTGTTGAATTGGATCCTGAAATTCATGGATTAGCGCATATTTCAGAACTTTCAAATAAACAAATTTCTGATCCGCATCAAGTTGCGCAGCCAGGTGATGACCTTGATTTCATTGTGGTATCTATAGAACCACAAGATCATCGACTTGGCTTGAGTATCAAGGCACTTACTCGTCAACAGGAGCAGAAGCAGGAATTAACAGAACAATCATCTGAAAAAAAGGAGCCGAAGCAAGAAGAGCAGCAAAATCAAGCGTCATAATTTCATTGTCATCTTTCACTCTATGAAGCATCTCTTAAAGAATGGGATTATTTTCTTGTGCGCAGTCATATTGATCGCAGGATTCTTCAGTCTTTATTCTCGATCAACTGTTCAGAAGATAGAAAATATTGGCATTGCCACATTTCTGGAAGAAGTAAATAACGAACAAGTACAGCAGGTTGAGGTACATGAAAATACCATTCAAATTACTCTAAAAGACGGAAAAAAACAAACAGCTACCAAAGAGCCAAATGACTCTCTTGGCGCATTGATGAAAAATTTCAATGTGGATCCGGAAAAAATGAAAAAGTTCAAAATAGATATAAAGGAAAATAATTCCGGATTATTGCTCAATGCATTTTTCACTATTATATTGCCGTTTCTCATCTTGGGATTTTTCATCTATCTCATGATCCGCCAGATTCAAGGCGCAAATGCGCGTGCTATGAATTTTGGCATGAGCCGTGCGCGCCAGTTTGACGGAAAAAAAGAAGCAAACCGCATAACATTCAAGGATGTTGCTGGAGCACGGGAAGCTAAAGAAGAATTACAAGAAGTCATTGAATTCTTACGTGATCCAAAAAAATTCACTCAAGTAGGAGCAAAAATCCCAAAAGGAGTTCTACTTGTTGGCGCGCCTGGAACCGGTAAAACACTCTTTGCAAAAGCAGTTGCCGGAGAAGCAGATGTGCCGTTTTTCCATGTGTCAGGATCTGAATTTATTGAAATGTTCGTTGGCGTGGGCGCAAGTCGCGTACGCGATCTGTTTGCACGTGCCATAAAAAGCGCTCCGTGTATTATCTTTATTGACGAGATTGATGCTGTAGGACGACAGAGAGGCGCGGGACTTGGCGGATCTCATGATGAACGAGAACAAACGCTCAATCAAATTCTTGTGGAATTAGATGGATTTGAACCAACGACAAATGTTATCGTACTTGCGGCAACAAACAGACCAGATGTACTGGATCCAGCACTCTTACGGCCGGGGCGTTTTGACCGCAGAGTCGTCATAGATCTTCCCACTATTGAAGATAGGACCGCTATTCTAGAGGTGCATGCGCGAAACAAACCGCTTGCGCCAGATGCCGACTTGCGAAAAGTTGCAGAGCGCACTCCCGGATTTTCCGGAGCAGATCTTGCAAATGTCCTGAATGAAGCTGCTATTCTAGTAGCGCGACGTAATGGCACACAGATCACGCTTGATGATATTTTTAAAAGCATAGAAAAAGTAATCTTGGGTCCGGAACGAAAAAGCCATGTTATATCTGAAAAAGAAAAAAAAATTACTGCGTATCATGAGGCGGGCCATGCGCTTGTATCTCATCTTCTGCCAGATGCGCCGCCAGTACAAAAAATCTCCATTATTGCACGCGGCCAAGCAGCAGGGTATACACTGAATCTTCCCACAGAAGATCGTCAATTTCGTACTAAAAAAGAGTTTCTTGCTGAACTGGCAGTCTTGCTGGGCGGATTTGTTGCGGAAAAAATTATTTTTGAAGATGTCACTACCGGTGCAAGTAATGATCTGAAAAAAGCAACGCGTCTTGCGAAAAACATTGTTACAGTCTATGGCATGAGTGAACACCTTGGCCAGCGTACCTTTGGCGAACGAGAAGAAATGATCTTTTTGGGTAGAGAAATTACAGAACAGCGCGATTATAGTGAAAAAACCGCAGAACGTATTGATGAAGAAATTTCAAATTTCATCAATGGCGCATATACAAATGCAGAACATCTTATTACAACCTATAGAGAAAAATTAGAAACTATTGTACAATTACTCTTGGAGAAAGAAACCATAGAGCGCGAAGCGTTCTTGGCAATCTTTGCCGCATAATATTAAATGGCAGGAAAGGGTTCTTTTTTCAAACGTACTCCAAGCTCTGAAAATAATAGTCGTTTTCCTTTGGGAAAATAACGCGGTTCCCGTTTCCTTTTTTCCGCCAGCTGGCGGAAAAAAGTTTTCCGACCACTATTTTCCCTTGAAAAACTCCTTTATTTTCTAGGGCTTTTCGTAAAGTTTTCAAAAAGAACCCTTTCCTGCTCAATCTATTTATGTCTCCCCAAGACAGCTCTCATATTTCTCAATTGAGCGCAAAAGGCGCTGATGAAAAGTTTTCTCAGAAATTGAAAGACATTGAGCTCAAACAAAAAGAAGACCAGACTCAAATGAAAGCATATAGTCTTGGCCTTACATATATAAATCTTTCCCGCAAAGCAATTCCGCCGGGTATTTTAGAATTAATTCCTGAAGTAGACGCAAAACAATACAAAATTGTCTGCTTTCTTGAACGAGCAGGCGAAAAACATATCGCCTTTGCAGATCCTGCCATTGAAGGACTTGATGATTATTTTGCAGAACTTGAAAAAAAACATACTATAAAAGTAGTGCGATATCTCATGTCTGAAGCAAGTTTTGAAAAAGCACTTAAACTCTATGCGCAATTACCAAAAATCATTGAAGAAGTGCACGGCGTCCAAATTACCCAAGAAGATGTAGAAAAATATGGCACAGAACATGTAGACATCAGAAAAGTAAATGAACAAGTCAAGGGCGCATCACTTTCTGAAGTCATCACTATCATTGTCGCCATTTCCCTCAAGTCACGTTCATCAGATATTCATATAGAAGCAGAAGAAAAAGAAGTAAAAGTGCGCTTGCGCATTGATGGCGTATTACATGAAGTTGCATCACTTCCGCATGAATCATGGCCAAAAATCATTTCTCGCGTCAAACTATTATCTGGACTCAAAATAAATGTAGCAGATAGGCCGCAAGACGGCAGATTTACTATTGTATTAGATAAAGATAAAGTTGATGTTCGTGTTTCTACGCTTCCTACAAGCTATGGGGAAAGCGTGGTGATGCGTCTTTTGCGCTCTTCTGCAGCAAGCTTGGATTTTGATGCACTAGGGCTTTCTGCATATAACTATAAACGCCTTAAAACAGAAATAGACAAGCCAAATGGCATGATTATTACTACCGGACCTACCGGATCTGGTAAAACGACCACGTTGTACGCTATTTTGAATTATCTTAATTCTCCGGAGCTTAAAATTATTACCTTGGAAGATCCAGTGGAATACAAGCTTGCGGGTATCAGTCAGAGTCAGATTGATTCGGCGAAACACTACACTTTTGCAGATGGCCTGCGCTCTATTTTGCGTCAAGATCCGGATATTGTCATGGTAGGTGAAATTCGCGACCTAGAAACCGCTGATATTGCTGTCAATGCCGCGCTCACTGGTCATTTAGTAATTTCCACTATCCATACAAACAGCGCCGCAGGAGCTATTCCTCGTTTTCTGGCTATGGGTGCAAAGGGATTTTTACTTGCACCAGCTCTCAATGTAATTATGGGACAGCGGCTTTTACGCAGGCTCTGTAAGGAATGTAAAAAAGAAGTGTCGCTTGAACCAGAACTTCTCAAACGCGTCATCGAATATCTTTCTCTTATTTCTCCGGCAAGTGGTGTTACGGTAGATATGAACAATCTTCATTTCTGGGGGCCAGCAGGGTGTGATGTATGCAATGGCATTGGCTTTAAGGGACGTATTGGTATTTATGAAATCATGAACATGAATAAAGATATTGAAGCACTTATTTTGTCTGAAAAAGTTTCTGAATATTCTATAGAAGAAATTGCTATCAAAAATGGCATGCTCAAAATGGTACAAGACGGACTTTTACGCGCTATAGAAGGTGTGACATCCGTAGAGGAAGTGTTTGAAGCCGCGGATTAGTATGCAAAAAATTTCTTACGAACAAGAGGCTGATATTTTGCGGGTTGAAATACTGAAATCTCCTATAGACTATGCGACAGAAATATGACCTTTTGTCATTCATTTCAACAAAAAGGGACCGCCAGCGTATCTTGAGATTTTAGAGGCATCAAAATTCTTAAAAGAAACGGAAAAGGCATACGTAAAAGGAAAGACGATTGATATGCCACATGCACTTTACGCATAAGATTTTTTAGTCAAAATTTTTCATTCAAACAAAAAACACCTTCGGTATATTTCATCCGAGGGTGTTTTTTTGAATTATATGAACACTAAATTTTCATTTTCCCCTGTTCTTCTATCCTGCGCAACGTATCTTCTAAAGCTCGGCATATAGTCCAAAAATAGTTACTCATATATTTTTATCGTGGATTATTTTTCCAGTATTGAATTCTTTCTAAAAATTTTTTCATTGCTTTTTCAAGCTCTTCAGAATCCCATCTCATGTCTATTCCCCATCCATCAATATCCGTACTCCATTCAGCTATATCTCTTAATTCTAACTCTACTCCTCCCTCTATAGTTCCATCTCCGTATTCATCTTTCCGTCGAATTATTTCATGGGCAGTAGCACCTTCATAATATTCAGATTCTACTCCATGAGCCTTTTTTAACACATCAAACAACTTATCCATAGTTTCTCCAATTCCAAATTTCTCAATAAAGCCTCTATGCTCTTCAAGAAGCATATCGGCATGCTCTTCAAACCACTTTGCTATATGAGCGGGATTGTGGATATCAATATGTGCAAGGCTTTCCGGTAATGCTTGCTGGTGGTCATTTTCTTGTTTTGCAGAGGAATCAATAGCTTTTTCTGCGTGTTGAATGACTTTTTCTACTTCTTGCTGCGAAGATTCAGTAATCTTTTGTTCTTCTGATGTCTTTGCTAAAGATGTTCCTTCAGTAATAATACTTTCCCCTATTTCTTTGATTTTCTGTGTGTATATTTCTGCTGATTTTTGCAATTCTTCTTGTGAGATTATTTTTTCCGGAGAACGCTCTTGTTTCATGTCCTTTTGAGATTCTGGTATTAAACGCCTGAATTCTTCTTTCATAGATTATTTTTTAATTTATACTTTTTTGAATTTTTTTTATTTTTTCCATTTCTTCTTTTTTACGCAATGCTAAAATATCTGCTCGTTGTTTTTTGCGGATATCTTGTAAACGTTTTTGAAAATGCTGATATATCTTTTGAAGTGTCTTCGTTTTTGATTGCATATAAATAACGGGGGGTAAAATTCTGTATTTTACTTTAGTTATGTATGATTACGCATATCTTTACTATTCCTTGAGCATCGCTGTCTCAAACCACGCTTCAGCCGACTCATTGAATGTTTTTTCGTCAAATACTCCTTCAACATTTCTATGTTGATCCGGATTTGGATGGCGAGGCATATTTCGACCTGGCGCAACAGTATAAAGCGTCTTATCTCCGTTTGCGTCAGGACCGAAAACCATAAAAAGTCTGGTTGTATCATGCTTAGGAGCATCTACGACAGGTACTAAAACAGAGCCGCGAACAAGTTGAAATTGAATCTTTGAATCTGGATAATCTGTCCTATATTTTTCAATAAATGTATTTTTTTCTTCAATTGAACCTTCTTTATTTAAATCTTTTACTTCCAATTTAATCGCCTCTGCTCCAGTAATATCCTTGTCGGTCAAATATCCCATTCCCTTTAGTTCTTCTAGTGTTGCAATACCTTCTTTGCCCATTGATTTTCCCATTTCTATATCAAAAGCAGACACTCCCTTCTCACGTGCAATACCCTCGGGCATTTTTGCTGAAGCATTTTCAAAAAGCGTTTTTAGCGACGATTCATCAAATTTACTTCCCTCATCTTCTCCTTTGATGTGAATTTTATCGATATGGTCTGCCGCGGCAGCCGAAACAGTCATCTTATTACCATAAGTATCTTCGAAAGTAAAAAATGGCGTATTCGCATTAAGTCCTTCAATTTTTTTGCCATTTTTTGTAACTACAGTTACTTCGAGTGCGGGTTTCCATGGCTTAGTTTCATCGTGCTTTGTCTCTTCAATTGATTGGAAGTCAAGATATTTCCCATTCACTTCAACTTTATATGGTTTTTGAAACTCTGCCGAGAATGCACGTTCGATTGTCATATGTGTTTATACTTATTATTAAAATATTCTTCTTTTAGTGTACCCCCCCCCCACGTATTGCTGTCAAATAAAAATAAAATACCGAGGCCATTATGGTCTCGGTTTTGTTTTTTTTCTTACTTGCCGTCCTCCTACAGCGGCAAGATAACTTCTTCAGAACAGATGCATTGCTCTAGACGAGCGACACCATATCCTGCGCCAGCGCGCGGCAGTTCGCGATCGCCGTCAAAAAGGGAGAAGTACGGCTCCATGTCGTGCATAACCTGTGAAGGATCCAATCCGCGCTGAATGTATTCCTTTTGCAGGTGCGTGTGCATGGGGTGCCGAGCGAACTTATGGCGAAGCCGCGTTGCAGCCCATTCACGCCGTGATCCGCCGGACAGTTCGCCGCCCAGAGGACCCAGAACATCCACGCACCACACGGTACGGTCTTCTTCCGGAAGATGGTCTTCCTCGCGAACATCCTCCATGTTGAAGAACTTCATGTCACGAGGCATGTGTGTGACCTGAACGAATCCCAGTTCCATGGTGAGGATGCGTTCGTGTTGTGCCTTGAGATCTGAGCCCCAGGGAAGGTCTACGCCCTTATCCTTAAGACGCGCGAGCGCTTCTCGATAGGTGATGACCTTGTGCTCGACCTTCAGGCGCTCGTACCAATAGTACAGATTCGCCTGACGCTCCGCGTCAAGACGATTAGACCTGAGGACGCGCACGATTGCTTCTTCCACTAGTTCCCAATTGTATTGGAGGAGCTTGTCGAAGGAGATACCCATGGCTTCGAACTCAAAGAGTTCGAAGTCCGCCAAATGCCTGCCGTCCTTTTCCTCCTTCCTAAATGAACGGCCAGACGTGTAGAGACGCGGAAGACCGGAAAGGATGAGGAGTTCCTCCATTTGCAGTTGCGCGGTCTGCCGCAAGGGCATGATTTGGCCAAGCTTGGTTTCTGCGAACCAGATATTTGGAACGTTTTCGCAGGAGCCCGTGACCCCTGCCATGGACGGCAAGAAAATCTCCGTGAAGTTGTGTCTGCGCATAACCTCGCGCAGTGAATCCATGATCTCGGCCCGGATGATGATCCGGTCGCGAAGAGGGAGCTCGTTCCGAGCCGGCTTTGGCACCCGCTCGGCAAGTTCTCGTGTGACCTCGAGGATCACCTTTTCCTGTGCCACTGCCATGTCTCTTTTTTCCTCCTTGTTTCATTTGTGAGAGAACGTGCACACTGCAAAGCAGATTACCTGTTTCCGGTAACCTTGTCAAGGGGGTTTATGTGAATATCTTTTATACTTTTTCTTGAGTCAAAATTTCAACATCCTGCACCATGGACTTAATATATGCGCGGGATTTCCAAAAAAAATAAGCGATAATGCTAAATGTAGCTAATGGCGAAACCCAGGAAGGAACATGCACCCCAAATGCATCTACAATCATGACGGTTCCCAAAAAAAGAATAGAATACATTGCGCCGTTTTTGAGAAAAACATATTTCTTAATGCGCTCAATATTTCGCACGGTTAGTTCTCTCACTACAAATGCGCCAATGCCGTTTCCTATGAGAATCAATGGCACAGAGAGCGTAAAGGCAAATGCACCCAGTACGCCATCTATAGAAAATGTGGCATCAATAATTTCCAAGTAAAAAATCTTACTGATATCAGACATGTGCCCGGACATGAGTTCTTTTTCCGCGCGTTCTGCGTTTTCTTTAAACCCATGCATCACAAAAAATGCCGTAGATCCAATTACTGCGCCAAATGCCATGAATGGATTTATTTTCAGCGCAAACCACACTGTTACTGCAAGTATCACGGAAATGACCGCAAAAAACCACACGCCATTTTTTTCAAAAAACTTTTCTGCAGTCAAGCCGTATTGCTTTGGCTCAATAAAAAGCCAATGAAAGAAAAGAAAGATAAGAAAAATCCCGCCGCCTGCCAAAAGTACTGGCGCTGATGCTTCTACTGCTTCAAGAACATGCGGGTCATTACTGAATGTTGCAGTAAACGCACCAATAGGCCCCAAGGACGGCGTGGCAAGCCACACAATCAGCCATGGCAAAGCACCACGCACCAATACCACCGCAAGAAGCAATCCCCAGATAAGAAAGAATCTGCGCATCTTGGCGCTTTTCATAGTAGAAAGCACCTCTGCGTTGATAATGCCATTATCAATACTGCTAATAATCTCAAACAGCGCAAGTCCGGCAACAATAATGATAATTGAAAAAATAGACATATTTTTTACGTACTTCTATTTTTATTGTAGAAGAAATATACAAGAAGCGCAAAGATATAAAATTACATAACAATCACTTCAATGCCACGCTGCTGTCGTCCGCCGTCAAGCTCTGCGAACATAATTGACTGCCATGTGCCTAAAGAAAGTTTTCCTTTCACAATAGCTACAGTTACTTCTGAACCGAGTATCATAGCTCGGAGATGAGAGACTGCATTTACTCGTTCGCTTTCATCAGAGCCGCGATGAACAAAATCATCATGGCGGTAATACGCATCTCGCGGCACTATTTTTTCCAGCCACACCTCAAGATCATAGAGAAGTCCTACTTCTTTTTCATTAAGAAATACTGCGGTGGTAGTATGATTTGTTTTTACTGTAACAATGCCGCTTTGTATAGCATGCACATCAATAATCTTTTGCACTTCTGGCGTGAAATCATAAAATTCTGTCTTTTTTTGCGTATCTTTCATTATTATTTCTCGTATCATACGAACTGAAATATTTAAAAATAAAAATACCACTATGGTATCTTGAAGATAAGTATATCAAAAAAATGGAAATTTCACAATACTAAAAAACAGCTACAATGCTGTTTTAAAAAGTTAGTTTTGGTGCGCGGGAGAGGACTTGAACCTCCATGACCTTGCGGTCGCCAGCCCCTCAAGCTGGTGCGTCTGCCAGTTCCGCCACCCGCGCACAAGATAGAAGGGCGTATGCCCTTCTATTATTTTTATGCCAATACTTTTTCTTTCAGGCGTTTCTTATGAGTGCGCAAATAATAGAGCTTTGCGCGCCGGATATCTGCTTGCTTTACTTTTTCTACTTTTGCAATAGAAGGAAGGTTTACCGGAAAAATCTTTTCCACACCAACACCATTTGAGATCTTGCGCACCATTACGGTTGCGCCAGTACGCTCTCCGCCTTTTCTGGAAATAACAATACCTTCAAACACCTGAATACGCTCTTTTTCTTCTCCTTTTGGGTTTAATTCTTTGATTTTTTGATGCACCTTAATCGTCATGCCAGGTACAACATCCTTAAAAAGGTTATCCTGCATAAAGTCATGTTATAAATAATCATAATGATATTCTATATGATTATGAGATTTCTGTCAATTCCCTTTATGGAAAAAGTGTAAAAAAAGAAAAACCCTCTATTTAAGGATTTTTCTTATATATTCCCCGTCTTAAGCTCGTACTATTCACGAGACTAAGATGGGGGCGGAAATTGAAGTTTTTTTGTTTTGTTTTTATCAACTTCCGCCTTTGTTTTTGGGCATTTCTTTTCTCCTTTCATGTGCCCCTGCGCAGGTTTTGTCTGGCATACTTCTGCCTGACCACGTACCTGCAAGACGTGCTGTTTATTCGGAAGAGACACCTAAACAGAGAGTGTCGCGAATAATGGAGCCGAAAAGAACTTTTGAAGAGGTTTGGGTTTACTTGCCCTTGCCGCCCTTCTGGTTCTTCCCGTTACCGCCCTTGTTCGAAGTCCCGGAAGCCCGGTCACGGTTGTCTTGCGCACGCTGGGCGCGGTTGGCAGCCTGGTGAGCCTTACGGGCACGAAGTGCGGCCTCCATTGCGGCCAGCTCCCTGTTCTACTGGGTCTCCCGCTGGATCTTCTCGTCCTCGTACTTCTTGAGCGTTTCGGTCCAGTATTCCTGAACCCGAGCAAAAGAAGCCTCGTGACGGAGTTTGATGTCCATCTTGGAGATGATCTCTTTGATGTCCTCATTCTCCGCGAGAATCTCCGCCAGGAGTTCCTGATAGCTTTCGGACTTCAGCCCTGCCAGAAGCCGAGCCTCGATGTCAGCGAGCTTGAGCTCCTGATTCTCGAGTCGCGCTTCCTCCTGCAGAGCCACCTCGCCCTCGGCAATCAGAGCAGCCCTGGCCTCCTCGTACACCTTCTTCCAGTACTCCTGGAACTTGGCGTTCTTCTTGGCCATTTCCGCCCGCTCTTCGTCCGTGAAGTGCCTGGGAACACCGGCGATCGGGGGGTTGGGAGCTTCGGTGAATGCCGGCAGATCCTTCTGCTCGGTTTCTACCACCGGAACTTCCGGAGCCGGAGCCATGGTGACCGTGGCCACCACTTCCGCGGGAGAGGGAGCCGACGGAGCCGCCAAAGTTGCCTCCAGCGAGGCGAGGTCGGCCAGGGTCACCGTGGTCATCTTCTTCCGTCCCATGGTTTGAACCTACCTTTCGTTGAACCTTTCAGTGAGCACGCAATGCTTACGATTCCGGCACTCGCCAGAACACTCACTGGACCTGAATTGAAATCGGACAGGAGTAGTGCGTCATCCTGAATGAAGTGAAGGATCCCGTCTTAAAATCGGGATTCCTCGACTATCACCTCGGAATGACATTCTACTGCTGTCCGCCTTCATCAGGAGGAAGATGAAAACGAACTGCATCTAAAAAGATCATCCTTGCTTTTGCAAGGACATGTCTAGAGGAAATATGACAAGTTTGCCATATTCCCTCCGAGCATTTCCTTACAAATGATCTTTTGCATTTATAATAGAACTAAAATCAGTATAGCATATTATAGATATCCTGTCAATGGCATGCTTGTCATTTTTTATAATATAATCAAAAAACCGTATATTTATACGGTTTTAAATTCATGTTCCTAAAAAGCAGGGGTACATACTCTTTGTCGCCGTTCGTTCGCCCTGCGTGCTCACTCACTGAAGTAGTCTCGCGGCCTCTCCGACCTTCGACCGGAACCATGCCCGGCCGCTTCGCTAATTCGCGACAAAAAGTATACACCCCTGCTTTTATAATATTTTTATCTTCCTATCATCTTCACCACCTCCATAAAATCCTCACCTGGCAGACAATGATATTCTTGCAAAACACCGGTAGTATCCTTAAATCCAAGAAATTCTGCGTGAAGCATAAGCCGTACAGATAATGGTTTTTTGATATTCCGTGAGCGATACAGTACATCTCCTACTATCGGGTATCCTTTTGAAAGAAAGTGCACACGAATCTGATGGGTTCTGCCTGTTTTTGGCTCTACCCGGACTAATGAATACATTTTAAGATATTCTTCTACCCAATATTGCGTTTCTGCGGTCCTGCCCGCACCTGTGCCGGCGGCAAACCGAGTTCTTTTTTGTGTAGACCGTGCAAGTGGCAGTGTAATAACACCTTCTTGCGGCGTTACTTTTCCATATACCAAAATAATGTATTGTTTTTTTACTTCTCGCAAAAAAAACTGCCGCTTGAGAACATCAAATGCATTTTGCGTTTTTGCAACAACCATAATACCAGATGCATCTTTATCTAAGCGATGCACAATACCGGGGCGCAAAGGATCATCGCCTATATTGCGCATTTGGGGGTATTTCTTTAAAAGAAAATCTACCACTGTTCCGCTTTCATGCCGCGCAGTAGGGTGCACAATCATACCCGATGGCTTATCTAAAATCACATACTCACCTGTTTCAGAGATAATGTGTGGCTCTAGTCGCATTTCTTCGCGTGGTTTCTCGTTTTTTTCCTCTTCTGCAATTTCAATCACATCGCCAAGCCGTACAAAAAAATGTTTGCGTACTATTGCGTCATTTACGCGCACGCCTCCTTTTTCAATTTTTTTCTGCAACGCAGAGCGTGAAAGAGCGGGGAATAGCGTCATGAGAATTTTATCAAGCCGCATTCCTGTCTGTTCTTTTGAGATAATATGTTTCATAATTTGTCATTTTTTTAATTTCAATAATGCACTCTTATTTTTCTTTAAAAATTCCACTGCTTGTTTTTTCTTTTTTATTTTTCCGGAAAGTTGCTCCTCTCGCAGGCGCTCAATGATTGCGCCAATTACGGGACCTGCAGGAATAGTAAGTGTCTTCATGATTTCATTCCCATTCAATACTGGCTTTGGTAATGTAATCTTTGTTTCAACAGTCTTAAAAAGTTTTGCTAATTTACGTTTAAGCGCGCGATACAAATCTAAGCTTGTCTTACCGTCTAGCCGCACAGACGCAAGCGCATCTACAAACATGAGTTTTTGAAGCGTATCGCCAAGTACCTTGTCTTTAAAAAAATATTTTTCCAGTGTGCTATTTTTCATGGTTTCAAGATCGCTATTCAGAAGTAGCAAATGATTTTTTATAAGCCATGAGATTTTTTCTGGAGAAATGTCAGAATTAGAAACGCTTGAAAGTTTTACACGCGTTATCATTTTCCCCGCAATCTCTGCACCCACACGATCATGGCCATCAAACCGAATGCGATCAACACTATCTTTTTCTGGAGTTTTCATAGTGTATGGCTTGCCAATATCATGAAGAAACGTAGTAAATATAAGAAAATTATCTAATTTTGTGACTCCAAATTCTTTCTGAAATTTTTTTCCTATAAGATGCGCTAATGCAAGCCGTGAATGAACCCAGACGTCTCCCTCACTATGCCATTCTGGCGGTTGAATACAGCCCTTCATTTTTATCATTTCAGGAAAAATCGCATCAAAAATACCATACTCATCATACGTATCAAATGCTTGCACCGGTGCAGTAGCAAATGTCCGCACCATTTCTTTTGCAATCACTTCATATGGTACTGCGCGTACATCTTCATGCGCTTTCTTTTTTCCTTTACCATAAATAAGTGAAATTTCTTTATTTATATTTTTCATTTCGTCTTTAATTGCGTGTGCTGTTTCTTTTTCTATTGTATATCCAAACTGACAAAAAAATCGTACTGCGCGCAACATCCGTGAATAATCCTCTTCAAATCGAGTCTTTGGGTCTCCCACTGTCCGAATAATTCTTTTTTCAATATCTTGCATGCCGCCAAATGGATCCACAAATACCTTTCTATGAATATCATACGCGATAGCGTTCATAGTAAAATCTCTGCGAGATAAATCATCTTCAATAAGTAACCGATAATCGCATTTCACGGAAAAATCCCGATAATGCCCAGTGTGATGTATGCTAAATTCCTTGCGAGGAAGTGCAATGTCAAATGGCTCAAAATACTTCAATAGAGCTGGATTTTTTTTCACTGAACGAGGAATAAATTTCAACACACCAAATTTTTTTCCAACAAGGTTTACTGTTCCCTGGCGCGCGAGAACATCGGCAAGCTTCTGCATGGGAATACCACGAATCACGAAATCATAATCTTTTGATTTTTTACCGCGCAAAACATCTCGTACCGCGCCACCCACCACATATGCCTCTACTTGCGGATATGCTTTTTTCAATGTACGTAAAAATACAAAAGATGAATCTTTTGTAAATATTTTTTCTAGAGCTTTTATAGATTTTTTAGCTAAACTTTCCATATCTTCATTCAGGACTTTATATACTCATTATACCGAGAAATTAAAAGAAAATCCAGCCCTTGTCAAAAGATTTTTTTTGTTTATAATAACTACATATTACGGGCGGCTAGCTCAGTTGGTTAGAGCGTCACATTGACATTGTGAAGGTCACAGGTTCGAATCCTGTGCCGCCCACCAGAGCCGTATTAATTTTTATCTTTAATCATATATCCCTTATGAAAAAAGGTACTCTGGCGAGCTCCCACATATTGAGGGCAAGAAGCCTCAGCAGGAAACCCACATACACATTTCACTGCTTGATTCTCCGGATCTTGACGCACTTCTGCATGACACATCCGCGCTGATTGCACATGCAGCCATGACTGAACAAGAAATTGACAATCTCATTAAACAACGTGAATTTGCAAAAAAAAGATTAGAAAAAATGGATTCATGGAAAAAAGAACGACAAAAAAAACTTGAGCAATTTGCCAGTTCACTAGATACTATTGATTCTTCAGACTATGATAGCCTTAAAAAGGTGGGGCTTCTTACTCAAGAACATGCGCACAAATTAAAAGAAATAGATACTCAAGTCCAGATAATAAAAAAGATGGAGCATCCGAGTGATGAATTCACGCAGAAAATTGAACAACTAACAGATTATTTAGGAAGAGCAAATCAAGAAATTCGAGAGGCAATACGACAAAAACAAGGGCAATTTACAGACCGGATAGAAAAACTAAAAAACAAACTCGCGGAAATGTACATCAAGCGATCTGAAGAACTTACCGCGCTCCTTAAAAACATTGAATCTCAACCACGCGTCATGGATCGCTTAAAAGAGATTGAAGAAGAACAGACGCAAAAAAAAGAAACAGAGGAGCGCGAAATTCAAATAAAACTTTTGAGTGAGCTTACTCGTGCCGCGCAATCCATGCGAGATAGACACACCAACGCCTTCAAGCGCCTTGCGGAAATTCTGAATAATCCAGCTGTAAAAGACGAATCACTTGCCGCACTTGAACAATCAAAAAAATCTACAACCATTAAACAATCGGAAGATTATTTTAGAGAAATAGGAGATCATCTTATTAAATCAGTTCTAACAGGAGAAAACGATAAGCAGATAAAATCCCTGAAAGAAATCACACCACGCGTTATGCCTGGCGGCATTGATTATTCCGAAGCGAAACGCAATCTAGAAAATGCCGCAAATCTCGCAGCTATTTCTGCCCTTGCGGAAAAAGGAAATGCACAAGCAAAGAAACTTCTTGAACAACGAGAACAACTTCTCCAAGAAAGCGCTGCTCTTGATAAAATTTTGGAACAAAAAAATAGAGAAGGGAAAAATATACTTCTTGATAAGCTGCAAAAACGGAGAGAAAATGACACAAGTGGCATGACGGAGAAGTTAAAAAAAGCGCACCAGGAACAAGAAAAAGCAACTCAATTAACAAAGACGGAACAGGAAAAAAAGAAATTGGAAATGGAAGAACTTGCTAAAAAAGGAGGATTTTATGTAACCATTCCACAGCAAATATTTACAGAAGGACAATGGCATTCAACAGGCAGAACAAATCAAGGAGCTGTACTTTTAGAAAAAACAATGAGTAAAAAAGGAAATGCCATTTGGAAAATAACAGAAGTTGCAGGGGCCGCAGAACATGCAAATATCTTAGGAAAAACATCCACGTTAGATATGAGTGGATTCCCAACGTGGCTTAAAAATGCGGCAAAGCAAAAAATAGAACTGTAAATATATATGTATTGAGGTAGGTTGCATACATTCAAGAAATATGGTATACATATGCAATCCCCGTAAGGGCCTGTAGCTTAGTGGCAGAGCACCCGGTTTGCATCCGGGAAATAGGGGTTCGATTCCCCTCAGGTCCAAAGTAAAAAACGTCATCGTCAGATGGTGTTTTTTATTTATAGACATGAAAGGGGAATCGAACGGGCATAAGCGAACTGCTTCCAAGGCATAGCCGCAGGAAGCAAAG
>Ga0172370_10002635_pt1 | contig 25697 bp, 18 predicted proteins | sample LakKiv5m_FD_114538 | JGI IMG/M metagenome (GOLD analysis project Ga0172370, IMG submission 114538) | Freshwater microbial communities from Kabuno Bay, South-Kivu, Congo - kab_022012_11.5m | ecosystem: Environmental > Aquatic > Freshwater > Lake | place: Democratic Republic of the Congo...
ACCTAAAAGCTAAAACCTATGCAAGAATTACCCAAAACTTACGACCACACGCAAGTGGAAGATAAAATTTATAAACTCTGGATGGATAGCGGTTATTTTAATCCGGATAATTTGCCCGCGCGCCATAAAGAACCTTATACCATTATTATGCCGCCGCCTAATGCCAACGCGCCTTCCCACGTGGGACATGCTTTGGGTTACACCATTCAGGATATTTTAATAAGATACAACAGGATGCAAGGGAAAAAAACCTTGTGGCTTCCGGGAAGTGACCACGCTGGGTTTGAAAGCCAGGTGGTATTTGAAAAAAAACTGGAAAAAGAAGGGCGTAGCCGGTTTAAAATGCAACGCGAAGAATTCTATAAAAAAATTTGGGATTATGTACAAACCAACAAACATATTTCCGAAGAAGCCATAAAACGACTGGGTAGCAGTTGCGACTGGAGCCGAAACATTTTTACTTTGGATCCGGAGATTGTTAAAGTCGTTTACGAAACTTTCAAAAAAATGACTGCCGACGGTTTGGTGTATAGAGGAGACAGGCTTGGCAACTGGTGTTTTAAACACCAAACCGCGCTGTCGGATTTGGAAACCAAATACGAAGAGCGCACAGAGCCGTATTATTATTTAAAATACGGGCCATTTACCATTTCCACTTCCCGTCCGGAAACCAAATTCGGCGACAAATACGTGGTAATGCACCCGGACGATAAACGCTACGCGCAATATAAAAATGGCGACACTTTTACCGCGGAATGGATTAACGGACCCGTAAACGCCACCATTATAAAAGACGAGAGCATAGATATGGAATTCGGTACCGGAGTAATGACCATAACCCCATGGCATGATACAGCCGACTTTGAGCTGGCCCAAAAACATAATCTGGAAAAAGAACAAATTATAGACAAATTCGGTAAACTTCTTCCCATTGCCGGGGAATTTGCCGGAATGAAAATTGCCATTGCCAGGCCTCTCGTAATAGAAAAATTAAAACAAAAAAGTCTGCTAGAAAAAACAGACGAAAATTACAAACATAACGTACAAATGTGCTACAAATGCGGAACGGTTATTGAACCGCAAATTATCCCCCAATGGTTTGTGTCCATGACTAAACCACTGCCCGATGGTAGGCCTTCCCTGCGTGACATGGCTCTTGAGGCACTAGATAATGGCGAGGTAAAAATTGTAACGGAAAAATTTGAAAAAATCTTTCGCCACTGGATGGGAAACATCCGCGACTGGCCAATTTCCCGCCAAATTTGGTGGGGCATCCCCGTCCCGGTAAAATACTGCGGGAATTGTAATGAAGTAATAGTTGATACCGAAAATAAAATCACCGCTTGCTCCAAATGCCAATCAAAAAATTTAATTCAAGACCCTGATACTTTTGATACTTGGTTTAGTAGCGGACAATGGCCCTACGCCACAATGATGGCCAATGACGCTAAAAATGGAACCCGGACATTTAAAAACTACTACCCCACAGAGGTTATGGAAACCGCCTGGGACATTTTATTTTTCTGGGTGGCTCGCATGATTATGTTTTCCTATTATCGCACCGGTCAACCGCCTTTTAAAAATGTATTTTTGCACGGGCTGGTACGGGATAAAGACAAACAAAAAATGAGTAAAAGCAAAGGTAATGTTATAGATCCTTTAGGTGTAATAGATACTTACGGCACAGATGCTTTGCGGTTTGCTCTTGTTTTTTCCACCGCCGCGGGCAATGACATACCTTTGGCCGAAGATAAAATTAAAGGCATGAAGCACTTTGCTAACAAGCTTTGGAACATTGCCAGATTTGTACTTGCAAATCTGGAAGAATCAAGAATCAAGAATCAAGAATCAAGGCCAGAAGCAAAGACAGAGGCAGATAAAGAAATTTTATCCAAACTCAATGCAATAATAAAATCCGCTACCAAAAATTTAGACAATTTCCACTTAAACGAAGCGGCACAGGATATTTACCAATTTGTTTGGCATGAATTTGCCGATGTTTACATTGAAGCTTCCAAAAAACAATTAGCCGATGCTGACACTAAACAAAATACCCAAGCTATTTTGCTACACTGTTTAATGGTTATCCTAAAATTGCTCCACCCCTTTATGCCTTTTGTGACAGAAGAATTATGGGGTAAATTTGGAGAAGAAAAATTGGTAAAAAATGACGAACTACTGATGATCCAACAATGGCCAAAATAATATTAAAAAATTAATTTTCTCATTATGGAACAAGAACCAAAATCTGTGCCATCCGCAGCCGAAATGCAAGATTATATTAACTCCTTAAATGGAAAAATAAAAACCGGTCCGCTGGAAGGCTCGGGCTGGTTTGTGACCATGGTCAGCAACGAACATGGCAGTAATAATCCCACTATAACGCTCTCTAAAAAAGATGAGGTCGGCGGCGAGATTATCGACAAAACGATTTCCTGGCAAGAATTTAAATCCTGGCAAGAATAACCCTTATACTTAAATACCAACTTGATTTTTGACAGAATGGTATTTTTGCATTTTCCATTTTCTACATACTTATTTACTTGCTCCTATTATAGGCTTCCACTCCCCTGGCCAGAACATCCATGGCAGCAGATAAATCTTTAGTGTTTAACACATAAGCAATGCGAATTTCGGAGATACCCTTATTCGGGCTAATGTAAAAGTCTTTCATGGGCGTTACCATCACCGTTTTTTTCTGATAGGAAAATTCGCTAATCATAAATTTTACAAACTTTTCGGCATCTTTTACAGGCAATTTAACCGCTTGATAAAATGCCCCCATAGCCGGCTTAAAAATTGCACCTTTTATTTTTTTTAAGCCCTCTGCAACCGCTTTTTGGCGTTGTTGATATTCTTTAACAATTTTATTTACATATGGCGCGCTGTTTGAGAGCAACGGCACTGTGCCAAGTTGTTCTAAGGTGCCGGCTGAAAGTCTGGCTTGGGCAAACTTTAAAATAGATTTCATGACTTCCGGATTTCTGCTGACAATACAACCAATACGCGCGCCAGGCATACTAAATCTTTTTGACACGCTGTCGCAGACAATTATATTATCCTGCGCAACTTTTTTATTTAACAAACAAACCGGTTTTTTACCGTCAAACCGGACTTCGCGGTAAGTTTCGTCGCTAATAATAAAAAGTTTATGTTTTTTTGCCAGCTTTATCACACTATTTAACTCCGCTTCGCTCCATAATTTACCAGTCGGGTTGTCAGGGTTAATTACTACAATTGCTTTGGTGCGCGAAGAAATCTTTTTTTCTATTTCCGCAACAGGCGGCATGGCAAAATTTTTCTCTATCAACAAGGTGATTGGCACTAATTTGATCCCCGCCATTACCGAAAAAGGCTTATAGGAAGTATAAAGCGGTTCAAATACAATCACTTCATCACCAAAATCGGCCACCGCTTGCAAACTTAACATAATAGCCTCGGCGCAGCCGACAGTCGGCAACATCTGGTTTAATTCCACCTTCACTCCAAATTGCTTATAATATTTCTGCCAAGCCAGCATGTGATCTTTTATTCCCGGACTGGGAGCATAGCTTAAAGAACTCTGGGGGTGTTTTCGCACAACATTAAAAAACTCTTTTGGCGGAGCCAAATCCGGATCGCCAACATTTAACCTAAAAACCTTAATCCCTTTTGCTTCCATTGCCTGCAAAAACGGTAAAAACTTGCGGATTGGGGACGCAATAACATTTTGCGCGCGTTTGGAAACTTTCAATTTTGTCATTGATATTTTAGTTAATTTCACTTATCAGCAATACATTTTATATGATACTATCATACTTTTAATTTCTATTAGTATAGCAAAAAATCAAGTAATACAAAAGATTCCCTTTGCCCGCCCCCGGGCAAAGGGAATCTTTATTGAATTCTTACTATATTTCACTATTTAGCTGTTTCCACTTCTACCGCCGGTTCGCTGATAGCTGTTTCCAACTGCAAATTTTGCCTAGCGATTTCATCGCTATAGCCGGTTCCGGCCGGAATAAGTTTACCAATAATAACATTCTCTTTTAAGCCTCTTAAATAATCCGTCTTGCCGGTAACGGCCGCTTCTATGAGCACGCGGGTTGTTTCCTGGAAACTTGCCGCGGCTAAGAAACTTTCGGTATTTAAAGAAACTTTAGTAATACCCATTAAGAGCTGTTCCGCGGTTGCCTGACGCTGACCGGTTCTGGAGAGCAGCTCGTTAATAACATTGAGTTTGGATTTGTCGGTTATTTCTCCGGCCACCAATTCGCTGTGGCCGGCATCCAAAATGCGCAGCATGGAGAACATTTGTTTAACAATCACTTCAATATGCTTGTCGTGGATGTTCTGCCCTTGAGATACGTAAATATCCTGAACTTCCTTAACTACATATTTTTGTGCTTCTTCAAGCCCGCGAAGTTGCATAATTTGATTCGGGTTTAAATTACCTTCGGTAAGCTGTTGGCCTTTGGTAACCAAATCACCGTCTTTAACCAGCAAAGAATAAGACGCGGGAATAACGCTCTCTTTTACCTGGTCGCTTTCATGCACCACGATTATCTTGCCTTTTTCCAAACGAACTAAGCCGGCAGTTTTAGCTTTAATAGCATGGCCGTTTTCATCAATATACAAAGTCTCGCCCGTTTCCACCTTACTGCCGTCTTTAATGGCAGACTGGGAACCAGAAAGGCTATAGGTGTCTTTTTCTACATCTGCCCCTTGGATGCGCACAATATATTCTTTGTTGTTCGGTTTGGCAATATAAACCTGACCGTCGATTTCTGACACATAGGCCATACCTTTTGGCTCTCTGGCTTCGAATAACTCTTCCACGCGAGGTAGCCCTTGGGTAATATCTTTTACACTAGCCGAACCTCCGGTATGGAAGGTTCTCATTGTCAGCTGGGTTCCCGGTTCTCCAATAGCTTGGGCAGCCACAATTCCCACCGCCGCTCCTAGACGCACCATATCATTAAAGCCCAAATCATAACCGTAGCACAGCTTACAAACACCTCTGGATAATTTACATTTTAGCACGCTACGACATTTAACTTCCGTTACGCCACTTTCCATAATTTGTTTGGCCTGCATATCGTCGATACCGTGATTTTTTTCTGCAATTATTTTTCCAGATTTATCTTTTACAGCTTCGGCTGTAACCCTGCCGAATAACCGGCGGTCAAAAGCCTTATTCATTTTCTCGCTATCTTCCAAAGTAATGAAATCAAAATCTTTGGTTCCGCAATCCTCGGAGTTAACTACAATGTCTTGGGCAACGTCCACAAGGCGTCTGGTTAAGTATCCGGCGTCAGCCGTGCGAAGCGCGGTGTCGGACATTCCTTTTCTGGATCCGTGAGTGGAAATAAAATATTCCAAAACGGTCAAACCTTCTTTAAAGCTTCCTTTAACCGGCAATTCAATAACATCACCAGCCGGATTTACCACCAAGCCTTTCATGCCAGACATCTGGGTAATTTGCGAGAAGGAACCTCTGGCTCCGCTGGAAACGAAATAATTAACAGAGCCGTGCTCAGCCACAGTGCCATTTACAGATTTGGCAATTTTTTCAGAAACATCCGCCCAAATTTCCACCACGCGGTTATAGCGTTCATCTTCCGTGAGCAGTCCTTCATGGTACTGCTGATAAGTGCTTTCCACTTCCTGGTCAGCTTGTTTTAAATATTCATATTTTACCTGCGGCACCAACAAGTCATCCATCCCCCAAGACAACCCGGACTTTTTCATATAGTAAAAGCCCGTTCGTTTAATTTCATCTATCAATTCAGCTGTCCGGTCGTTGCCTAACAAACGATGGGCTTCGCGCACCAATCCTTGCAACTTTTTCTTGTCAAAATTATCATTTCTAAAACCCAGCTCTTTGGGGACGACTTTATTAAAAATTAAACGGCCGACACTTGTTTCTAACATTACTTCTTTTTCTCCGCCTAAAGCCAGTTCTGCCGGCATTGTGGAAGATCCGCCTGCTTGCATAAAACTTTCTGCGGGCATTCTCACTTTTATTTTAGCCTGAATGTGCACATGCCCGTTGTTATATGCCAATATGGCTTCGCTGTGGGAGCTAAAGACTTTTCCTTCGCCTTTCATCCCAGGTCGAAATCTTGTGATATAATAACAGCCCACAACTACGTCCTTGTCCGGGGTCATAACCGGATCCCCTGAAGCGGGCTTCAGTAAGTTATGAGCGGACACCATAATTTCTCTGGCTTCTTTCTGTGCAGCTTCCGTTAACGGCACATGTACGGCCATTTGGTCACCGTCAAAATCCGCATTAAAAGCGGCGCAAACCATCGGATGCAGTTGAATCGCTTTTCCTTCTATTAATACCGGCTGAAAAGCCTGAAAACCTAAACGGTGCAAAGTTGGAGCGCGGTTAAGTAAAATATAGTGGTCTTTAGTAACCTCTTCCAAAATATCATAGACCTCAATTCGTCCCTGCTCTATTAAACGGTTGGCACTGCGGACATTATGGGCGTATTCACGGCCGATAAGTTTGGATATAACAAACGGCTTAAACAATTCCAACGCCATAATTTTCGGCAAACCGCACTGGTGCAATCTTAAATGCGGTCCGACCACAATTACGCTACGCCCGGAATAATCCACGCGTTTTCCCAGCAAATTTTGTCTAAACCTCCCTTGCTTACCTTTAAGCATATCGGCCAAACTTCGAAGTTTTCGCTTTTGGCCAGTGGAGGCAGTTACTTCTTTGCCGTGACGGATGGAGTTATCTATCAACGCGTCAACCGCTTCCTGAAGCATTCTTTTTTCGTTTCTGGTAATAACTTCCGGCGCTTTAATTTCCAATAATTTTTTTAACCGGTTGTTGCGGTTAATTACCCTACGGTATAAATCGTTTAAATCCGAAGCGGCAAACCGTCCCCCATCCAACTGGACCATAGGCCGTAAGTCCGGAGGAATAACCGGCAAAGTGGTAATCAACATCCACTCGGGGCGTAGCCCTGAATTAATTAAAGATTTAATTAATTTTAAGCGTTTTAAAGCTTTCCTCTGTGCTTGCCCTTCCAAATTTACCAGTTGGGTGTTTAGGTCCCCAACTAATTGTTCCAAGTTTACTTCCTCAAGCAAACCCTTTAAGGCTTCCGCGCCAATGGACGCGCTAAATACCGGACCATACTTTAAAGACAAATCACGATATTGTAATTCGGAAATAATTTGGTATTTTTTAATAGATTTAAGTTCACTTCTGGCCTGATCGCGAATACTTTCCAAAGCTTCCAGCTCTTTACCCCAGGCGTCTTTAAGCCGGGTAACTTCGGCGTCAATTTCCGCCTGCACGAGCTCGGGATCTTTGGTGGCGGCCTTTTGACCCAACGCAGATTTGGATTTGCCGATTAAAGTTTCATATTTTTCTTCAATGGTTTTTTTCTTAGCCTTAAACTCATGTTCAATTTGCACTAAAGTATTCTGGCGGGATTCTTCGTCTACATTGGTAATAATATATGCGGCAAAATAAACAACTTTTTCCAATTCCGTAACGCCCAAATCCAAAACCAATCCTAAACGGGAAGGAACTCCGCGCAGGAACCAAATATGAGCCACCGGAACAGAAAGTTTAATATGCCCCATGCGTTCACGGCGCACGGAAGATTTGGTAACTTCCACTCCACACTTGTCGCAAACAATTCCCTTGTAGCGAATTCTTTTATACTTTCCGCAATAGCATTCCCAGTCTTTAATCGGACCAAAAATCTTTTCGTCAAAGAGACCATCTTTTTCCGGACGTTGTGTGCGGTAGTTAATAGTTTCCGGCTTTGTAACCTCACCGTGAGACCAATCCATAATTGTTTCCGGAGAGGCCAATCTTAACCGTACACCTTTGAAATCTTCTGTTTGAGTTAACATGATAAAAAGTTATTAGTTATTAATTACTTGTAAATAGTGATTTAATGCTATTTACCTTTTTTCTCTTTCTTCGGTTTCTTTTTAACTTCATCTTCAAACAAAGAGATGTCCGGCACGGCCGGCGGCATACTGACAGAAGCCGGAACGACTACCTCCGGCTCTTCGGCAGCCGAAGCCACCTGTCCATCCTTGCCCAATAATTCCACATCTAAACACAGGCTTTGCAATTCTTTAACCAATACGCGGAAAGACTCCGGTACATTTGGTTTTTTAATCGGTTCGCCTTTTACAATAGCTTCATAAGTTTTACTTCTACCGACTACGTCGTCGGATTTTATTGTTAACATTTCCTGCAGAGTATGAGCGGCTCCATAACCTTCCAACGCCCAGACTTCCATTTCTCCGAATCTCTGGCCACCAAATTGTGCTTTTCCGCCCAGAGGCTGTTGGGTAATAAGGCTGTATGGTCCGGTACTTCTGGCATGGACCTTATCGTCGACAAGATGGTGAAGTTTTAACATATACATAACGCCCACGGTAACTTTTTCGTCAAAGGGCTCGCCGGTTTTTCCGTCGTAAAGCGTCATTTTCCCGTCTTCGGGAATGCCGGCTTTTGTTAATTCTTCCTTAATTTGAAATTCTTTTACTCCGTCTAAAACCGGTGTGGCAATTTTATAACCAAGGCGGTAAGCGGCCATACCGAGGTGGGTTTCCAAAATCTGTCCCAAATTCATACGGGACACCACACCCAACGGATTTAAAATAATATCCACCGCTTTTCCGTCAGCCATAAAAGGCAAATCTTCCACCGGAATAATTTTGGAAATAACACCTTTGTTTCCGTGACGTCCGGACATTTTGTCACCGACTTGAATTTTACGCAACACCGCTACCGAAATTTGGATACTGCGAATAACGCCGGAAGGCAATTTGTCGCCGGCCTGCCGGGAAAATTCGCGAATATTTACCACTTTACCGTATTCGCCGTGCGGCAGGGTTAAGGAAGTATCTTTAACGTCGCGGGATTTTTCTCCAAAAATTACGCGGAGTAACTTTTCTTCGGCAGTTAAATCGGTCTCGCCTTTCGGGGTAATTTTCCCAACTAAAATATCACCGGCTTTAACTTTTGCGCCAATGCGGATAACACCGTTTTCATCCAAATCTTTTAATTTTTCTTCCCCGACATTCGGAATATCGCGAGTAACCTGTTCGGGTCCGAGCTTGGTATCACGGACATCTATTTTAAAATCATCAATATGAATAGAGGAAAAACGGTCGGCTTGGACAACGCGTTCGGAAACCAAAATAGCGTCTTCGTAGTTACCGCCTTCCCAAGACATAAAAGCCAGCAAAATATTTTGACCCAAAGCCAGTTCGCCGTGTTCCGTGGAGGCTCCGTCGGCAAGCAGGTCGCCTTTCTTTACTTCCTGCCCTTTGCTTACGCGGGCAATCTGGTTAATGGAAGTCCCAGAGTTGGTACGCAAAAACTTTAACAGCTGATACTCTTTCTTTTTTCCTTTTTCCCCGACTACCACAATTTTGTCGCCGGCTACGGAAGTGACCGTACCGTTTTCTTCGGCCAATACAACGGTGCCAGAGTCGCGGGCCGCTTTACTTTCCATTCCCGTTCCTACCAGCGGAGCGTCCGGTTTAATACAAGACACCGCCTGACGTTGCATGTTGGAACCCATAAGCGCGCGGTTGGCATCATCGTGTTCCAAAAATGGAATTAAAGAAGTGGTAACGGAAATAATTTGTTTAGGAGATACATCCAACGCATCTATATAGTCGGTAGCGGCAATTGACGGCACGTTACGTACGCGCACGCTGGAACGACTTTCCACAAAATGTCCCTGCTCGTCTATGTCTATATTACTTTGACCAATTACGAGAGCTTCTTCCTGAAAGGCATCCATATAAAGAATTTTGTCAGTTACCCGTGGCTTAATGCGAATTTCCAATAATTGAACATTTTTAGAAATTTCTTTGGCTTGCGCGGAGGTAATTGTAGCGCCGGCAGATACAATCACCCGGCCTTTGTCGTCTTTAACATCATAAATAGATACTTCGTCAACCGAATCTTTGCCGTCATTTTTGGCATTCTTTTTTACCAACCGATACGGAGTTTCTATAAACCCAAAATCATTAACTCTGGCATAAGTGGCCAAGTGAGCCACCAGTCCGATGTTTGGTCCTTCCGGAGTGGTAATAGGACATAACCTGCCATAGTGACTTCTGTGCACGTCGCGGACTTCAAACCCCGCGCGTTCGCGCGACAGCCCGCCGGGACCCATGGCAGAGAGTCTGCGTTTATGTTCCAGTTCGGCCAGCGGATTAGTCTGGTCCATAAACTGGGACAGTTGGGAAGATGAAAAGAATTCCTGCATAGTCGCCACAATTGGACGAACGTGGATTAATTGAGCCGGGGTAACGGTTTCTAAATCGGCCAGCGACATTCTGTCTTTGGCAATTCTGGCCATGCGAGCCAAGCCAACACGAAAACGAGTTTGAATTAATTCCCCTACCGCGCGCACACGACGATTAGCCAAATGGTCAATGTCGTCGGCCGGCTCTTGAGTATTGTTAAGGCGAATAACTTCGCGTACCACTTTGGTTAAATCTTCCAAAGTGAGTAACGGATCTTTACTGTTTTCCACATGAAGGCGCTGATTAAATTTAAATCGTCCGACATCGGAAAAATCGTAACGTTCAATATTAAAAAACATACCCGAGATTAATGACTTAGCATTATCTACGGTGGCTAAATCCCCCGGACGAATTCTTTTATAGACTTCCTTAAAACCTTCGTCGGCGTTGGTGGAAGCATCTTTGTCCAAAGTATTTTGAATATATTTAGTGTCCGGGTCAGTGTCTATATCTTTAAAAGCCGATAAAATTTGTTCGTTGGTGGAAAGTCCAAATACGCGCAAAAGTGCGGTTATTGGAATTCTGCGCTTACGGTCAATTTTTACGCCAATCACACCGGCGGCATCGGTATCCAATTCCAACCAAGCACCACGGTTAGGAATAATTTTTGCTCCGTAATATTGTTTACCGCGAATATTTTCCACGGAGAAAAAAACGCCCGGTGATTTAATAAGCTGGTTAACCACCACGCGCTCCACACCGTTGATTATGCAAGTCCCACGGGGAGTCATTAAAGGAAAATCCCCAAAATAAACATCTTGCGTTTTGGTTTTGCCGGTAACTTTGTTTATTAACTTGGCCGAAACATAAAGTGGAGCTTCGTAGGTGGTGTTTCTTTCGCGAGAAGTAAACTCGTCGTACTTGGGCTTGTCAAAAAAATATTCGCCAAATACCAACTCCAAATTTTTACCCGTAAAATCCCTAATCGGATTAACTTCACCAAGTAAATCTTTTAATCCTTTTTCCACAAACCAGCGGTAAGAATTTAGCTGAACCTCTATTAAATTAGGCAACAGAGCGGTTTCGTGGCTGGAGGTAAAAAATTTGCGCGCACCAAGCTTCTCCTTCTGCGGTTTTACAGCTACCGCAGAGGTGCTTACTTTGGATTTATGTGCCATTAAATTGGGCTTTCGGCCAAAAAACGCACTTTTTGGCTTATTTAAGATTAAAACTATTAACCTATGTAGAAAATTGATAGAATTTTCAAATTTGAGCCAAGTTCTAGGCGTTTTTCGGAAGATTTACGAGCCGTAGTCTGCACTACGGTGAGTAATATCTTACAAAAAAACAACGAAGAAATTGGCCAAATTTGGGAATTCTAAGAAAAAAAATATTTTATGCCCTCTATCTGCCCAAAATCATGTGATGAAGAGCGCAAAACATTGCCTTTTTTACCTCTAACCCTAAAAATGAGTTTTGGTTGCGTTATTTAAATATTTTTGGCTTGTTTACAAGGAAAAATATTTTATAGACGCAAAAATTTTTTGTGGGGTATACAAAAAAGGCCGATCCACAAAGGCTTATTGGCTATGTAATTGTGCGTATTTGGATTGTACCAGTCAAGCAGAATTTGTCAAGTAGATGCTGTTATCCCCAATTGAGGATATTTATATATACCTATACTAGCATAAAAAAACTCTTTTTGCTACCAAAATAATTAACCAAGAGTTTTCTATTAGCGATTTAATCGGGCCGCTTGAGCAAATTGGTTAAGATACTTGCTTAAAGTAGAATGTTTGTCCAAATTAAAATATTCTTCACAAGCTTGTTCTCTTAAACGTAATAATTCTTTTAATCTATGGTTCTGCCAGCGCGGATCTTCTATGGTCAAATCTAACAACTCCAACATCCTATCAAAAGCCTTGTCCGCGTATTCCAAACGGTTTTTCCCCTTCCACTGCCAGGCTCGGCCGTATTCACTTCCCACATTTCCTAGTTGTTCAGATAATGTCATTTTAAACCATTTTTCGTCCGCTAAATTTTTATGCTGGGTTTCCATAAACTAAAATTTAATTAAACTGGTTACCAACGATAATATTTGTTCCCGAACTTTTGGATCTTCCACACTACGAGAACGGTTGTTTTGCCTCGGGCGAATATTTATCATGGAATCAAACTCCAGCATATCCGGCAAAGGCATATCTACATATAAGTTAATGCCCCAAAGATTTTCTTGCTTGCTTCCGCGCTCAAGTAAAAAAGCCTCCTCGTCCGCGTGCAAATCACCGCCTAGGGCCATAATATTTTTTTCCAAATCAACCACCCCTTTGACCATGTCGCCAAAACGCTCCTTGGCTAAAGTTTTTAAATCTTCCAAAGTTATGTTGGTTTCTACTAAAATAATTTCTTGATTCATAAAGAAATCATAGCATTTTTTTCTCTTTCCAGTCCACTGTCTTTCTCTTCTACTTATTGCAGTTTCCTGCTATAAGTAGCAGAAAAAGAGACGGGGCTGCTGGCAAACATGCTTTTTGATGCAAAATGAGATGGTTTGAGGAAAATTTTCAAAATAAATTTTGATGTTTACCTGAAAAGGTAAGCGGATAAATTTTTTGGAGAATTTTACCAGACCAGTTCATTTTGGGCAAAAATGATATTTGCCAACAGTTCCGATTATGACAATGTCCTGGAAAGAGAAAGGAAACGGCTGGCCTGTGCAGGGCACAGCCGTTTCCAAATAAAGTGTGGTGATTTGAATGTCGCCTCAAAGGTTTGGGCAAGACATCCTAACGAGGATTCACCTGTATCCCGGATTGTTTTTTCTCCAGAACATATCCCCGACCCCGCATGTGTGCGGGGCTACTTAATAATTAGACGGTCGGGAGACCGTCAAGGGTCTCATCGAGACCCTCATTGCCGTCCCAGTGATACTGGGGCTGCACTTCGGGGGATGTGGCCGGCAGAAAGGCCTGCCTTATCTCCCCCTCAAACCGTGCCACCTCTAGGTGGCGCAGGGCAGCGAGGCCCTTGAGGGCCTCGCGCCCAGACCAGGGGCCTGTGCCCCCGATCTGCTCCGCCAGGTAGCCCTGGCGGAAGGTGACCTCTCGGTCGAGGCAATCGACCGAAAGGCCAAGGAGGCCGGCCATGGCCTCCTGGGGGTCAACGAAGACGGGCTTGCCGTCTTCGTTCCACCTGGCCACGGTGGCCAGCGGGAATGCGACCCAGACGAGGGACGGGCGGTTGCGCCCGCCCCCAAAAAACCCGAGCCAGCCCTCGGCGGGGCCGAGGAGCTGGCAGAGCAGGTGCGACGGCACCTGCTCGACGATGACCTGGTGACCAGGCCACCAGAAACTAAGGGCCCGCAGGCCCTCCTCGTCGGGGGGCTGACCCCCGACGAGCATTTCGTTTCGGCTGTTGCCGATGCTAAGCATCGGCTCACAGCCGAAACTTTTCGGCATCTGCGCAGATGCCGAAAAAGTGAGCCGGTGGTGGCTCAGGTAGGCGGAACACCGCCCACCGAGCCACGCCATTAGGCCGTTGTACTGGTACACAACGGCCGTTGACCTCTCCAGCGACTCTATCGTCGCTTGAAGCTTTTGGAAAGCCACTTGGTTCATGGCTTCCCCCCTTTCTCGACTGGGAAAATTTTTGTTTGCCCCGGCCGAATAAACAGAAAATTTCTCTCTACTTATTTGGCAGGAGCAAACTTTTTTAAAAGCCCATTACCCTTCAACAAACTCAAGATGATGGGTTCTTCTAAACTCACCAACAACCGCCAAATTAAATTATTAATTGCGGGTGATGAGCTTGGAAGATTAAATTTTTAAAGAACATTGTCCTTCTTTTTAAAAACCCTTCCGTTTTACAGGAAGGGTTTTTTAGCAAGGACTGTTCCCCTCACCATCAATTAATGATGAAGGGTGCACTCTTTGCTATGTTGGAAGCAAGCGGTTAGAGCCATCTGTTCCTGCGAAAGATAACACTAAACACTTTTATAACTTGCCTCTATAGCTGGCTTAAGCTTGTCCATATCCTTCCTGTCAGATATAGACTGGGGTAAATTGCCCACTTTGTTATTAGTGGTAACAAACCTTTACGCATTGCCTGTTGTTTTTTTACAGAGCTTAACTGCTCTTGTTATTCAGTTGTTAATGTCAACCTTGTTTTATGTTGACTAAGCAGTATACTCCTTTCTTGACAAATTGTCAATAATGTACTGATATAGTTATTTAGATATTCAATATTATTAATGTTTATAGGTTATATTTATATTACTTTTTGTCAGTTTTCATTTGACAAGATTCTAAAAAAGGTATATAATACCTATAATTAAGCGAAAAATATATGGAAACCAACAATCTTTCAAAATATCAAGAAACCCTAGTAAATTTAGGTTTAAATGACAAAGAAGCCCGCATTTACGAGCTTTTATTAAAAGCCGGAGCCACGGGAATAAAGCCCCTCTTGTCTGACACGGGACTTAAGCGCGGGAATGCCTACTACCATTTAGACAGCCTCATAGAAAAAGGTTTAGTGGAAAAAATAGACGAGCCGGGCAAAACTATTCGGTTTTTAGCCAAACACCCGGAAAACCTGGAATTAATTTTGGCCAAACAAAAAGCCGACCTTAACAATGCCCAAGATCGGCTACAAAAAACCCTACCTGAACTGCGAAGTTTATTTCAACTTATTTCTTCCAAACCCGGAGTTAAGTTTTACGAAGGATTACAAGGCGCGCTGGCAACCGTTAAAGATTCCCTGACTTCGTCCACGGAAATTTTATCCTTTATAGACAGCGAAGCGGTCAACAAACAGTTTCCTGATTTAAACAAACAATTTATTTCGCAAAGAAAACAAAAGCAAATAAAAAAACGCATCATTGCCATGGACTCACCTTTCATCCACAAACATGCGCGCGAACTTGACCCTAACACGACTTCAATTAAAACCATTTCCTCGCCTGTGCCTTTTTCCACAATTATGTATATTTACGACAACAAGGTTTCTTATATTAGTATGCACCAAAACCAAATTGTCAGCATGATAATAGAGCACCCGGCAATTTATCAAATGCAAAAAACTTTATTTGAAACAATCTGGTTAAATGCAAAAGCCACCTAAGTAATTTAGGCGGCTTTTTCTAATTCGTGCATTTGTGTGTCTTGCGACGGAGACCTTTCCAGCTGTAAATAAACTTCTCCGGTATTTTCATAATTATCTATTTTACCTATTTCCTTAAAACCCAACATTTTATAAAATCTCCCAGCCGGGTTGTTTTGCCAAACAATTGCTTTTAATTTATTTTCTCCGCCCTTTTCCTCCAAAGCAGCGCGAAGCATTGCTATGGCAATAGGGCTGTCTTTGGCTGACGGATGCAAATTTAAGGACCCCACATATATTTCATTCTTATTTGTTTGGTCATAATGTAAAAACGCCACCAAACGTCCTTGATGAACCAACATTCTAAAAGTATGTCCTGGGGTCTTTAATATCTCGGTAAAATCTTTTTGAGTTTGTTCTAATAATTTTTCCGGGTAATTACCCAGGCGATTTAAAGTAAATATTTCCATCATTTGCTTTTTTTCTTCTTCTGTTAAAGAAGCCGAACCTCGGTCTTCAATGCTGGTATTTACAATATCTTCAAATCCCACCTTTGCCTCTTTAGGCATTATTTTATAGCTGGCGGCAAACAATAAAACTTCCGTTTTCAGCTGTTCTAATTTTTGCACTAATTTTACGCTCTCATATTCTGTACCTTTTTGACTAATACTGTCTGCAAATTCTGCTAATAAATCTTTTCCTTTTTTTAATAATTGCTCGGTTAATTTCTGGCTACTGTGATTTTTTAATTCATCTTGGATCGGAAAATGATCCCGAATATATTCGGCAGCCTGGCTTGCGGCATCCACAATTTCCCCATATTTTTCAAACAAAGCCCTGGCTAATTTAGCGTCTAAGTTTTCCCCTATTTTAACTATCTTTTGTCCCAAACTTACATCTAAATCCAAAGATAAAAACGCCCTAACTCCAGGCAGACCGTATTTTTTTGCATGTTTAATAAGTTTTTGTTCGTCATTTTTTTCCAGCAATGCCCTAGCTAAAACCAACTGCTCGCTCCAAGGCAAATTATGAATGCCAATCCCCGCCTGCCCAAAAAAATTTGTGACTTTATTTAATACAAAATCTGGATTGTCTAGAGGCTTCACTCGTTTATAATAATTTGTCGGGTTTTCGCCGGGTCTTGGTTGCAAATAATCTGTAATACTATATTCCTTCATTAAGTTCTGCATCTGTTTTTCTCCAACAAAAGTATGCTGGGATATTTTTGATGCCGTTGGCTGACTTCCTCGTTCAATTAATCGTTTTTTTACAGAAATCTGCATTTGGTCAAGTTCTTTTTCTCCGAGCAAAGAAAATACTGCAACAATTATTTTTTTACCTTGTTCATCTTTGATTATTGCCACAGTATCTTGATCTAACATTCTTGCCTCCATATAATTATGGTCTATTTTCAAACCAGTACCAACCAAACTTGCTCCGCCAATATAATAATTGGCATATTGCCCATTTTTGTTTGTAAAACCAATATTAGGAATTTTCGGATTTAAATGCCGAGCGTGGACATTAAACTCCTTAGCCGTCCTGCTCCCGGCTAAGGTGCGAAAGTCAGATTGTTTTAAAAACCCGTCACTTACCAAACGCGGCAAAAATTTATCTACATAACTAAAACCATTGGAATCGAAAGCAGTTTTGATTTTACCTTCGGTTGTTTGAGGGTTAATCCCCGCAAATTCTTTTATATAAGAAGCCCGAAAAACTACCCGCTTATTGGTTTTCGGGTGAATTATTGTCAATTTTCCATTGTCCTCTCTTACAGCCTCCCATTTTTTTAAAATCGCCACAATTGCCATTTCCCCCAAATTCACCTTCTCGCCGGATTTGAGAATAAAATCATCTGTCCATGATTTATGTTTTTTCCCAATCTCCCAAGGCTCTAATAAAGAATGCTTATTATTTTCCCCATAACCCGTATCCCCGGCTGAAAATAAATCTTGTATACTTTCTGGCAAAACCACCACCTGCTTTTTATTTAAACCTTCTGACTGCTTCCCAGAACCATCATCTACATAAGCCTCCTGGCCTGCTAGCGCTTCAATTAAATCTTTATAGGTAAGTTTGCGGGATCGATAATAAATTTCGTTTTTGGAAGACCAGTTTTTTAAAACGTCAACATTTACGAACATTTCTTTTTCGTGATATTTAACTGCCCCATATTTAACCAAACCTTCAAGCGCTGCTTGGTGGATTTCTTGCCTTTCTCTGCCTTGGAATTCTACCTGCTCTATTGTATTTGGATTAACTGTTTCTCTCATATCTCTAATTATACCGTAAACCGGAAATTAAAAAAATGCTATAATGACCCTATGGAAAATGTTATAGAAATATCCAATTTGGTTAAAGTTTTTCCCAAAAAAGGGAAAAACAAAGAAAAACTTACGGCAGTTGCGGGAATTTCCTTTAATGTCAAAAAAGGTGAAATTTTCGGCCTACTGGGCCCCAACGGCGCGGGCAAAACCACCACTTTGGAAATTATTGAAGGGTTAAAGAAACAAACTTCCGGAACAGTTAAGGTTTTGGGTTTGGATAATATTAAAAACGTTGACGAAATAAAAAAACGCATCGGCATCCAACTCCAATCCAGCCAATATTTACACCATTTAACTTTAGGCGAACTGCTGGACTTATTTGGCTCGCTCTATGGCCGTAAAAACGACAAAAAAACCAAACTCCTCCAACTTGTCGGCTTGGAAGATAAAATCAACGAGGAAGTGAAAGATTTATCCGGCGGACAAAAACAGCGTTTTACCATTGCCACTTCCCTGGTTCATTCCCCGGAAATTTTGTTTCTTGATGAACCTACCACCGGTCTTGACCCCAAAGCCCGCCGGGACTTGTGGCAGTTAATTAAAACTTTAAACCACCAAGACATTACTATAGTACTGACTACTCATTTTATGGAAGAAGCGGAGTTTTTATGCAACCGCGTAGCCATTATGGACAATGGCAAAATTTTGGAAATTGACGAACCAAAAAAACTCATTGACCGCCTGTCGGAAACCACCCAAGTATCTTTTTTCACGGAAGACAAAGTTGACCGGGCACTCTTTGCCAAGCTGCCGGAAATTACCAAGGTTTACGCCAATTACCCAAAAATTATTCTGGAAATCAGTTCTTTGGATAAAATTTCCACTATTGTAAATTTGCTGAAAGAAAAAAATATTATTTTTTATGGCTTTACGGTGAAAACGGCTTCCTTGGAAGACGTTTACTTAGACTTAACCGGAAAGGATTACGGCGATGAATAGTTTTATTGAGCTTTTTAAAGCCAACCTAAAAATGTTTTTCCGGGAAAAAGAAGCGGTTTACTGGACACTGGTAATGCCGGCATTTATTTATGTTGCCCTTTCCGTCTTGCCGATTGGGAAAATGTCCGGCGCGAGCATTTCTTATTCCAACTATGTTCTGCCGGGAATTATTGCCATGACAATTATGCAGGGCGGAATTTATTCGCTTGCGTATTGGATGGTGGATTTAAAATCACGCGGAATAATAAAGCGCCTTATGGCCACTCCAATAAAACCATGGCAACTGGCTACCAGCTTGGTTAGCGCCCGACTGGTTATTATTCTTGTCCAGGTAATAATTTTAACTTTGCTTGGCGTCTTGTTTTTTAAAGCCAACTTTATGGGGAACATCCTGTCATCGCTAATTTTAGTTTTGCTGGGCGGAGGCATCTTCCTTTGTTTGGGTCTGATAATTTCCAGTTTTGCCAAAAGCTACGACACCGCGGCGCCGATTACTTCGGCCGTGGGTTTGCCTTTAACTTTTTTGGGGAATATTTTTTATCCCATTGAATCCCTACCCAAAGCTTTGCAAATTTTTGCCAAACTTCTTCCTATAACCTATCTTTCAGACGGCTTAAGACAAGCTTATCTATACGCTTTTGATTTCAAAAAACTAGGCCTTAATATTTTAATACTAACCGTATGGCTAGTAATTATGTTGCTAATAACGGTCAAGATATTTAAATTAAAAGAATAACAGGATTATAACCAATAGGCTCATCGGTCGCGACCGATGAGCCTATTTTATTAAAAATTTACTTTTATTTAAATATTTTATAGGTACCTTCCATACAAAACCCATTGCTTGGGCAATGGTTACTCCCACGCGTGTACCGGTATAGCTCCCAGGGCCTTTGTTACAAACAATTTTTTTTATTTGAGCGCTTGGAATTTTTGATTTGCTTAAAAATTCGTCAAGTTTGTTTATTGTTTCGTGCGATTTCTGAGGATTAATCTTGTAATTTTTCTTTTGCGTCTTTTCTCCATCGCTAACCGCAAATGTCACTTTATTAAAATCTGTTGTATCAATAAATAAATTCATACTTCTTAATTCATACTTCTTAATTCTTGTCTCACCACTTCCCTGTCGTCCCAATCTATTTTATTATTGTCCGGAAGAACCAAAAACTGTTCACTCCCTTTGCCGGTAATTAACACCAGATCTCCGGGCCGCGCAATGGACAGCGCGTACTTAATTGCTTCCCGACGATCAAGGATAATCTTTATACTGTCTGCTGTCTGCTGTCTGCTGTCTGCTGATTTTATTCCTAATTCTATTTCTCTGGCAATTTTATTCGGATCACTGCCATACACATCGTCATTGGTTATTATTATCTCGTCGGCATACTCAGCACTTGTTTTCCCAAATTCAAAAGCCTTCTGTTTGTCCCGATGTCCGCCGGTGGAACCAAATACGTGGATTAATTTTTGGTGAGGTAATTGATTCGCCGCTTTTAGTGCAGCCGTAAATGAAGCCGGCTCACAACCATAATCAACCAGTACCCTAAATTCCCGGTCATTTTTAATGTCTTCCATTCGCCCCGGAATAACTTTAAATTCCATCAAAGCGTCTGCACAAATTTTTAAATCAACCCCCAAGCTTACAGCCGTGACCGTAGCCAACGCCGCGTTAAAATAATTAAACTCTCCTAAAAGTGAAATTTGAAAATTTACGCCTTCCATCATAAAACCATCCGGCATATCACTAGCCCGATACACTTTGTCGCATTGTTCGGATGCCTTGCCAAAAAAACTGACTGCCAATTTTTGTGCTGCCGGGAAAGCCAAATAAAACTCAGCCTCTTTGTCGTCCAAATTTGCCACAATAGTTTTTTTGGCTACGCCGGTCTGCGAAAGACCAACAGAGGCAAATAATTTTCCTTTGGCTTTTTTATAATTCTTTAAACCTCCATGCGCTTCCGTATGAGCGGGGCTTAAATTGGTAAACAGCGCGTAATCAAAATCTACCCCCAAATGCCGGTTTTGCGCCAAGCCCTCGGACGTACACTCTACCACAGCAAATTTACAGCCGTTAGCCAGCATAATTTTAAGCTGTTTTTGTAGCAACCAACCGCCGGGCATAGAAAGCCCGTGTTTGTTAATTACTTCCTTGTCGCCGTCGGAAAAACTCACCGTGGTTATAAAACCACACTTCTTTCCGGCAAAGTTTAAGATTTTTGCCAACATTTGGGTAGTTGTGGATTTGCCGGCTGTGCCGGTTATGCCAATAACTGTCATATTTTTACTGGGTTGGTCAAAATAATAACTCGCAACCAAAGCCACCGCCCCGTGATACCACGGGCGAGCAAACTGTAGAACCACTTCTGGGATAAAGGCTTTCAACAAATGCATAAGTAGGTTCATTATACTGCAAATAGCCAAAAAATAAAAAATCTCTTATAATACTATCAAGGTTATCTCTTTCCTATAACGATACCAAAATAAAGGTTCCTCGGAGTAGAACTAAACCTATATTAGCTCCTCGGCTCGCTCGTCCCGATAGAATCGGGACGGACTCACTCTTCGTCGCAAATAAAATGACAGGCTTAAACCAAAGCTTAAAATACCAATCTTCCGGCTCCGGCCCCTGGGGCATTAGCGCTCTTTATGAGGGTTATTTATTGGAATTTTCCGGCCTGCCGGATAGGGAGCGGATTTTCAAAGAAAAATTACAAAAATTTTTGCCCTTTTTTAAACCTTCCGCCAAACCCGAGAGTCAAAAAATAATCAAATCGGTAGATATTTATTCCTTATTTAGCCCCAGTGCTAAGGCCTCCTGGAACCGCGCCTGCCTGGTTGCCTTAAAACATAAACGGGAAATGACAATGGAGGATTTATTTTTAGCCCTCCTTAATGCTCCGTCAATAACAAAACTTTTTGCCAAACTCAAAATTGACACCTCGGCAGCGGAAAGATTTTTAAAAAATTATTTAAAAATTTCTCACCAGCCAGAATCAAGCAACATCAAACAAGTGCCATTTGAGGCTTTTGCCCTGGCGATGAAACTCCATAACCGTAAAATCGGCAGCCTTATGTTGCTTGGAGGTTTATTGCACCTGGCTCCGCCGGACAATATTTTGCAGGCAATTTTTTCCAATATCGGACTAACTTTAGGAAAATTGGAAATCCTGTCGGTCTGGATATTAAATTTAGAGTATGAATTTCTGCCTAACTCCGCGGCCGCCCAAACCGCTTACTGTTGTCTGCAAGCCCAAAGTTTGGAAAATCATTTCGGGTATTTTTTTGAATTTCCTGCCATAGATGCAGCGGTAGAATGCTCTCAGAGTTATTATAAAGATCTCCAGGGACAAAAAGCCCTGCAATATTTAGTTAAGGCAGGAAAACTAGCTAAAGAAAAAGGGACAACAATTATTAGCGAAAGATTGGTTCACCAAGTTGCAGGTAAATAATCGCTTTATAATCAAATAGCCCCACCCTGATGTACCGGGGACGGGGCTATTTTATTATTCTAACCAGTTTTCTAAATGCTTTATAAATCTTATACCAAACCGGTTTTAAAACTAAATCGTAAGCGCCGGCATATTGTATTTCTGTCCCGCCAAAACCCAATTTAAACCGGACAAACCCTGCGGGCTTGCCGGCAGATGTTTCCGTCCCCCAAAAATCATAATGTTTTAACCCGGCTAATTTAGCGTCTTGCATGGCTTGCCAATGCATTAAATAAGGAGCCATCACATTTTTATTTTCTTCCGCCGAACCGCCAAATAAAAATGTCCGCGTACTGCCATAATCTACCATGATTGCTGAAGATAAAAGCTTATTTTGATAAATTGCCTTGTAGATCCGCAAACGTACATCCCCACGATTTTGTACGGCAAAACAATCTATCAACTGCTGATAATAATTATTGCTATAACCTTTATATCCTTGCCTGGTAGCAGTTTTCACAACCAACTCAGCAGCTTCTTGGGCAAATAATCCGTGGCCAATGGAAATATCAAATTCATCTTTAATTTCCACGCCGTGTTTTTCCGCCAACCGAATATTATACCGAGTCTTCGGATGCATTTGCTGTAAAAGTTCCTCGGCGGTTTGGGAAAGATCAATCACCAAAGTTTTGCCCGGCTGAATATTTGCTGTCTTAGTTGCTAGTTGCGAGTGGCTAGTTGCTAGTTCCAAATTTTTTGGCTCAATTCGAATAAAAAGACAATTTGAAAATTTTGATTTAAGCGTTTCTGCAACCCACTCATAATTCTTAATTCCTAATTCATAATTCTCGGGCCCAACAGGCCCATAAGGCGCATACAAATAAAACTTGCCCAAAGGCAGGGGCGTTTTAATTAATTGGATGGTTCCAATCTGCTTTTTTTCATTATCTACTATCCAATATCTATAGACTTCCCGCCCAAGACGAACTTGCCACTGCCCCCAGTCATAGCTTTGCAAAAAACTTCCACTTTTCGCGTTCGCGACAAAGTGGTTATACTCTTTTTTATCTTTCTCTAATAATTCAACTAAATCCATAACATTCTAGCATTTTAACATTCTAGCATTTTAACATACTAATGAACTGCGCTTGTCCGCTTGTTAAAATGTTAGTATGTTCAGTTTTTCCTCAGAAGTTTCAACGCTTGCTTAATCTGCTCACCCTGGCTTAAAGATGAATCAACTTTCCCTATAACCTCTCTCACTTCCCGTTGGTTATATCCCAAAGCCAGCAACGCATCAAACACTTCACTGCTTGCAGTTGTTTGTTGGGCGCCGTCTGATAATACCTTATCTTTAAGCTCGACAATAATTTTTTCCGCGGTCTTGGTGCCAATACCGGAAATTCTTTTAAAAATTCCAACATCTTGATTGGCAATCGCCTGCTTAACCGAATCTGCGCTTGCTGACGATAAAATTGCCAAAGCCACTTTGGGACCCACGCCTGAGACGGTAATTAAAAGTTCAAAAAATTGCAACGTGGCAAAATTTGGCAAAGCAAACAAAGATTGTCCGTCATCGGACACTTTATGATAGATGTATAGCTTCAGCTGATGACCAATCTTACTTTCCAAAACATCAGGAGTAACAAAAACCTTATAGCCAATTCCCTGGTTTTCCAAAATAACATAGGTTAGGCCTTTTTCCAATATTTTTCCTTCTAAATATGAGATCATATCTTTATATTAGCAGTAAAAAACTACATTGACAAAATCAAAACCAAGACATAAAATCATTCATACAAGGGGCTCCACTCCTCCTCCGATGGACACCCTTCGGCGTGCGCGGAGACCCCTCCGATATTCTGCGCACGCCCGAAAAAAAGAGGAATTTGGATACGGGTTATGGGCCACTCTGGCCTTAAAGATAAGCGAAAAGCCAGCGATGCGGCGGGAACCACTTCCGCAATCAGGCTGAAATGCTTACACCCGGCCCAAAGTGGCGCGTTTGCCAAAATAGGCATTTTCTCGCAAAGAGAAAGAGGAGTCCTCCGACCCCCACGCGCCACTTCCAATTTCCCCGCCAGCACTCGCTGGCACTCCCCCGACCCTCCTAAAGCTTCGGCTAGGAGGAATTAAATCCGACATGGGTCCCGTTCAAGTTCTCTATGCGGTCAGCTACAAGGCACCTCCGAACCCTGTGGCTGTCTTTTTTTATCTTTATAATTTATTCTATTTTCTTTATACTACACATATGGATAAGTTTAAGTTACATTCAAAATTTCAGCCCGCGGGCGATCAGCCAAAAGCAATTGCCGGATTATTAAAATCCCTCAAAGCGAAAAACCACTTTCAAACTCTGTTAGGAGTAACAGGGAGCGGAAAAACTTTTACAATGGCAAATATTGTGGAAAAAATTCAAAAACCCACACTAATTATTTCCCACAACAAAACTTTAGCTGCCCAGCTCGCTTCCGAATTTCAAGAATTTTTTCCCAATAATGCCGTACATTATTTTGTTTCCTATTATGATTACTACCAACCCGAGGCCTATATTCCCCGCTCAGACACCTACATTGAAAAAGAAACCCAAATCAATGAAGAAATCGACCGCTTGCGTAACGCCGCCACCCAAAGCCTTTTGACTCGAAAAGATGTGCTTATTGTTGCCTCAGTCTCCTGCATTTACGGACTCGGCGATCCGGCAAACTATTTAGATTTAGCGCTGGATGTCAAAAAAAACCAAAAGTTTAAAAGAGACAAGCTCTTAAGAAGACTTACGGACTTGCAATACCACCGAAACGACACCGAGCTTGTGCGTGCCACTTTCCGCAGTCATGGCGATGTGGTGGAAATAATTTTGTCTTCCGAAGATACCATTATCCGAATGGACTTTAACGGCGACAAAATTGAAACCATTGAACGGCTCGATGCGGTCTCGGGAAAAAAACTGGAAGACTTGAAAGAATTTACAATTTTTCCAGCCAAACATTTTGTCACCCCGGAAGAAAAATTGCAATTAGCAGCCGATGATATTCGTGTCGAACTTTCGACCCGCCTTACGGAACTAAAACGAGCCGGCAAAATTTTAGAAGCCGCCCGCTTACAGCAACGAACAAATTTTGACCTGGAAATGTTAACCAATACCGGTTTTGTTTCCGGCATTGAAAATTATTCCAGGGTTATAGAAGGCCGGCCAGCCGGTTCTCCGCCTTCCACCCTGATTGATTATTTTCCGGATGACTTTTTATTATTTATAGATGAATCCCACCAAACCATCCCGCAAATCGGTGCTATGTACGAAGGCGACAAATCGCGAAAAACCACGCTGATTGATTATGGCTTTAGGCTTCCAAGTGCACTGGACAATCGCCCATTAAAATTTCCGGAGTTTTTGGATAAAATTAATCAGTGCGTGTTTGTTTCCGCCACACCGGGAAAATGGGAAATAGAACAGTGTTTAGCTCAAGCTAACAGCCATAAGCTAACAGCTAACAGCTGTATAATTGAGCAATTAATAAGGCCCACGGGGCTAATTGATCCGACTATAGAAATTAAACCAATAAAAAATCAGGTAGATGATTTAATTGAGCGGATAAAAGATACCACAAAAAAAGGCCAGCGCGTGTTGGTGGCCACTTTGACCAAACGCATGGCCGAAGAACTAACC
>Ga0172370_10002642_pt1 | contig 25675 bp, 23 predicted proteins | sample LakKiv5m_FD_114538 | JGI IMG/M metagenome (GOLD analysis project Ga0172370, IMG submission 114538) | Freshwater microbial communities from Kabuno Bay, South-Kivu, Congo - kab_022012_11.5m | ecosystem: Environmental > Aquatic > Freshwater > Lake | place: Democratic Republic of the Congo...
AATCACGACCCGCTCGCCCTTAGCCTGCTCATCATTCGTCTCTGGCCCCAATCCAGCATATCCTTGGCGATCTCGTCCCGGTCCGGCTCGGGCCGCTCGATGAGCCGAATGGACTCCGATGGGCAGGTCACCACACACACCCCGCAGCCGATACAGCGTTTTTCCAGAACGCGGTATCGCCCATCCTTCTCTGCGACAGCATCCATCGGACAGCGCTCATCCTTACAGGTGCCGCAGGCAATACAGGTCTCTTGATCGATGTAGGCAAGATAGTTGCTCTTGGCCAAGGCGTAGGGCGCGTGGAATTCCTTGAGACCCCGCTGGATGCCGCAACAGCACGAGCAGCAATTGCACAGGAAACCCAAAGGGGCGTCGATGACGTTGTAGGTGGTGTGCACCAGCCCTTCCTTCTCGGCGTCCTCCATGATTTTGAGGGCCTGTTCTCGTGTGATGATTTCCCCGTCCAAATTGAAATAATCATAGGCGCCTTCTTCCATGGAATACTGAACACAGTTGTGGACCGTGTGCTTACAGGGCTTTCCCTGAAGGCCCTTCTCTCTCCGACAGACGCAGTCCTGCACCCTGAAAGACTTCGCCTTTTCGAGGATCTGTCGAAGATCCTCATGCTGGAGCACGCGAAGATCCGTCTTGATCGTTGCCCGAACTGGAATCACCCTGGTCATGTGGGGTCCATGCCCCCCCGAAATCCGGGTGAGATGGGGCAAATACTCTTCGAAGAGCTCCACCAGCTCTTTGGTAAGACGCTCTCCCCGCTGAAACTCATAGATCCCCACCACAAAGGGAATGAGCCGGTACATCTGGCGCCCGCCCATCTTGAAGGATCCGATCTGGCCTTTGCGGGCCATCTCATCGAGACGGCCCCTGATCTCGTCCACAGGCCGATCGAGCCGCTTGGCCAAGTCCTCGGCGCTCTCGGGAACCGGGGTCATCAGAAGGGCCATCTCTGCCTCGTGGGGCTCAAAGATGGCCCTCAGGAGCTTGACCTCTACGCCGCTCTCGGTAGCCGGAAACCCCTGGGGCAATCCATCCAGTTTCTTCGCCAATTGTCTGTAGACATCCATGATATCCTCCTCATGTGCCCTGCTGCCGCAACCATACCTTGAGATGACAGATCTTTTTTGCCGGAATGCCGGGAGGCCAAAACGTCAGGAGGCCAAAGGAGCCGTATCCTGTCTCACCATGAGTCCGACCATTCCAGGAAGTCCCAGACGATCCAGCAAACTGGAAACCTGGAGAAAACTCGGCGCGCCGGAAGGGAGTTCTACGATGGTCTTGCCGCCGAGGTCCATTTTTGAGATGTGCTCGTCTTCGGGGATTGTGGCGAGCAAGTCGAGCCCGATCTCCGCTTCGGCCTCTCTGAGAAAAGACGCATCCTGACGGTATCGGTTGATGATAAACCCGGCCTTTTGAGGGAGGATCACATCCTCATCCCCGCGGGCAATGATCTCCGCAATCTGGCGGGCCGTCTTCAAACCCCTGGCGGTCATATCCGAAATGACCAAAAGGATATTGACCTCGTGCAAGACCCGACGCTTCACCTGCTCGAGACCTGCCTCGCAGTCGATCACCATGGCGTCATAGTCTTTGGAGATCGCCCCGATGCCATACTTCAGGACAGTGTTGACCCCGCAAAAGCACCCTGTCCCTTCATCTTTCCCCATGATGAGCATGCCGGAGCGCTCATCCAAATGGATCAGGGCCTCCCGCACGAGGAGGTCCTTCACCCGAGAGGATTCCATCTCCCTTCTTGCCTTGGGATTCCTGAGCAAGCGGTCGCAGTAGCCGCCCAGTGTCCTGGCGGTATCTGTACCGACGAGATACGCCAGGCCCATGGCCGGATCCCCGTCCACCAGCAGAACCCGGCTTCCCCTTTCCCTGAGGTATCGGGCGATCATCCCGGCGATGATGGTCTTTCCCACCCCGCCTTTGCCTGTCACCGCAAGCCGGAAGCGGCATTTGGGGAAAAGCTCATCGTCCTTTTCGAGCCTCCTCATTGCGTTCTCCGTCCATCGCCCTATCCCCGCCCCTCATGCCGCAGGGCATTCGCCGCAAAAAGGGCCGCACCCAGAGCCCCGGTGATGACCGGGTTGTCGCTGAGGCTCCAAATCCTCACACCCAGACGCCTCTCAAGGGCCGCTTTTACCCCGACATTCATGGCCACTCCGCCGGACATGTAGACCTTTTCTCTCAGGCCGACGCGGGAGACGAGGGATGAGACCCGGGAGGCCACCGCGTCACAGATCCCGGCGATGATCTCGTCTACGTCATTGCCCTGCGCAATGAGGCAGACCACCTCACTTTCGGCGAAGACCGTGCACTGGCTGGAGATCCCCAGTGCCCGCTGGGCCCTCAAGGCCCCCTCCCCGAACTGTTCCATGGGGATTTCAAAGACCTTGGCCATCACCTCGAGGAACCTTCCCGTCCCGGCCGCACACTTGTCGTTCATGCTGAAGTCCAGCACCCGCCCCGATCCATCCGGTGCAACGGAGATGACTTTGCAGTCCTGGCCGCCTACATCGATGAGCGTTGCCGTGTCTGATCGGAGCCACGCAGCCCCTTTGGCGTGGCAGGCAATTTCCGAAACGGTCTTCTGGGCATTGGGGACTTGCATTCGTCCGTAGCCTGTGCCGACCATGTATTGAATTTCCGCCGGAACCACCCCTGCCTGCTCCGAGGCCAACCGGAGCACGTCTTCGGCGGTCCTGCCCGGGAGAGGCCGAGCAGGGATCACCGCGTGGGCCAGGATCTTTTCCCCATCAAAAAGGACCACCTTGCCCGAGACGGAACCTACATCACAGCCTGCGACGATGAGACCCACGACATATCCTCATCCTAAACACCAACCCCCTCCTGACCCTCTTCGGGCGCCCTGCCCATATCCAGCACATTCCTATCCTCCTTGGGCCTTCTTCTCCGCCACCATTTCCAAAAAGGGCTCGAGCCGGGAGACCATCTGCTCGGCGGAGACGACCCGGGGGTCAAGCTGGTCAACCGTCATGATCAGCATGGGGATCCCCAGTTCCTCCATGAGCTTTTCCTTCGTGAGCTGGGCCGCCGCCCAGTTGGCCTCACACTGCCAATGGCCGGCGAAGACCACCGCATCCGCTCTGAATTCCTTGCACCACTTCAGTGTGTCGTTGACGAACGTCATCAGGTGCCCCCGGCCCTGCCGTCCCATGGCGTGATTGTTGTTGCGAAGGGCGAGGGCTCGGAGTAATTCCTCATAGGAGGCTTTGCTGTAGTCGATATCGGGCGGCTGATAAAAGGGCTCGGAGGCGTGGTAGGCTACGGCGATGGCCCCAAAAGCCTCCTCCATCCAATCGTACACCCCGTAGTCAAAAACAGGCCAGGAGAGGTTCCAGACGAGCCGCATCTTTTCCTCGCGCCACCCCCCAATGCCTTTTTCATAGCGCTGTTTGGCGTCGTCCCGGTGCTTTTCGAGCCATCTCAGCAGCCGCTCCGTGCCCGTGAGCCCGTAAAAGGCGCCGCTGGTCGCCCGGAGGATGACGCTGGTGGGGATGGGGCAGGGAATCGCCTTTTTGTATTCATTGATCTCATACATGAGACGGTAGGCCTGGGCCGAAAGGCTCATCACCTCACGGAACCTGTCGAGATCCAGCTTTTTGCCCAGCATGCGTTCGAGGTACTTGAAACCCTCCCTGAGCTGATCCATGGCGAACTGCACGTCCCCTTCATCATCCGTGTAAGGGTTGTCCAGGTAAAATATCTCGACATCAGGAAAGCTCTCCGCCAACACCGAGCCTTGGGCGACGCTGTTGTCGCAGGGCTGGTTGCAGTGCAAGACGGCCTTGGGCTTGGGCAAGCGGCCCGCAAGGAGTGGAGCCAACACCCCTCCCAGAAACCCGCACCAGTGGTCGGGCATGTCCATTGCGCGGCCTTCATCCACCAGGGCGCAGAGGTACTCCGTGGGCATGATAAAGGTCAGGGCCTCGGGCACGAAAGAAATGCCTTCTATGGCGTAAACCATTTCCGGCGCAAAGGTGAAGTGCCGGTACACGATCTTTTCCGGATAATCCCTGCACGCATTTAGTTCGTCGATGTACTGCACCATGGTATCGAAGATCCACCTGACCTTTTCAGGCTGTTTCTTGAGCGCCTCCCCGACGGTATTGTTGATCAGGTCGATGAGATCGATCTTCGTATCCAGGCACTTGGAAAAGTCAAAGCGCTTGAAATGGAATCCCTTGTATTCCGACATCTTTTAAACCTCTGGGACCATGGGCTCGTCTAATGCTGAAGTTGTTCGATGAAGGCTTCCATCCTCGTTCGCACCCGCCCTTCGTCTTGGCCTACATAATCGAGCACGATGGGCGCACTCATGGGCACGCCGGCTTGATCTTTTCGCTTGTGGATGAACACGTTTTCCACGCCGTGGAGATCGCAGAACTGCAGTCGCGTCCGCACGATGCCGTCCACCCGATAGTCTTTGACCCCCTGCATCAGCATCCCGTAACGTTCATCGAAGGTGGCGAACATGCGTGGGCACCCGGTGCGACCCAAATAGGATCGGGCCAGAGAACCCAGCGCATCACCGGGATCGAGAACGACCGGATTCCAATACGCCCTTGCGCCGAAGCAGCAGTTGTCCATGACCACCAGGCCCCTGGAGTCCTCGATCATTCGATGGAGCAGCGTATCGTCCCCTACCCAGCCCACAATCATGATGCGCGTCTTGAAGTCCCTCTGGCCTTCTACGAACTTCAACTCCTCAAGGAGAGCCCTCAGCAATGCATTCAGTCGTTCGGGAGGAATGGCCACGGAGGCATTGATGATCCGATGCCGCTCAGTGCCCGTGAGGGGCGGGCGATCTTGTCTGAAAAGCTCCTGCACCTTTTTCAGCAATGACCGGTTGTCATTAAAAAGATCCACGGCTCCCTGTAATGCCTCCGGGCCTATGGTGAGACGAAAATGCCTCTCTATGCTTACCTTGAATTTATCCAATTCTCGAACGTATTCATTGAGAGAGACCTCTTTCCTGGTCCTGGGCACATACACGAAATGGTGATAAGGCGGGCGCAGCCTCTCCACCCACAGTTCAAAGGCCCGCCGAGAGTGATCACACCCATTCATCCCGACGATGCCATCCAGGAATCCGTATTGCCCTCTGTAGGCCAAATCCAGAACAGCGCGCGGAAACGAGCAGTTGCAAACAGGGGTCATGTCACGATCTGCCTTTTCCGTACCCCTGGCTCCGGAACCTCTGACCCGGTACGGCAAGAAACCGGCGGCATAGATGATCTCAGGCGGAATGTAGGAACACCAGTAGCCCAAAACCTTTCGACCGGCACTGGCCCATTGTTCTACTGCGGCATTGGGATTATCGTCACCTAAGGCCAACAATTCTTGCAAAGCCGTCATTAAAGAAAGACTCCCCTGGTCGGCGCGTTTGAGAATGTGCCGTTTTTTCCTCTGGGTGACATGACGCTCGGAGCGCTCACGCAGACAGATCGAGCCCCCTAACTCTGCCAGCGAGACGAGACAAACCTGCCGGTCACAGCAGCTTGGACGAGGTCGGGCACGGCACCGAAGATCCACCCCTGACCCTGGCCTCCGAAGAGCTTGATGCCCTTGAAGCTGTTGGTCGCGATGTTGAGGTCATTGCCCCAATCGCGCAAAGGCAGGAGGCCGAAGCAGGTGGAGTGGAAGATCTTGCCTCCGGCCTTTTCAATCACCCGGGCTTCACCATGGTGGTGGGCCATGTAATAGGTCGGGGTGTCCGTCTGAACCCACAAGTAAACATTATCGTTGACCTTCTTTCCCTCGATCAGGGCGGCAATCTGGCGGACCTCGTAGTAGGTCAGATGCGGGCATCCCAGGTGAACGATGTCCACGGTATCGCTCTTTGCCGAACACAGCATGCGATACACTTCCTTCACGTCAGCCAAGGTGAGGCGGAACCGCTCCACGTCCTTCGGGATCTTTCCGCGGAATGCCGACTCCAGCGTGGGGGACTCCGGGGTGATGCCGAGAAGGTGCAGCATGGGGTCGTTCATCCCGGGGGACGCACAGGCAGTGAGCAATTTGGCCGCCTCATTCGATAAGGGTTTTGGCAGATTCAGAACGGCCGGGATCCGGTTGTTCGACTTGATGGCCATGGCGGCTCCCAGGGCCGCCCAGTCGGCCGGATCGTAGAGGCCATCCCTTACCTCGTCGGCCAGTTCAAAGATGACCTGAGCCCTTCGGTTTTCATCGAGCATGGTCCCGTACTTCGGGTGAACTCCGGTGAGCACCGCGTAAACCAGGGTTACGGTGTTCTCGCGGTTGGCCCTGGCACCCAGGATGCTGTTGATGTATGCCGCGTAGCTCGACTCCACGGACACCACATACTCTCCCATTTTGGGGATCACCGCGTTGAACTGGGGTGTGCAGGACTGAGAGATCACCATGCCCATTTTTTTACACGCTTCGTACCCCTTCACGATGGCATCGTAGATCACCCTGGGCATCTTGTAGCGGCGATGGTTCCAGGGGCAGCCCACATCTTCGTATTTGTCGATCTGGAGGAAGAGCGGATCCGTGGAGCAGATGCAAGCCGGATCGTCGGCGACCTTGGCCCCCATATCGATGAACCGCTGCATGAGAGGGGTCTGTCCCAGCTCATACTTGGAGTACTCCGGTGTGGACCGGGGCATGAGGACGCAGGTGCCGCAGTGGACATTGGACAATCTGGCCATTTCCTGGGCGTTTACGGCGATACCGAATTCCACCAGCTTTTCCATGGCAATGCGTTTGGACTCACCATGCCTCCCGTCGAGCATCTCCTGTTCATAACGTGCCAGCTTCATTCCTGTGCCTCCCGGCTAACGGAGTTTTCCCAATGACCCCAAAAATCAGCCCTTCCGGGTAATCGTAACCATGGCCTCTTTTCCCACCTCTCTGGCCTCGATCTCCACCCAATCTCCCGTCCGGATTTCCTGGATGGGGTCGGCGTCCAGGCCGTCGATGGCGGGGATTTCCGCTGCAATCGCCCCTCCAAGGTCGATGGGGTGTACCTGCCGGCAAATGATTGCTTTAGGCCCCACCTTGGACTCCTTCACTTTGAAGTAGAGACCGATGGACCCCACCGTGGACCCGGTCACCGTCGGATAGACGACAATCCGGTCTTTCACGCTCTGGCCGGTCAGCTTGTGTCCGAAGATGCTGATGACCCCTGTTTCATTGGGGATGGTAAACGGTGCCCAGCTCAGGGGCTGGTCACTGACCAGGGCTTCACCGGATGCGATTCCTTTTGACCGGGTAATGCCCTTGAGCACTCTTTTTTCAACCATAACAGCCTCCTTACGTTAAATCACCGCCCCACGGCTCCTCATCGATCGCTGGGTCATCTGGTGATGGGGGGGAGGACCTCCATGAGGTTCGGGAGAAACAGGGCGATCTTCGGGAAAAGGCACAGAAGGACAATCATGGCCACCTCGCAAAAGATAAAGGGCAAAATGCCCTTAAAGATCCTCTCCATGGGCACACCCTTGGCCACTGCGGCGATCACGAAGACATTGATGCCTACGGGCGGTGAAATCTGCCCCATTTCCATCATGATGACCATGACCACGCCGAACCAGATGGGGTCGAAACCCATGGAAAGGATGGAGGGGAAAAGAATGGGGAGCGTCACCATGATCATGGGGATGATGTTCATGACCATACCCAGGACAAGGTACAGAAGCATCACGCAGACGAAGAAGACCCAAGGGGAGAGGCTCAAGGATTGCAGAAAACTGGACAGATCCGCAGGCAATCTCGTGAGAACGATAAAATTGTTCAGGATCGCGACGCCGATCAACATCGTGATGAGCATGACGGACATCTGGATCCCATCGACCAGGGAATCGTACAACTTCCTCCAGGAAAATCCCATAGAAAAGGCTGCCAGGACGAGGGCGCCGACGGCACCGACGCCACCTGCTTCGGTGGGTGTCGTCACCCCCGAATAGATGCCGCCCATGACCACTCCAAACAACACGATGACCTGCCAGGTCCCCTTGAGGGACCGGAATTTCTCTTGCCAGGAGGAGGCCGCTGCCGCGGGACCGAGTTCCGGGTTCCATTTGCAACGGAGAAAAATCGCTACACAGAAGAGAACCATGAGCAGGAGACCAGGAAAGATGCCGGCGATAAAGAGCTTGCCGACCGATTCCTGGGTGACGATGCCGTACGCGATGAACCCGATGCTCGGGGGGATAAGGATCCCGAGGGTCCCGCCCGCAGCGACCGAGCCCGTGGCCAACGAGTCTCGATATCGGAACTTCTTCATCTCGGGGAGGGCCACAGAACCCATGGTGGCCGCATTCGCCATGCTGTCCCCGCAGATGGCGGCAAAGCCTCCGCACCCCATGACCGTGGCGATGGCCAGCCCCCCTGGGGTTCGGCCTACCCATTTGTGGGCAGCATGGAACAAGGCCTTGCTGATCCCGGCATTGAGACAAAAGAGCCCCATGAGAATGAAAAAGGGGACAACGCATAAATAGTATTCAGCTACGCTGTCGAACGCGGCAAGTTGAACAAATCCAAGAGCAATCTCCTTGCTGCCAAGAGCCCAGATCCCCTGAAGACCGACAAGGGCCATCGTGAAGGCCACCGGAAACCCCAACAGCATAAGGATAAGGGAAAATGCGAGCATTCCAGCCCCCAAGGCCGTATTTCCCACCCGCATGCCGAGGCCCTGATAGAGGTATGGAAATGCGAGGGTGGCGGATGCGAATACCAGGACGAGTCCCAGAAAAAGAAGAGGTTTTCTGAAGCTCGTCATCATTCGGCTCGCATTCTCAAGCAGCTCTTTCAGTAAAACGAGACAAGTTAACAGACAGCCAAATGTGCCTAGCCATGAAAAGTAGGAAAGAGGGATATGAGAGACGATGGTGGTTGCTCCCACCGCGTGCTCCCTGAAACCCCGTAAACCCATCTGCCAAGCGATGATCAAAAAGAGATAGAGACCGAAAATCGCAAAAACGGTCTTGCAGAAAAGGCGCACCTTGGCCGGAAGACCGGAGGTGATAAGGTCTATAGAAATGTGCCGGCCATTTCTTTGGGTTTCGGCAAGGGTGAGGAAGGTGACCATGACGAGCAACAGCGTCTCACCCTCCATGGTGAATTGTATTGACGTACCCAGGAAGTGCTTGGCCGCAACGTCCAGGACAATGATCGCAGCCATCAACAGGGAGACGACGGCGGAAAGGGCGCAGGCCTTGCTGCTGATGGCGCCGATGGGTTTTTCGATGGCTGCCGCGGAGCGGAGCAGGAGGTTGCCCGCCCGGGCGGCCACTGTGGCCGGTGACCCCATAGATCCCCTGTCGTTCGGGCTCGTGCGAAATCTCTTATGTTGAAGATCTGCCAGGATGTCCTCTCCTTGGCTCCCGGTGCCAGCGTCGAGAGGACCCATAACCTGAAAGTCCCCCAACGCTGGCGCCTAGGAGTGCATGCCTTTTGCCCCGGCTACTTTGCTGCGGTCTTCCAATTGGGGTCAAGGGCAAAAGGATTCTGTCTGGCCTTTTCCACAATCCCTTCGTACTTCTCCATCATGGCCTTTCCGTCCATGCCCGCAGCAGTCATCGCACCGATCTGGGATTCATAGATGGGTTGGAGCGAGGCGCGCCACTCCTTCTTCTGCTCGGGGGTCAGCTCATAGACCTGATCGCCCCGTTTTTTCAGGGCCGCAATGGTGAACTCGTTCATCTCCACGAACTTCTTGCCCACGGCCACACTCAGGGTGACGTTCAGATCCTCAAAAACCTTTTGAATGTCAGGCGGTAAGGAATCCCACTTGGCCTGGTTCATGGCGGTCGGCTGGGCGGCCAGCGCAAAACCGCACACGGTATGATTATTGAGCATATCGGTCAGACGGTAATCGCCCAAAGGGGGCGTCGGAAATATGACCCCGTCAAGGGTTCCCCTCTGAAGAGACATATAGATATCCGCCAGTTTGACGAGGGTCGGGACACCGCCCCAAATCTTCACGCACTCCACTCCCACCGCGGTTGCAGGCCAGACGCGTTTTCCTTTGTAATCGGCCATGGTTTTGATCAGGAAATCTTTCATGTGGAAATTGGCAATCCCGCTGGTGGCAAATCCCAGCAGCTTCACCCCTTTGAACTCGTTTCGAAATTCAGGCAACTGCTGGTAGGCCTCGTAAAAGGATTGAGAGGCGTGAGCCTCGCTGTCGAACCGGAATGGGATGTGGATCAGGGCATATGAGGCCGGAAATTCCTTTTCAGCAGCCCAGATGTTCAAAGGTGATACGATGTCCACCATGCCGCCCTTCACCGCGGCGGGGGTCTGTTCAGCTTTCACAAGGGATCCGTCCGCAAACCATGTAATTTTCACTCGGCCATTGGTCCGCTTCTCGACCAATTGGCCCCATGGAATATACACCTGCTGCAGCACCGGGTGCTGGGTAGGGAAATGTGTAGAGGCCTTCAGCTCAATGACATCTGTGGCGCGCGCGGTGCCGGGCGCTGAAGCAGAGAACAGGAAAAGGCCTGCAATGATACCGATGAACAATCTACCTTTTTTCATGCTGCACCTCCATCTATCAATAGTGATTGACTCACTGGCCCGGATTTTTCGGATCACGATCATCTTTTAACCCCCAGCCTCACGATGGCGTCGTCCACCGTGGCGATCTCCCTTCCTAGCTCCCTCGCAATCCGGACCATTCTCTCCACCAGTTGCGCATTACTTTTCACGAGTTCACCCTTTCGGTAGTAGATGTTGTCCTCCATGCCCGTTCGGATGTTGGCGCCCTGGCACATGGCCATTACGGTGGAAGGCAACTGCTGTTTGCTGATGGTAATGACCTGCCAGGAGGACCCTTCAGGGATCACATCCACCAAGGTGCTGATCATCTTGGGTGTCGCAGGAATGCCTCCCTTGATTCCTAAGACAAGGCTGTAGTGGACCGGCTCTTTGAGAACGCCCCGGCGGACCAGTTCTTTCATGTTCTCAATGTGGCTGATGTCGTAACACTCGACCTCGATGGAAATATCCCGGGCGTAGGCCCTCCGGACGAATTCGGCGTTCCAGTCAATCGGGTTTTCAAAGGTGGCCCAACGGTAGTCGAACTCGAAATTGCCCGCGTTGATGGTCAGCATGTCCGGCTTCGGATCGATGGTTGTCAGGGCCATGCGCTCATCCAAGGTCGCGATCTCACTCCGGCCGTTGGGCCGCAGAACCCCGCCGATGCCGTTGCCCACCTGGGTGATGATGGGGCATTTGGCCTGGACCTTGCTGATCACCTCGTTGTACACGTTGAGATCCCCGGTTGTGATCCCGTTCTTGTCCCGGACGTGGATATGGTGGACGGCGGCCCCCGCGTTGTAACAATCATAGACGTCCTGGGCGATTTCATCGGGCTGCTCGGGCAAGTTTGGGTTGGCGCTTTTGGTATGAATCCCTCCAGTGGTCGCAACGGTGATAATCAGTTTGTCCATCTTGTTGATTTCAAGGGTTACATTCATTTCACATCTCTCCTTTCATCTTGTTTCTTGGTAAACCCGTTCCCTTGCCATGTCCCTTTCCTTTGAGCGATTCAAAGGGGTTCCACGGATGCCATTCTTCCTTTGAGGCCAAGAATACGCCTCGCTTCGTCCGGCGATGCGATGTCTCTCCCCGCCTCTCGGGCAATGCGGACCATGCGCTGCACAAACTGGGCGTTGCTCGTGGCCAGTTCCCCTTTTCTGTAAAACACATGGTCCTCCATCCCCAATCGGATGTGCCTTCCCATGGCCAGGGCCATCAGGGACATGGGCAAGTGCCCACTCCCGATGCCGGTCACCGACCACACCGCCTCGTTCGGGATCATCTGGGCTAAATGGACCAGAGAAGCTGCTGTTGCGGGGGCCCCGTAGGGGGTCCCTAACACCAGTTCAAAGAAGAGCGGATCATCCAGTTTTCCCCGGTTCCGCATCTGCAGGGCCGTCACGATCATGCCCGAGTCAAACACCTCGATTTCCGGTTTGACATTGAACCTCTTCATGGTCCGGGCCGCCAGATCAAGAAAATCCGGGGGATTGATGAAGACCCCCTTCCCCAGATTGATGGACCCTGCATCAAAAGACGCCAGCTCAGGCCTAAGCTCCAGCGATTTTAGACGGTCCTCGACTGAAAGATTTCGGCCGGCAATACCGGAAGTGGTCAAGTTGATGACCACGTCGGTTTTATCTCTCAGAGGCTCTACAACTTTCCTGAAAAGCTCGATGTCTTGTACTCCAAGTCCGGTCTCGGGATCACGAACATGAATATGGACGATAGCGGCGCCTGCGTTCCAGCATTCAATGGCCGATGTCGTGATCTCTTCCGACGTATAGGGAATGTAGGGGGTTGTATCTCTCAGTATGCGGCTTCCGGTGATCGCCGCTGTAATGATCAATTTGTCTTTCAATTTGCGATCCCCTTTTCCGGTTTCCCTGTGATCGTATAGCGATATGCGAACGACCACGGATCTCTGCCGCGCGGGAACGTTGTTTTTTCCGCTTTGTCAATTCCGTTGAGCTACGAAAGCTCCAGCAGGAAGTCGTCCTTTTCAATGCGGACACGCGCAGCATTCTTTCGCATCGTAAGTTCCTGTATCAAGGCCAGCAGCGGTTTGTCACCCCTTGGATAACGGTAGTCCCGTGCCCCCCCGTTCAGGACCTCGTCCACCGCCTTCTGACTTGAACTCAGGACCCGCAGGAGAAAGTCTTCGTCGGATAACTCCGGGCCGAATCTGCTGCGGAGTTCCTGGATGGATATCTGTGGGGGTTCCCAGTTCAGCAGTTCCCGGGTCCGCGGCATCTTCATGATCCGATCCCGCACCTCCTTATCCACAGGGGCGGCCAGTTCGCCGTAATGGCCTAGAACATACTTGATGATTTCATCCGTGACAATCCGGTATCTTTCTCCTGTGGTGTGATTCAGTATGGCCTGGGCTCCGATATACTGTGAAAGGGGGGTGACCATGATGGGATATCCCAGTTCCTTGCGTATGGCTGCGATCTCTCTGAGGAGGTCTTTCAGGTGATGTTCCACTCCCCGCTTACGGAGTTCCGCCCGGTAGTTGGACATCATGCCGCCGGGTACCTGGTGCTCGTACTGAAAAAGGTCGTATTCCACAGGGGTCCCTGTGGGAAGGCCTTCTCTGCGGGCAACATATCGAAAATGGTCGCTCATGGCCCTCAGGGCATCCTCATTCAAGTCCGCTGAAAAACCCAGGAAGCGGGCGTTTTCCAGGATGTTTTCCGTAGAGGGCTGGGACGGACCGTCGGCGAGGGGGGATACCGCCGTATGAACCGTCTTGACGCCCAATTTTATGGCCTCCAGATAGCAGATGGGTGCAAGCCCCGTGGTGCAATGACCATGAATCTCGAGCGGAATTCCGTCAATATTCTTGAGGATGGCCGGAACCAGAGTCCGGGTCCGTTCCGGGGTCAGGAGTCCGTCCACGTCCTTGATAAAGATCCTCTCAGACCCTGCCTTGGCCATCTCCAATGCTTTTCCGGCATAATAGGCGTCCGTGTGAACCGGACTGTGTGAGTAGATGAGGGCCACCATGGTCGTCAGACCCGCGGCATTGGACCACCCGATCGCCTTGGCGATCTCGGTCATGTCATGGCATGGGTCGTTGATCCGGATCCTTCGGGCGCCTGCGGCAGCGATGGTCTTCGCCCAGAACGCTGTCACGGAATCCGGCACATCCCCGAAGTTCCGGAGCACGCCGCCCACAATAAGGGGGGTATGGGGCATGGCCGCCGCCATGAGACGGAAACGGTCCCAAGGGTTTTCCTGCTGATTGCGGACACACCAGTCCATGCTGATGAGCGCCATGAAGTCCAGGGATTCAAAACCCACCTGATCGACGACCGGTGCGATGGGGAGCATCATGGCAGTGGTCATCCTTCCGTTCCACAAGCTCTGGTGGGCGTCCCGCAGCGTCGTATCGACAAAGGTTATCTTTTTCATGTGGCATATCCTTGGGATAGACCGCAGGGATCACCGATCAACCGAATCATCACTCTGCAGATTCCTCTTCCGGGCTGATCCAGAAAAGGATCTGGCCGTATTCCACTAATTCCCCATCCTCGGCGCAGATCTTTTCGATGCGGCCCCGTGAACCGGCGTGAATGGCGCTGAAAAGCTTCATCACCTCGATAATGCAGACGGTGGTGGTCTCGTCCACCATCTGGCCCACCTCCACAAAGGGGGGTTCATCGGCCTTGGGAGACCGATAAAAAGTCCCCAGCATTGGGGCGGTTATGGGGACCAGCCCCTTTTCAGCCCCCTCCTGAACCATCTCGAACGTGTCTCCGGATCGTTCGTTGACCACCTCAGGAGGCGAAGCAGGAAAATCGGGGCTTGAACGGCCCCTGTTATTGCCCAATGAAAAGCCCGGATCCTCAGGTTCAGAGGAGACCCGGTCTTCTCCGAAAATCACCGAACTGCCATGCTTGCTCACCATCAGCTTCAGCCCATTCATCTCGAGCCGAAGATTTTCATACGGTGATTCGTTTAGGAGCCTCAATATGTGAACCACATCGTCTTGCGTCAGCGCCATCTATCGCCTCCTGAGCATCATGAAATGACAGGGATTCATCATCACCCGAAAGGCTGGGCACAACCCGGGGATGCCCGGGAAATCAACCAACTCTGTTGCACCGTGCAATCAGTGTAGAGGAGTCTGGTTCCCTGTTGGTCCTCGCCCATGTTGGGAGAATAGATGCTATGGGTTCTTTACATAAGCAATCCATGCGCCAGATAAAAAAAGAAATGTGATTTCAACTGGTTGGAAAAGCAGTGAACGATCGACCGCGCATAACCGCTCAGGATTGTCCAATTTTCTGTACAGTCGAAAGCGGTGAGTGTTCATTGTTTGGACACCCTCTGTTTCTATCCGGCTGGCCCACTGGTGAACAGGCCTTCTGCGCATTCCAAGAGAGCGTACCCTCCACCATGGGGGACCGTTGTTTAACTATCTTATTTTCATGATGAATTCTAATTTGCAAACGGTCTGTCAGACTGAGCAATTCCCGTCGGATGAATAATGGGTGCTTGACAATCGCCCGGGAGATATGTACTGCTCTTGTACGATACCACCTGAAAAGGTCTGCCGGATCGGTCAAGAGGGAGGCCAAAGAAAAAGACAGGAGCGCGCTGCACCCTAATGAATTCAAAAGAACACGTCCTGGATCTTGACGACCCTGAGAAGTTGCTGCCGGTACTTGAACTGATGCTCGATCAGGCCTATCTCGGCATCGTATTTGTGGATCCCGAGGGGATCATCCGGTTCATGAACCGGCAGTACGAGGAATTGATCGGCGTCGATAGGAAGGAAGCCTATGGGAAACATATCACGGAATATTTCCCTGACTCCCGGTTGCCTGTGGTGCTTCAGACAAGAGAAGCGGAATTGGGATGGAAGTATCACTACCAGGGGAGGGAAACGCTGGTGGTTAACCGGATCCCCATTATGAGAGGCAACCAGTTTATCGGCGCCATGACCCAGTGCATTTTCAAGGATATATCCGATCTGAGAGAAATGGCCTACAAGCTGAATCTCTTGGAGATAAAGGTCCAGAGATATCGAAAGGCGTCGAGCGATCTGCTCACGCCCAAGTATTATATCGAAGATATCAAGGGCGTCAGCGAGGCCATCACCCGCGTGAAGAACATGGCGCTGGTCTACGCCAGAACCGAAAACACCATCCTCATTACCGGGGAAACCGGGACAGGGAAAGAGCTTTTTGCCCACTCCATTCACCACACCAGTGCACGGGGAGACGGCCCCTTTGTCTGCATCAACTGCGCGTCCATACCGGATGAACTGCTCGAATCCGAGTTGTTCGGCTATGCCCCCGGGGCCTTTACCGGGGCCCAGCGCGGGGGAAAGCCCGGAAAGATCGAGTTGGCAGATCGGGGGACCCTCTTTTTGGATGAAATCGGAGAACTTCCCTTCAGGGCCCAGGCCAAGTTGCTGCGGGTGTTGGACGAGAAACGGGTGGAGAGAATCGGAGAGGTGCTGCCTGTTGAAGTGGATTTCAGGCTGATAGCAGCGACGAACAGGGATCTCCCCTCCCTCATGGAAAAGGGGCTCTTCAGGCAGGACCTGTTTTATCGACTTTCCACCATCAGAATTGAGATTCCCCCGCTGCGATCTCGAACAGAGGATATTCCTGTCCTGGTGAATCACTTTCTTCAGGACAGTTCCTTCAGGGGGATGAAGATAACCGATAACGCCCTTCATGCCCTCATGACATATTCCTGGCCCGGGAACATTCGGGAACTGAGGAATGCGCTGGAGCTCTCCACCTGCCTTGTGAGCAAGGGTGAACCCATCCGCACGATCCACCTCTCTCCTCACATTACCCCCGAGGCACCCAACGTTTGTCACAATCCAGACGCCGACAGCGTCAATTTGAAGACGCGGAACAAAGACATCGAGGTTCAGTCAATTAAGAAGGCCCTAACCCTGTGCAGAGGGAACAAGAGCGGGGCGGCTAGACTCCTGGGAATATCCCGGTCGTCGCTCTATAACAAGTTCAGGCAGTATTCCCTATCGGTACCACGTTAAGTGTTTGACATCGGCGACCCGCCTTTCCATAATTTCACTTTTTCGATAAAGGGATATGACGGAAGCGAAGACGAGGGGTTGACACTATCAACTATCGGCATGGCAACAGGAAAATTCAGAGACAAGGTTGTGGTGGTCACAGGGGCCGCCAGCGGGATCGGTCTGGCGGTGTGCAGGCGGCTTGCCGCGGATGGGGCGAAGATCGGTCTGCTGGATATGGACGAACCGGCCCTTGATGCGGTGCAGAGAGAGCTGGCTGACCAAGGCGTGGACGGTCTTTCAGTGAGATGCGATGTGTCCCGAAGGGTGGATGGCTGAGGGGGCCATCCAACAGATTATCGAGCGGTTCGGCGGCGTCGACGTCTTGTTCAACAACGCTGGCATCACCCAGCGGGGGCCGTTTGTGGATACCGACATTGCGGTCTTTGAAAAAGTGATGGCGGTCAATTTTTTCGGTTCGCTTTACTGCACCAGGACGGCCATTCGAAGCCTGATTCAAAGGAAGGGACTCATTATCGTGAACGAAAGCGTGGCCGGTCTGGCGCCGCTGCTGGGCAGGACCGGATACAGCGCCAGCAAACACCCCCTGAACGGGCTGTTCACCTCCCTTCGGACCGAGATTCGGGAGACCGGCGCCCACGTCATGATCGTCTGTCCGGGCTTCGTCAAGACCCACCTCCAAACCCGCGCCCTGGGCTGCAACGGACCTGTCACCACCCACCCCCAATCGCGGGTCGGGCAACAGGATACGCCGGAAGACGTGGCCGAGATGATTTACAGGGGGGCCCTCAAACGAAAACACCTCCTGGTTCTGACCCCCGTGGGAAAAATCAGTTATTGGATCAGCCGAATATTCCCCATCCTGTACGAAAAGGCGATGGCCCGCAAACTCAGATCCGAACTGGAGGCATTTTGACGGGATACCGGATCGTGCAGCAGGGGAACGAGGCAACCTTGCCATCCGGTATCCAGTATCTTAAGAATCTGTCAGCAACCGGCCCCTGTATCCTTCCTGGCGGCATATCCCTTTGTGAAGGGTAAGCCGGCTGCCGTCATGGATCCCGGCCTGGAACGTTCTGATATCGATTTTCGACCCTGCCGAGCCAGCTTGTCGTGGAATCCCTTCAACACACCCAGCAGGTAAGACCGCTTGTTCCGAGCAGCGGGACCGGGTCTCTTCCGCTGATAATCCTTCCAGAGGACCTCCATCTGATTCATCAGAAAATGATAAACATACTCCCCCACCCGGACATTCTCTGCGGTCCCTAACAACTCGACGGTCTGGTAGGTCTCCCCGCCGATCGGATCATAGAGGGATAAGCACACGGTTTCCACAAAGAAGTGGTCCATCAGGATCACGCAGATGCGGCGCTGGTAGTTCTCTATCCGCTTTTTCCTATGATTGATGATCGCATATACAAACCGGGCGGCCCTGTTCTGCTCGATTCAGTCGATATTGTACTTCTCGATCAGTTCGTTGGCCAGGGGCTTGACTCCTATTGAGAGTCGGGAAAACGGCAACTGGATCATTACGAACATGGGCAGGAGGTCTGCACTTCAGGTATTATGGTTTACTCTTGAGCGCGTCGCTTAAGAATGGTGTTGACCCGGATCTCTGTATTCAACAGGTAGGCGGACTCTGTCTGTTTGGGCCAAGGCTTCGGGTCCCACTCAACGGCCTTAACCCGCGATATGGTCCGCTCCACATTGCCTCCTTCCTCTTCAAGAAACTTCTCCACCATGGAAAGGAACCGGGGGGCCTGCTCGAGGGAGCGATCCATATGCGCACAGGCATTCGGGCCGGTGAAGACGAGTCCGTGTCCCTGGCACAAGATATCCACATCCAACTGGCTGAGGGCCGCGAGAGAACTCACAAAGGCATCGTAATCGACCAAAAATTCGCTGAAGATGTACCCCGTACCATCCTCGCAACCCACAGCCTCCGAGGCAATTAGCAGTTTTTTTTCAGATACCCAGTAACTCATGAAATCCCAGGTATGCCCCGGCGTATTCATAACATGGACATGATGGTCCGGACCGAGTTCAATGGTCTCACCCCCGTTCAGTTCTAAGTCCAGAGTGAAGGGTTCAAATAGATCTTTAAGGGTTAGCATCTTCTCCGATCCCTTCAGAGAGTCTGTTGCTTTCCAGTTTAACGATCGAATCAATTGAATGGCGTTATCGCGATGAAGGATTTCCTGGGTGCGCCGTGAACCAGCAATCTTCATAGATGGGTAAAGCGCCTTGAGATAGGCGGTTGCACCGATGTGATCAAAGTGAGAATGGGTTAGGAAAAGATAGGTTGGCAGGCGGTTGCCAAGGATTTTTCTAAGATCTGCTTCGTACATGCGGCCCATGGCTGTCAGCCCTGCATCGAAAAGGGCCGGTTTCGGTCCATCCAACAGGTAGACGGGAAATGACGCATTGCCTACCACATAAAAGTTTTCAACGACCTTCCCGGTTTGGTCATATTTCATCAGAGCACATTTTCCTTCTTTACCTACTGATATCTCGGGAGAACTCCGGAACGGTAGGGATTTTGATGACCGGCGAATAAAAGGGAGATGCGACGAGCGACGGCCTTTACCTGACAAGTGTTGCGGCATACTTGCTATGATTTGATGCAAATGTCAAGGGGTATCCGCAGCCTAAAGGGCCTCTTTCCCGGACTCTCCTGTGCGTATACGGATGGCCGCTTCTACAGGGGTCACAAAGATCTTGCCGTCTCCGATCTCGCCGGTACGGGCCTGCTCCTGAATTACCTGCACGATTTCGGGAACCATCACTGCGTCAGCTACGATCTCGATCTTGACCTTCCCGACAAAATCGACCTGGTATTCAGCGCCTCGATAGACCTCCTTGTGACCCCGCTGGCGACCAAAACCTCTAACCTCCGTGATGGTCATCCCCTTGATTCCCACATTGGACAGGCCTTTTTTTACCGCATCCAATTTGAATGGTTTGATGACGGCCTCAATTTTTTTCATGGTTTTCCTCCCCCCTTCTTTTATCAGATATTGTACGCGGTCTCTTCGTGCTGGCTGAGATCGAGGCCGCTTCGCTCTTCCCGCAGGTCAACGCGTAGGCCCAAGGTTTTGTCGACGGCTTTCAACAGAAGATAGCTGGCAATAAACGTATAAGCAATGGTGACCAGTACGGCAAGACTCTGGATTCCCAGTTGTTTGGGATTTCCAAAAAAGAGCCCGTCGGCTCCTGCCGGATTTATGGTCTTATCGGCAAAAAGTCCTGCCAACAAAAGACCTATCACACCACCAACCCCGTGAATCCCCACCACATCCAGACTGTCGTCATAGCGGAATCTGTTTTTTGCCATGATGCCCAAGTAGCAGCCAATCCCCGCTAACATGCCGATGATGGCGGAGGAAATGGGCCCGACAAAGCCCGCTCCCGGGGTCACGGTGGCCAGACCAGCGATAGCGCCACTCGCGGCGCCCAGTGTAGTGGATTTTCCGGTTGCCCGCCATTCCATTCCGATCCAGGAGAGCGCCCCGGTTGTGCCGGCTACATGGGTGGCCACGAAGGCACTGCCGGCAAGCGGCCCTGCGGAAAGCGCACTGCCGGCATTGAACCCGAACCAGCCGAACCACAGAAGGCCGGCTCCAAGGAGGGTCATGGGGAGGTTATGGGGACGTAGTTCCTCAGAACCATAGCCTTCTCTTTTTCCCAGGAGGATCGCTGCGGCAAGTGCTGCGACACCCGAGCTCACATGGACGGCAACCCCGCCTGCAAAGTCCAACGTCCCCATGCGGACAAGCCAACCCCCGTTTCCCCAGATCCAGTGTGCCAGCGGATTATACACAAATGTGGCCCAGAGCAGGCTGAACAGGAGAAAGGGGCCGAATCGCATCCGCTCTGCAAAGGCCCCAGTGATCAGGGCTGGCGTGATGACGGCAAACATGCATTGATAAATCATGAACACCTGGTGGGGAATGGTGGTTGCGTAGACGTCATGAGGCGCCATACCCACACTCCTGAGCCCAAACCATTCCAGGCCGCCGATGAGCCCCCATTTGTCCGGCCCAAAGGCCATACTATACCCCCACAATATCCATTCCAGGCTTATTAAGGCGATAATAATAAAACTCTGCATGATGGTTCCCAATGCATTTTTGCTTCTCACCATACCTGCATAGAAAAGTGCCAGGCCGATGGTCATCAGCATCACCAAAGCCGAACAGATCAAAATAAATGTGGTGTCCCCTGCGTTCATTTTTCCCCTCCCTATCTTATGGCCGTTGCGGTTTGAGATAACCGCAACTGATTAGCAAAAAATATACCTAATAGAATTTATATAATTCCATGTTAATTAAAATCATAAATTATCGCCCCAATAAGCATGTATCATGGTCAAAATCTACAATATTGTGCGCATCAGGCATTGTTTTCCACAAAACCGTGCTTTTATTTCCAGGGTGATCCATTCCAGCAAGATCCAAGCCTGACATTTTAGAATCCGGAAACGATCTGAGGGCAGTCTCTCAAAAGGGTTTCTGATTTGTTATATTCCTCCTGATCGATTTTATCATTTCCGCTTTCCGCGCTAATTTCTCAAAAACCGCTTGACAAAGTGAGTAATATTTACTAACAGATATAACCATATGAAATAATGTCGATAAAATAGTTATCGAATCATAAAAGGTAAATGACCATAACCTGTTATATAGGCTGAGCAAGCCCTTCAGGTGGCAGCCGTCGGCGGGGGGAGGGGGGGACGTAAGGCGTTGATGAATGACACGGCAGAATCCGGGAGATCGGGCAGCGCTCCATCGTCCTTTCCACCAGGCAGGATAAAGATCGCCGAGGCCCTGCGGTCGTTGTTGGAAAAGAAGGATTTCGGTTCCATCACCACGACCGAGATTGCCCGAACCGCCGGGGTTACGGAAGCCCTGATTTACAAATATTTCAAAGACAAGAGAGATCTCCTGTACGAGGTGCTTCGAGAATATCTGGAACATTACGACACCCGCTTCGAGATCGACCTGAAGGGGATCAGGGGGGCCTTGAACAAGCTGAGGAAGCTGATCTGGTCCCACATCAATGTCTATGCCACGGACCGGGTCTTTGCCAAGATCCTCCTCATCGATGTCAGGAGTTTCTCGGACTACTACACGAGCAGACCTTACGAACTGGTGAAGCGATACAGCCAGATCATGCTCGAGGTCATCGAGGAAGGAATCGCCGATGGGGAGATTCGGAACGACATCTCCCCCCGCATCATTCGGCAGGCGATTCTGGGGGCGCTGGAAAATCTCTGCCTGACCGGGGTGGTCTTTGACCGTGAGATCTCACCTGATGACCTGACAGAAAACCTCTGCGACCTTCTGTTCGGCGGAATTGAAAAGCGAGTCGAGCCTGAAACGACAGGCCCGCGCACCTGAGTGAAGGAGAACCCACATGGGAAAATGGATGAATGGATACCTGGAGAAGCTGTCAAGGGTTCGTGAAGAGAATGCAAGCGGTGGAGGAGAAGACCGCATCGCGCTCCAGCACCAACTGGGAAAATTGACGGCAAGGGAACGGATCCATCGGTTGGCCGACCCAGGGACCTTTGAGGAACTGGGCTCGGTGGTCAGGGAGTTCGCCTTTCCTCCCGGAACCCAGGGGAGACCCAGCGCCGCAGACGGCGTGGTTATGGGCCGGGCCAGGATTGATGGCAGGGAGGTCATGATCTATTCCATGGACTTCACGGTCATGTCCGGCGCCGTGGGTGACCAGGGCGTCTGGAAAATCGCGGAGCTGGTTCAAATGGCAGGCCAGGAGCAGGTCCCCGTCATCGGCATCTTCGATTCGGCAGGCTCCCGGTTCGGCTTCAAGAACGGCTTTGTAGGGCTTCACGGCATGGCTCGTCTGGTGCGCAATTATTGCCTTTACTCGGGGGTCATCCCCCGTCTTGCCCTGGTCCTTGGCCCCTGCACCGGCCCCATGGCACAGATCCCGGTCCTGTCGGATTTTCTGATCATGAACGAGCATACCGCCTTTCTGTGGATGGGGGGGGAGATCTCCTCGGCGGAAGCGGGCTCCGCCGACTTCCACATGCAGAAAAGCGGGCAGTGCCACCTCGTGGCCGACAGCGACGAGGCAGCCATCGGAATGGCCCGGGACCTCCTCCAGTTCATGCCCCAAAACTGTTGGGACAGGCCTGCACGGGTAGAGACCGGGGATGACCCGGAGAGGCGGGAAGAGGCCTTGCTTGACATCATGCCCGATGACGTCAAATTCACCTATGACATGCACGAGGTGATCGAACTGATCACGGACAACCGGGAATTCTTTGAACTGCAGGAGGACTTCGCGCCCAACATGATCGTGGGATTCGCGCGGTTCGACGGCATGGTGACGGGGATTGCGGCCAGCAACCCCGATGAATTGAGCGGCATCATGGAACCGGATTCCTCCGACAAGTACGACCGGTTCCTCATGTTCCTGGATGCCTTCAACATCCCCCTGGTCACCATGTCCGACACCACGGCCTTTCCCCCGGGGGACAAGTGGGAGCGTAAGGGCGTTATCCGACACGGGGCCAAAAACCTCCACGGCTACTCCCACCTGACCAATCCCAAGGTCTCGATCGTCCTGAGGCGCTCCTATGGCGGCTCCAATATCGTGATGGGCTGCAGCAAGATGGGGCCGGATTACATCTATGCCTGGCCCACCACCGAGTTCGCTCCCACCGGACCGGAGATGATCGTCCAGGCGGTATTTCACAAGCAACTGGCCCGGGCCAAGGAAGAAGGGAATTACGAGGATGTCTATAACTTCTTTCTCAATATTCTGAGGGAGGAGTTCAGCGTCATGACCTTTGGCAAGATGTTCACCACGTGGTACACGGTGCACGAGGTGATCGACCCGAGAGAGACCCGCTCCCGCATCATCCATGCCCTGCACGCGACCGCCAACAAGCGCGAATGCATGCCGGAGAAGCGGCGGTTTATCAAGCCGGCGTAGCTGGGTGCTGGTTTCTGGATACTGGATACTGGATGCTGGTTTGTTGAGCTTATTGACTGGATCGGGCTTGCAGCTGTAAGCCTCCAGCCCGATGCGGCTTCACAATTTCAGGCACTTTACATTTTAGCACCTTATTCCCTGATCTTCTGTCAGGGAAAACAAGAAAATCTTTTGGGTGCAATGCGTTTCTTTCGACTCACACAAAGGCACGAAGAAAACCAAGAAGGGCATTTTTTGTTTAGTAGCGAAAAACCCTTTGTGTGTTTTGTGGTCTCTGTGTGAGTCCCGCCGTGGTGGGATTGGGTTGCGGGCATCCGCGTGAGGCATTTGAGGCATTTTTTGGGGAGGTGTGGCGACCATGGGGGAACGAATGGCAGCGGCCATCAAAAGATACCACGAGATCCAGGAGAAGAACCTGCTGGGCGGCGGAGCAGAGCATATGGAGCGCCAGCATGGACGCGGCAAGCTGTCTGCCCGGGAACGGATCGAGGCATTGATCGATCCGGGCACGTTTCGCGAACTGGGCTCGTGTGTGGGAACGACCAGCATGCGCATTGACGGTCGGGTCCCCGAGGCCCCCTGTGACGGGGCCGTGGCGGGAACGGCCCGGGTCAACGGCCGCACGATCATGGTCCATGCGAGCGATTTCACGGTGCTGGGGGGCTCGGTGGGGGCCCAGCATATGCTCAAGTTCGCGAGACCGATTGAACTGGCCGCCATGTGGCGCATCCCCTATGTGATTCTCCTCGACTCTTCGGGAGGCCGGCTCGGATACCGGGATGTGCCTATGGCGGGGATCGACTGGCAGTTTCGAGTCCAGTCCGTTTATTCGGGCGTCATCCCCCAAATCACGGTGCTCATGGGGCCCTGCATTGCGGGCGGCGCCTATATCCCGGCCTTATGTGATTTTTTGATCATCAGCAGGAACTCGGGGAACATGTGGCTGGGGGGCCCCCGTCAAACCCAGGCCGCCACCTCCGAGGTGATCGACCGAAATGTGGGAGGCGCGGATTACCACATGCAGCTCAGTGGAAGCTGCGACCTGGTGGGGGACACGGACGAAGACGCCATTCGGCAGTGCCGCCAGTTGCTCCGCTACCTCCCCCAGAGCTTCCGGGAATCCCCGCCATCATGGGATCGGACCGACGACCCTGAAAGGGCGGTGGCCGCGCTGGAGGACATCGTTCCGGATGCCTACGAAGTGACCTACGACATGCACGAGGTCATTCGGCATCTGGTTGACGACGGGAACTATTTTGAGATCAAAGACGAATACGCCAAAAACCTGATCACCTGTTTCTGTCGTTTCCACGGCCAGGTGGTCGGCATTGCGGCCAACAACCCGAAATACCCGGGCAGCATCCTCGAACCGGATTCATGCGACAAGTACTACCGGTTCCTGCAGACCCTGGATGCCTACAATATCCCCCTGGTGAACCTGGTGGATACGCCGCCCTTTGTGCCAGGCGAGACGGATGAGGCGCGGGGTCTCATCCGCCACGTGGGTAAAGTAGCCGATGTCTATGCCACGGCCACCATTCCCAAGATCAGCGTGGTGCTTCGCGAGGCCTATGCCGATGCCGGCAGCATGATTATGGGCGCCCTCAAGGGAATGGGAGCGGATCTGACCTATGCCTGGCCCACCGCCCGCTTCGCGGTGGAGGCCTCGCAGATAGACTACACGAAAATCTATGGGAAAGGGATCGAGGAGGACGCGTACGAGGCCTACCTGAACCGGTCGCGAGAGAAGGTGGACGCCTTTGAAACCGCCCGGACATGGACGGCCCAGATCGTGGACGAGATCATCCTTCCCAGGGATACCCGAAAGAAGATCATTGAGGCCCTGGAGATCACCCGGAACAAGGAAGAAAGGCTCCCTCCACGGGCCAAGAACCACACCGTGCCGCCAGTTTGAAATTGAGGAATTGAGGAATTGAGGAATTGAGGGATTCAGGAATTCGGGAATTGAGGGATTCGCCCAGCGGTCCCAACAATCGTCAACAATCCATGGTCGATTCAAAGGGGGAAGACAGATGACTTCGAAGACGGTAATTACCTGCGCCCTCACCGGGGTGCTCACGGACCCGGCCGTGCACCATGTGCCGGTGACGCCGGAGGAGATGGCGGACCATG
>Ga0172370_10002643_pt1 | contig 25674 bp, 15 predicted proteins | sample LakKiv5m_FD_114538 | JGI IMG/M metagenome (GOLD analysis project Ga0172370, IMG submission 114538) | Freshwater microbial communities from Kabuno Bay, South-Kivu, Congo - kab_022012_11.5m | ecosystem: Environmental > Aquatic > Freshwater > Lake | place: Democratic Republic of the Congo...
CAGTGTCCCGCCATCCCCTACACGGTGGAGGAGACCGCGCAGGCCTGCCACGACGCGTTCAACGCCGGCGCCTCGATCGCGCACATTCACGCCCGCGAGGATGACGGCACGCCCGCGTTCCGCGCCGAGCGCTACCGCGAGATCCGGGATGCCGTCGCCTCGCGCTGCCCCATCCTCATCAACTTCTCGACGGGCGCGGTGGGCATTCCGATGGAGGAGCGCGTCGCGCACATGGCCCTGAAGCCCGAGATCGGCGCGCTCAACATGGGCTCGATGAACTACGCGAAGTACAGCCCGAAGACGAAGCAGTTCTACTTCGACATGATCTTCGCCAACCCCTTCGCCGACATCGCGCTGCTGCTCGAGCACATGAACACGCACGGCGTACACCCCGAGCTCGAGTGCTTCGACGTGGGCCACATCCACAACGCGACGCCGCTCATCGACATGGGCCTTCTGCGCCCACCGTTCCACTTCTCGCTCATCCTCGGCGTGCTCGGCGGCATCCCGCCCACGACGCAAAACCTCGCGCACATGGCCGCGCAGCTGCCCGGCGACGCGCGCTGGGAAGTCATCGGCATCTCGCATCTGCAGTGGCGCCTCGTGGCCGCGGCCCTCTCGCTCGGCGGCAACGTCCGCGTCGGCCTCGAGGACAACTTCTACCTCTCCGACGGCGTGATGGCCTCGGGCAACGGCGCGCTCGTCGACAAGGCCGCGCGCATGGCCCGCGACCAGGGCTTCGAGCCCGCCACGCCCGGTGAGGCACGCGAGATCCTCGGGATCGGCACGCGCGCGTTCTAGCAGCGCGGACACCCGGTGCCGGCTCTACTTCGGACAGCCGTTCGAGATCGCCTGCTTGACGAGGGCCTCTGCCCACTTCGGATCGGCCTTCGCGGCTGCGGAGAAGGCCGCGGCATAGGAGGCCGGATCCTCGAAGCCGTTGTCCTTGTACACATCTCGTCCGGGTGCTGCCGGTGTCTGCCCGAGCAGCTCGCACCGGATCGCACCGTATGCGACCCCGAGCCGCGCCTTCACCTTCGCGGGATCCTCGGCCGGCCTGGGCGTTGCGCCCGCGGTGGTCGCGGCTCCGGACTTCGCCGGCGCGGTCGCCTCTGGCGCAGGATCGGCGGCCTTCGACCTGCTGCATGACGCGCAGGCGGCAACCGCGACGAGGAGGGCGAGGGGCACTTCGGCACGCGTCTTCATGCACACGAGCATAGGCGGACCCGGACGCGCGCGTCCAGTGGAGGACTCAGTGCGACCGAGCGAACCGACCGCCGCTCGGGAACTCCGCGCCCTCGCCGAGCTGGTCTTCGATGCGCAGCAGTTGGTTGTACTTCGCGGTGCGCTCGCCACGCGAGAGCGAGCCCGTCTTGATCTGCCCGCACCCGCACGCGACCGCGAGATCCGCGATCGTCGAGTCCTCCGTCTCGCCGCTGCGGTGGCTCATGACCGTCGCGTAGCCGGCGCGATGCGCCATCTCGACCGCCTCGATCGTCTCGGTCAGCGAGCCGATCTGATTGACCTTCACGAGCACGGCGTTCGCCACGCCCTCGTCGATGCCGCGGCGGATCCGCTCGACGTTCGTGACGAAGATATCGTCTCCCACGAGCTGGCAGCGCTCTCCCAGCACCTGCGTGAGCGTCTTCCAGCCGTCCCAGTCGTCCTCCGCCATGCCATCCTCGATGCTCACGATCGGGTAGTTGTCCACGAGCTTCGCGAAGTAGTCGGCGAACGCCTCCGCGCTGAGCTGCCGGTCCTCCGAGCCCAGCCGGTAGGTCTTGCTCGCCTCGTCCCACAGCCCCGAAGCCGCGACGTCGAGCGCTAGCGCGATGTCCTTGCCGGGCTTGTACCCCGCCCCGGAGATCGCATCGACGAGCAGCGCGAGGGCCTCCTCGTTCGTCTCGAGCCTCGGCGCGAAGCCGCCTTCGTCGCCGACGGTCGTCGGCAGCTTGCGCTTGGAGAGGATCTTCTTGAGGTGGTGGAAGGTCTCCGCGCCCGCCCGCAGCGCCTCGCGGAAGCTAGGGAATCCGATCGGTGTGATCATGAATTCCTGAATATCCAGACCACCTTCCGCGTGCGCTCCGCCGTTGATGAGGTTCATCTGGGGCACGGGCAGCAACCGCGCGCGCACGCCGCCGATGTGGCGATAGAGCGGGATGCCCAGCGCCTCGGACGCCGCGCGCGCAGCCGCGAGCGACACGGCGAGGATCGCGTTGGCGCCGAACTTTGCCTTGTTCGGCGTGCCGTCGAGGGCCATCAGGTGCCGATCCAGCGCGACCTGATCGGCCGCGTCGAAGCCGAAGATCTCCGGCGCGATGAGCTTGGTGACGTTGTCGACAGCGCGCTGCGTGCCCTTGCCGAGGTATCGTGCGCCATCCCCATCGCGCAGCTCCAGCGCCTCGTGCACGCCGGTCGAGGCGCCCGACGGGACCAGCGCGCGCCCGAAGACGCCGGCCTCCACGAAGACTTCGACCTCGACGGTCGGGTTGCCGCGCGAGTCCAGCACTTCGCGGGCGATGACATCAGTGATGATGGTCGACATTTTTCTTCCTCCGGCCGCGCGCGATTCTGAATCCGTGCGGCTGTCATGCAGATCGCGGGCACCCGATGTCCCCGCGCCGCGCGCATGCGCGCTCGCACGTGGCCACGCCTCCTGTTGCGGGGCCCCTCGCACACGCCCGCTGCGCTCCGCCTCCACCTGCCCGCCCATCTCGCATCCCGGATGCCGGCGGCGGCGCCTCGTGGCGGCTCCAGGCCCGCCTCGCCGACCGCGCGACCGCGCGGGAGGGCAAGGCCAGACGGCGCCTCTCCATAGACGGTCGGAGGGCCGTCGTCAAACCCCGGCGCAGCGTCGCGGCCATTGGCGACAGCATCGCGACGGCACCGCGACGAATCCAACTCTTTTTGCGCTTTCTCTCCGTGATCCTATTCTTGACACGCGGTGCATCGCCTCTGATAATCACCCGGCCATTCGGGAGGGGTAGCCCCCTCGCGTTGTTTTCCCAAGGAGGAGATAGCTCAATGAAGAAGCTCTGGATCACCCTGGCGGCCGTCGTCGTGGCTTTGGCTTTCGCGCTCGTCGCCTGCGGCGAGAAGAAGGCTGCCCCGGCCGGCGACAAGAAGGCTGAAGAGAAGAAGGCTGACAAGAAGGCCGAAGAGAAGAAGGCCGAGGCCCCCAAGGCCCCGACGCCCCCGGCTCCTCCGCCCCCCGCCGCTCCGGCCCCCGCCGCTCCGGCCCCCGGCGCTGCCGCTCCGGCTCCCGGTGGCGATGCCGCGATCGGCGTTGCCGAGTGCGACGACTACCTGAAGAAGGCCACCGAGTGCTTCGGAAAGAACCCCGCGGCCAAGGCGGCTCTCGAGCCCGCTCTCAAGGCGAACAAGGACGCGTGGTCCAAGGCCGCTGCGACGCCGGCTGGCAAGGATGGTCTGAAGGTTGGCTGCAAGGCCGCCCTCGACGGTCTTGCGCAGAACCCGATGTGCAAGTAGTCGTCTGAAATCCCGACCTCGGGCTGGTCCTCAGCCTTGGGCCGAGACACAAGACAGCAAGCCCCCGGTCGTCGCTGCAAGGCGCGGCCGGGGGTTTGTGCGTTAAGGGTTCGGGCTCCGGCGTCGCCGGCGTGGGAGGGTCGATGAAGCGATTCAAGGCTGCGGTCGTGCAGATGCGTTCGGCCGAAGACGTCGAGTCCAACGTGGAGCGAGCGCTGGCGCTCGTGCGGGCCGCGGCGCGCGACGGTGCGGAGCTGGTGTCGACCCCGGAGAACACCGTCTTCCTTCGCGTCGACCCGCGGGCGAGCGCACCGGTGCAGCCGCTCGACGGCCCGCTCGTCGGGGCCTTCCGCGACGCCGCGCGCGAGCTCGGCATCTGGCTGCTCCTCGGCAGCTTCCCCGAGGCCTGCTCGACGCCCGCCAAGGCGCACAACACGTCGGTGCTGATCGGTCCGGAGGGCGCGATCGCGGCGTCGTACCGCAAGATCCACCTCTTCGACGTGGACATCCCGGGCCGGGAGACGCACCTGGAGAGCGCGTCGGTGGAGCCGGGCGACATGCCGGTCGTGGCGGATACCCCGCTCGCACGCGTCGGCCTGAGCGTGTGCTACGACTTGAGATTTCCGGAGCTCTATCGAGAGCTTGCACGTCAGGGCGCGGAGCTGCTCGCGATCCCCGCCGCGTTCACGCTCACCACGGGCAAGGATCATTGGGAGGTCCTGCAGCGCGCGCGCGCGATCGAGAACCAGTGCTTCGTGCTCAGCGCCGCGCAGTGGGGATACCACGGCGGCAAGCGCCTGTCCTACGGGAACGCGCTCATCGTGGACCCGTGGGGGACCGTGTTGGCGCGCTGCGGCGAGGGTGAGGGCTGGGCCAGCGCGATGCTCGACGGCGCGTTCCTGGAGGACGTACGGCGCAACATGCCCTGCGCGTCGCACCGGAGGCTCTGAGGCCGGCCGCGCGGTCGGCACCTCGGCGGCGCCTCAGCGAACGAACGACTTGACCTTGTCCAGGAACGCGTCGAACACGCCCTTGCGCCGCCCCTCCTCGACGCGTTCGATCTGCAGCGAGAAGATCGTGGTGCGCCCGTGAAGCTCCGGCTCACCCGCGAGCTTGCCGACCAAGTAGACCGTGCGGAGGGCGCCGTCAGAGGCCACGGGCAGGCAGACCATCACGGGGTCCTGCATGCCTGGCGGCGGCGCCTCGGTCTCCACGCGGACGTTCCGACTCGACACGGCGACGACCTTGCCGCCCACGTACTGCTCGTTGTGGAGGTAGGTGATCGGCACGTCCACGTCGACGAGGCGCTCGTGCAAACCTCCGCCGGGCGGCGCGTCGGCGAGCTCGAAGGTCGAGGCGCTCAGGCCCTTCGAGTGGGGGATCTGTCGAATGGCGTGCGAACTCGAGCGGCGCCGGCCCGAACGCACCTTCGACGATGACGGGGCGCCTCCGGGCGGGGCTGGCGCCATGACGGGCGCGCTGGAGGCAAAGCGCGGCGACGGAGGCGGCACGACGGGCTCGAGCGGCTTGGCGTCCCCTTGGGCGTAGGCGTCGCGCAGCGCGACGGTATCGCCCGCAGGCTCAGGGGACGAGGGCTGCGGGACGGGGTAGCCCGACTGCCCGGTGATGGGCGGCCAAGTCCGACTCGGCGTTCCCGCGACGAAGGAGTCCGAGAAGATCTCCGACGACACCTGGCCGAGCATGACGTCGAAGCCTGCATCCGTGTTGGGCGGGAAGGGGGACGCGCGCATCTCGCCTGTCACGTAGCGCCGTCCGGGCTCCAGGTGCCGGTAGACGTCCATCTCGTCGTCGTCATCGCCCGCGCGCTGAAAAGGCTCGACTATCGGGCGCGTCTGGAAGGGGTGGGGAGGCAGCACCATCGGGCCATCCGGCACGACAGGCCGCGGCGGCAGCTCCGGCACCGGCATCGTCACCGGATCGTCGACGCGCGCCTGGTCAGGTGTGCGCGCGAAGGTCAATGACACGCCGCTAGGCGCCTGCGGGCGGCTCGGCGCGATCGCCGCGAGCAGCTCGGGGTCGGTCTGCTCGATGGAACCGGGTGCAAGCGGGGCGAGTGGGATCTCGTCGGATTCGAACGCGGAGAGGTCGACAGGTCCGCCGAGCGTCATCGTCGGCAGGTAGTGCAATTCCGCCTTGGCCTGCTCTGCGGCTGCCTCCGGCGCCTGTGCGAACTGGGGAGCCTGGGCGTATTCGGGCGCATGCTCAGGCGCGGTGCCCGGCCCCGGCGGCGGCAGCGGCACCTCGGCCACGGGTGGTGCGCCGCGCGTAATCGGTGGGAGGTGCACCTCGACGACGTCCGTCGGCGTCCCACCCGGTGCGACGCCGATCGGGAGGTTGATCAGGTCGGAGGTGTGGATGGCCGGCCGCATGCCCGTCGGTGGCGGGGGCGGCACGGGCTGCGATCGCGTCGGGGGCGGTGGCACGCCCGCAGCCAGGAAATCGTCCGCGACGTCGTAGAGGTCCCGCTCCGCGCGCGTAGCGACCCCGGGCGAGACGGGGCGGAACACGGGCGGGGGCGTCGTGGACGGCGAACCGACCCGCTCGTCCGGCGGAACCGTCTGCCCCGGCAGGACCCGGCCTGTCTGAGGCGCCAGCGGGCGCTCGCTCTGTGGCACGACGGGCACCGGCGCTGCCCGCCCCGTGTGGAAGTTCGGGGCGCGCTCGCTCGGCGGCACGAGCGGCACGGGTGGAGCCCGGTTCGTCGTCGGGGCTTGCGGCCGCTCGTCGGGCGCCACGATCGCGCCGGGCGGCACGCGCCCGGTGGTTGCGCCGGGTGGCAGGTCGGCGGTGCCGAACGGTCGCAGGTTGAGCCCGCCGGCCTGCCCCCGCGGCCGGTCCGGTTGCGGCGGTGGCAGGGGGCCGGTCGTGCTGGGATCGGGCGTCCGAGGTCGCACCGGCCCGGTACGCGACACCGCTGCGGCGGCCGGATCCGGGACCGGTGGGTGAACGTCGAAGTCTCCGGATTGAAAGTGGAATATGGCCCGCCCCCCGTAAGGAGCGGCCGGAGCGGATGCGCCCGCGAGCCCGAGCCCCCGCACAAGGAGATCGTTGAGCGGCTCCGGTCCGGAGGCACACGTGGCACGCACCCACTCTAGGCAGAACCCCGGGACGAGACCGCGCTGGACCGCCTCGGTCGCCGTCACGACGCGAGCCACGCGCCCCGTGATCTCGACCACCGGGGAGTTCGGTCCATGCGGGTGGAGGTCGACCGAGACGTCATCGCCCACTGCCGGCAGTGTCCGTGACGAGAAGAACGCGCCGCCGCCGCTCACGTCGGTCGTGACGACGTTGACTGAGGTCTTGCCCCATCGCGCAACGCCCTTGAGCAGCTTGCGAGAGCGTACCCAGCGGCGCCTGTCCTGGTTCAGCAAGTCCAGACTTCACCTCCGCCACGACCGACCCACCGGCGGTCCCGGAGCGCGGCTGATCGTACCCCGGTCACGCTCACGCAGGCCCCGCTCCTAGGGGCGCTCGAACAGGCCCGCGGCGCCCATGCCGCCGCCGACGCACATCGTGACGATGCCGCGCTTGCCCCCGGTCCTCGCGAGCGAGTGCAGCAAGGTCGCGACCAGCCGTGCCCCCGAACACCCGAGCGGGTGGCCGAGCGCGATCGCCCCGCCGAGCGGGTTCGTCTTGGCCGTATCCAAGCCCAGGTTGCGGATGACCGCAAGGGCCTGGACGGCGAACGCCTCGTTCAGCTCGATCTGATCGATGTCCGCGAGCCCCACTCCGGCCTTGGCGAGCAGCTTCGGCACCGCGGCGACCGGGCCGATGCCCATGATCTCCGGCGGCACACCCGCGACCTGGTAGCCACGGTAGTATGCGAGCGGCGTCAGCCCCAGGGCCTTCGCGCGCTCCTCGCTCATCATGACCACCGCGGCCGCTCCATCGTTCTTCGGGCTCGCCGTGCCCGCGGTGACGGTGCCGCCCTGCTTGAACACGGCCTTCAGCGTGCCGAGCTTCTCGACGGTCGTGTCCGCGCGCGGGCACTCGTCCTTTGCGAACACGACCCGCTCGCCGTTGCGCACGAACTCGACGGGCACGAGCTCAGCGTCGAAGTGGCCGGCGGTCTGCGCCGCGACCGCGCGCCGATGCGACTCCGCAGCGTAGGTGTCCTGCTCGAGACGGGTGATGCCGTACTGTTCCGCGAGCAGCTCCGCCGTGTTGCCCATCGGCATGAAGACCTCCGGGTGATCGGAGACCACCTTCGGGTGCGGCGACGGCTTGTGGCCGGTCATCGGCACCATCGACATGGACTCGACGCCGCCGGCGATCATGACGTCGACCGCGCCCACCATGATCCGCTCGGCCGCTTGCGCGACCGTCTGGAGGCCCGACGAGCAGAAGCGGTTGACGGTCGCGGCGGGCACCTCCACCGGGAAGCCGGCGTGCAGCGCGGCGATGCGCGCGATATTCAGGCCCTGCACGCCCTCGGGCATCGCGCATCCGAAGATGACGTCCTCGACGTCCTTCATCGCCAGGCCCGGCGTGCGGGCCATCGCGGCGCGCAGCGCGGTGGCGGCGAGATCTTCGGGGCGCACCTTGACCAGCGCACCCTTGTCCGCGCGGCCGATCGGGGTGCGAACGGCGGCGACGATGACGGCGTTACGAAGTGACATGGCTCTCTCCTTGTGGCTCTGGGTCGCGTCTTCGCGCCCCATTGACGTACGTCGGGTTCAATTCCGCAGGGGCTTCCCAGTCATGAGCATGGCCGAGATGCGCGCCTGGCTCTTCTCCTCGCCCACGAGGCTCATGAAGGCCTCGCGCTCGAGATCCAGGATCTGCTGCTCCGTGCACACGCCTCCCGACTCGCCACCGCACAGCACGTGCGCGACGCGCTTGCCGATGAGCGCGTCGTGAACGCTTACCTGCCCGGCGAGCTTCATCGCGTAGAGCGCGAGCTCGAACGCGGCGCGGCCGTCCGCGCCCGGCAGCACGAGGTTGTCGGGCGGCAGCGGCGGCCGGTATCCGTTGGCGACGAGCTGCAAGGCGATGCGCTTGGCGCCTTCGATGCGCGACTCACCGTCGATGGCGAACGTGTCGAACTCGCGCAGGAAGCCGAGCTTGCGCGCCTCGCCCGCGCCGGTGGCGACCTTGGCCATGCCGATCGTCTCGAACGCGCGCTGGATGAAGGGCAGCCTGTCGACCGTCGACTCCTTCGACACGTTCGCGAGCGCGCGCACGAGCATCTCCTTCGTGCCGCCCGCGCCGGGCAGCAAGCCGACGCCGACCTCCACGAGGCCCATGTAGGTCTCGGCCGCGCAGTGCATCCGCGTACCGTGGATCGACACCTCGCAGCCGCCGCCGAAGGTGAAGCCATGCGGCGCCGTGACCACCGGCTTCGCGCTGTACTTGAAGCGCATGTTGAGATCCTGGAACCGCTTGGAGACCTCCTCCACCTTCGCCCACTCGCCGTTTTGCGCGAGCATGTAGATGAGCATCAGGTTCGCGCCCGCCGAGAAGTGCTCCCCGTCGTTCGCGATGACGAGCGCGTCGAACCCGTCGTCGAGCTTCTCGAGCGCCGTGCCCATCATGTCGAGGATGTCGCCATCGACCGCGTTCATCTTCGTGTGGAACGCGAGGCACGCCACGCCGTCGCCGAGGTCGATGAGATCGGCGCCATCGTTGGTCGCGACGACCTGCTTCGCGGCGCGCAGATCCTTGAGCACGATGGCCCCCGCCCGCGTCGCGAGCGTAGCGTACTCGGCCTTGTGCGGATCCCAGTACTTCGTCACCCCGGCTTCGTAGGTGTAGAATGACGTGGCCCCCTTGGCGAGCATGTCCGTCACGAGCTTCGGCACCGCGCGCCCTTCGCTCTTCAGCCGCGCGACGACGTCCTGCACGCCGAGCGCGTCCCAGACCTCGAAGGGCCCGAGCGCCCAGTTGAAGCCCCAGCGCATGCCGCGGTCGATGTTGACGATGTCGTCGGCGATCTCACCGAAGCGGTTCGCGGCGTACACGATCGATCGGCTCGTCACCGTCCACGCGAACACACCGGCCTTGTCCTGCGCGGCGCACAGCGTCTTGACGCGCAGCGCGACGTCCTCGATGCCCTTGGCCTCCTTGATCGCGTCGAAGCGCGGCTTGCCCTTCGGCAGGTACGTGTCCGTCGACGGATCGAGGAAGAACGTGTCCTTGCCTTCCTTCTTGTAGAAGCCGGCCTTCGTCTTCTGCCCGAGCCGCCCCGTCTCGATGAGCTTGACGAGGTAGCCGGGCAGCGCGAACACGGCCTTCTCCTCGTCGCTCGGCAGGTTGTCGGCGCAGTTCTTCGCGACGTGCGCGAGCGTGTCGAGGCCCACGATGTCCGCCGTGCGGAACGCGGCGCTCTTCGGCCTGCCGAGCGGCTCGCCGACGATCGTGTCGACCTCCTCGATCGAGAGCCCCTGCGCGAGCATCTCGTGCATCGTCGCCATCATGCCGTGCACGCCGATGCGGTTCGCGATGAAGTTGATCGTGTCCTTGGCGTACACCACGCCCTTGCCGAGCGCGCGATCGATGAACGTCGCGAGCGCGTCGACGGCGCGCGGATCGGTCTCCGGCCCCGTGATGATCTCGACGAGGCGCATGTAGCGGACCGGATTGAAGAAGTGCGTGACGATGAAGGTCTTGCGGAAGCTCTCGGGGAGGCCCTCGACCATCGACACGAGCGGGATGCCCGACGTGTTGCTGGTCACCAGCGTGCCCGGCTTGACGACACCCGCGAGCTTCCTGAAGAGCGCACGCTTGATGTCGAGCCGCTCGGTCACGGCCTCCACGACCCAGTCGCACTCGCCGAGCAGCGCGAGATCGTCGTCGAGGTTGCCCACCGTGATCCGCGTCGCGTCGCGCGCGTCCTGGAACGCCGCGGGCTTGATCTTCAGCACCGCGTCGAGGCCCTTCGCGGCGAACGCGTTGCGCGCGTCGTGCGTCGCCTCGGAACCGTCCGGGGGCGGCGCGTCACGCGGAACGATGTCCACCATCACGACGGGAAACCCCGCCGACGCCAAGTGCGCCGCGATACCCGAGCCCATCACGCCCGCGCCGACGACGCCCACCTTTTCGATCGTGTACCCCTTTTTTCCGATAGCCATGGCTAGCCTCGCTTCCTGTGTGTGTGAACCGACGGCCCGAAGGTCCGCGACGCCGCGACGACGGCGCGCCTCGGTCCGAACGCCGCTACTCGACCCAGAGGATCTTCGTCGGGTCGTACTCGTAGAACCAGAGCTCGTCTCGCTCCGACGTGAACGCTCCGGTCATTTTCTGCGTCACCACGAAGATGACCGTCCTACCGTCCTTGGCCCACACGACCTGCTTGAGCTGCGCCTTCGCGGTCGCCTGGGTCTCCTGATCGACTCGGTACGCCACGTCCATGACCTTGCCGAGCCGCTTCAAATCCGTACAGGCGATGACGAGGTTCTCCTTCTTCGTCACGCCGAAGATCGTGATCTTGCCGTCCGGCGCCGTGTTGTCCACGACGCCCTCGTCCACGATCTTGTGCTTCTTGCGCGCCTTCTTCAGCGCGTCAAACCGGTCCTTCGGTTCGAAGGGCTCCTTGGGGAGCTTCCGGTCCTTCTTGTCGACCGATCGCTTCGCGGTCGGCACATCGAAGAGCGCGTGCGCCAGCCCCTCGTTGTTGTCGTCGATCTTGACGAGCATCTTGGTGTTGTCTTTATTGAAGCCCATGATCTCAAATGAGATCTTGACCTCCTGTGCGATGGCCGCGCGCGCCCCGAACGCCAGGAACACCGCCGCGCACACGAGCAGGACCTTCGGCAACAGCACGCGCATCGTATCCATCCCGCACCTCCCTGGGCGCCTCAGTCGACCTTGCAGGAGAAGTGCGTGGGCTTGCTCTGCGATCCGAAGCCGACGCTCCCGAGCTTCGAGGCCGCGCATCCCGCGAGCTCGCCGTGGGCCTCACCGTCGACGGTCGCGCGCACGTTCGCGACGCGCCCGCCGGCCGTCACCGTCCCCCTGAGCGTGAAGCTCCCACCGCCGACGAATTTCTGCGCGCAGGCGCGCAGGCCGGGCGTGTGCTCGCGGCACATGGCCTTGAGCTTGTCCTGCGTGACGTCATTGGTGGTCGCGCCGACGAGCTTCTCCGACTTCTCGTCGTCGTCGCTGGCCTTCTTCTTCTTGAGCGCCTCCGCGAGCCGCTTCTCCTCCGCCTCCCGGTCCGCGAGCACCGTCGCGGAGTCGTCTTCCTTCAGCGGGCCCTTCTTGACCTCGGGCCGCTCGCCGCCGTTGCCGCCGATGTCGGTCACCGGACCTCCTGCCTGCGCCGTCGCGGCGGCCTTCTTGCGGCGCCCACCCGCTGCGGTCTTCGCGAGCTTCTCGGCCAGGCCCGTGACCTCGGCGACCTTGACTTTCTCGGCCCCGGCCGGCTTGCCTGCCTCGGACGGGGCCTTCTGCGACGTGCTCACCGTGACCGACTGCTGGTATTGCAGGTTGAAGGTCTCGAGGATCTTCTGGGAGTTCTCGATGAGCTTCGCCTTCTGCTCGCCCTGGATCCACAGCACGAGGCCGAAGGCCGCGGTCGCCGCGAGCAGCGAACTGACCACCACCCAGATCATCACCTTCTGCCGCTTGCTCCGCTTGTCGAGGCGGAACATGACGGAGAATTCCTGAATGAGGTTCTTGTACTCCTGCTTGGTGGGCTTGTGGCGGTTCGGATCGGGAAGATCCAGCACCATCTTGCCCATGTCCTGCGCTTCCGAGAAGAAGTTGTCCGCGGTCGACGCGCTGACCTTGCGGGCCATGCTCGCGTCGGGTTGCTCGGGCGCGGCGGGCGTCGAGAAGAACGCTCCAGCCTCGGCCTTGGGCGCGGGCGCCGGCGTGGCATGCTTCGGCGTGGCGGACGCTGCCTGCGCGCCCGGCGTGGCGGGCTTCTGCGCGGCCTTTTGGGGGGCCTTTTGGGTGGGCTTGGCGTCGTGTTTGTTCTCGGGCTTGTGCAGGGCGGCGGCGACGGCCGGGCTGCTCATGTCGAGCGTCGGACCGCCCTCGGCCTCGGCACCCGCGCGCGGGATCACCCGCATCTCCATCGTCGCGGAGTCCTCGTCGCCCGAGTAGCCGGCCGGCAGCGGCCCCTTCGCCGGCGCCGGCGCCTGCTGCGCGGCGTGCTGGCCGGTCGACTGGATCGGCCGCTGCTGGCCCGTGGTGCGCATGGGCCGTGGCTGCGGACCTGCGGCGGGCGGGGGCGGTGGCGCGGGCGGCGCGGGCTGGACGGGGCGCGGGCGCAAGAGCCTGGCGATCTCCGGCACGTCGCTCGCGTGCAGCCAGTTCGCCATGCTCGGATTCCACACGTAGGTCGTCGGCGCGACCTCGCCCTTGTCGGCGAGCTGCGCCACGGCCGCGAGCGTCATCGGACCGACGCGATCGCTGCCCTTGACGACGTACCAGTGGGGCAGATCGGTGCCCGTGATGCGCGCCGGACGCGGCGCTCCGCCCTCGGGCTGCGGAGGATGCGCGACCTTGCTCGCGTCGGTCGCGTCCTGCAGCGGCTGGCTCTGCTTGAGCGGATCGACCGGCGCGTGCGCCCCCGACTCCTCGAGCGAGGCCGCCAGCTCTGGATTTCCGTTGGCGTCATGCACGACGCGGAGCCGGACCTGGACCTTGCAGTTGGGGCAGCGCAGGCGCGCCACGCCGCCCGTGAGGCGCTCGTCCGGGATGCGGTAGGCCTTCTGACAGCTGGGACAGGAGAATCGCAAGAACAACTCCTGGGTCGTAAAAGGAATGCCTCCGCATCTTCCCTTGCGCTGCGCGGCAGCCAGGATGCATCCGAGGCCGCCCTAACGCTAGCACAGGCCGATGGGCAACAAAAGACGGACCGGCCACCCGAGGGTGCCAACGGGCGCTTGATTTTCGGGCCTCCCATCGTCTAGCCTTCGCCGCTCGCTATGGGTGCACGCGCGTCTACCTGATTCCGCGCAACGCCCGGCCCGACATTTTCATCAGAGGAGTTCCTCATGCGCGTGCGCGACCTGTGTAGTTTGGTGGGCGTCATCGCCGCCCTGGGCCTGGTGGCCTGCAGCTCGGATTCCGGCGGCGCGGCTGCGCCGGTGTGCAAGAACACGAAGGGCGAGGTCATCGCCTGCCCGCCGGATGGCGGCAGCACGGACACGGAGAGCCCGCAGCAGGACGCCGGAGGCGATACCGGCGGTGGCACCGAAGGGGTGGGCACCGACAACGACACGGTGTCCGCCGACAGCGACACGAGCATCAAGCCCGACGTCACCGTCGCGTGCAGTTGCGCCGGCAAGCAGTGCGGCAAGGTCGCGTGCACCGACGGCACGGAGAAGAACTGCGGCTCGTGCCCCGCGAACAAGAAGTGCAACGAGCAGTTCATGTGCGTAGCCGATACGGGCACAACGGGTGGCTCGAAGAAATTCGGCGAGCAGTGCGGCCCGAACAAGACCTGCCAGCTCGCCTCGAACGCCACGCAGGCCGAGCAGCAGGCCTACTACCAGTGCCTGAACGATCAGTGCGAGACGGGCCGCTGCCTCGCGCCCTACTGCTCCAATCCCTGCCAGATCCAGAAGGACGACGTCAACAACGCGACCGGTGAGAACGGCCCCGACGGCATCGAGGACGAGGACGCGGTCAGCGACTGCGTCGGCGCCGCGACCGGCGGACCCGCGGGCGAGAAGTTCAAGTGCGTCGACCTGCTGGCCCCGAACCAGCAGCAGACCGTCCAGCTCTGCATCCCCGGCACGACGTTCAAGGCGTGTCAGGCCGACTCGGACTGCCCGGCGGACGAGACGTGCAGCCTCCAGTACATCAAGGGCGTGTACACGCAGCGTTGCTCGACCGCGCTCAAGAACCTCGGCGCCGACAAGAAGACCTACACCGAGCCGGGCGCCGGCATGAGCCAGGCCTGCAACGACAACCCGATCACGGGCGACGCGGTCTCCTACTGCAAGAACGACCTGTGCTTCCGGTTCGGCATCGGCTGCGCGAATTTCTGCAAGACCGACGAGGATTGCGTGGCGCACAAGGACGCCTGCTCGGGCGGCAAGTGCAAGGACACCGGCGCAACCTGTACGAAGGCCGCGGACTGCTCGCCCTGGAGCTGCCAGGATCGCCAGCTCACCGAGAGTGACTCGTTCAAGATCTGCTTCCCGAAGACCTGCTATCTTAACAAGGAATGTAACGATAGCGACTACTTCTGCCGCACCTTCTACAACGGCGTGTCGAGCCCCGATGGCGACAAGGACCCGAAGGATCCCACCGGCAAGACCATCGTCATGCCCGGCTGGGACTCGCTCTGCCTCATGAAGCCGGCCGGCGGCGTCAAGCTCGGCGAGAAGTGCGATCCCTACCCGAGCGACACCGTCCCGGGCCCGACCTGCGAGAACCCGATCTGGTGCATGGACGGTTCCTGCTCGAGCCACTGCAAGGCGGACTCCGACTGCGCGGCCGGACAGAAGTGCGGCACGGTCGAGATCCCGCTCGACCTGAGCGACCCGGCCGATGACATCGACGACGTGTTCCTGCCGCTCGACGTGTGCTACCCGCTGCCGTCTGCCACGACCCAGTGCGATTCGATCAAGGACTGCAAGGACACGGAGTCCTGCCGCATGTACGAGCACCATGCCGCCACCAGCGGCTACGAGCTCACCGGCATGTGCATCACGGCCGGCGCGGACGCGGTCAAGTTCGGCGAGGAGTGCGGCCAGGCGGCGAACGCGACCCTGTGCGACAGCGGGTTCTGCTTGAACAGCCAGGACTCCGCGGGCAAGCCGCAGAAGGGCTACTGCACCGAGAACTGCCAGACGCAGTCGGACTGCCCGGCGTCGTTCGCGTACATGGGCCAAGTCTACAAGACCACGTGCCGCTCGCTGCTGTACGGCTGGAACGGGACCAAGGCCATCGAGGACAACCTCTATGTGCCGCTGTGCCTGCCCACCGACGGCGCGTCGTCGCTCGACGACTGCGAGACGAATCTCACGTGCGCCACCCAAGGCGAGGCGTGCATCCCGCTCATCATCGCGGGCAACCCGGACCAGAAGGGCAAGGTGGAGTTCCGCTGCATGACCGTCGCGGCCCCGGATCAGCCGCCACCGACCAAGCAGCTCGGCAACGCGTGCGACCCGAGCGGCAATACGCCCGAGGTCTGCGTCAGCGCGCTGTGCGCCAACGACGTCAAGCCCAACACCGGCTACTGCTCGGCGCTGTGCGCGAAGGACGACGACTGCAAGGCCGCGCCCGACATGATCTGCGACGACGTCACGGTGATCCCGCGTGCCAACCCGGCCAACGCGATCGTCGTCAAGCAGTGCCGCAAGAAGGCGTCGTGCATCCCCTGCACGTACGACTTCGAGTGCACGGGCGACTACGTCTGCGGCAACGCCGGCGGACCGGGACTGCTCGCGGACTACCGCTGCATGCCGCCCTGCAAGGCCGACGACGACTGCGCCAAGACGGACGCGGCCGCCATCGGCGGCACCAAGTGCGTGGAGTTGAACGACGCCAAGGGCAAGGCGACGGGCATCAGCGCCTGCAAGCCCTCCGGCTGCAAGAAGTAGTTCACCCGCGCGGGTGATGCACACCGGGGTGAGGCCGATGCCTCGCCCCGGCGTGTTTTTGGGACTGTCTCGGGCCACATGACAGCGGTGCGTTGACCCGGGCGCGCCGGTCTGAGAGAAGCGAGTTCATGCGCAGGTCCGTCCCCAAGTCCATGGTCGACAAGGAGGCCCGCAAGGTGGAGCAGGAAGGCGGACAGTTCCTGCCCTGCCCCATGCGGAAGAACCACGCCAAGGTCTCGGTGGAGGTCTGCAAGCACGCCTGCGACTACGCGAAGAAGTGTGAGATGTTCCAGGCTTGGTTGCGCCCGGGGCTCTTCTAGGAGTCCGTCGGAGTTATGCCTCCGGCGCACGTAATTACCTGATGCCTCGTTGCGTAAGTCATTGATACCTAGTGCTGAGCCCAAGTAGTCCGACACGCTCCCAGAGCTTGTTGCGCATTGACCGAGGCTGAGCCCGGCGAGCCGTCGAGCGGGCGGGTGCGGGGGCCCCACGGCGACCGGAGCGAACGCAACGGGCGCAACGACGCCATGCGTTCGACGTGGGGAGCCGCGTGCCCGCGATTCCAACGCACTCGGCAGCCACAGCCGCCTCGCCCCCTGACGCAGCTCCATGCCCGCCGCGTTTACGCGCAGCCTGACCATTCCGCCCTCGGTTACGAAGAGCGGGATGCCCAGCCGGCCGTAGCGCGCCTCGACGTCTGGCTTCGGGAAGGCCAGCACCCCCGCCCGCCGCGCCCCCGCGACCGCGCCGAGGGGGGCAAGCGCGCGCAGGAAGGGCTCCGTCGAGGACGTGCGCGAACCGTGGTGCGGCACCTTCAGCACCGTCGGTCGTGGCGGTCCGAGCAGCCCGAGCTCGACGATCGCTGCTTCGGAGGCCCGCTCGATGTCGCCCGCGAGGAGCACGCGCGCGCCGAAGGCCTCGAGCGAGAGGACCAGCGAGTTGTCGTTCTCGTCGACGGCGGGGTCGAAGAGCGTCGTGCGGCCCGGCGCGGCCTGGGGCCAGAGCACATCGAGCGTAGCGGGGCCGGACTGGAAGCGACGCGGTCCGGCCAGCAGATCGGCGCTCGGGACCGCGTGGAGGCGAAGCGCGCGCTCCAGGCGGCGGTGCTCGTTGGAGCGGGCGCGCTGGCCGTTGCCGAGCCAGAGGCCGACCGGGAGGCGCTCGATGACGGGGCCGAGGCCGTTCTCATGGTCGGGGTGCGGGTGGCTCAGCGCGACGGCGTCGAGCCTCCGGACGCCCAGGGACGCGAGCGCCGGCAGCACCACGCGCCTCCCCATCAGCCCTTCGTCGTGGACCCGTCCGCCTGCATCGACGAGCAGCGTCGCCCCGCCGCCGACCCGAACGAGCGTGGCGTCGCCGTGCGCCACGTCGAAGAAGTCGACCTCCACCTCGCCCTCGGGCGGCCCGCACGGGAGCAACGGGCCCGCGAGCGCCACGAGCAGACCCGCTGCCACGCATCCGATGGCCGCCGCCGTGCGGCGGATCCGGAGCGCGACCACGCAGAGCGCCGAGGACGCGCACACGGCGAACGGACCGAACGGGCCCCGCAGATCGACGACGGGCGCCCAGGAAGCCAGCGCGTCGACCGTCGCGAGCCCAGCGCGCATCGGCAGCACGAATGCCGGCTCGAGCGCCGATGCGAGCGCCGTCGATACGGCGGCGGTGAGCGTGTGGAGCAGGGCGATGGGCAACAGCGCGCTCTCGAAGAGGGGCACGACGATGAGGTTCGCGAGCGGCGAAGCGAGCGCGAGCAACCCGAACGTCGCTACGACGACCGGCGCGGTCAGCGCGTGGGCCCCGAGCGAGGCCCGCAGCCCCGTCGTGAGCCAACCCCGAACGCCGCCCTGGCGCTCCGGCATGGCGCCCAGGACGAGGCCAAGCACGCCGAGGACCGACAGCGAGAGGCCGATGTCGAAGGGCGCCCGCGGGTCCACGACGCAGAAGCCGAGCCACGCGAGCGCGACGAGCTCCACCACATCCACCGGACGCAACGTCACGCGCGCGACGATCCCGAGCGAGAGCAGCAGCGCCGATCGGATGGTGGCCGCTGCCGCGCCGGTCAGCCCCACATAGAGCCACACGATCGCGAGCAGCGGCAGCGCGACCCAGCGCTCGTCCGGAGCCCTCGCGAGCAGCCCCGGCGCGCGCCGCACGAGCCTCAGGAGCAGCGCGCGCAGCACCAGCGCGAGGAAGCCGAGGTGCGCTCCCGAGACCGACAGGATGTGCGTCGTGCCGGTTTCGTCGAAGGCCGCGCGCACCTCGGACGAGAGCTCCCCTTCGCTCCCGAGCGCGAGCGCCCGACAGAGCGCCCCCTCCGGCCCCCGCAGCGTCCGCTCGGACCGCTCGAGCGCGAGCGCGCGCAGGCCTTGCAGCCACGCGACCGGTCCCCGGGCGGCCGGCACGACGTGCAGCGCGCGCGCATCGCTGACCTGCGCGCGGTAGCGGATCCCGCGCATCGCCGCCCGCAACCGCGCATCCGCGACGCCCGGATCGCGGAAGCGCTCGATGCCATGGAGCTTCGCCGTGAACACCACCTCGTCGCCCGCGAGAACGGGTGGCGCCGGCCCATCGCCCCGCAGGCGGATCGCGCCGGGGCCGGCATGCCACCGTCCAGCCTCGCCGAGCGCGACCGGCTCCACCACGAGCTGCCACCCGGGGCCGCGGATCTGCGCCGGACCGGACGCGACCGACGCGACGCGCACCCGCTTGCCGGCGAGCGGATCCACGCCATCGGGCAGCTCCGGCCAGGCGGGAACCGGCTTTGCGGCGTGCAGGGCCGTCGCCGCGAGACAAGAGGCAGCGAGGATGGCAGCGCGCCCGACGAGCCTGCGGTCCCGGAGCGTGAGCGCCGTGAGGACCAGACACACAGCGGTCGCGACCGCCGCCAGCGAGGCGACGCAAGGCCCCGTTCCGTCGGGATCCCCTGCGACAGCCGCGCCAAGGTGTGCCCCGAGCGCCCAGGTGACCGCCAGCGGCAATAGGAAGCGCCCGCGCATCGATGTGATCGATCCCCCGGATGCGATCCGGCTCAGATCGGTTATCGGCGTTTTCGCCCGAACGTCACCGGACTTTCTTCATCCGACGCCGGGAGTCCCGTGTCAGCGCGTGAACCGAACCTCTGCGTTTACACGCTCGACCGTGGTGCTATGCTGCGTCTTCGGTCCGCGCGGACCGGCGGAGTCTCGTCGGATTGGAGCCTTCTCAGCCAGCGCTCGTTGTGCAACGCAACCCCGTCGCGGGTGCCCGGCCCGCCACGATCTTCATCGCCGACGATGAAGAGGTGAACCACACGATCGTGCGCCGCGCGTTGGCGACGTTTCCCTATACGATCCTGAGCTTCGCCGATGGTCAGGCGCTGCTCGAGGCCGTCGAGGTCGCCTTCCGTGAGGGCCGCGACCGCCCCGACCTGATCATCAGCGACGTGATGATGCCGCGCCTCAATGGCTACCACCTCGCCGAGGCCATCAAGGGGAGTCTCACCTTCGGCCATGTGCCGGTGCTCATCGTGACGGGCCTCGACCGCCTCAAGGACAAGGTGCGCGCGCTCGAGTGCGGCGCGGACGACTTCATCCAGAAGCCGCTGCACGCGCTGGAGCTGGCCGCGCGCGTGCGATCGCTCTTGCGTATCAAGGCGATGCACGACGAGCTGGAGGAGAAGAACCGGCTGCTGCTCGACGAGAAGGGGCTGCTCGAGTCCCTTGTGCATGCCCGCACGCTGGAGCTCGAGAACCTGAACATCGGCCTCGTCGCGGCGCTCGAGAAGGCCAACGAGCTCAACGACAATGACACTGGCAGCCACATCTTGCGCGTGTGCGCGTTCTCGGAGGTGCTCGCGAAGGCGATTGGGCAGCCGGCCATGTGGTGCCAGCGCGTGCGGCGCAACGCGTCCCTCCACGACGTGGGCAAGGTCGGCATCCCGGACGCGATCCTGAAGAAGGCGGGCAAGCTCACGCCCGAAGAGTACGAGGTCATGAAGACGCATACGACGCTCGGCTACGACCTGCTCGTGGCGGCCAAGGCCGACAAGCTCGCGCGCAACATCGCCCTGTGCCACCACGAGCGCTGGGACGGCACGGGCTACCCGAACGGCCTCAAGGGGGAGACGATCCCGCTCGAGGCGCGGATCCTCGCGATCGCGGATGTCTACGACGCGCTCACGCAGAAACGGGTCTACAAGGACGCGTGGTCGGAGGCCGACTGCATCGACGAGATCCGCAATCAATCCGGCCACCACTTCGACCCGGCGCTGGTCCAGACGCTGGGGCGGTGCCGCGACGAGTTCAACGCCATACGGGAACGCTATCGGGATCTAGCGGTGGCGTAGAAGCGCGCGCACCCGGTGCTTTCGCACACGCCCGCTGGGGAACGCGGGCACGCGCAGTTCAGGGGACGAGGGCGCTCTGCGGGATCTCCCAGACGCCGGTCGACGGGCCGAAGGCTAGCGCGATGCGGCCGAGCGAGCCGACGTCGAACCAGGCCGTGCCTTCGAGGCGATAAGGGATCTTGAACTCGGGCGTGTTGCCGTTCTGGAGCTGACCCGCGGCCTGCGACGCGAGCTGGACGAGCGCGGTGAGCAGCGCCTCGGGGCCGAAGGAGAAGCGCGTCTTGATGACGATCTCCGAGCCCGACAGCACCTGCGGCATCTGGAAGCTCGGCTGCTGGCCCGCGAGCAGCGTCACGCCCGTCGAGACGAGCAGGCCCGCCGCCGCGGCCTTGAAGTCGTCGAGGTTGTGGATGTCGGCCCCCGACGCCTTGCACGAGGTCGGATCGGGCGCGCCCGTGCAATTCGGGACGGAGGCGTCGCAGAACTTGATGCAGACGGCGCCGAGGCTCTGGTTGGTGGCAGCCGGAAAGACCGTCACGGCCGTGAGCAGCTCCGCCATCGGGATCGGGAAGTTGTTCGGGTTGTTGACCACGAAGGCGAGCTCGAACGAGACGTGCATCTGATCGGGCGCAGGCTTGGGCCCGAAGAAGCCGTTGCACGTGAGGTCGTTGAGCGGCGGCACGAACCCGAGTTGGTCTGCCAGGATCTGCGGGCAATAGTAGGCTGCCATCATCGCGCGCGACGGTGCCTCGACGAGCACGGCGCCCTGATACACGACCGTCGGCATCTGGCCCGGCTGGTTCAGCATGGACGCCTGCTGCAGCAACTCGCACGAGCCGAGCGGCAGCATGAGGGCGAGGACGAGACCTGTCAGACCGAGGCGCGCGCGCATGGGGACTCCGGCCGGGCCCTTCGTACCCGACCCGACTTCCATACGCAGACAGAACTGATCTTGCAACCGGTTTTGGGGCGCCGCGCCCCTCCCCGTCTTCCCCGCGCTCGTGCTAGCGTTCGCCGGCCTCACCGGAGTGCTCGGGGCGGGAGAGGTCGAGTTGTCATCCGTCACCTTCAAGGCCGTCGAGAAGCGATTCGGGGACACGGTGGTGCTCAAGCCGCTCGACCTCGCGATCCGCGACGGCGAATTCCTCGTGCTGGTCGGCGCGTCAGGCTGCGGCAAGACCACGATCCTGCGGATCATCTCGGGCCTCGAGGAGGTCTCCGCCGGAGAGGTCTGCATCGCGGACCGGCGCGTCAACGACGTGGCCCCGCGCGACCGCGACATCGCGATGGTCTTCCAGAACTACGCGCTCTATCCGCACATGTCGGTCTACGACAACATGGCGTTCGGCCTGGCGCTGCGCAAGTTTCCAGCCGACGAGATCCGCAAGCGGGTCGACAAGGCAGCGGCGATGCTCGGCCTCGGCAAGCTGCTCGATCGTAAGCCGAAGGCGCTCTCGGGCGGGCAGAGGCAGCGCGTGGCGATGGGTCGCGCGATCGTACGGGAGCCGAAGGTCTTTCTGTTCGACGAGCCGCTCTCGAACCTCGACGCGCAGCTCCGCGTGCAGATGCGTACGGAGATCCGCAAGCTGCACAGACAGCTGCAAACGACGATGGTCTACGTCACGCACGATCAGGTCGAGGCCATGACGCTCGCGAGTCGCATCGCCGTGCTCGACGGCGGCGTGCTGCAGCAGCTCGGATCGCCGCGCGAGATCTTCCGCAGACCGGCCAACCGCTTCGTCGCGACGTTCATCGGCTCGCCCCCCATGAACCTCATCCCCGTGACGGTCGAGCGCCGCGACGGCGCGCTGGAGCTGGCGACCAAGGGACTTCGCGTGGCGCTGCCGAGCTGGCGACAGGACGCGCTCGCCGCCTATGAAGGGCGTGAGCTCACGCTCGGCGTGCGGCCTCAGCACTTCATCGCAACGACCACCGGTGCGGTCGCCGCGGTGATGGTCGATGCCGTGGAGCCGCTCGGCTCGGAGACCTACGCCTACGGGCGCATCGGCGGGGCGAGCGTCACGCTGCGCCTGCCGGCCGATACGCCGGTGACCGATGGGGACGCGGTCGATGTCGCGGTCGACGCGAGCGGACTGCACATGTTCGATGTGGATGGCAAGCGCCTCGCGGCCTTCGACCCGCGAGAGGAGGTGGCCTGATGACGATGCGTGTGACGAGGATTCTGGGTGTGACGATCGCGGCGCTCGTCGCGCTGAGCGTGTGTGCGTGCGGCAAGAAGGACGCGCCGGCGGAAGGCGAGAAGAAGGTCGAGAAGGCGGCAGACAAGGCAGACAAGGCGAGCGCCAAGAAGGCCGAGGGCGACAAGGCCGCCCCACCTGCCGAGCCCGTCAAGCCGCAGAAGGTCGTGCTCTGGCACAGCTATCGCGCCGAGGAGGCGAAGGGCCTCGACTCGCTCGTGAGCGCGTGGAACAGCAAGCATCCCGAGATCCAGATCGAGACGCTGGCCGTGCCCTTCGACGCGTTCGCCGACAAGATCACCGTGTCCGTGCCACGCGGCAACGGCCCCGATCTCTTCATCTACGCGCACGATCGCATCGGCGATTGGGCCGACAAGAACCTCATCGAGCCGCTCGGCGATTGGGCCACGCCCGAGATGCTCGCGCGCTTCATGCCGCAGACGGTCAAGCCGCTCGTCTACAAGAAGGCGCTCTATGGCCTTCCGCTCGCGTTCAAGTCGCTCGTGCTCTTCTACAACACGAAGCTGGTGCCGAAGGCGCCCGAGACGATGGCGCAGCTCATCGAGGTGGCGAAGGCGCACACGAGCGAGAAGGAGGGCAAGTTCGGCCTCGTCTACAACGCGGCCAACCTCTATTTCCACGCGGCGTGGCTGCACGGTGAGAAGGGCATCGCGGTCGATGAAGAAGGGGCCATCCAGCTCGACACGCCCGAGGCGGAGAAGGCGCTGACGCTCGCGCGCGACCTCAACAAGAAGCACGGCATCATGCCCAAGAGCAGCATGGACGACTTCGTGATCAAGACGACGTTCAACGAGGGCAAGGCCGCCATGATGCTCAACGGGCCGTGGGTGCTCGGCGAGCTGAATCCCGGTCTGCAGTTCGGGGTCGCGGTGTTGCCGAAGCTCGACAGCGGTGAGCCGGCCAAGCCCTTCCTGGGGTCGGAGGCGCTGCTGCTCTCCAAGCACTCGCAGGTCAAGGAAGCGGCGAAGAGGGTGCTCGACTACCTCGCGAGCGACGAAGCGGCGCTGACGCGTCTGAAGGGTTCGCGGCAGATGGTCGCGAACGTCAAGACCTACGAGAATCCGCAGGTGCTCGAGGATCCGGTGGTCAAGATCTTTCGCGCGCAGGCGGACGCGGCCGTGCCGATGAGCACGCTGCCCGTGATGGCGGTCGTGTGGGATCCCTATAACCAGGCGCTCCAGAAGGCGATCTTCGGCACGACGGAGCCGAAGCAGGCGCTCGCCGACGCGCAGAAGCGCGCGCTGTCGGACGCGTCGAAGATGGGCAAGTAGGCCGGCATGAACACGCTCGCCCGACCAGGACGGCCCTGGCGACTCAAGTCGCGGGCTACAATTACGAAGCCTCGCCTGCGCGAGCCTGGGGCAGCGCTGCGATGAAGACGTTCGCCCGACCGCTCGTCGCTTTGTTGCTTGGCCTGCTTATCGTGTGGGCGACGGTCCTCGGATCGCGCGGCCTGCATGACGCGATCGCCGAGGAGGCCGATCGCGTGGAGGCCCTCGCCGCCGCGGACGCGGTCGCACGCCTCGCGGCACGTGGCGAGCGAGGCGCGGACGCAGGCGACAAGGCGCGCTTGATGGCGGGGACCATCGCGGCGCACGCGTTCTGCATCGCGGAGGGATCGGTCGACGCGCTCGGCATCGCACGCGGGCGCGGCTTCTGCTTCGGCGGCGGAGACGCGAAGGGCGAACCGCGCCCCGAAGACAAGCCGCTCGTGGATCTCGCCAACCGCGCATCCTCGTCGAGCGACGACGCGTTGCGACGCGGCAACCTCGTCCCTGCCGAGGCGCTCTTCGCGTCGGTCGCCTGGAAGGACGGCAAGGCCACCGCGGTCGCCGTGCCGTTCCGCAAGGCCTCGGGCTCGAAGGAGCTCGGCGGCGCGGCAGGCATCCTCCTCGCCCCGAAGGCGCGCGGCGACACGGCAACCCCGTTGCTGTGGCTGCTCGCGTTGCTGCCCTTCGCGCTCATCGTCGCGCTCGAGCGCTTCGGCCTCCCGCCGCTGCGCGCCTCCTTCGTCGGCTTCGTCGCCCTCGGCGCGGCGCTCTGGCTCTTCTCGCCAGCCTTGCCCGAGGCCACGTCGGGCGGCGTCAACGTCCTCGCGGCCGACATGATCGTGCCGCACCAAGGGGTGCCGACGAACGCCGCGCTGCGCAGCGCGCCCTGGGCCCTCGGCCTCGCGACGCTGCTGCTCGCCGCGCTGTGCGCGCTCCTGCTCGACCCCATCGCGCGCATCTCGGGTGCGGCGCGACGCGATCCCGTGCCCTACCTCTACATCGGCCCCGCGATGATCGCGACCGGCTTGCTCGTGTTCGTGCCCTTCTTCGTGGGCCTGTCCATCGCCTTCGCCGAGACCGACGGCACCTACGTCGGCCTGCGCAACTTCATCGAGGTGCTCGCTTCTGCCGCCGATCCGACGGCCTCCACACACTTCTTCCGCACGCTCGGCATGACCGTCCTGTGGACCGTGACGAACGTGCTCTTCCACGTGTCGATCGGCCTCGGGCTCGCGCTCGTGCTCGATCGGCCAAACCTGCGCGGCCGCGCGCTCTACCGCCTGCTGCTCATCGTGCCGTGGGCCATCCCGAGCTACATCACCGCGCTCGTGTGGAAGTGGATGTTCAACACGCAGTACGGCCCCATCAACGCGATGCTCGGCGCGCTCGGCATCCCGGGCGTGGACTGGCTCGGCCAGGACGTCGCGACGAACTTCCTCGCCAACCTCGTGACGAACATCTGGCTCGGCTTCCCCTTCATGATGGTCGTCTCGCTAGGCGCCTTGCAGTCCATCCCGAAGGAGCTCTACGAGGCCGCGGACCTCGACGGCGCGAGCGCCATCCAACGCTTCCGGCACATCACGATGCCGCTGCTCAAGCCCGCGCTCTTCCCCGCGATCATCCTCGGAATCATTTGGACGTTCAACGCCTTCAACATCATCTACCTCGTCTCGGGCGGCGGCCCGAACCACCAGACCGACATCCTCATCACGGAGGCCTACCACACCTTCAAGGTCCTCAACCGCTTCGGTCTCGCCGCGGCGTACAGCGTGCTCATCTTCCTGCTCCTGCTCGGATACACGCTCGTGACCAACAAGTTCACGAAGGCCACGGAGGGCATCCATGAG
>Ga0172370_10002644_pt1 | contig 25671 bp, 25 predicted proteins | sample LakKiv5m_FD_114538 | JGI IMG/M metagenome (GOLD analysis project Ga0172370, IMG submission 114538) | Freshwater microbial communities from Kabuno Bay, South-Kivu, Congo - kab_022012_11.5m | ecosystem: Environmental > Aquatic > Freshwater > Lake | place: Democratic Republic of the Congo...
TGTAGATGTTGTTGTGCTTTGCACAGAAGAATCTACTACGTACCTCTTAGGTAAGTTTGTAGCGTTTCTGAAGTATTAAGCAGAAACCGGAATACCCCCGGTTCAAATCCGGGAGTCGGGACTTTAAATGGCTTAGGAATACCAATACTAAGCCTACCTTTTAAGGTCTTTTTTTATTGTGTTTACCAATGAGGGTCTTTTACATCTTTTAAATAGTAAAAAGCTAATTCTTTCTTTTTATCTTTTATCATCTTTTTAACTAGATTATCTTTGCCGTTAATATATATCCCATAACATGGAGAATCAAATTTTAATTCTTTTGATTTAGGATTTTTCAAAGCAAATCTCATACTAAAATCTTTTTTTACTTTTAAGCCAGATGTTTTGTAGAAATTGGCTTTTCTGTTATCACAAAATCCTAATGCAGTTTTATTTTGTTTTTTCAAATAGCTAATCATTCTTTTCATTAATTCTTTTCCATAACCTTTGTTTGTTATCACAGAGATTACATTGCAGAGTCCTAAGATATTATAATTTTTATTTCTATAATTAAGAGATACTTTTCTTAAACCACAAAAAGCAACAATCTTATTATCCTCGATAATAAAAAGAAATTTGGCACCAGGATAATAATCTGTTTTAAAATTCTTTACTTCTTTTGGACCAAAATTCTTTTTTCGATTTAAATTCATTATTTTCATGTATTCTTTAGAAAGGTTTTGGTCTTTTATTATTTCTAATTTCATATTATACTCATATCTATGTGAAATATAAAACTTTCTTTACAACTCCCATATTTGAACTCTTATCTTTATGTAGGTAGTCTTCGATTAGATTGACAAAATGTTTATATAGAGGTTTAGTCATAATTAGATATAATTAAAAGGAGGGTTTGAAATGAGTGCTGAGAAATTAACATATAGCCAAAATCATCCTGATTTAAGTACAGTTATAAAAGTTGAAGATGTTCTAAAAAACATGGAAGATAGTACATTTACTATAAAAGAAGTTAAGAAAGAATTACCAGGGGTAAGTTTAGATACATTAAAAGTTATTTTGAATTATTTGGATTTAAAAAACAAAATATATATGAAAGACAGTAAAATTGCTTGGATAGAAAATAATAATCCAAAGCTAAGACTAAGCATTGAAAGAGGTCTTCAGATATGACTGAAAAGCGAGTTATTGTTAAACTATCGCAAGAAGCAGAAGAAAGTTATAAATTAGTTGTTGAAAATGCGAGACATTCAAAAGAATATAAAAGTATTTTAAATTCAATTGACAAAAAGAAAGATCTTATTATTGCAAATCCATTGTATGGGGACAAAGTAAGAAAAGAACTAATTCCAAAAGAATATGTTGAGAAATATCAAATAAATAATCTTTATCGTGTTGAATTATCTGATTATTGGAGAATGGAATATACTTTAGTAAATTCTCCTGAAGGTGAAGTAATTGAAGTTATTGCCTTTGTATTAGATATTATGAATCATGATAAGTATAACAAGAAACAGGGTTATAAATAATTCCGGATTTGAACTGTTTCCTTTACGTAGGGAGTTATAGCCTTACAGGTTTTAGAGTTATTGTATGGCCATAGACTTGTACCCATACATCTGTTTATAAATTTGTATGGTCATATAATAATATGGCTTTAAAGAAACGAATAAGAGATAAGAAAGTATATTATTATTGTAATTTAACTTATCGTATTTTAAATGGTGTTAAAAATTTTTCTAAATACATTGGTCTAAAGAAACCATCTGTTTCAGAATTAAAAACTTTAGAAGAGAAGTTTAAAGATGAAATAATATTCAAACTATCAAAGAATAAATATACTAGTGAGTTGTTAACTAAAGATGATGTAATTAAATCATTGTTATTTAGAAATGCTTTTTATAAGAAATATAATGAATTAAGTCCAACAAAAAGAAAGAAATATGAAATTGATAGTACAATCTTATTTACTTTAACAACATTAACAACAGAGGATGTTGATGTTAATTTAGATGATGTTGCTAGAGCCTACGAGAAAGATAAAAACTTGACATTAAGAGAACAAATAAGTAAAAACATGATTAATGCTGTTGAACAAATAAAAGAAAAGAAAGATTTCTCAAAAAAATATCTATTAGATTTACATCAATTGACAATGAGTAGTTTTGAGAATAAAACACCTGGAATAATAAGAACAAAAAATGTTTATATTCATAAAAGAGATAATAATAATCCTCAAGGAATTGAAATAAGTTATAGACCTCCAAAGCCAGAATTAATAGATAAGTTATTGGTTGAGTTTGTTTTATGGTATAAAGAATGTAAATTAAATCCAATAGAAAAAGCATCATTAAGTCATTATAAACTATATTTGATACATCCTTTTTTAGATGGCAATAAAAGAACCTGCAGATTAATATTCAATAAAGAGCTTTTGGATAATTGTTTTCCTTTAATAAACATTTCTGATGCAAGAAACAAATATTTTGATACCTTAATCAAAGCAACAGAAACTAAAGATCCTAAACTATTTGTAGATTTTGCTAAAGAGCAATACTTTAAGCAAATTAATGAGTTCTTAAAAGGAAAGTAATATTTATTTTCTCTGTTTGCTTACTTCATATAAGAAGATAGAAGTAGCACATGCTATGTTTAATGAGGATGCTTTACCAAATATAGGTATCTTAGCTAATTTATCACAAATCTGTTTGAAATAATAGCTTAAGCCATTAGTTTCATTACCAATAAATAAAATAGTTGGCAAAGTAAAATCTATTTCAGAAATGTATTCTTTTGCTTTTGCAGATGTGCCTACTAATTGTATGTCTGAATATTTTTTCTTTAAACTATTACAGAAATCAACAATCTCATTATTTTGTTCTAGTTTTATTATAGGCATACAAAATATTGTGCCTATACTTGCTTGAATTGTTTTTGGGTCATAAATATCACAAGAATGTCCAATTATAATTAAGGCATCAACTTTAAAACTATTACACGATCTAATTATAGTACCTAAATTACCGGGGCTAGATGGTCGATCAACAATTACAATTAGGGGATTTGTATTATATTTAATTTTAGTTAAATTATATTTTGGGAAATTTACTATTGCCATAACTTCAGAAGTTTCTTCCTTATCGCTAATTTCTTTAAGTAAATTTAATTTCAAATCATAATGTTTATCGGCTTTTACTTTCTTAATAATATCTTTTGTCCAGTCAGATTGTTTTTGTTCTGTACTATATATTAATGAATCAAAAACCCAATTATTTTCGAAAGCTAGATTAATTGATTTTACTCCTTCAACAAAAAATTTTTGGATTTTGAATCTTTGATTTCTATTGTTTTTCAAAGATTCTATGTGTTGATAATCTTGATTGTTTGTATTAACGTTAATTATATTCTGCATATTATAATTAGATCTAGGCGAAATATAAATCCTTTCTTTTAAAGTACAGATTTGAATATTTTCTTTATTTCATATAAGCCTTGATTTTATTTGCTAATGAATAATCAGTTAATTTCTTAGGGTGATGTAAAAATATATCATACCCTTTTATATTATATCTAGGTACTAAATGCCAATGAACTTGATTTGTTTCATCCATGTATATTAAATAAACTTTTTTCAAGTTTAATACTTTTAACATGGCATTTCTAATAAGGTCTACTTTGTCCATTAAATAGTCATAATCTTTTTTTGATAATAAATGTAAATCTTTTACTTTATCTTTCCATACAATAACAGTATGCCCTTTAGTAATAGGATAATTTGCTAAACAAGCATATAATTTGGAATCAGAATAAATTATTGTTTTATTATATGGCTTTGGAAAATTTTGCATAATTAAATATGTGTATTATATTTAAATTTGTATCTTTGTTATTGTGAATATTACTTTAATCTCATGTGTTTATGAATTTCTGTTCTTATCTTTTTGGCAATGCCTTGTGGATTGTGTCTATATTTTAACTCTAATTTGCTAGCTAAAAGATGTGCATCATCATAACAAATATTTTTTTCACACATTAAATTTCGTTCATATAATTCATGTAAAATAACAAATTTTCTTTCACTAGGTTTAACATTGTCATCAATCCAAATTTCACATTTTGGTATGAATTTGTAAACAGTATCATTGCCCCCATGCGTAAAATCAGTAAAAAATACATCTCGAACTGCTCGACCATTAACCAACCAAACCTTAACTATGTTATTGCTGTATCTTTTGATTATATTTCTATGGATGTTATCAATAACTTTATCTTTCTTTAATTTGAAATACTTTTGATCAGTTTTGTTTTTCTTTCTTAAATCAATTTCTTTTTTGTCAGCAATTTTAATTGCTTTTTTACGATTAATTCCTTTTCCCAAAAGTTGAGTCATCAAAAGCATAGATTGAATATAATATTCTTCCTCGCCAGGAATCCTATATTTATCAATCCAGAATTCATTTTTAGGGATATAGTTAAATGATTTGCTCTTTTTGTAACCTGACCATCCTGAACATCTAGCATAATTAGTAAATTCAATATCTATGTTATTTCTAATATATTCGCCATCTACAAGCCATACTTTAAAATCAGAGATTTTCTTGTATAGTTCATAATAGGGTTTCTTTAGGTTCAATTTACTCACCAAAATATCAATAACTTTAATATAATATTGTAAATATTTAAATATTAATTGTATGTTACATAATTATGGCAAAAGAAATATATGTATTCTCAGATACTGAGTTTGGTGGAGGCACTATAACTGATGATTTTACTTCTGATGGTTTAATCACACAGATATTTGATAACATATCAAAAAGTCAAGGTAATGTTGATTTGATATTTAATGGAGACACATTTGATTTCTTAAAATGTCCAATAATGCGAAAACGTTTTACTTTTTATTTAGAACACATTACAGAAAATATTGCATTAGAAAAGTTAGACAACATTTACAATAGCCACAAATCAGTATTTAATGCGATGAAACACTTTTTAGCAAATGATAAACATAGAATAATATTTATTCATGGTAATCATGACTATGAATTATTATTTCCTGAAGTACAAAAGAAAATAAAAGAATTAATTAAGGGCGAGAATGTTTTGTTTAAGATGAACCATTTTGATAGCAGAGTTTATATTGAGCATGGTCATCAATATGATGTTTATTTTAGATATGATCCTAAAAAAGTATTCAAAGATTATAATGGAAAGAAAGAATTGAATATTCCTGCTTTGTTTTCTGGATTTAGCGCATATTTTATGGATTCTAAAGAATGGCATCCTTTTGTTGAGAGAATTGATGATAGACTAAATTTATCTAGGGCTGCACCACAAATAAACTCAAGAATGACTTATTTGTTGGTTAGATTCTTTGTTTACCAGATTTTATTCTCAATATACAATTTCTTTGTGCGAGGTTATATATTAGCTTATTTTAGAGCTATTGCAACTTCATTATGGAATTTATTTAAAGGAAATATGGACGTAGGTGTGAAAACAGTTTTAAGTGGTTTGAAGAAAGTACCAAAAACAGCCAAAGTAGTTATATTTGGTCATGCACATGGAAAGATAAGTGAAATATATGATAAAACAAAACAAAGAGTATTTGTTTTAGATACTTGGAGAGATGAATATTCTTTTAGTGATAACTTAAAATACTTAGTTCCAAAAACAAAAAGATTTGCTAAAATAATAGTTGATGATAATGATAAATTGAAGGTTACTTTATTTGATTATAGTGCAAAGGGTGGCAAGCTACCTTTTGATAGAGTAATGGAAGACGAGTTTAAGTATTGCAAAAAACTATTTGAAGAAAGAGAAAATACAAAAATATCAGATTATGATATTGATGAAACTAATTTTACAATAAGTTAATCTATTGTTTGTGTATATTCAAATTATTCAATTGTAAATTGAGTTGTATTTGTTTGATATGCTTCGGTTCTAGGGTCAGTATAAGTGATATCGAAATTACATATTTTTGGTTCACTCAATTGGGTTTGTGGTTGACCTGATTTTATTGAGAAAAATAAGTTTAATGTGTCTCCTTTTGTAATAGTTAGTGGCCCAGTCATAGATGGTTGTATAAAACTATTACAATTATTTGAGATTGATATTGACATTATATTTAAATCAGTATTTCCTGAATTCTTTATATTTATTGGTTTTGTTTCTGGTTTGCTTTTTCCAAATTCATCAAAAGAAATATTATATTGTGTTTGTATACTGGGAGCTAGTTTTACATCAATACCTAATATTTGAAATTTTAATGGTATTTTATAGTCTCCAATATCTGTTGTTAATTGCAATTCTGCATTAAATGTATCGCTTACAAAAACAGGAGGGATTATTGCAAGTACCTTTATATCTGTTTTTCCAGGTTCTAATGTTTCAGGAACATCAAAAGAGATTTGTTTTATTATATAATCTTCGGGATTCAATACTTGTGAAGTAATATTTATTTTTGATTCAGTTATTTTTATTGAATATTTTGTTGTGTTTTCTATTGTTAGTGTTTTTTCTGAATTTGATCCGGCAGTAACTTTTTCAAAGTCAATTAATTTTGGAATACTAATATTTGGTGCACTGTAATTAATTGTTATTTTTTTGCTTACATTAGTAAAACTATTTGCAAAAATTGCATTGAATGTTATTTCTTTTTTACCTTCAAAATAACTTTGTAAAGGAATATTTAATACTAAATCTACACTTGTATTTCCTGCTGGCCCTATATTTATATCTTTAGGTAAATTTGTGATATAACTCATAAAAATATCTTTGTCTGTTGTTATACTATCAAAGTTTAAGTTCAATCCAGTTATTGCTTCTTGACTGGAATTAGATAAATCAAAAGTAATTTTTAATTCTTGTCCTGCAGATGTTTCAAAAATAGTTTTAGAATTATTTATTTTTATTTTTGGTGCTGGTTTTACAATTGCATTATAATCTTTAGTTTTTGTTTGTGATAATCCTTTAGTTTTATCTAAATATACTGCACCAGTTACTTTTTCATTTGCTTTTTTTGTAACTGTAAAATGCAAAGTAAATTTGTTATCTCCTTGTTTTAGTTCTTGTGTATCATCAATATTTAAGTCCCCTGTACCTTTAAATGTAGCAGTTATTGGTTTTCCATTGTTTTTCAAACTTACATCTAGACTCACATTTTGATTAGTATATACTGTTGATGGCCCAGATAATTTAAACTCAGAAATATTAATTATCCAATCAGGATAAATATCAATTTGTATTTGACCTGAATCCTTGTCAACAGTAATTGATTTTGTTTTTAAATATTGTTTTGACAATTCTCCTAATATCTCAACACTATAATCTCCAGGTAATAATTTTATGTCTGTGTCAGTATCAATAGAATATATTTTATTATCTTTTGTTAATGAAAGAGTGGTGGCTTCATTAGAATTAGTTTCATAATTAAATACTGTAAATGATACTGTTGCATATCTGAAAAAGAAAAAATAGTATGCTACTGCTAAAATAACTAATAAAATAAATATCTTAACAATAATTCCTGTGTATGGTTTTAGTTTATTTCCTAAACCTGATTTTTGTTCCTCATTATTAAATACTTCTGCATCTAGATTTTGTCCTAATTCATCATTTACTATGTCCATTTTAGAATCACTTTGCTACACCAAAATAATCTTGGTATAATTTTCTTATTGTTGTAGGCAAGTTATTGCCTGTATTTGATGTATCATAAAAAGGATCTTTAGAATCAATCAAATTCTCAATAGGGGTTGCTAAATATACTACATTTTTGCCTACACCGGATCTTATCATAAATGGGAATACTGTTCCTAATCCTTTTGTGTCTTTAGGGTTTTTTCCTATAATATTTACCCCTTCTCTATCTAAACTTATATCCATTGTTGTACTTGTATTATTAACTAATTTAACGAGTGCAAAATCCCCATAGAATTGTTGTTTGTTTGGAATTCCATTTGCAATTGTACTATTTGGATCTGCTTTTAAAAATCCTGCGAAATCTTTGTGGTAATCAGCACAATTTACATAGTTACAATAATTTTCAATATACTGAGCAGATAATGTATCTTTTCCAAATTGAATGATTTCTTCATTACTAGTGACTCTTGTCCATGGATCAGGGTTATCAATATTATAATCAGATAATTTTTTATCTGTGGGTACTGAAGATGTACCTGCATCACCAGTCCAAATAAGAATGCCTGTACTTGCATAATCATTAAATATTTTTATTTGGTCGGAACTCATTGTTTTTGCTTGGGTCACAATAACCATTTTATAATTTTTTAAATATGATGATGTTCTTATATAGTCTATATTTTGTAATTGTGCTCTAATTCCAATAACATCTTTGTCTGAAAGTATTGAAACTAATTTCTCTGCGTTGCCTATACCATCAAAACCAAATACTACTAAAACTTTAGGTTGACCTACAATTGACCAATACATTTTACACCATCCTTGGCCTATTGATTGACAATGTATTATATTTGTTGCTGTTAATGCAAAAACTAAACCAAAAATCAAGACAATTATTATTAATCCTGCTTTAACATAATCTAAAGTTTTCATCTCCATAAATATTCACCATAGTATATTATTTCAATGTTGTTTCTTCAATACCATCAATTATTTTTAAATAACCTACATTACCATCTAATATAATTTCTGGACTATTGTTATCATTAGGTACTATTTTTAAGTCTCCAGAAAAGCCTTTGATTTGTAAATAACTTTTGTTCAATATATGTGGTTTGTTCTGAATATCTAATTCACCAATAATATTTGAATTTTCAATGTTTAATTGAATATCTTTTATAGTTATTGATTTTATGTTGTTGAAACCTGTAGTTAATTGAGATCGTATTTCTAAGTTATATTCATCACCATTAATATTTATTGCTCCACCAGTTAAACCTGTTTTGTCTATTGTTCCTGTAAATCCAGATATTTTTGGATCTAATAATACAAATGGCCTTTCACTTATTGAAAATTCAGGTTCACCAGAAATAGATATGTTCTTATCATTAATCTCTATTTTCATATCCAAACTTAATTTTGCTTTAATAGGATATTGATTTGCATAAGTTTCTTCTGAAAAAGCATTGGTATTTGGCATTTTAGACTTGAATTCAGAAATAAAGTTAGAATCAGAGTTATTTGAAGTAGAATAATCTACTCCATCACCAGTATAAACATAATAAAATATGGCTCCAATAAGTACTAGTAAAACAGTAATTATCATATATAAAATGTAATCCCCTTTCTCGTTAAACATATATTATCACTCTTAAACTCAAAATGCCAAATATATAGATTATATATATTTTCTAATTATATATAGAGTATATGTTTTTATATGTTTCTGAATTATATTGTTTATTCAATTTTGTATTATTGTGGTGATTAAATGAAATGGGGTAAAGCAAAGTCAGATTATGGTAGAGGGCCAAGTTCATCTTTAGGATTATTGTCTTTTTCAGAAAGTTCAAAATCATTAATAAGATTAACTCCTGAGATTGTGATGGTTGGCGCAATTGTTTTTGGGTTAATTGTTTTAGGTTTAAATATATTTTTATAGGTGGCTAAGTGTATAGGTATGCAACAGTATTTGTAATATCTTTAATATTATCTGGAATTATCTTTGGTGCAATAACTAAAGAATATTCTTCAGATTATAGTGCATGTTTAAGTTTAGGCAATTCTGAACTAGATTGTACTAACTTTATCACTAATTCACAAAGTATATCAAAAATATTGGATTTATCTTATGCTAAAGTCCAGGATTTGAATAGTTATGTTTCTTGTGTTGAATCAGAGAAACAAAAATCTAATTTTGATTATCGTAGTATAAAAAACATATGTTATAGTACACAAAATGATAAATCCCAGTCTTCTTTTAACAAAAATAGATGTTTTTATGATTTTGATTCTAACTCAAATAAATTAAAAGTTAAGTGTAAAGGGATCTTTCCATCATCAGATTATGTTTGGGATGTAGTTTTGCAAACAGATAGTAATCAAAAATTATTAATTGAACCTAAAATAATATTGAATCCTGATTTTGCAATAACTAGTACAAAATTAGGTTTGTTTGTTAAAGATATTAATCTTGCTGAAGCAGGTTTTAATTCTATAACCAGTTCTAAAATATCTATTTTGCCATTAAGTGTCGAAGTTAAAGATATTGGGATGCCATTAAAATCTCTTTTTGAAACATCTAAAGTTGCACCAACAAATATGGATCCAATTTATAGATCTTATTTGGATTGTATAACTATTCATGTTTTGATGTCTAAACAAAAAACAGATTATTATTTAGTAAAAAGAAGTGGTACAAGTTATCCTCAAACTAGAGATCAAATATATAGTACATGTAGAGATACTGTATCTTATGCTTTTGCTGAGCCTTTAGAAAGTTTTGATAATAAACGAAATATGTTTTTGGATATGTTGAATGTATTAGTAAATAATTATTTTGGAGATTCTGATTTTTCAGTAGCAGGTATGCAATCGTATTTTGATAATATTGATTTGGAATACAAGAAATATTCTTCTTTTGAATCACAAATATCTAATGATAAAGATGTGCCTATTAAATTGAGTTTAGATTCAGATTACTTTTTAGCAGATCTACAAAATGCAACTAAAAATTTATCTGATGAAGATAGAAAAACAATTTTAGCTAGTGCGGGTCCAACTCTTTTGAAAAACAAAGAAGATATTTTATCAATAAGACATAAAACAAAATTATCAAATATTTTAGATTATTTTAATGCAGATCAAATAAACATTACTGATAGTGATTTAAAAAAAATATATTTTGATATTGAGTATAGTTTGATAAAAAACCATATAGATTCTTCGGAAATTGTTGATTTAACTGATGTTTCTGCAAAATTATCAAGCCATTCTATAGCATTGGGTCAATTTAGTTTTGATTTCACAAAACCTATGACTTTTGATTATAACGGAAACAAAGATTATTCTGTATTATTAACTAAAAATGAAAATCTTATTTCTATGAAGTTTCCAGATTATAATTTAAATACTGCTTTGGCTTTGGGTTTTGAGAATAATTTAGTATATGTTGGAAATAAAAAAGTAACTTTTTTAGATGCTAATGTTTTAGGTAATATATCTTCTGGCAATGTTGAAATTAATAGTGTTGATTTGGAATTAGATGCTGATACTCCTGTATTTGTAGTTCACCAACAAGTATCTGGTAAATTATTAGGTATTATAAAGATAAAGGAACTTTTTGAAAGTAGATATTTTGCAGCAACAGGAATACTTTCTGATGTTTCAAAGCCATGGTGGGACTTTTTAGTTATTTATAACTGAAAGCTAAAAGCAAAAAGCAAAATTCAGAAAGATATTTAAATTTCTTTTGTGTATTCTAACTATGTTCTCAAAATCATTTATTTCAAAAGCAAAAGCATTTACTCTTTTTACTGCTATGGTTAGTTTTATTATTATTGGAATAGGTGTTGTTGTTGTTCAACATATTGCAAACAGTGAACAGAATCAGACACAAATTATATCTAGTTTATATAGGCAACAAGAAATGGATGCAGTAAAAGATTTAGTGCGAGCAGATGTTTTACAAACATTTAATGTTTTGTTCAGAGCTAAAGTTTATGATTATTACAACAATGCAAGTGCAATAAATGATAATCCACAGTATTCTGCTTGTTTAGATTCTGAAAAAACAGTAGATGAATGTAATGCAGAATTAGGTATTGAGAGCAATACAAATATAACCTATAATCCTATTGATTTAAAGTTGCCCTGGTCTGTATTTATGGATCAGCAAATAAAATATTTATTTTTTGGAAAATCAAATAATTTAGGAGATGTGTTTGCAATTTGGGTAGGAGATAGAATATTAGGTCAACTAGGTGATTATGAAGGATTTTTTAGAGGAAGTCAATATTTATTTAGGATTTATGATTATGCTTTACAAAAATCAAGCCCTATTGATTTAAAGAATATTAATTTGCCTGCAAATTTGCATGGTGAAATTCTAAAACAAGGTATGTCAGAAGTATTTAAAGGAAGTTATAATTCAACAGATCCTAGTAAGAATTTTATTAAAATATTAAATTGTAGTAATACTAATGAACAAGATTGTAAAAATGGTTCATTTTATACTAATTTGTATATGACAAATATGCCCTATAATAATTATTTGTATTTGCCTAGAATCTTTGTTTATCGTACATTAGATGGTTCTGAAATGGATGATTCAATTTTACCAAGAAATGTATTATCTTTGTATATTCCAATAAGACTTTTTGGAGCATTAGCTTTTACAAGACAAGAATTAAATTCTGTGCCCGTGGATGATTATAGTAATATAACTTGGGGTTATGATTTAAGTAGTTTTAATGATTGTAGTTTTTTTAATAATAAATCTATATCAGGTGATTATTTTACAAAGACAGATATGATTAATGTTTTACAAAAACCAGAAAATCCAAGCCATCAAAATGATTTCAGTTTAAATTATGATAAAATGCTAGCTAATGAATATGCTAATAAAGTAATTAATTTTACTTATCCTGGCGGTGGTACTGGATCATCTATTCAGTATAAAGCTAAGACAGTAGATTTATATGTATCAGTAAATGATAATAGTAAGTATTATTCTTTTGGTAATTCAGGAATATCAATTGGTTTCATAGGGAGTAGGATAATAAATGAATATCCTAATACTACTGTTTTTAATTGTAGTTGTGCTTCTGTAAGTCCAAATCAAACTTTTGTAGATTGTAGTGGTATATCAACTAATTATACTTATGATGTGTATTTGCAACATAACGCAAACCTAGGACAACCATAAAATAATTTGATTTATATACTTTTCTTATGTTATTTATTGTATGTTGATGCCAAAAAAGAAGATTTTAGTATATGGTGCTGGTTCTATAGGTTCTTATTTAGCTGCTAAGCTTTGTGCTGCTGGACATGATGTTGATGTAATCGGTAGAGAAAAAGCAAAATCAGTAGGCAAATATATTTACATTAATGATGAAAAACTAGTTTATCCGTCTGTTTTTGATGAAATAGATTCTTCTAAACATTATGATTATTTATTCTTAACCTCTAAATATTATGATTTGAAAAGAAATTTAGAGATTATTGCAAATTCTGGAACAAAGATAGATTTGATTGTTTTGATACAAAATACCTATATTGATAATAGTTGGTATATTAATTTGATAAGAAATACTCCTTTTGTAGTAGTATCTGTTGTTGAAGGATTTAATTTAGAAGGTAATAAATTATATCATTCTAAAGCAACAGGTTGGTTCTTAGATGAAGAAGATATGTTAAGTAAAGATGTATATAATTTATTTAAAAATTCAGATATAAGTGCTCAATTAACAGAAGATATTGATATTAAGAGAGCTGAAAAAACAGTTTATAATTGTGCATTGAATGCAATTTGTGCATTAGAAGGAAAACCATTTACTGAGTTGTTTAAAGATAAAGAAATATTAAAAACTATGCAAGGCTTGTTTGATGAGTCTTATGAGATTATATCAGAAATAATTCCTCTGCATTCTAAAAGATCTTTGTGGAATTCTTTTTTGGCTTTGAAAAATATGGACCATTATTCTAGTACTTATCAAGATGTTAAAAAGAACAAAAGAACTGAAGTATATTTCTTAAATGGGTTTATTATCGAATTAGGACGAAAGTTTGGTATTCCTACTCCTAAAAATCTTGAAATAGTTAGAAAATTCAGAGAGACATACCCTGAATTGTATTAATGTTTATATTTCCTCTTGTTGTTTATTAATTAGATTATTATGCACAAGATATTTTTATTTGCAATTTTATTTTTCTTTTTGTTTACTTTAACTGCTTTATCTTATTCTTTGGATTTGGGTACTTGTACTATTGATACTAACACTTGTATTGATCATAATACTAATTCAAATATAACTAATACAATAGGGCAAATACCTATGTATTTCTTTTATTCTCCTTCTTGCCCTCATTGTAAGAATGTGGAGGAATATTTGCAAAGTATAAGTAATGATTACAATATGAATGTTGTTACAATAAACAAAGATGTTAATAATGATTTCTTTATTAATGTTTTGCAAAGTTTTGATGCAAATAGTTATGGTGTTCCTGTTTTAGTTATAAATAATCATTTTTATCAAGGAGATAAAACAATAATTACCAACCTTTCTAAAGAGTTGAAAGCATATAAAGATCAGCCTTATGGTTTATATGTGCTCAAAGATAAACCAAAACCTATCAATTTTGGCACAGTAACTGCATTAGCATTTGCAGATTCTATTAATCCTTGTGAAATTGCTGTTTTGTTAATTCTGTTGAGCTCTGTTTTAGTTAAATATAATAGCAAGAGAAAAGTTTTAGGTTATGGCCTAACATTTATTATTACAATTTATGTAATGTATTTTATTTTAGGTGTTATTGCAATATTTGGTTTTAAGTTATTAGGAAACATAAATACAACAATATTTTACATTATTTTTGGTTCATTAGCTTTGCTTTTAGGTTTGTTGAATTTAAAGGATGCTGTATCCTATGGTGCCGGAGGATTTGTTTTAGAAGTTCCGAGAGCTTGGCGTCCAACAATGAAAAAGATAATAGAGAATGCAACTAGTGTATTCTCAGCAATTATTATTGCGATAATAATTAGTTTGTTTTTATTGCCTTGTACAGCAGGGCCATACGCAGTAACATCTGCATTGTTGTCTCAGTATTCATGGTTTGTTTCTTTGTTGTGGTTGTTATATTATAACTTAATATTCACATTGCCTATGTGGATTATTTTGTTTGTTGTTTACTTCGGCTTTGTTAAAGTGGAAACTCTGCAAAACATGAGAGAAAGAAACATTAAGACTTTGCATTTAATAGCTTCGATTTTGCTAATTGCATTAGGATTATTGTTAATAGTTTGGAATTGGATATTCTGAACGATAAGCCCCTTTTTCTTAAAAGAAGAAAGCGGCTTTACGCATCAACCCGGAAAAAGAATACCTAATTGCTATAAGCTATGTGCATAGCACGAATATTTTGAATTAATTCTATTACATTATGATTAATCTTTCTTCTTTACATTCCAAGTTTGTCTTTTATCTTTATTTTTACTATTGTCTCTAATATCTTTAGAGATAATGCTTGCTGCACTTACTGTTGGAATTAGATCATCTGCTTTTGGAGTGTATTCAACATCAATCTTCTTAGAGTTTAATGCACTACCATCAACAATTGTTTTAAACTTTAAATCTAGGTCTTTAAATGTTTTTTGAGCATTTTTAATAAAAGCAACTTCAATATCATTTAATGTTACTTCTTCTGATCTTAACATATCAATTAGTTTAGGATTCAAAACAAAAGTAATATATCCTAACGCACCTGAATCAACTCTTGCTTTTGCTTTGTCAATGTGCTCTGTTTTTTTGCTATCTCTTACAATTGCTAAATCTTTATTTTGACCAAACATAGCAGTAATAACAAATGGCCCAATTAGTTCTGAGCGGCCAGTTTCATCTATACCTAAAATAAGTTCTTCTTTTGCACTAAAAACTATATCCAAAATAGTTTCTTTTTCTTTTTGCAAATCCTCTTCAAGTAAGCCTTGCAAAACTAATTTGCCTGTTTTATATAATGAAATAGTAATATCATTTTTTTTAGCAACAAATATTGTATTTTGTACAGGTTTACAAAAATAATTTTTGTATTCATTTTCCAATAAGTTAAATTTATCTTTAGGTACATTAATAACTAAATTCAAAAAACTCACACCTTTTTGAATATGCCTTTTCTAACTTCAATTAAATCGCTTTGCTCTTTCAATAATTCGATTACTCCTAATACTTGTTCTTTAGGGTATTGGAGTTTTTCTAATATATCTTCTAAAGCAATAGGGTCTTTATTAAATAAAGCTAATAAAGCAGTTTTAATTTTATCAAAAAGAACTTTTTTGAAAACATAATAATTTTTATCAAAACTTCTTATTCCTAAAATTTCGCCAGAATTAATATCTTGTCTAGTAACATAAGATATCTTTCTAACTTCTTCAACATCTTGAAGTGATAAGAATTGCTCTTGCACTAATCTAGTTTTTAGCTCTAATGCTTTTTTGTACCATTCTTGAGTTGAACTTTTATCTTGCTGTTCTGTAGGTTCTTTTGTATCGTTAGATTTGTATTGTTCAGTTTTTGTTTCTTCTTGTTGGTTTTGACTAGTTTCTGTATTGGGTTTTTCATAAGAATAATTTGTTTTGTAGAATTGTTTTTTCATCACAAATAGGTTTTTATCTAATGAGTGCAAAGTATATGTTCCTGGTTCTAAATTAATATCTTTTGTAATAAATTCATATTTGTTATCAGATACTTTGTTGACATATACATTCTCGCGCATGATCTCACTTTAATCCTTTTTTAGTTTTCTTTTTATTTGGTTTATAATTATATTTTATTTCTGGTTTGCTAATTATTGATTCAGATACCTCTTTTATGTCAGAATCTATTTTTCTTTTTAATGATTTCATTTCTAAATCATTTGTTTTTATATCTTTAATATATTCGTCTAAAGAAATCTCATTTTTTGTATATCTTTCTTTAAGATTATTTAATTTAATGTGTTTATCTGATATTTCTCTTTCTAATCTTACTATTTCTGAAATTTTGGTTTCAACTAGTTTTTTCTCATATTCCAAAAATTCAATTTCTTTTAAACAATCTTTCGTAACTGTTTTATAGTTTGATTGTGATATTTTATTTGTTTTGTAATCATTTTCTATTTGAAGTAAGAATGATTTGAGTTTTTCGATTCTTAGTTCTATAAAACTTTTGTATTGTGATAAATTGTTTTGTCTGACTTTATTATAAAAAATTATTACTATAAATATCATTATTAAAATTACTAACACCATTACAAATGCCAATGTTTTATACAAATCCCAGTCTGCAATATTTTTTTTAACTTTAATTGTGTTTTCAGCATTTGAAACATAAGATATTGATTGTTTGTTTTTTTCAATATCTTCAACTACATCTAATAAGTTTTTAGAAAATACTGCTAATTCATAAGATTGTTTATATGTTGCAAGTGCATTATCTAAATTATTATTGTCTTCATAAAATTTTGCTTCGTTATAAGTGTAGTTTGAGTGTTGTAAATATAAATTTGACCACACAAATCCATTTTTCTTAGAATCCAATTCATTTAATAAATTTGTTAATAAGACTTTCATTGACTCCAGATTTTCATCTTTAGTTTCCAAATGTGAATTGATTATTGCTAATGCAGTTGCACTTTCAAATATGCTTGCAAAATACCACTTGTTTTTATTCGCATCAATTGCGCCATTAATCCATTTTTCACTATTTGATAAATCGTATTTTGTAATTAAATTATCTGCTTTTTTAAGCTCGCCTAACATCTGTTCTGCACTTTGTTTGTATTGAGTTTGATCTAAATTACAATTATCTATAGATGTGTAACTTAAAAACAATTTGGATATTTTCAACCATTCTTTTGCTTCTTCGTAGGCTAATAATTTATTGTAGTTATCGGATCTATCTATTGAAACGGTGTTTAAGATGGTGTTAATGTTTTTGTTTGCCCATAAATATCTTTCTTGACTTGCAATGGACCATTCATAATTATTACAGGGCATATTTTCAAAAGAATAATTATAATCAATCAAAAGTTTTTGTGTTAATTCATTTATTTTTTTTACATCATTTTCTAAGTCCGGATTGTTTAATAAATCAATAATAAAATTTAATGTTCTGTTTGCTAAAAAGAATTGATTTGCACTAGAATATAAATAATTCTTTTCATATGCTGATTTTCCTGAATTATATATATCTTTTGCATCATTATAACTAGAATATAATTCATTTAATAAATCATTATCTTTTATGTCTGAGCTTTTTAATAATGATTCTGTTAATTCTATGTTTGCATTTACTTCTTTTTCGTAGTCTGACAGATAATTTTGAAATCCTGTTAAATTATCAATAGGATTTGTTGTCAAAGGATCATAAATCAATTTTGTTTCTGTGTTAAAATCAGGAATTGATATATTCTCAATATTGTTCAAATTGTAGGATAATACTTCATCAATAGTATCTACGCCAATTACTTTTATATTATATTTTTCCAAAGCATAATTACTTAAGTTTACTTTCTTTACATCATTATTTTCTTTTATTACTACTTCTAATTCGCTTTTTGGAACAAAGAATATTTTTATGCCTGTACTTGCAGCATATTTTGTTTTTTCTAATATACCTCCAACTTTTCCAATTTGTCCTGAAGAGGATATTGTTCCTGTACCAGAAACATAATTTGGCAAAGTTTTGTCTTTTGCCATATAAATAAGCAATAATGCAGTAGATAATCCTGCGCTAGGGCCATCAACTTCTCTAGCTGTGCTGTTTATATTAAAAAAATAATCATAATTATTTGATTCTTTAAAATATTTTGATAATAATTCTACACTTGTTTTTTCTGTATTTTGTGTCATTGTGCCAACTAATGAGTCTATTGAAGACCAAACTTGACCTGTGCCTGATTTAGTAGATATAATCAAATTAGCATCTGTCCCTACACCTTCAGTAGTTACAGCTAAAAGTTTTATATTTGCACTAGGCAAAATTGCAAATACACTTGACACAAATAAAAAACAAAAAACTAACAACATAACATTGCGCATATACATAATGGTGCTCCTATTTATACAAAGTAAATAATTTATTATCATTTTTAACATCAGTTAATCCTAGTCTTGCACAGCAATCCAACCAGGCGTGGGCATAGGCAAAGCTAGCTAAAGCTATTTCATATTCTCCCTTTTTCTTATAATATTTGCCATCTTCTAAGTAGCGGGTAGCCATATCTATGAAATCTTTAGCAACAAAAAACAAAGCTGAGTTTTTGGCAACGCAAATTTTTGATTTCTTTAATGCCTTTTCTGTTAATTTTTCATATTTATCTGTTCGAGAGCCTAATTGATTAACCATATTATATATATACATATAAGTTATAAATAGTTAACTATATTATATTTATGAATTTTTGATGCTAAGGTGTGTTTTATGGTAATTAATGTAGCTAAATATTTAGGAAAAATTGTTGAAGTTAAAGGAATAGGTAAAGTATTTAACGGAGAAGTAAAAGGAACAGTAATTCCTAATGAAAATCCTGATTTATTAGTTTTGAAATTGTCTTCTGGTTATAATATTGCAATTAAATGCGAAAATATTGATAATGTTAATGTTTTGGGTGAAGCAAAAGAAATAGTTAAAAAAGCCAAGACTGATAAACTAGAACATATTGCTGGTTTACCTAAAGTAGCTATAATTTCTTTGGGCGGTACAATAGCATCTCGTGTAGATTATAAAACAGGTGGAGTTTATCCTCAATTTACAAGTGAAGATCTTATTACATCTATTCCTGAGATAATGCAATTAGCAAATATTGATTGTATATCTTTGATGAATAAATGGAGTGAGAATGTTGCTAAAGATGATTGGGTTGTTTTGGCTAAAAAAATCGAGAGCTTGGGTAAAGATAAATATGATGGTTTTATAGTTACAATTGGAACAGATACATTACATTATTGTTCTAGTGCATTGAGTTTCCTTTTAGAAGAAATTAATGTACCTGTTATTTTTGTTGGTGCTCAGCGTTCAAGTGATAGGCCAAGTTCAGATTCAGCATACAATTTGTTAGGTGCATTAACATTTATTAAAGATTCTAAAAAAGCAGGCTGTTTTGTTGCAATGCATCATACTTCAGATGATAAAGTTATTGCAATACATTTAGGTACAAAAGTTCGAAAGTTGCATACATCTAGAAGAGATGCTTTCCATAGTATTAATGTTTCTCCTGTTGCTTTAGTGCATTTGGATTTGGGAAATCACAAAATAAACAAGAATGAAATTGTTTATTCTGACAATTATAATACTTTGAAAAACAAATCAGACAAAAAAATAAAAATTGCAAGTAAGTTAAGCAACGAAGTTGCTTTATTGAAATTTTATCCTAGTTTAGATGTTGAGACTTTAGATTATATTTTAAAGAAAAACAAAATTGTTATTTTTGAAGGTTCAGGATTTGGTCATTTATCTGATGATTTGATTGAAGTTATAAAAAAGAATAAAAAAACAATTTGTTTTATGACTTCACAATGTATTTATGGGAGAGTAAATTTGAATGTTTATTCACAAGGCAGAATTGAACAACAATTAGGTATTGTTGGACTAGAAGATATGCTAAGCGAAACAGCATACACAAAAGCTCTTTATGTTGCAGGCAAAACCCAGAAGAGAGAAGAAATAATTGAATTAATGAAGCAAAACCTTAAAGGAGAAATAAGTGAAAGAACATATTATCAAGATGAAAATCTTGATTAGGGAAAAGTATTTAAATTACTAAAACATAATACCTGTAGAGTTTATTGGTGATTTTTATGAGTTATGCACATTCATTAAAATATAAAAGTTCTTTGAATAAAGAGTTTCAGAGATTTTGGGTTAAGTTAATATTTTGTTTTATTTTAATTATGTTTTTGGTGATTACTAAATCTGTAGATATCAATTTCTATTTGGCATTGGGTTTTTTATTAATCTTGTTGGGTTTAGCAACATTAGCATATAAATTTTTTAAAAAAAGCAATTCTAAGTTTATTCAGTTTATTTTCCAAGCAGAACATGAATATGAAGAGAGCTTTCCTGGAAAAGAAGCAATGATTTCTTTGATTGGATTTATAACTGTGTTTGTTGTTGTTTGGGCATTGCATTTTTGGTTTGTATTTCCTGTTGATTGGGTATTAATAGTGGGTCTGATAAGTATTGGTTGTGCAAGTAATCTTACGTCATTAATATTGTGGAAGGCTAAATACCAGTATGTTATTTATGGTACTACTATGGAATATTTAGTGCTTAGCACATTAATTGGTTTTTGTTTATTCTTGATTTTAGGTATGCCTTATTATATTGCATTATATTTGGTTTTTGGTGCAAATCTGTTTTCGCTTTTGCCTATAGATCATAACTTTACAAATTCTCTAGCAACTAGTTTATTATTTATCCTTTTGTTTGTTTAATTGAGGATTAGATTATGGATCAAAATACAACTATCAAATTATTTGAAGATCAGAAAGTGAGAGTAGTTTGGGATTCAGAAAAAGAAAAATGGTATTTCTCTGTTATAGATATTGTTGCTACTTTGACTCAGCAAAATGATTATCAATTAGCTAGAAATTATTGGAAAGTGTTAAAAAATAGATTAAAAGAAGAGGGTAATGAAACGGTTACAAAATGTAACCAGTTGAAATTGATTGCTGAAGATAATAAATTAAGACTCACTGATGTTGCAGATATGGAGCAGCTATTTAGATTAATTCAATCAATTCCTAGTCCTAAGGCTGAGCCGGTTAAATTATGGTTAGCAAAGGTAGGTACAGAAAGAATAGAAGAATCACAAAATCCAGAGTTAGCAATAAATCGAGGATTGAGAAATTATCTGAATTTAGGTTATTCAAAAGAATGGATGAATCAACGATTAAAAACAATTGAAGTTAGAAAAGAACTAACAGATGAGTGGGAAAGAACAGGAATAAAAGAAGAAAAAGATTTTGCGGTCTTGACAAATGAACTTACAAAAGCGTGGTCTGGTAAGACCGTAAAAGAATATAAACAATTAAAAGGATTAAAGAAAGAAAGTCTTAGAGATAATATGATGAATATGGAATTGGTATTAAACATGTTGGCCGAAGCAACTACAAAAGAAATTTCTAAAAAAGAAGATCCAAAGAAATTTGAGGATAGTAAGATAATTGCCAGAAAAGGTGGCGTTATTGCAGGCAATACTAGAAAGGAAATTGAAAAACAATTAGGAAAAAGTGTTATCACAAAAGAGAACTATTTAGAAAATAAAAAATCTAAACAAAAACTAATTGCGAATAAATGAACGCAAGGAAAGGGATCCAAACGAGTCTTTTCTTTCTTTTAACAAAAGAAAGAGAATCCACCGTCTGCCAAAAGAAAGAAAACGCGTTTATGAAAAACCAAAGCCATTTTTACAAGTGCGTGGATTACAAGAATCCACAACGCAAGGAAAGGGATTCGAACCCTTGCTTCTCACGAAATTCGTTTTCTCAAACCTTTAGTGCTACCGGAGGTGCACAACCCGTTGACTCGGTTAGGGGTCATTCGAGACGAACGCATTAAACCGCTCTGCCATCCTTGCATAATTCCCAATATATATCTTCTTCGGAATAAGCTTTATAAATCTCTTTGTTATTATATACCTAAGTTATTATATTTATTATATATTATGGGGTAATTGAGGGATAATATGAATAAGTTTCTTTTTGTTTTTGGTTTTTTGCTTGCATTTTTGTTTTTAATAAATTATGGATTCGCAAGTTGTAGCATAACTTCAAATATATTAGTTTGTAATATATCCCATAGTGAACAATATAATTTAGATTCTCTTGAGTTTAGAACATTATCAGGTGTTCAAATAAATTATTTGGCAAATAATTTGAGTTTTGTGTTTACTAATACGAAATATGATCCTATTGACTATAATGTTGATGGTAATAATAAAACTAATGTAAGTTTGGATCTAAATTTGAACCTAAATCTTATAGATCAGAATTTAACAATAAATAATTTTAACGGTGATATTAACTTTATACAAAAATCAGAATTAAATACGATGTATATTACGGAGTCTTCTGCAGAAGTATATAATTTGGGGAAATTAAATGAATTAAAATCTATGAACTCAAGTCTTGTCAAAATTAATTCTTTATCTGATGCAAATATAAACAAAATAAGTATTTATGGTGATGGGAAAGATGATTGTCTAATTCAGATAAATATTCCAAATCTGGTTCTTAATAATAGTTTTAATATTAATAACTGTACTTTAAAACAAATCTCAAATACTGGTACGAATATGGAACTGAAAGCTATAGGTTCATTAAATGATGCTTTATTAATAACTGATACTCTTGTTTTAACTAATTACTGGTTAGATTTATACAATAGTTCATTATATTCTGAAAATGGCTCTGTTGAAATTCAGGCAAATGGGATTCCTGCAAAAGTGTATATCAGAAATATCTCTGATAATACTTTGAAATATAATTATAAAATATATTCTACTGATACAAAAACTAATATAATAGATATAAATAATATCTTTGCCGACGTAAATTTTTATTTTAGTCCAATAACATTTGGTTCTGGTACCCCCTATGTAGTATCTGCTCAAAATGTAAAGTCAAATTCAATGGCGAATTTTGTTTTTAATACAAACTATGCGCACCCATCAGTGGTTAAAAATTTATTGAATATAGATCATTCAAAAAATGTTACTATTTATGGTCCGGAGTTTGATGATGCAAATTATCGATCGGCATCAGACAAATTATTTAATATTGGCGCAGATGTAAACAATCTAACAATAACTGGTTTCAAATATTATGCTCTTAGTTCAACTAAAGGTTATGGTAATCCAATCTCTACTGCATCCCCTATAATTTTAAACAATAGTATAATCAATAATGCAAATTATGCAATATATCTGAATTATAGTACAATCTCAAACACTACAAAACCAGTTTTAATAAACAATAGTTCATTTAGTAATAATAATGGTATTATTTGGGCGAGCCAATTTAAAGATAATAATGTGTATTTTTTTAATAATTTCTTAAAAGAGAATACTGCTGTGTTGACTGATAGTGGCAAAACAAAATTATTATTATTGCCATCACTAAAAGATACGAATAATTCATTTGGTCCAAATGTAATGTGTAATCAATATTTTACTGATGACCAAATATCTTTAGGATTATTATCTTTAAATTATAAAACAATTCCAATATCTTATTATGATTCAGTTACTACAAATATGATTAATACATCTTATTCACCAATTTGTTATGGTGGAAATTTGTATTATGAAAAACAAAAAGCATTAGGTTGTACATCAAATTGTTTTGAAGATGGTACTGATGGGGATATGATTGCAGAAGTTGGATCTACTGGTTTGCCAACTCCTTATAATGGATTTGATTTTGCTCCTTTAGCATCAGGATCATATATACTCGATTGGAACATCCCTCTTGGCAGCACAACATTTGATGATTATATCGCAACAATACAATTTGGAATTAATTCTGAGTGTAGTAATAAATTTGGCGGTACAATCAAATATCAGTGTATGAATTGTGGTAGTACTAAACCAAGTGAGTGGGATTATTATACTGGAATTTATATGTCTGGTTCAAATCCAATTTACAAATATATTCCTTGGGATTATAAGGTACGATATAGTTGTAGTAAATGGGTTACAAACAAAACAGATTATTATATGGATTATAATTTCAATATCAATGTTCAGAATTTAGCTGTAAGCTTCAAAAATTTAAGTGATAATAATTCATTATCTTTAATTTATACTCAACACCCTGTATTTGCAAATAATGGCTCTTGGGCGGGTGATTTGAATATAAAGAAAAGTAATGATACAATAATTTCTCATGTGTGGGCAAATATTTCTGGTGGTACAGGTATATATGCAAAAGTAGGTGATAAAAAAGGGGCAATATCAACTATGCAAAATACTCCTCTTGATATAAATAGTAATGGTACATCATATTTTATAGGCCCATTTTACATATACAAAAATGCAACAGATACAATTCCAGTATATACTATAACTGTTTTACCTGTGATTGTAAGTACAATAGATGGTATTGATTTAACGACCAGTTTATCAAAAGAAGAGTATGATTTTACAAAAGATCTTAATCTTCAAACAAATATTGGAATGATAAATAAATCAACAATAGATTACATATTTGATTTAAATATGATCTTTTTAGATTCTAATAATTCGATATTTTATTCGGAATTATATTCTGCTAAAATAGTAAAGAATAATACTGGGCATATTTCTTATGTTTGGAGATTTGATAAATTAAACTTATCTACTCCTGGTACATATACATTTAAAGTAATAGAGACTAAATCAGGATTGACTGCAGAGAAAACATTCACTGTAATTGATTCATCAATTAAAATCAAAACAGTTAAAACTCCTGATAACAGTATCTATGTTATTGCTATGTTAGTTGCAGTAACAATAGGTTTCTTAGTATTCAAAAATAGGAATTAATCCTATTTCTTACTTTTTTTCTAAAAAGATAAATGAAATAACAAAGAAGTGCAAGTAAACAGCAATGGTAACACTAGCTATCAATAATAACATCAAAATATATTGTAACGCAACATATTGATGCAAAAACAAGTATAATAACCCAATTAGTATTATTGGTATAAAACTAATTATTGTAATAAATAATACAGATAAATAATTATTTGCAAATATTCTGTAGCTTAATACTAATTCGTTAAGTGATTTAACATAGAACGAATATCTTGTAATGAATATTGTTAAAGGCATAAACAGTAATCCTAATATAACAAATACAATTACTTTTATCCAAATAGTTGTGATTATATTCCATAATCCAAATATAAAATATGCTAATAAAGAAATGACTACTAATGCAAAGATAAATCTAAAATAATTCTTTATTAGATCTTTTCCTTTCATTTTTGCCTCAGAATCCAAGAA
>Ga0172370_10002646_pt1 | contig 25646 bp, 27 predicted proteins | sample LakKiv5m_FD_114538 | JGI IMG/M metagenome (GOLD analysis project Ga0172370, IMG submission 114538) | Freshwater microbial communities from Kabuno Bay, South-Kivu, Congo - kab_022012_11.5m | ecosystem: Environmental > Aquatic > Freshwater > Lake | place: Democratic Republic of the Congo...
AGGATACGCCGAAGCTCAAAGACTTGAGCAAGATTGATTTCGAGGCTTTGCGAAAGTTTTTCGATGATTCGGATACCAAGAACATCGAAGCCGAGCATTTGAGCGCCGAGCTTGAGGAGAAAATCAAGGAGATGATCCGGAAGAATAAACTTCGCAAGCATTTCCTTGATCGGTTAAATAAGCTTTTACATGAATATAATAGCGGCTCGCACGATCTCGACGTTTTCTTTGATCAGCTTGTTGAGCTTGCAAAAGAATTGAGCGCGGAAGATGCACGGGCTGTTTCCGAGAATCTGACCGAGGAAGAATTAGCGGTTTTCGACATTCTCCGCAAGGATAGTTTGAACCCGACCGAGACCGATCAAGTTAAAAAAATTGCCAAAGAACTATTAGCAAAATTGAAAACGGAAAAACTGGTACTGGACTGGAAGAAAAAACAGGAAACGCAAGCGGATGTAAAAATTACCATTCAGGGGATTCTTTATGACGAGCTTCCAGAACCGGCATACAGCAAGGAAGACTGTGAAGACCGAACCCAAAAGGTATATTTCCACGTTTACGACAATTACGTGGACGAGAAAGTGAATGTTTATGCGTAAATTTATGCAAATCGAATCAAAGCAACCCTTCGACTTCGCTCGGGGCAGGCAAATTCTTGAGCGGCGGAAAGAGATTTAACCCCGTTAGATACAGCGAACAATCTAACGGGGTGAAGCAAGAGCTCGTGGCCATGTTCGGAGTAGTAAATAGGGCAAAAATTGCCTTTTTTAAGCCAATTTATCCATACTTGACACTACTACTGGAATAGAATACCATAGTAGAGTAGGTTAGTATGGAATATATTCCTATAGTAATTTTGGAGTAAATTATGGCTGATTCAGAGGTAAAAAATTATGTCGCGAGGCAATTGACGGAGCAGGCCAAAATCCTGCGGCTTTCGGCGTATGACCGAAATGATCACGCGTATCTTAAGCGGTATTTTTATTATCACTTGGATAAACACGCGCGAAATTTTTTGGAAACTGGCGGCGAGCCGCGCTGGGTTATGGTTCCGGGGCTTCGTGGAGTCGGGAAAACCACTGTTCTCGCCCAGCTTTTTTTCTCTTATCAAAAAAGATTTAATGGCAGAGTACTTTATATCTCATTAGATGACGTAGCTAATAAATTAAACAGTGATTTATTTGCCGTGCTGGATGCCTACGAGGAGTTGCTTGGCGAAAGCTTCCCGTCGCTTAAAGAAAATATTTTTCTTATGGTTGACGAAGTCCACTTTGACCCCAAATGGCAAGCGGCCATCAAATCGCTTTATGATAAGTCGCGGCGTGTTTTTATTATCTCAACCGGCTCATCGGCAATTGCTATTAATCGCACCACCGATGTGGCACGCCGGTCGCTGATGGAAAAGATGTATCCGCTGAAATTCACCGAATATATCATGCTGTCTGATACGATTGCCAGTCACGCGGAAGTTCGTTTCCCGTCAAAGTTAGGGGAACAAATAGCTCAAGGACTTTTTGAAAGCAAGGATGCCGGCGAAGCATACAGTCGGCTCAAATTATTGGAGAATCAAGTTCGTTCCTATTGGCAAAAAACAGACATCCGAGCGATTGATCGCTATATAAAATATTATTCTTTGCCCTCGGTTCTTTCTTATAATGACGATGTGGCGATTTACACTATACTTAATAGTGTGGTAGATCGGATCGTTGAAAAAGATTTGCCAACCATGCAGTCTTTTTCAACTGCGGTATTGGCTAAAATTCCGCCCCTTCTTTTTTTGGTTGCCTCCTCCGACACAAGAAGTTTGGCGGCGTTCGCGAAAGACCTTAAAGATATTGACGAAAAGACACTTACTGCCGTGTTTCGAGTTTTGGAGGAAGCCGAATTATTTTTGCGAGTATATCCGTTTTCTATTTCCGCGCCCAAACGAGTACGCAAGCCTTCAAAATATTTATTTTTCGCATCCAGTATCCGAGCGGCGTTAATTCATCTGACTGATTCGCGGGCGATAGATACGCAACATAAAGGCAAACTGCTTGAGGGCAGTGTCGGCATGTATCTTTACCGGCATTTTTCCGGCATTATTGGCGCATCACTCGGGTATGATGACGCGCAAGGCGGTGCCGACTTTATCGTGGATTCCGGCGGTCGAAGGATTGCGATAGAAACAGGATGGAATAAACGAGACGTGGATCAGCCTATCCAAACCATGCGAGAAGTCAAAGCGAATTATGGACTACTGATTACTAATTCTTCCGTACTAGAACTTAGAGACGAGGTAATAACTGTTCCTTTTGAGTTTTTCTATCTGCTTTAACTATGCAAATCGAATCAAAACAACCCTTCGACTTCGCTCATGGCAGGCAAATTCTTGGGCGGCGGAAAGAGATTTACCCCGTGAGATATAGCAAATAATCTCATGGGGTGGACCCCGTTAGTGTGGGGGTTTACTTTGGATCATGTCCGGGAAGCTATTTACAACGAGGAAGATAACGACGATATGATTCACCCTATTGGATATGAAAAGTTATCCAACGGGGTGAAAGTGGTTGCCATGTTTGACCCCGGTAGTAGAACGCAGGGCGTTCACTACGGGGCAGGTCGTGGTGGAGATGCAACGGAATTGGAGAACGTGCTCAAGCTGGTCAGCGACGCGTGGAATTATTTTCCGCATAAGGTTCTTGGCGGTATCTCCCCGGCCGAGAAATTATTAGAACATAAAAATAAATCTTTATGACCTCATACAAACACACTCAAATCGGTTTCTTAATGATAGTTATCACAATCGCTGTGCTGGTGTTTTTTGCATGGCTTCAGATTACGGCCAGAGCTGAGCCGCCATCGGTTGATTCCGGTACACATTTTGCCATTACCGCCATAATGGCATTAATTCTATTTATCCTCGCATCGTTTGGAACACTTACTGTCGCCATTGATGAACAGTTTTTGAAGATTCGTTTTGGCTGGGGTATTTTTCGCAAAAAGTTTCTTCTTTCCGAGATCGCCTCGGTCAAGAAAGTAAAAAATCACTGGTATTACGGCTGGGGTATTCGCTTGTGGTTTTGGCCGAAAATGTGGATTTTTAATGTCTCCGGCTTTGACGCGATTGAACTCACTATGAAAAACGGAAAAAACTATCGCATCGGTACCAATGAATCAGAAAAACTTGAAACCGTAATTAAGAATAAAATATGAGCAACACATTTAAACTTATCATCGCGATAGTCGTTGCCGAACTTGCCGGTATCATCGGCTCGGTGTTTACTGCGCCGTCTATTGCTGGTTGGTACGCTGGGATCGTAAAGCCAGCCCTCAATCCTCCGGCATGGATATTCGGTCCGGTCTGGACGACACTCTTTGCTCTCATGGGCATTGCGGCATTTTTGGTTTGGCGTAAAGGTCTGGATCGCAAAGATGTAAAAATCGCTCTTGGTATTTTTATCGGTCAGCTGGTACTGAATACGCTCTGGTCAATCATCTTTTTCGGCTTGCATTCTCCTGGCGGTGCATTCATTGAGATCATTTTCCTCTGGCTTGCCATTTTTGCCACGATCATTGCTTTTGCAAAAATATCCAAACCGGCCGCCTTGCTTCTTGTGCCGTATATTCTTTGGGTCAGCTTTGCCGGGTATTTAAATTATTCCATTTGGATTCTAAACACATGAAACGAATTTGGAGTAAGTCCACCCCGCTAGATAAAACGTTATCTAAAGGGGTAAATACTCCTCTTAAGCCTAAAGTCTTCGTCGCGCTTTCCGGCGGCGTAGATTCTGCCGTAGCTGCGGCTCTGCTCAAGCAAAAAGGATATAATATCGTCGGCGTGTTCATGCGCGAGTATGATCTCGACTTGGCAGACCCCCTTGCCGCGCATATTGAATGTACGCAGACCGGTGACCGCCAGAGCGCGCTGGCTGTTGCCGCGCATCTTGGCATTCCGTTCCAAGAATGGGATTTTCGCCGCGATTACCAAAAAGAGGTGGTTGATTATATGTTGCGCGAATACAAATCAGGAAGAACGCCAAATCCTGATATCATGTGCAACAAGCAGATCAAGTTTGGGGAATTTTTTAAAAAAGCTCGAACACAGGGGGCAGATGCAATCGCAACGGGGCATTACGCGAAATTGTCATCCCGGCGAAGGCCGGGATCCAGTCCTTCTTCTTTGGGTTTGGATTCCCGCCTGCGCGGGAATGACATAAAACTTCTTCAGGCGTGCGACACTAACAAAGATCAGACATATTTCCTCTACACTCTTGCGCAGGAACAGCTGCGGTATACGTTGTTTCCACTCGGCGATCTGACAAAGCCGGAAGTGAGGAAACTTGCAAAAAAATTCGGGCTGCCGAATTGGGATCGCAAGGACAGCCAGGGGATCTGTTTTATCGGCAAACTTCCGATGAAAGATTTTCTCCAGACAAAATTGCCGCCAAAACGCGGACCGCTCATCGATGAGAACGGTAAAGAGGTGGGTGCGCACGATGGCGCATGGTATTTCACGATCGGACAACGCCACGGCATCGGATTTGCCGGAGGGGCTGAACCGTACTATGTTGTCGGTAAGGACGTGAAAAAAAATATCGTCTCCGTCGCGCAAGGCGCGAAAAATCCTTTGCTCTATAGTAAAGAGCTCACATGTTCTGACGTTCATTGGATCGCTGGCAAAGATCCGAGATTTCCTTTACACTGCACAGTAAGGACGCGCTACCGCCAGCCTCTGCAAAAGTGCAGAATATCTCGCATAACAGGTAAGGGCGGCAGGTATCGTGTTGTATTTTCCAAACCCCAGTGGGCCGTGAGTCCCGGCCAGGCCTGCGTATTTTATCAAAAGGATACCTGTCTTGGCGGGGGGATAATCGTATAATTTTTTCAGAAATTTTATGCAACCAAAAGCACAGCCCCATTTTGAAAGAGATTATCGGCGATTTGAGCAAGTACCGGAAACATCGCGTCGTGAAAAACGTCCTTCGAAAGCACGCGCGCGCAAGACTGAAGACGAAACTCGTTATTCCGAAGCGTTTCATTTTATCGTCGAGATGCTGCAGAAGCGTATGCCGGAGCTCCGCATACAGGGCTCAAAGGTTCTTGATTTTGAATATTATCGAAACATTGACAAGCTAACGCGCGTGCTGCTCCAAAACACCAAGGATTTTAGCGGCCGCCTTTCTTTTGACCAATTTAGCCAGCTGTTTGACCGCTGGGTGCTGCCGCGGATTGCCTCCGGGTCATTTTTCAAAAGTCCCGCGAGAAAAACATTTGGCAAGGAATGGAGTTTTGATTTGTTTGTGAGAAAGGAAGCGGGCGCTGATGTGCGCGGCGTTAAGTTTGACGAAGAAGCAGATAAGCTATTTTCCTCCCTTATCAAAGATTTCAAAACGCGGCATCCGGAAATCCATACCTTGTATATCCCGCGCATCAATATCACCGAATATCGAGGGAAGAAAGCGTCTGCTGATGCTCGTATGACCGTTATCATGAAGGATATGAAGACAGTCATGCCATTTCAGGGAAGCGGTGAAGCAGAAGAATCCCATCGCCATCGCGCCATTGTCGGTGAGATTATCAAAGGTCTGCGCGAACGCACCGGCATTGACTTGTCAGACAAAACCGTCGATCTTGCAACCCAGCACGAGGCAAAATATCAGGCGGTAACCCGCATGCTTGAAGAGGCGGACAAGTACTTTTCTTCACAACCTTCTGGCAGCTCATACAGTGGGAAAAGCGACACTCGTAATCTATGAAGCATATGAAAAATACAAAGCTTGGCGCACATCAAAAGCAGCAGACGGGCAAAAAAACTATCCGTGACGCAGAACATCTCCATCGTGAACTTTCTCGCGCTACTCGCGATCTGAAAAAACTTCAAACATCCTTTCTTACCATAGCAAAAAAGGCGCGGTTGCAGCACGAGGTCCGAGAACGCATTACGATCGATCCGTATGCCTGATCCGAATCATCGTTTTCTTTCCAGCGGAGAGATTGGCGAGGCGATTGGCATTTCGCGCCATAACGCTGAATTTGATCCTGTCGAGATATTTCAAGGGATGCTTCTCCAATTTGAAAAGATGTCACTGAATCGTTTGAGAAGTATGCCGATTCAGTACTATGAAGCTTACTATGAAGCGCTCAAAGCCGAGGGATTTCCCGATCTGTCACCCAATCAAATCAATGCTCTGGAGGAGACCGTCGGAAAGATGAAAAAAATCTTGGAGCGAGTAGGAACGATAGAGAATCAGGCGTATGAGATGACATTTCGAGAACTGATCCCAGATCAGGAATTAGCATCTCTCGCAGAGCAGTGCGCATTCAATGTATCTGGTGATTACGATCTTCTCGCTGTGCTGTTCGATGGTCTCAAGTCGAATAATCCGCTTGATCGATATCGGGCTGCAAGTGATTTTGTTTTTACCGTGAGCAGACTTACTGATCTTGTGCATTTCGGCCAGGAGCGCTTGATTGCTTCCGGCACGTGGCAGATCCCCGTGGGACCGTTGATCACCTATCCGGGATATCACCCCGATGATATGGTTGCCGATGTCGCGCTTTCGCAACAGCGCCCGTCTCGCGAGCTGCTACTTGCATTGCCGCCAAATTCTCTTCGCGCAATGCGCCCGGTACCATTCACTCGGCAACTCGGCAGACGGCTTCATATTGAGAGTCCTGATCAGTTCCCCCAGCTTGCTGGAGCGCCGCGTCCTCCGGAAGGACAAGTCTATCTTCCGCTTGCGTTTGAAGCTCATTACGCAATGGCGCACCCATATGGTGCATCCATTGAAGAGCGCAATGTGATCCTGCAATATCAAAATGCGATTGATCGCAGAATGCTTGCCGGTGCGGTACTCGAAGTTGCGGGCCGCGTTGATCTGGATTTTTTGAAATGGATCACCGGAGAAAACGCGGGAAATCTCGGTCCCGCTCCGGACGTGGAAGTCGTATACGTATTTTCTCTTCCGTCCGGCGGCACGTATCACTTTCCATTAAAACTTCCTCGGCGTCTCCATACCGCCATCCGCTACCCATCACTTTCCGTTTATGAGGGGCATGCGCAAGACATACAGGCAATCCGCATGATCCGATCCTTTCTATCCGCGAAAGACAAATCACATTTTTATGCACTTTTGGCTGGTGTGGAAGGCGGCAGTAAGATCTCACAGAACGTTTCCGTAAGGGAGTACCAAGATTACGAAGAGTCTTTTTGGGAGAGTTTATATTTTATTAAAGAGCGAGCTATTACGTCAGAACTGAAGGAACAAGAAGCTACATTACTTGATGAAATCGTACGCACTCGTGGCACTCCGGAACAGCTTGATCCCGTGGTGCGAGAAGCGATATTAGGCATGCCGCGTGGCCAAAAAATATACCATGAAACGAACCAACAGACATGGGATTCAGCAATACAGGCGGTAATTGCAAGGATTATGGATATCCGCGAGCATGAATACGGTGCGGAATTGCAAGAATCCGAAGACCGTATGCACGACGCGCGGCTTGTGCTTGGGTATGATCCTGATTTACCGCGGGAAGGATTTCCGCTTTCCGTACACTACATTATTACCGACACATTGCTGCCGTTTATTTCAAAAAAGAAAAAAACCAAGGAGTTTGAGGGTGCGTACCCGGATCCTCGCGAACAGTACGAGAGTACTGAAGGCGTTTTTCGCTATTTTTCCAACCCTTCATTAGATAAAGCGCGTCAATCTATGACGGTTGTTGATCCTGCACTTCCCAAATCAAAGCAAGAACGGACGGAATATAACCTTACCGCAGCGAAAGTGGAAAAAATCTATCGTGAAGCAGTGGTACAGTCTGTCAAACGTGCCGAGAGGCACCTTGACGAATTACTGAAAGAATCGCAAAAACTTGAGAGTATGCCGTCGCGGACTGATGAGCAGGAAGCACGGCGCCGCACGTTGCGCGCTCTTCTGGATCGATATGAGAAACGAAAAGATTCAGTCACTGTCCTGCAGGAACGAATCAGGTTCTTGAATAAGGATAGAGACGAAATTTTGAAAGGCATCAAGGTGGGAAGCGTGCCAGCGAAATTCGCCAAATATAGCAACGAATTTCTCTCGATACTTCAGAGAGCTTCTCGGTCACTTTCGCGCGATGAGATCGTCAGTGAGTTTCAACGAGCTTTCGAGTTGCGTATGGAAAAGGAATGGGGAAATCTTGAAGTCCTCTATCGTGAGTCCTTGGGAATGGATGAGTGGAATGTTTTTGCTGTGCGCATTGTTAGACATGAATACGCTAATCAGATAGTATTGACATATACCGCGATGAAGGATGGAACAATGGTTTTTAACATGGCAAAAGGAAGTGTTGACATCGTGTCAGTGAATCACTCGGACCTTGCAGGCGGCCGCAATGTATACGGCGCGGGCGAAGTCGTATTTGAAAAAGTCTCACCCGGTTCATGGCGGGTGATCGAAGTGAATAACGGGTCTGGACATTATACGCCGGATGGCCGTACCTTACAGTACGTCACCAATCTGCTAGCGGCAGCCGGTTTTGATGTTTCTTCAGTGCGGAGAATAGACAGTGTTTTACGTATCGATGTTGATACCGGACTCCGTTTGCACCCAGACCAGGTGCGCGCGATTCAAAAGCCGGAAACATTATAAAGAATATTTTTTATGTATCCAGGAGATATCCGCAAACAATTTCTTGAGTTTTTCAAATCCCGCGGGCATGCGGTAGTCCGCTCATCGTCACTGATCCCCGATGATCCATCCGTGCTGTTAACGACTGCCGGCATGCAGCAGTTTAAGAAATACTATACCGGCGAAGCTGATGCCGACAAAGATTTCGGCTCCTTAAACACCGCATCCGTGCAGAAAAGTTTCCGCACGTCTGACATCGATGAAGTCGGCGATGAGTCTCACCTCACGTTTTTTGAGATGCTCGGCAATTTTTCTTTTGGCGGTTATTTCAAAAAAGAGGCGATTCAGTATGCCCATGAGTTTATCACGTCAGTCATGAAACTTCCTATCTCGTATGTGACGATTTTCGGGGGCTCGCACGGCGTACAAAAAGACGAGGAGTCGCGGGCTATCTGGAATTCGCTGGGAGTCTCTGATGTGCGAGAAGAGGGGATTGATGATGTGTTCTGGGGACCCACCGGAAGCTCTGGCCCATGCGGCCCTACTACAGAGATATACTGCAGAAACGCCAAAGGACAGGATATCGAGATATGGAATATCGTATTCAATGAATTCTTCTATCCCGGCTCGCGCGAAGAATTGCTTAACGGTTCAGAAAAAAAATTGGAACGGCTTTCTACCCCGGGTGTTGATACCGGCATGGGGCTTGAACGCCTCGCAATGATTGCGCAGGGTGTTCCGACGATTTTCGATACTGATTTATTCAATGATCTCTTTGGCCAGTTTCCCTCTTCACTCGGTGAACGCGAACACCGTATCATCGCTGACCATGCGCGTGGAGCGTGTTTTTTGATATCAGACGGCGTGCGTCCTTCAAACAAAGACCGAGGCTATATTCTCCGGAAGATTCTCCGCCGGCTCATTGTGTTTGAACATCGGGCAGGAGAGGCGATGAATCTGTTTCACTCGATTGCTTCTCTCATTGTCGGCACGTACCATGAAGCATATCCGGAACTGCATCTTGATACGATTCTGTTGGAGTGGGATAAAGAGAAGGCAAAGTTTTTGAAGACGTTAAAACTGGGATTAAAAGAGTTGCAGAAACTTGATGCAATCGATGGCAGCGCTGCCTTCCGCCTGTATGAAAGTTATGGCCTTCCATACGAAATCACCAAAGAGATGGGGGATGCGCGCGCGCAATCTCTTACGCGTGCTGATTTTGAAAAAGAGTTTACCCGCCATCAGGAGATCTCGCGCGCAGGGGCTGAAAAGAAATTCGGCGGGCATGGCCTGCTCCTCGACACGGGAGAGCTGAAAGCAAAAGATGCTGCCGAGCTTGCGGTCGTCACGCGTCTCCATACGACGACTCATATTCTTCAACAAGCGTTACGGTCTGTCCTTGGCGCGGAGGTCGCGCAGGCTGGTTCTGATATCACCGCCGAACGCACGCGGTTTGACTTTACGTTTCATCGGAAAATGACGTCGGACGAAATCAAGGCTGTTGAGGATATCATCAATGATGTTGTTCGCGAGGATTTGCCTGTTTCGTTTCTGGAACTGCCTAAAGAAGAAGCGGGCAAGACCGGCGCACTGTACTTTTTCAAAGAGAAATACCCTGATCGAGTAAAAGTATATTATGTTGGCCAGTCTCTTGATTCCGCGTTTTCCAAGGAGTTCTGCGGCGGTCCACATGTGGCGCATACGGGCGAAATAGGGCCGATAAAGATCGTAAAAGAAGAGTCCTGCGGAGCCGGCACCAGGCGTATACGGGCGGTTCTTGCGCAGTAGCGCCCCTTACCGCAGGGGGTATTGCATTATTTTTTAATTCTGCTATAGTATCCTCACGTTTTCGAGTGAGCGACACTATCCCTTCTCGGGAGAGAAGGTCTTCATCATTTTATGGCTCAAAATTCGGGATCCGAAAAGGATTTTATCGAAGCGGATGGAGAGGTGACCGAACTTCTTCCATCAACAACATTTCGGATACGGCTCGACAACGGACACGAGATTCTTGGACATCTATCCGGCAAAATGAGAATGTATAAGATTCGCATCTTGCCGGGCGATCGAGTAAAAGTGGAGATGACTCCCTACGACCTCACGAAAGGCAGGATAACCCTCCGTTATTAGCCATCATCCAAGAATTCACCATGGTGTTTCGGGTGAGTAGTATTTTTTTTATGAAGGTGCAATCGTCAGTCAAAAAAATTTGTTTGAAATGCACGACAGTACGGCGCAAAAAACGTGTTGTCGTATTGTGTTCTAACCCAAAGCATAAACAGCGACAAGGCTAATATTTCCATGGCCGTTCGAATAGCGGGAGTCACGCTCCCACCACAAAAAAGGATTGAGTACGCCTTGCCGAAAATTTACGGCGTTGGTTTGTCGCTTTCGCGCAAAGTGCTTGTTCAAATCGGTGTTGATCCGGCAAAAAAAACTGCTGATCTGACAGATGCAGAAGCTCATCAGTTGCGTGAAGCGATCGAAAAGCAGTTTAAGGTTGAGGGTGATTTGCGGCGTGAGATATACGCAAACATCAAGCACTATAAAGAGCTTGGTACGTACCGCGGTTCCCGTCATGCGCGCCGATTGCCGGCACGGGGGCAGCGCACTAAAACGAATTCTCGCACCGTGCGCGGCAATGTGCGTAAGACCATGATGTCAGGGAAACGCGCTCTCACAAAAACATAATATTCTATGGCAGCTGTCCAAGAAACAAAAGAAAAAAAGTCCCCTGCACGGAAGCGAAAAAAGCAAGTCAAGCACATACCGGTCGGTTGCGTGCATATTCAGGCTACTTTCAACAACACTGTCGTCACATTTACTGATACGAACGGCAATGTGCTCGCTTGGTCTTCTGCGGGAGTGTGCGGTTTTCGGGGGCCGAAGAAGGCAACACCGTATGCGGCATCAGTGATCGTAAAAGATGCGGCGGAAAAAGTGCAGCCCTATGGACTGACAGAGGTTGTTGTTTTTGTAAAAGGGATCGGTTCTGGCCGAGAGGGAGCTGTGCGGGCGCTCAACGCTCATGGCTTTACCGTCACAAGCATAAAGGATGTGACACCCATCCCGCATAACGGCTGCCGGCCGAAAAAGGTCCGGAGAGTATAAAGAGTATAATAGGAGAGTAATTTTTTTACTGTGGCACGAACATTAGACGCAAAATGTAGGATGTGTAGGCGAGCAGGCGCAAAGCTCTTTTTGAAGGGCGAGCGATGCTTTACGCCAAAATGCGCAATCGTAAAGCGTAATTATCCTCCCGGAGTACAGGGGGCAAAACGGGCGCGGCCGCGCCTTACCAGCTACGCCATACAGCTGAAAGAAAAACAAAAATGCCACCATCACTATCGCATTTCAGAGAAGCAGATGAGCAATTATTTTGCTAAAGCGGTACGCAAACAAGGAGATACGGGATTGTTTATGCAGCAGATGTTGGAGCAGAGGCTTGATAATGCCGTTTACCGGCTTGGTTTTGCTCGCTCGCGAGATGAAGCTCGCCAGACTGTCGGGCACGGTTTTATCTTGGTGAACGGGAGAAAAGTTTCAATCCCGTCATATCAGACAAAGGTTGGTGATCGGATCACGCTTAAAAAAGGCGTAGAAGCAAGCAAACGATTCCAGGAATTACCACAACTGCAGGATAAAGAGTCCGAAAAGCTGCCGAGCTGGCTCATCCGTGAGTCGCAGTTTGAAGGGAAGGTTGTAGGTCTTCCGCAGGGAGATGACCTCGCCTCCCCCTTTGATATGAAGATTATTGTCGAGTTTTATTCCCGCTAACCGTTTTTTACACTAACCCCCTAGCCCCTATTCCCTAATCTCTATCCTATGGAATACATTCCTCTCCCTAATAAGATACAGTATCAGGACGGCTCAAAGCCAAATGAGACCATACTGACAATCGAGCCATTATATCCCGGTTATGGTTTGACAGTGGGAACAGCGCTGCGCCGCGTATTGCTTTCTTCTCTTGCGGGAGGAGCTGTCGTTGCTGTAAAGATCAAAGGAGTACTCCATGAATTTTCTACCATCCCCTATGTGAAAGAGGATGTCGTTGATATTCTTCTCAACATCAAAAAGCTGCGTTTTAAGGTACATACTGACGAAGAGGTTCGTGTGTCGCTTCATGTAAAAGGGGAGAAGGCCGTGACGGGCGCTGATATCGAAGGGACAAGCGATGTAGAAGTATCCAGTCCGGAAGCGCATATCTGCACATTGACTAACAAAAATGCGCAGATTGAGATGGAACTTTTTATTCGGAAAGGGAGAGGATACCTGCCAACGGAAATGCGCGAAAAGGAAAAGATGGAACTTGGGACAATTGCGATCGATGCGGTATTTACCCCCGTGCTGTCAGTTGGTTTCAAGATAGAAAACGTCCGTGTCGGGCAAATGACGAACTACAACAAAGTGATTCTTACGATTGAGACCGATGGAAGCATCACTGCCCAAGACGCCGTGAAAGAGGCAGGTAAGATTTTGGTTGACCACTACCGGCTGCTTGCGGGCGGATTGGAAGGCGAAGGAGCCGAAGAGGAGGGTGCATTTGTGAGTGGCGACGAGCTTGCTTCGTTAGTGGATGCAACAGAAGGCGAGACAGAGGAATCCGAAGAAGGTGAAGAGGGCCAGCCGAAGAAGCGCGGCCGTCCCAAAAAGGGTTCTTCCTAACTCTAGCCCCTAATCTCTATTTCTTAAGTCATGCGTCACCGAAAGAAAAAATCAACTCTTGATCGTAAACGAGGCCCGCGCGTCGCTCTTATGAAGAATCTCGCGACGCAGTTTATCATTTACGAAAAATTGGTGACGACGGAAGCAAAGGCAAAGGTGCTTCGACCGTATGTTGAGCGTCTTATCACAAAAGGGAAAATGGGTATTACGACAAAACAACGGCAAGCTGTCTCACGCGATTTGATGAAATATATTCCATTGCAGAGTGCCGTGAGAAAGACCTTTGACGTGCTTGCGCCGAGGTATGCGGATCGAAACGGTGGGTATACGCGGATCGTAAAAATGGGACAGCGGCAAGGAGACGGCGCGCGCGCTGCCCGCATTGAATTTGTATAATGGTTATGCAAAAGAAATCAAAAAAACAGCCGGTACTCGTACGGAAGATCCATCAGATCGATGTGTCTGGTCAGTCGTTGGGGCGTGTTGCTACACGCATTGCTACCTTATTGCGCGGCAAACACAAACCGACCTATGTGCCATATCTCGATGAAGGGGATCAAGTCGTAGTACAGGGGGTACGTGAATTGAAGTTTTCCGGCAAGAAGTTTGAACAAAAGGTATATCACCGATATTCCGGATATCCGGGAGGATTGAAAACAAAGAAATTATCAGAGGCGTTTTTGAAGCGGCCGGACTGGGTGTTGTGGCATGCAGTGTATCAAATGCTTCCGTCGACGCGACTCCGAAAACCGATGATGAAACGTTTGAAAATTGAGAAGTAATTTTTATTATGACCACGCAAGAAACACATAGTGAACAAGAGTTATCGAAACGGCACAAGACGAAAGGTGATAGCAAAGCATTGGTGTTGAGAGCTGTTGGCCGCCGCAAGGAAGCCATTGCGCGCGTATCAATCGCGGAAGGCATCGGCAAAATCACGGTAAACGGCAAAGATTACACGCAGTATTTTCCAACATTTGAGTTGCAGAAAAACGTACAAGCGCCGTTGGCGCTTACAAATACAGCCGCAGGATTGGATGTATCCGTAAAGGTGATCGGCGGCGGCGTACGCGGACAGGCAGATGCTGTTCGGCATGGCATTTCTCGCGCACTTCTTGCACTCAACCATGATTTGAAAAAAACGTTGCGGGCGGAAGGATTTCTTACTCGCGATCCTCGGGTAAAAGAAAGAAAGAAACCGGGTCTGAAGCGCGCAAGGCGCGCACCGCAATTCTCAAAGCGGTAAACCAGTTTTGTTTTCAGCTCACACTATGGCTCTGGCATCTTCGCCAGAGTCATTTTGTCTGTATTAGCGGGACTTGTTTTTTGTATTTTTTGATGCGATAGTACTTAAAGGGCGCGAGATTCAAACCACTATGATCGAAAATATCGGAGTGAAGAAAAATTCGTTTTATATCCTTCTTTCGGCTGCACTGCAAAAAATACTCACCCTCTTTTATTTCATTGCAGTCGCACGATATTACGGACCACAAGATCAGGGTTTATACAGCAGCGCGTTATCGTTTACCACTCTGATGAGTGTTTTTATTGATCTTGGCATCTCATCAGCGTTAACACGGGAAACTGCTCGTAATCCGAAAGCTGCCGCATCGCTTGTAAGCCAGTGTTTTTTTCTGCGAATCGCGACGGGCCTGATTGTATACGGCGGGATGCTTGGCTTTGCCTACTTCCTCGGGTATCCGAAAGAATTGATTACGATGATCTATGTAGCAGGCGTTATAGCATTACTCGATACCTTTACCGTTGCCGGCTGGTTTACAGTGCGCGGATTTCAGAACCTTACCTTTGAAGCTCGCGGAGGCTTTGCGGCAGTTGCCACCATGGTTGCGCTTGGCGCTTGGATGATGATTGCGCAGCTGCCGATATTTTATCTGTTGCTCGCTACTCTTGCAGGGTCTGTCGTGAATCTTATTTATTCATTATTCATCCTTATCCGGCGGTGCGGCTATTGCATCGCCTTCACCCCTGAATGGAAGACGATCCGCACACTCCTTGTCATTTCAGCGCCGTTTGCCGGCGCGGCAATTTTTTCACGGCTCTACACATTTGTTGACATGAGTATGCTGCCTGTTTTGGCAAGCGTACATTCCGCCGGCATCTATGCTGCGGCAGTAAAGGTCATGCTTGCCATGAATATCATTCCTGCATCGTTGTCATCGAGCTTGTATCCGGCTTTTAGCTCACTGCATCAGAAAGATGAAAAGCGCATCGGCTCGCTTTGCGCGCGCGGTATTGTCTATCTTGCTTTGGTTGCATTGCCAATTTGTATGGGGCTGTACTTGCTTTCTGACCGCATCGTCCTTCTTGTGTATAATGAAAGTTATTTGCCAACAGCACGCGTTTTTGAATTATTGATCCCCGGGATTCTTTTTGGATTTCTCATGTTTCCGCCCGGCGCTTTGCTATCCGGAACGAATCGACAGGGCATAAATACAACAATATTTGCTATCGGTGCCGCAGTCAGCGTCAGCGCAAACATTATATTGATTCCTCTTCTGCAGGAGCGGGGGGCAGCAATCGCGGCATCAATCACGTATACATGGATTTTTCTTGCAAGTATTATCATGGTATGGTCATATCTCCGATCGCATTGGAAGTATATAAGCACAATGCTGATAAAATCACTGATGGCAACAGCACTTATGGGCGGAGGCATATATTTCCTTCGCACTGAACTGCCAACTCTCTTACTGGTAGTGGCTGGAATTGGAATCTATGCGATAACAGTCTTCGCATTGAGAGTTGTATCGATTACCGATATTTCAGGGTTGATCTCTGGAAAATCCCGATGAAAAAAACTCTACTCGTCACTCTTGATTTCTATCCGGCGATTGGCGGTGTTTCGCATTACTGGGAATCGTTGGGCAAGCATATCCCCGCCGCACGGCTGCTGGTATGCGCGCCACCGTTGCCGTCGGGGGCAAGCGAAATAGAAACGCCCTATCGGATATATCGCGTCAGCATGATGTCGCGTTTTTTCTTTCCGCGTTGGGTTCCATTGATTTTGAAAATTATATCGATAGCACGCCGTGAAGGCATTGAAGCTATCATCGCGGGGCAAGTGCTGCCGGTTGGCACAGCGGTAGCGGCGGCAGCACGTCTGTTGCGCATCCCGTATTACGTATCAACGCACGGCATGGATGTTGCATTGCCCCTGCGCCATCCGCGCAAGCGAGCGTTGTGCGGCCGGATACTGAAAGGCGCGCAAATGGTGATTGCGAATAGTGAATATACTGCACAGATCGTGCAGCACTACGGCATCCCAAAGGATCGCATTGCTTTTGTATATCCCTGTCCTTGGATAACTCCTGCAGAAAACGAAACGGCGTTTGCAGCATCGCGCGAAAAAAAAGAAACCATCCTTCTCACTGTTTCTCGGCTTGTGAAACGCAAAGGGCATGAATTTGTGATACGAGCGTTGGCACAACTTCGTGATTATACTCCGCCACTTTACTACGTTGTTGTTGGCGATGGTCCTGAAAAAGGTAATCTTGAACTTTTGGCACAAACTGTTGGAGTATCGGATCGAGTGTTGTTTACCGGCACTATTCAGGACGAAGCAGTGCGGCAGTGGTACCGTAAGTGTGATATTGTAATCCTCACACCGTATGATATCGATGGTGATGTTGAGGGGTTTGGCATAACATACCTCGAGGCAAATGCATTTGGAAAGCCTGTCATAGCCTCACGGACCGGCGGGGTAGGGTCAGCAGTTATCCATGAAAAGACGGGTCTTCTTGTCGAACCGCAGAATACCGAAGCTATCGTGCAAGCGATTCGTCGGTTATGCGATGATTCTGCCTTTGCATCGTCGCTCGGATCGTTCGGAAAAAAGCGTGTCGAACAACAATTTCAATGGTCAGTACAAGCGGAGCACTTGATCCGCCTCCTCACTAACCCCTAGTCCCTATTCCCCAGTTCTATGATTTCAGTCATCATACCAACCTACAACAGCGCAAAACAACTGCCGGCAACACTCGATGCAGCGCTTTCGCAGAGTATGAAAGATGTCGAGGTGATTGTTGTCGATGATGGATCTACGGACAACACGATGCGCGTCCTTGAGTCATATCGCGATCGCATAACGATCATCAGACAAGAGCATGCTGGCAGATGTGCGGCTCGCAATCACGGCTTTGCTGTTTCAAAAGGGGAGTACGTCATTTTCTTGGACGCTGCTGCCGTGATGCGGCCAGATATGCTTGAGAAACTTTTTGCTGCGTTGCAAGCAAATTCCGATCGCGCATTTGCCTACTCATCGTTCCGTTGGGGGTGGAAACAATTTCGCAGCTTTCCCTATGACAAAGAACGGCTTCGACGTATGAACTATATTCATACGTCTGCATTGATTCGCCGTGAACGGTTCCCGGGATTTGATCCAACAATCGAAAAGTTTAACGACTGGGATGTATGGCTTACCATGATGGAGAAAGGCTCCTATGGCGTGTATGTGCCAGAGGTACTTTTTACTGTGCGACAGCACCGCGCTACCGCGAGCGCTTGGCTGCCGTCGTTGGTGTACAAGATACCGTGGCATCTCGTTGGCATTCATATTGGCCAGATTGAGCGCTATGAGAAATGGAAAAAGATCGTTCAGGAAAAACACGGAATTTACAGTACGTAACAGTCTATTTCTCATCCCGAGGCGAAGCCGAGGAATCTGTGCGGCAAAATACCAAACGTAGATCCCTCGACTCCGTCCGCCTTCGTCAAGGCTACGGCGCGACTTACGCTCGGGATGACAATCTCAAAATGATTTCGCGTCAGTGATGGAATACGGGCCGATCGAGGTGCGTGTCAATTTTTCCACGTACGCTCCGCATCCGAGCTTCTCGCCGATGTCGCGGGCAAGCGCGCGGATGTAGGTACCGCTTGAGACGGTGCAGCGGATAGTCAGCAACGGCCAATGGTAGTCAAGGATCTCCAGAGAACGGATCGTCACGCGTTTCGACTGTAACGCAGGAGCAATTCCTTTCCTCGCGAGTTCGTACGCTTTTTTGCCATTTATTTTTTTTGCGCTGAACGCTGGCGGCATCTGATCATAATCACCAAGAAATCCTCGTACTGTTTCTTGTATTTTCAATGGCAAAACCGGTTTAGCCGTTGAATAAGACGTGATCGTTCCTGTGCAATCGTCAGTGGTGCTTGTCGCTCCGAGGCGGATCTGGGCATCGTACGTTTTGTCCATATCTAAAAATTCTTTTTGGCGTTTTGTGGATTCACGGCCGACGAGCACAATGAGCAATCCTTCGGCAAACGGATCAAGCGTGCCTGCATGTCCGACACGATGTACACCGGTCCTACGGCGTATCATTTGCACCATGTCATGAGACGTCGGCCCGGAGGGTTTGTTTATTAGTAGTATTTTTGGTATATCTGTATGCATACCTATCACACTAGCTGATCGGCATGAAATTATCCATCATTATTGTTTCTTGGAATGTTGCGCAGCAGCTCGAGCAATGTCTGGCATCTATTTTTGCTGTTCGGCCAGCCGCACTGCCACTAGAAGTCATTGTCATTGATAATGCTTCATCTGACGGTACTGGTGAAATAGTGAAATCCCGTTTTCCTGATGCAATCCTTATTGCCAATGCAGAGAATCGCGGATTTGGCGCTGCCTGTAATCAGGGACTGCGAGTAGCGCAGAGTGAATATATTTGCTTTTTGAATCCGGACACCGAGGTGAATGAAAAGGCTCTGCAAACGCTTGTTGGTTACCTTGATTCAAACCCTACTGTCGCTATGGTCGCGCCGCGGATCGTGTATCCGGATGGTAGTATGCAGCGATCTATCCGTCGTTTTCCGACTCCGGCTGCACTCCTCGCGATCTTTTTTAAGCTTGATCGAATACTGCCGTTCCTTGCTCCGCTGCGAAATTATTTTGCGGCAGATTTCGACTATTCTCGTACGCAGGAAGTTGACCAACCAATGGGCGCATGTCTCATGGTACGGAAAGCAACGCTTGATGCTGTCGGAGTATTCGACGAACGGTTTTTTATTTGGTTTGAAGAAGTTGATCTGTGTAAGCGCGTAAAGGAAGCTGGCTACAAAATCGTGTATATCGCTGATGAATCGATTCTCCATCATCAGGCAAAAAGTTTCAGAAAACAAGATCTCCTAACGCGGCAGAGAAATTTTTATACGAGCGCTCGAGCATATCTCAGCAAGCATTATGAGCATGACGTATTCGCTCATATCGTGTCAGGTTTTTTCCGTGCTTATACGGCAGTGGTATCTTTTTTATTATCGTTGTATGCAAGCATTCCAAAGAAAGGGGATGATTCCCTTTTCGACATGCGTGTATTTGCAGTGACATTTCTTGCGATCGGTGCTGTCGAGCTTTTTTCATTACTCGTTTACGCTGACGCCATCCCAGTACAAATTGCTTTTGGGATTGTCACTGTTTTTGCCACAATTCTTGCTTTGTGGCGTCTTGATGTCGGTGCGGGGATCCTTATAGCCGAATTAATTATCGGTTCAAAAGGCTATTTATTTTCAATCGATTCTTGGGATTGGCGTTTTCCAATACGGATGGCGCTGTTTTCTGCCGTACTGCTCGCTTGGGGCATCCATTTCATGCGTGATATGGTCGTATCCGTCCGCGAGAAAAAAGGTTTCCAGTATCCGGCGATCATACATTCCCAATTCCGTTGGTGGTATAGCGCGCTTGCCGCTGTCATCATCTATGGATTTGCCACCGGCGCTATTCTCGGCAATCCGGTCAGGACGATTATCAGCGATGGCAACGCATGGGTATTCTTTCTAGCAGCAGTCGCGCTGTACGATGCCTTCCGAAACCGCGCTTCTCTTCCAGCGCTCACAGCATTGATAACAGCAGCCCTGACGGCGCAGACAATAAAAGTGCTTCTTACGTTTTACATTATGGGGCATCAAGGATTTACGAAAGTGATATTAACCCCATGGTATCACTGGATTAGGAATACCGGTGTTGGCGAGATTACCGCGCTTCCATCAATGATGACGCGTGTATTTTTTCAAAGTCAGATTTTTACTCTTGCGGGGTTTGTCTGTCTCGCGGCATTTGCATTGATATATTTTTTACGACAATGCGATGAACGGAAAGAAACGATGCGTACTGCTCTCATGCGCAGTTTTACCGCCTATCGATCATTGTTCATGCTTGCGAGTGTTCTTGCGGCATCACTTATCGTAAGTTTTTCGCGAAGCATTTGGGTTGCAGGGATTGTCACTGGTATTGTCATGGTTGGATGGGCCGCACTGCGTCATGCGTCACGCAAAGCGCTTGCGGGATTTTTCATTACCGTATTTGCAAGCTCTGCTGCCGGCTTGCTGTTGCTCGTGGCAATATCCAGTATTCCATTCCCCGCAACATCGGGTGTGTTTGATCTTCGGTCCGTGCAAGAGCGTGTCAGTGATGTTGACGAAGAAGCTGCCGTAGCAAGCCGCTGGCAACTTCTTCCGGTGCTGCTGACAGAAATCAGGCGTAATCCCTTGAGCGGATACGGTTTCGGGAAAACCGTCACGTATGAAAGCAGCGATCCTCGCGTAGCGCAACAAGGAGTGCCGGCACGCTATACTACGTTTGCTTTCGAGTGGGGGTATCTCGATATGTGGATAAAACTTGGCTTTGTCGGCATCGCAGTATATATCGCTTTTCTTTTGGCAATCATTTGGTATGGCCTTTCATTGTCAAATCGTCTGAAAGCACAGAAACGATTCTGGGAGTCAGCTCTTTCGTTGGGTGTCTCAATGGGACTTTTCGCTTTGGCCGTCACCCACATCTTTACTCCTTATCTCAACCATCCGCTCGGAATCGGGATCGTTATCATTGCAGCAATCATGGTTGAACGTTTAGGAGAGAGGAAACGGCTACCGTCAGACACAGATTGACCCAATCAATCCGTGATGTCCTGCAATAAACTCTTTTGCAGACAAGGCTTTTCTTCCTTCCAGCTGCAGTCGTGAGACTGCAAGAACACCGTTACCACACTCGACGAGGAGTTGATCCGGCATTTTTGGAGATTGAAATAAGGTACTTAGCGTATAATCGGATATTAGAGCTGGGACTGCAATGGCTTCCAATATTTTTATGCGTTTGTCTTTGCAGGTTGTCCACGTGCCGGGCCACGGATTGAGCGCACGCACCGAGCGTTCTATTTCGTCACTCGACAACGTCCAGTCGATCTTGCCGGAATCGCGTGTGAGTAATCTACTAAACGTTGCTTTCTTATCATCTTGTATCTGCGGCGTTATCTTTTTTGCAATCCAGTCGCGTAAGGCGGCGGTCAGAAGCGGAACGCCATAAGAGGTTGTTTTTTTTCGAAGCGTTTCATGGGTTTCTTTTGCATCGATCGGAAATGATGCTTGGCGCAAGATAGGCCCATGGTCTACTTTCTCATCCATCAGCATAATTGTCACACCACTGACCGTATCACCTTGCAGGATGGTTTCTTGGAGCGGGGAAGGGCCGCGATGGCGCGGAAGCAATGATGGATGGACATTTACACATCCCTTTGGCGGGATTGCGAGTAGCGATTTTGGTATGATTTGGCCAAAGGCAACGACAACAATCACATGGGGTTTGAGCGCTTGTATTTTTTTAATCCATTCCTGATTGCGTAGGTTTTCTGGCTGCAATATAGGAATGCCGTATTTCAAAGCGACCCTTTTTACCGGTGTCGGTTCTATCGTTTGCTTTCGTCCGACTGGGCGATCCGGCTGCGAGATTACGGTATTCGGTTTCAAACCAGATGCGATTAGCCCCTCAAGATAGGGGACCGCATACTCCGGCGTGCCCATGAAAATGATGTTGGGATGTGTAGTACTTGACATCCTAAAACGTCCTTATATAATTAGATTATCACCAACGGAAAAGAGTTCCCTATGAGGGTTTGTCCTTATAGGGGCTTTTCTTTTTATACTGAAGTTTTTCCCGCAAGTCATTCATGAATCGAAGATATGGTCGAAAGAGTTTGAATTTTAAAAGTGCCGAATACTTCAATCGATTCGGTATGATAAGCGCTTTTATTCGTTCCTGCTCAATAAGATATTTAACGAGACAGTAAAAATCGCCATCGCCGGTTATGACAACGGCTTTGTCATAGTTTTGCAACTCGATCATCGTATGCAATACAAGTTCGGCATCGCAATTTCCTTTCGTTGTCCCATCTTTGTATTTTAAAGTCGGTTTGAAAATGCAGATAAATCCCGCATCTTGCAGTGTAGCATAGAGAGAATTATTTCCATCAATGAATCCAATAAATAGATACGCTTTTTTAACAGAGTATTTCTCCTTGAGATATACGCGGAAACGTTTGTAATCCAGTTGCCACCCGAGCGCACGAATACTCAAGTTCAGGTTTTGGCTGTCGATAAATGCATAGTTGTTTTTGCGATGGTTCATAGCGGGCTTTTGATATTCTTCAATGCGGGATTAGTAAGGTGCGTATAGATTTGCGTCGTGCGGATGTTCGCGTGGCCGAGAAGCTCCTGCACATAGCGCACGTCAACGCCATTTTCAAGGAGGTGGGTCGCAAAACTATGGCGCAGTGAATGAAATGTCGCATCTTTTTTTATATTCGCTTTTTTGAGTGTATTTCGAAAGATCGCACTTGCAGTTTCCGATGTGAGTTTGCCACCGCGTTCGCTTTCAAAAAGATATGCCGAATCGATCCTGCCAGCGGTGATAGAGCGAAGATCATCAATTAATTTTTGTGAAAGAACAGTTCTGCGATCTTTTTGTCCCTTTCCCTGCCGGACAATGACAATAAGTTCATCAAGATCAATATCTTCAATGCGGAGTGAAAGTGCCTCGCTGATTCGCAATCCTGCCGCGTAGGAAATGGCAAGAAGAAGACGGTGTTTATTGTTTTTCAGTTGTGTAAGGAGGCGTTCAATCTCTGCGCGAGAGAGGATGACAGGGAGCTTTTGTGATCGTTTCGGATGGCGCAGAGGGACGTAGCCCGGCCGTTTGTAGACATCACGGTACAGGAAGTTGATTGCATTCGTACTAAGTGCGACAGTTTGGCTTGAAAATCCGCGTTCATGTAAAGACGTGACATAGGCACGAATATCATTCTCTTCAAGCTCGCGAAGTGGCCGCTTAATCTTTTTATAGAGATCTTCGATAACATGCGTATAGGCCTTGAATGTCTTGGGACTATAATTGCGCAGTCGCATCTCTTGGTGTATAATCTCAATAAGGCTTGCCATAAGAAATTTTTTTATACTTTTTATATCATACCATATTTTGCATATTATCAAAAAACACTGCAGATAACAACGAGTTAAGCGACATATTACTCGGCAAACAACCTTAGCAACTTATATAAATCAACAGCAATTTAGTTACATTATGGAAACGTCGGATTTGAAAAAATTAGTAAAAATCATTGTTGAGAAAGCTACCGCTCTCAAGAATAAGCATATTGAATACAAAAATACGCCCGTAAATTATGCGTGTATTTTTTCTCAAAGCAAAGAAGAATATGAAGAATTACTTGAAACAGCGCGGAAAATTGGAAAAGTTATTCAAGAAACACCGACAGGTCTGCTTTTTCAAATTGAACCATTGCAAACTGTTTCCGGTACTTTGAGATTATTAAAAATTCGTATAGCTGATCCTACCAGACCTGAGCGAGGCGATGCAGATTTTACAATTTCCAATTTTCCTAAATTTGAGAAAAAATACTTATCTAAACCAGGTTTCAAAATACTGAAAAAGCCTGATTTTTACATGATTGAACTTATAGATTCTGATTTTGATGTACGGGCGTATTTTTCAAATCCTCCTTTAGATAAACAGTTAGGTATCAAATGACGGTTGTTTGCCTGCGTCATACGCAAAATTCTTTCAGAATTTTGGGGACGCTGCGCTTTCGCTTCGCTCACCCTCGCTTAACACGGCTTAAACGGTTCGGGGCTCGGCTCGCCCCTCACCCAAATTGCCTCCGCTTCGCTTCGGCAACTTCGTTTAAGCCGATACGTTATATGAAATTTTGGCCAATTCAATTACCATTTAGATATGGATTATAAATTCAAGAGACATCGAACGGACAAAATAGATAAAGCAAAAGTTGTCGCCGAACTGAATCGGGTCGCAAAACTTTTTGATTTCAAGCAATTCACTTATCACGAATTTAATAAAGTTTCCAAGTTATGCAAAGGAACAACAGTTTTGCGAATTTTTGGTTCGTGGGCTAAGGCACTTGAAACAATAGACCATCCGCTAAAAGAAAGAAAAGTTACACGCACGCAAATTTCAACAGAAGAATTATTCAAAGAAATGGATAGAATTTGGTCTGAATTAGGACATCGACCTTCAAAATTAGAGTGGGAGTCTTTTAATCCAAAATATTCTTACGGGGGTATTTATAAAAGATTTAGCGGATGGTCTAATGCGTGCCTTAAATTTCTTGAATGGAAAATGGGTAAAGACATGTCAACAAATGAAGTCGCCAAGGAAACAGACAAATTCATAACGCCCACTCACCAAAAATCCAGAACCACAAGAGATGTCCCATTGAAATTAAGATTGAAAGTATTACAACGCGACAACTTTTGCTGTGCATTTTGTGGCAAAAGTCCTGCAACACATCACGGTACTGTTTTGCATATTGATCACATAAAACCATATTCCAAGGGGGGCGTAACTGTCCTAGAAAATTTGCAGACTTTATGCCAAAAATGCAATTGGGGTAAAAGTGACGAAGAATGAATTGGCAAAAACATCATATAACAGCGTGTATCTGGTGCGCGCCTTGGCTCAGCACGCACCCAAATTCTGGCCTTTTCCGTTTTATGTTTTGGTGGTACAGTACTCCAATATGCAGATTTATAAAACCAAAGCGCACAAACTCTCTGGATCAGATTTTCATGAAGTACACCAAAAGGCTTTTGGTCTCTATACCGAAATCAAAAAGAAATCAAAACGCCGAGCATATATTCGTTCGGCATTTTTTGATAACGAGAAGATTTTCCTTGATTTGTACTGGCATCACTTATTTGAAAAACAAAACTGGCGGGATAGGGTGCGACGTCTGAGATACTATGGTTGTGCGTTGGAGCTGATTAAAAACTCGCGCTATAATCCCAATGTTACAAAAAATCCTAATGTACCTAATGAAGTACTCTATCGATTTTATGGAACATCGGCCGAGAACGAATTCTTTTGTACACAAATCAAGGAAAATTTGAAGAAAAGGCAAAAGTTTTTGATTTCGGTATTCCCAGCTGAAGGGCCGATCTTTTATTAAAAACAGAACTTACGCACCTTAAGAAATCGTTTGCAATGAAAGGAAATTGTAGCGTTCTCGTTTCAAACTGAGCATGCGCTTCACGTGGTAGCGTGAACATTTTTGATCAATCCGCTCTCGCTCG
>Ga0172370_10002649_pt1 | contig 25634 bp, 23 predicted proteins | sample LakKiv5m_FD_114538 | JGI IMG/M metagenome (GOLD analysis project Ga0172370, IMG submission 114538) | Freshwater microbial communities from Kabuno Bay, South-Kivu, Congo - kab_022012_11.5m | ecosystem: Environmental > Aquatic > Freshwater > Lake | place: Democratic Republic of the Congo...
GCGCAGGTCGCGAATCCGCTGGAACCAGGTTTCGACCTGGACAGTGCCGGTGACGGTATCTGGGCTGCCGAATCGGGCGATGGCGTAGTGTCGTTCTACGGTTGTGAAAGTGTCGGTTGTGTCGGCGAAGAAAATGGTGTCGGTGCAGACGACCGCAACCAGCGTCGAGTCCGCGGCCAGCTTGAGATTGTTCGCGTAGCTCGTCGAATCGAACGGGGGCAGTGGCGACTCGCCCTCCGAGACAGACTTCAACCCGTTCGGGCGCCACGCGCCAACCGGGACGAGACCGCTGCCGCCCGGTTCACGTGGCCCCCAGTCCGGGCTCGCCACGTAGTAGTCCGGCCCGGCCGAGCCAATCGCCCAATCAGTCACGTAGAAATCGACGCGGGAGGCATTGCTCGCATATCCCATCGCGAACAGCGCCCCGGCGCCGCTGTCCCGGCTCCAACCATAGCCCGGGCTGGCCGAGCCGTTCAGCTCGCCGACGGCTATCGCAGCCGTGTGGACCGGCGCTGATGTCGGCGTCTCGGCTGCCGGGTAGGGTCTGTCGCCGTAGATGGCGGTGACGCGATAGCGCCCGGTCCGGCCCGCCGGATTGTGGTCCGCCTGCGTGGCACTGTCAATCGCGCTGCCGACGTCGAGCCATTCCGACGTGCCGGTCGCCATGAAAGCTACCAGGTAGCTGTCAGGCAGATTCCCGCCGGGCGCGACCCAGCTCAGCCTGACCGTCGTATCGCTGGCCGCAGCGAGGACAACGTCGGTCGGCGCGCCCTCATCAAGACGCCCGCACCCCGCCGTCCACAAAAGCGCGGCCAGCGCCGCCGCGAGAAGTCTGCCGCCCGGTATCCGGGGTCTCATCGTCGGCAACACGCCACAAATATACGCTGCCTCCCGGGCCGTTCAAGCTGCACGGCGCGGCCGGCATGGCCGGGTAAGAAGAACCGGGGGCAGAAGCCCCCGGCATAAAGAATTCAGTATCTGGAGACTACTTCACGAGCCAACGAAGCCCGGCGATCTTCTGGTAGGCAGTCGTCAGGCTGATCTTGTTCCCGACAATCGAGTCGACTTTCACTTTGGCGAAGTTGTCACCGGTGGTCCAGGTGTTGGATGTGTCGGCGCTGAGCCTCACGTAGTAGGTGCTGTCGACCATCACGACGAGCGCCGAGGAATAGTTCTCCACCGGGTCCGCCATCACGGCACCATCATAACTGCCGGTGGCCGCTTTCACGCCATTGCCCATCGCGCTCTGAGCGACAATCGCTCGGACCAGCCTGACACCGTCCGCCGTGCTGTCGGCGTAGAAGTCCATATTCTGCTGGCCGGGATACACGTTCAGCGTGCAGGCTGTAACATCGCCGTTTTCGCCGAAGCCGAATCCGTCGGCGTGCGTGGCGCTCAGGTCGGCGTAGAACTCGACCGACGATTCCGCCACCTTGCAGCTAACCGTCGCCGGGTCGCTCTTGTTGCTGCCCTTGACCGCTCTTACCTCGACGGTGGTCGCCGGTACCGGGACGTCAAAGCTGTCGGCCGTGGTCGTGTAGGTCGAATCGCCGGCCTTGATCTCGTAGGACTCGGCGCCGGTGACTGCGTTCCAGGTCAGGTGCAGCGATGCACCAACGGCGGAGGCCGACGATGTCACAAACGGCTTCTCCAGCGTGGAGTTGTTGTTCGAGGAGTTGTCGCACCCTGTGCCGATGATAGCCAACGCTACCATCAAGGCACCTACCATCGTTCTCTTCATCACGTTCATCCTCCTTCGAGGGTCAGGTCCTTTCTGAATCTACCATGGGAAAGTGCGGCGGCGTGCTGACCGCGATGCCGGGAGGCTGAGTATCCGGCGCGCTCCCGAGTACGCATCGAATCAGCGCCACGCAGTTCGGTTTCACGGCAACAATATACACCCGTTTCCTGCCAGTGCAAGTGCCGCCGGTGGTCTGGGGCAGGGGCGTGGCGTGCGAAAAGAACCGGGGGGCCGAAGCCCCCCGGACGTTCTATACCGCTGTCGACCTGGCCTACTTTACCAGCCAGCGAAGTCCGCCGATCTTCTGATATGCGGCCTGCAGGGTAACCTTGTAGTAGGTACCCGTGGGCTGCTCGACGGAAACGATCTTTATCTTGCAGAAGTGGTCGCTGGTCGACCAGGCGTCGCTCGTGCTGAGCCACAGGGCGTACACGCCGCCGTTGGCGGTCGGAAGCTGTGAGATGTATCCGGTCCCCGCCGCGAGGTAGAAGGCGTCGAAATCGGTCGTGCCCGCGTCCATCAGCGCGTTCTTCTTCGTGTTCGGCGGCGTCCAGACGTAGTCGCCCGCGTTTATCAGGCCGACCGGCGCGACACTCGCCTGCTGGTCGTCGCAGACGAAATCAATCGTCGGCTTGTTCGCGTCGTCCAGCGAGAGCGCAGTCGCCACGCCGTCGGCGGTGAAATAGAGCCCGGATGGATCGCTCGCGGCCGCGTCGCTGATGCCGTAGAGCACCAACGAGGAAGTCTCTACAACCTTGCAGTCGACGATCGCCGGGTCGCTCTCGTCGTTGCCGTTGACTGCCCTGACCTCGATGGTTGCACTGGGGGTAGAAATGTCGATACTCGTGTTCGTCGTGCTGTAGACTGAATCGTCAGTCGTCACCTTGTACGACTTGGCATCCGTCACTGCGGTCCAGGTCAGGCGCAGTGTACCGCCCTTGTCGGTGTCGAGCGCGGCGGCCGAGACGGTCGGCTTCGATAGTGTGACAATGGTATCGCAACCCGTGGCGAGCAGAAGCAGCGCGGCTGCGAAGGCTACTATCAGCGTGCTCTTCCTCATTTTGTTCATGCTCCTTTTTGTGCTGATGGCGCGACTTACTTCTTGGTCGGGGGCTTCACACCACCCTTGGCGGCCGGCGGCGTCACGACCTTGCCACCCTTGGGGGCAGGCAGCTTGGCCTGCAGGTCGGTCACGAGCTTGATGACCGAGTCGCGCTCGGCCGTCAGCGTGGTCACCTGGGCGCTCAGGTCGGTCACCTGCTGCGTCAACTTGTCAACCGTGCCCTGGAGCTCGGTCACCTTCTTGGTGTCCTGGCATCCAATGACGAACACCACGGCGAGTATCGCCGCGGCAGCGATCAGTTTCCTCACATCTTCCTCCTGTCGTTCATGACTCGGAACTACGGACTGTCAGTCTGCTGTCTTGTCACGACAGTCGCTGGCGCCAGAACTGCGCAACGGCTGCGGTCAGACATGCCCAGACGCACCTAATCTTGTTGGGTAATTCTAGACCCCGCGGTTTCGCTGTCAAGACCTTTCAGGAGCGGCATTTGCGGCCGTTGTCTACCCGGACGGCCCGGCACTCCACTTCTTGCCTTGTTGTTGGCCGGAGTTATAATCCAGCCCTAGATGGGTCGCAAATGGAGGCAAATGTGGACCTTTTCGACAAGTGCCGTCAGTTCGACGTCGTCCTGCAGTCGGCTCGGGCCGGTAACCGGCTCTTCTATTCCCGCTCCATTGCGCCGGCTGCGGCTCCGGTCACAACCCGCGAAGGCCGGGAGCTCATCAACCTTGGTTCGAACAACTACCTTGGCCTGACCGAACACCCGCAGATGAAAGCCGCGGCCGCGGCGGCGGTGGTCGAGTACGGCACCGGCTGCGCCGGCTCCCGGCTCCTGACCGGGACTACTCCGCTCCATCTCGAAATGGAGCGGGCGCTGGCGGACTTCAAGGGCGTTGAGGGAATGGTCACGTTCTCCACCGGCTTCATGACCCTGTCCGCAACCGTCGGCACGCTGGCCGGTTCGGGCGACTTCATCTTCTCCGACGAATTAAACCACGCCTCCATCATCGACGGCTGCCGCCGCTCCCCGGCGACGACCATTGTCTATCGCCACAACGACCTTGCCGACCTGGAGGCAAAGCTCAAGCCGGTACCGGTACAAGCCGCCAGGCTGATCGTCACCGACGGCGTCTTCTCGATGGAGGGCGATATCTGCGACCTGCCCGGGCTCCGAAAGCTGGCCGACGCCTACAACTGCCGACTGATGATTGACGATGCCCATGCGACCGGCGTCCTCGGCCGAACCGGACGCGGCACGGCCGAGCACTACGACATGGAAGGCAGGGTCGATGTCACATCCGGCACGCTCTCCAAATCGCTGGCCGCAATCGGCGGGTTCACCGGCGGGCCGCACGCGGTCGTGGAGTTCCTCCGTTACAATGCCCGCCAGTCGATCTTCTCCGCCAGCCTGCCACCGTCGGTCGCCGCCACTGTCATCACCGCTCTCGGCATCCTCAAGTCCGAGCCCGAGCGGGTTGAGCGGCTGCGCGCGAATGCCCGGCTGATGAGCGGCGAACTGAAGGCAGCCGGCTTCGCGGTCCACGACCACGGCACGCCGATTCTGCCGATAGCGGTCGGCGACGACGACCGCGCCTATCGGGCCGCGGGCCGGCTGGAACAGGAAGGCGTGTTCGCCAATCCGGTGGTGTTCCCGGCCGTGCCGCCCGGACAGGCGATAATCCGCATCAGCTTGATGGCCACGCACACTGAAGAGCAGTTGCGGACCGCGCTTGAGAAGTTCGTGCTTGTCGGCAAAGAACTGCATATCATATAGGAGAATCCGAATGACGAAGCGCAAAACCCGATTGGGACTCGAATGCAGACAGAATGACAGATTCGGTCATTCGGATTTCAATCGTCATTCGTGCTTCGAGTTTCGGCCTTCCCCAGGGGGGTCTCATGCCTGACACCATCTACGCTAGTTTCGCGGACGTCGTCAGCCGGTTCTCGGGCCGCACGGCCCTGATGAGGAAAGTGAACGGCGCCTACCAGGGCATCACCTATGCCGAGCTGTCTGAAACCGTCGACGCGCTGGCCGCGGGCCTTGCCGAACGCGGGGTCAGACCCGGCTCCATGGTGGGCATCTATTCCTACAACCGGCCGGAGTGGGTCGCCACCGACTTGGCCGTCGCCAAGCTTGGAGCGATACTGATTCCCGTCTACCACACGCTCGGCGCCGACGCGATTCGCTACATCTTAAACGACGCCGGCGTGACGCACCTGATTGTCGAAAACGCGGAGCTGTTCGCGAACATTACCCGGATACTCGCCGAGGTCCCGCCGCTCCGGGACGTAGTCACCATCTTCGGCCCGGAATCGAAGAGCCGGGCCGGAAAGCAGCTCCTGAGCTTCGAGCAACTGCGCAAAACCGGCGCCGAAGCGCTGAAGCAGAACCCGAAGCTCGGCGAACCGCACAAACCCGCCCCGGACGACCTCTTCACGGTCTGCTACACCTCGGGCACGACCGGCGAACCCAAAGGCGCCATGCTCACGCATCGCAACGTCCTCTCCAACGTCCAGAGCCTGATACCGCTGTTCGGCGTCAACGAGAACGACGTGCTGGTTTCGTTCCTGCCCCTTTGCCACATGTTCGAACGCACGGGCGGCTACTACTGCATGCTTTTGTCCGGCGCCGCGATTGCCTACGCCGAATCGGTCCAGACAATACGTGAGGACGTGCAGCTCGCCCGTCCAACCGTGATGATTGTCGTACCGCGTGTGCTCGAAAAGGTCTACAGCGCGGTTCAGGACAAAGTGCTGAGCGGCCCCGCCCTTAACCGGCTGCTGATGGTCTCGACCCTGCGGACGTACAGCCGCTACTGCCGGCTCAAGTCCGGAAACCAGCCGATTCCCCCCTGGCTGGGCTTCAAGCACTGGCTGCTGGGCAAACTGGTCGTGAAGAAGCTCATCGAACTGGGCGGGGGCCGGCTCCGGCTCCTCGTCTCGGCCAGCGCGCCGCTCGACCGGAGACTGGCCCGAACTATCCGCAACCTCGGGTTCAACCTGCTTGAGGGCTACGGCCTGACCGAAACCTCTCCCACGGTCTCGGTCGCGGTCCCGGGCCAGGAACGGGTCGGCACGGTCGGCAAGCCTCTCCCCGGCGTGGAAGTGCGGATCGGCTCGAACGACGAGATACTCGTGCGCGGCCCGAATGTGATGAAAGGCTACCTGAACAAGCCCAGGGAAACGGCCGAGGTCATCGACGCCGACGGCTGGTTCCACACCGGCGACCAGGGCAAGTTTGACGAAGAGGGCAACCTCATCATCACCGGCCGCATCAAGGAACTCATCGTGACCGCGTACGGTAAGAAAATCGCCCCGACCGCGGTCGAACAGGCAATCGCCAAGTCCAAGTACGTCGAACAGGTCCTGGTCTACGGCGACAACCGGCCGTTCCTTACCGCTCTCATTACGCCGAGCCCGCTCTCACTCGAAGGGTTCGCCCGGGAGCGAGCCATCCCTTTCAAGCGCTACACCGACCTGCTCGACCATCCCGAGGTGCTCAAGCTCTACGATGAAGAGGTAAAGAAGGCGCTGGAGGGCTTCTCGCAGTATGAGAAGGTTCACCGGCTCCGGCTTATCCCGGAACCGTTTACCGTCGAGAACGGACTCCTCACCCCCAGCCTCAAGACGAAGCGGCCCCAGGTGGTCACCGCCTACCATGACGAAATCGAGAAGATGTATGAAGGGCATTAGGGAAGTACCAAGTCCGAATGACGAAGCTCGAAACAAGGAGCGAACGTGAAAGGAGCACTGCTGCTGGCCGCAATCGCTGCGTCGGTGCTGGCGGTCCAGCCGGATGTCGAGCGGGCCGAATACATGTTCTTTAACCGGCATCTCAACCGCACCTGGCTCGACTCGGCCTACGAGATGCTCGCAGAACTCCACGCCGCCGCTCCCAAGGACGAGCATCTTCTCTACCTCTGGTCTCGCGTTCACGTCCAGAAGGGCGACGACGCGAAGACGAAGTCCGAGAAATTCACCTACTTCGGCAGGGCCAAGGCGCTTGCCGAGACCCTGATTGCGCTCAACGATAGGAACGACGAAGCTCACTGCTGGTGGGGCGTTGCCCAGGGCCGCATCGGCCAGACCCGCGGCGTCCTCAACTCGCTGTTCATGGTGTCGGGTCTTAAGAAGACGTTCAACCGGACGCTCGCGCTCAACCCCAGACACCCGACCGCGCTCGACGCTCTCGGCGTGCTCTACTACGAACTGCCCGGTTTCGCCGGCGGCGACCTTGCCAGGTCGGAGCAGTACTACAAACGCGGCATCGAAAGCGCCCCGAACTACTGCCTGATCCATCTCGACCTTGCCAAGGTCTACGTCCGGCAAAAGTATTGGGCCGCCGCCCGCGCGCAACTTGACACTTTGCTGTCAACTGCCGAACCACTGTATCCGGGTGACGCCGAACTCGACGACAAACCCGAGGCGCGGGAACTGCTCAAACAGATAGAAAGCAAAGAATGAGGATTCGAGGAATCCAGGATTCGAGGATTCGAGTGAACAGAACTCGGCTAGTCCACTGGACCCCTTGAATCCTTGACCCCTTGACCCCTTCCTGAAAGGATCTCCATGCCCAAGACCATAGACAACCTGCAGGCTGCTTTCGCCGGCGAAAGCCAGGCCAACCGTAAGTACCTGGCCTTCGCGAAGAAGGCCGAACAGGACGGATTTCCGCAAGTAGCGAAGCTCTTTCGAGCCGCGGCCGAAGCCGAGACCGTCCACGCCCATGCTCACCTGCGCGTGCTGGGCGGCATCAAAGAAACCAAAGAGAACGTGAAGGCTGCAATTGCCGGCGAGCACCATGAATTCACGTCAATGTACCCCGAGTTCATCAAAATCGCCGAGGAAGAGAAGAACGCCGCAGCTCTGGGCTCGTTTCGCTTCGCCAATGCAGTCGAGAAGATCCACCACGACCTGTACACGGCAGCGCTGGCGGCGATTGAGTCTGGTAAAGACCTGCCCGCTCGCGAAGTCTACGTCTGCCCGGTGTGCGGGTACACGGTGTACGACTCCGCGCCCGACCAGTGCCCGGTCTGCAAAGCCAAAGGCAGCACCTTCATCAGAATCTGACCAGCGGCAGCCCGCCTCTGAGCGGCGGGCTCGCGCCCGCCGCTCTGTCCTACGCCAAGCGCCGCACACGAGGGCGAGTGCCGCGCCGGCGGAAGCTGCCCTTTGGAAGTACGGCCCAAATCCAAACGCCCATTTGAGGCGGGCGGCGTCAGCCTAGTTTCCTATATGTCCCCATCGAATCTGGCCCGGAAATAGCGTAAGTTCATCACTCATCGTTCATTACTCACCACCACGGAATCTCCCCTACCCCGTCCCCCAGGCTATTCTGCGAGTTGTTCTCCAAGCTGCTCGAGAAGCAGTCCGGAAGGTTACTCCGCAGACTTTCCGGAGAGGAATCCGGAGAGCTACCTGACCTGCTGTTCGGTCAGCTCTCGGGCGAGTTGTCGGGAGAGGAACTCGACGAACTGCTCGGAAAGCTACAGGGAGAGGAATTGAGAGGACTCTTCCTCAGGTTGCCCGGAGCACTGTCTGGCAAGTTGCCCGGAAAGCAGTCTCCCAAGCAATTGGGCAGGGAATCCGCTCAGCTATTCGGAGAACTGCTCGGCAGATCGCTCGCCCGGCAATCTGCTCCGCACTCAGACCGACTCCGCTCGCCGACTACTTGGTCAGGACAATCTTCCGAATCGCTTGAGGCTTGTGGCTTGAGGCCTGAGGCTCTTCTCGCACGAAATACACCCCCGGCGCCAGCGCCCGCACATCATTCGCGCCCGGCCTCAGGTCGAGCACCTTGCGTCCGGTTGCGTCCAGCAGGCTTGCGTCCTGGGACTCGTGGTTTGAGGCCCCGGGAAAGAACAGCACGCCTCGGACGATCGTAGGCAGACACTTCGTTGTTCGGGCCTCGGCATTCGGCATTTCTACGGCGGATGGGGTTGTATCACGAAGCACCGAGATACTCGAACTCCTGCAGTTGGCAACGTATACACGGCCGAGGGTTAGGCCGGATAGCATGGCTCCGGGCCCCAGACCAACATCGATCGTCGTGGCCTGATAGTTCGACGCCCCGTCCATCACCGTCACTCTGTGGCGCTGGTAGTTCGCGCAGTAGACATTATTGTACTGCGAGTCGTAACAGAGACCAGTAGGGGATTCTCCAACGGCGTACGTCGTGATGACGTTGTTGCTCGCACCGTCTATCACCGTCACCTCGCCTGGTAAGCAGTTGCTCGCGCAGTATACCTTGCTGTTCTGCGAGTTGTAGCAGAGAGCAAAGGGGTCGCCGATTGGCACCGTGCAGAGGACCGAGTCTGTCGCGCCATCAATGACGGTTACGCTCCTGCCGTCGTAGTTAGCGGAGTAGACCTTGTTGTCCCGCGAATTGTGGCAGAGAGCAAAAGGCTGGCTGGAAGTAGAAACCGTGCAGAGAACAGAGTCCGTTTCACCATCTATCACCGTCACGTTGTCACTGCCTTCGTTCGCGCAGTAGACCTTGTTGTTGGTCGGGTTGTAGCAGAGGACTCGAGGGTTGTCTCCTGCGGTCACGGTGGCGACAATCTGATCCGTCGCGCCGTCAATCACACTCACGCTGTTGCCGTGCAAGTTCGCGCAGTAGACCTTGTTGTTGGCCGGATTGTAGCAGAACGTACAAGGTGACTCGCCGGTTGTGAATGTGGCAAGAACCGAATCCAAGGCCCCGTCTATCACCGTTACGTTGTCGCTGCTGTCGTTCGCGCAGTAGACCTTGTTGTTCTGCGAGTTGTAGCACAGGGCGGACGGAACGCTGCCCGCGACAACGGTGGCGAGAGCCATGTTGGTCGCGCCATCTATCACGGTCACTGTATTGTCCCCGCCGTTCGCACAGTAGACCTTGTTGTTCGTCGGGTTGTAGCAGAGAGCCTTCCCATTCGTCCCGGTCGGGACCCGAGCGGTCCGCTGGTTGGTGACTTCATCAATGGCCAGCACGCAGTTGCCGTTGTCGCCGCCTACATAGACGGTGCTGTTGGCCGAGTCCCAAACCTGACAGCACGGCGACGTCACTCCGCCAAACGAGTCCGGCAAGTAAATGGTCTCCTCCAGCCACTGGGCGGAGACAAGCGAAACCGCGAGCAGACCGAAACACACGACCAAACGCGTCAGGCGCATGTGTCCTCCTGAAATCAGTCTAGGTCTGTCACAGCCGATGTCAAACGACGGCCTGAATCGCCGGCGATGGGGAAAAGCGGCAACCTTGCTGCCGCACTCCAACGCAGAGGCAGCCGGAAGGCCGCCCCTGGGTATCCAATCCGGGATTAGCTCTGGCTGTCTGGGACGCCGGCGGAGATGGGGACACCGAACTCGGGCTCTTCGTACACCGGCTCGGGCCGAGGTGTCGCGAGCGGTAGCGGCGCGGCGACCGGCTCGGGTACGGCGGCTGTCTCCGCGACGACCTCTTGCGGTGCGGCGGCCACCGGTCGGCTCGCCATCATCGCCTGCGCCCGTGCCAGCGCTTCGGTGATGATGCGGACCCGGGTTTCGCATGCCAGCCGCCGGTTGAGAATCACGTAGCAGGACCCGCGCAGCCGGCAGAGTCCGCCTTCGCTCCGCAGGTCGTCGTACATCAGCTTGATGCCTCGCTCGCGGCACTCCTGCTCGAGCTGTTCGAGCTGCTTGGCCTTGCTTACCGCCAATTCCGCTCCCCGTATGGAACCGAATTCCGACATGAGCGCCACGAAGACACGAAGGACACGAAACGGATGGAGCTAGGATCAGGTGTTCCATTTCGTGTGTTTGGCCGCAGAGGCCCCTGTCCGACAGTGCGTGCTTTCGTGGCATTATCTCGGATTCGGATTGCGCCGGTCATCTGCCCAACTTCGGTTCAATTTCCTTCTCGAAGTAGCACAGGCTCTCGAGCGCCGACTCCTTGGGCCTGACCTCGAAGACGACGAGCGCGTCGGTCCTCTCAAGCAGCTTGAAGAACGGTACGAAGTCGATGCGGCCGCGGCCGAGCGCCGAGTGCTCGTCGCGCAGCCCCGAGTTATCGTGCACGTGGCTGTGGAAGATGTTCTGCCGGTGCCGCTTGAAGAAGGCAAGTTCCTTCGCGCGCATCTCCGGCTTCAGTATGTTGATGTGACCGACGTCGAGGCAGAGCCCGAGATTGCCGCCCAGCACGCGGTCGAGAATCGGCGGCGTCAGGTCGTAGCGGAACCCGCCGACGTTCTCGACGCAGAGCCGGGCCTTTCCCCGCGCGTAAGCCTTAAGCTCGGCCAGCGACTCGGCCATTGCCGTCGAGTAGTACTTCGGGAATTCCTGGTGGGTGTAGCGCGAGCCGCCGTCCATGCCGAAGTTCATGTCGAACCCGAGGTGCATGACCACGTTCTTTGCGCCGACGCCCTCCGCCCAGTCGAGTTCCTCTTTGAGCTGCCTCACGCCGGCCGCACGCACCAGCGGACTGGGTATAAAGAAAGATGGCCCGTCAATCGCATGGATTGCCAGGGCCACCTCCTGCCGGAGCGCGGCGGCACGTATCCGCCGCCGTTCCCGGGCATGAGCCAGTTGCCGCTGGAATCCGACATTGCCGAGGTTGAGCTCAAGCACACGGAGCCCGCTGTCGGAGCAGAAACCGATGGCCTCGATGATGCTTGAGAAATCGAAGAGAATCTGAAGGCCCAGGCGCCGCCGGACCTCCACGGATGGATGCACGTGCGATTATAGAAACGCACTCTCCGCAGTCAAGCAGTTCTTGCTTGCCCAGGACCCGAAGCTGAACCACAGAGCCCACAGAGACATACAGAAGGTGCGGGTCGGATTTGTGGCCCTCTCTCTGTCTCCTCTGCGACCTCTGTGGTTAACTTCTGCCTCCGTCCGGCGAACCTGGCCGTCTTTTGACAATCCGCCTCGTACGAGGCATAATTGGGGGCCAATGACAACTATCGGACTGCTCCTCGTTTCGAACGTCTTCATGACATTCGCGTGGTACGGTCACCTCAAGTACCGCAGTTCGCCGCTGTTCCTGGCGATCGTCGCGAGTTGGGGAATCGCCTTCGCCGAGTACTGCTTCCAGGTCCCTGCCAACCGCATCGGCTATGCTCATTTCACCGGTGCGCAGCTCAAGACCATTCAGGAAGTCATAACGCTCGTCGTCTTCTCGGTCTTCTCGGTGGTCTACTTGAAAGAGCAGCTCCGCTGGAACTATCTGGTCGGCTTCGGGCTCATCATCGCCGCCGTCTTCTTCATCTTCAAGAAGTGGTAGACCGGCCTTAACACTTCCCTAACGCAAAACTGATACGCGCTTGACCCGGCTCCATATAATGGAGTCAGTGTCAAACCGTATGCGAATGCTCTTCCGGTCGGCCGTGACGCTTGCCTGGCTGGCGCTGTTCGTGTCGCCCGGTTGCAGCCGCGGCTCCAAGAACGCAATCACCCTTGCCGGTTCCACGTCGGTCGAGCCATTTGCCGAACTGCTGGCCGAGCACTACATGGCGACACACCACGGCGTCGATATCCGGGTGCAGGGCGGCGGGTCGAGCGCCGGTGTCCGAGCGGTGGCGAGCGGCATCTGCGCCATCGGCATGTCTTCGCGTGAACTCACACCCGAAGAGAAGGGGTTGACGGAAATCCCCATCGCTCACGATGCCATCGCCCTCGTCGTCAGCGCACAGAACCCGGTGCGTGAAATGTCCATGGTGCAGGCCCGCGACGTATTCGCCGGCCGCATCCGAAGCTGGAAAGCGCTCGGCGGCCCGGACCAGCGGATCACGCCGATAACGCGCGAAGAAGGTTCGGGCACGCGCGCCAGCTTCGACGAGAAGGTGATGGCCGCGGGCATGCCCAGAGACAAGGACGGCAAAGTGGTTCCGGCCGGGCTCGCGCCCGACGCGCTCGTCCAGAACTCCAACGGCTCGGTCCGCGAAATCGTTGCTTCGGACCCCGCGGCAATCGGCTACATCTCATCCGGCCTGATTGATGAACGTACCGCGGCCGTCCTGCTGGATCACGTGGCTCCGACCGAGCAGGCTATTCGCAGCGGACGCTACCCGGTGGTGAGACGGTTCCTGTTCCTTACGAAAGGCGATGCCGGCGGCACTGCCCGGGAGTTCATCAACTACGTGCTCAGTGACTCGGGCCAGCGCATCCTCGAAGAAGAAGGCCTGACACCGGTCAAATGACAAATGGCGATTGTCGAATGACGAATGCCGGAGTCCCGCCGCCAGCTCCCTCGAGCCCTCTGTCCTGTCGCTGGACCACCAGGCCACTGGACCACTTGACTACTCCCTTATTCCCGTGCGCGAAAAGCTGATCGAACGGGGTCTGCTCCTCATCGCGTTCTCTGCGGTGACGATGATCTTTCTCATCGCCTTCCTCATCTTCCGCCAGGGCGTACCGCTCGTCGCGAAGATCGGGGTTTGGGACTTCATTGCCTCGACCCACTGGGCGCCGAGCAAAGGTCAGTTCGGCATCCTGCCGATGATTGTCGGGTCGCTTGAGGTCACGCTCTCGGCAGTGGTCGTGGGCGCAACGCTCGGTCTCTCGTGCGCAACCTTCCTTGCCGAGTTCGCTCCGCGCTGGAGCGTGCGCATCCTGAAACCGATGATCGAGCTCCTTGCCGGGATCCCCTCTGTCGTCTACGGCTTCATCGGCGTCGTTGTGCTGGTCCCGCTGATTCGCCGGGTTTTCGGCGGACCCGGCTTCAGCGTGCTCGCCTCGGCCATCATCCTCGGCATCATGATCCTGCCGACCGTCATTGCCATCAGTCTCGATGCAATCAACGCCGTGCCGCCGCTCTACAAAGAGGGTTCGCTCGCGCTCGGCGCCACCCGCTGGCAGACGCTCTACCGGGTACAGCTCCCCGCCGCCCGCTCCGGCATTATCGCCGCTTTCACCCTCGGTATGGGCCGGGCGAGCGGCGAGACGATGGCCGTCATCATGGTATCAGGCAACGCGCTCACCATGCCCACGTCGGTGCTCGAACCGGTTCGTACCCTGACCTCCAATATCGCGCTCGAAATGGGCTACGCCTCGGGCGACCACCAGGCCGCGCTCTTCGCCACCGGCATGGTGCTGTTCATTATCATCGCCATCCTCAACACCATTGCGCTGGTGATAGCGAGGCCGAGAACATGAGGAGAGGATTCCAGGGGTCAAGGATCCCAGGGGTCGAGTGGCCGGCCGGTTCTGGCCTCGTCCTCACTCGAATCCTTGAATCCTCGAATCCTGGAACCCTTCTACCATGCTAGTCCGCCCTTCCGTCTGGCAGCGCGTGGTCTGGTTCCTCCTCGCGGCCATGACTCTGTTCACCCTGGTCGTCCTCTTCTTCATCATCGGGTTCATAACCAGCAAGGGCGCGCACGTCATCACGCCCGAGTTCCTGTTCGGCCTGCCGGAGCGGATGGGCAAGGAGGGCGGCATCCTGCCGACCATCATCGCGACGATCTGGATCTCCGTGCTCGCGATTGTCATCGCCACTCCCATCGGCGTGGGCAGCGCCGTCTACCTGTGCGAGTACACCCGCGAGTCGGCCCTGACCAGGGTGATACGATTCGGCGCGGACGCGCTCGCCGGCGTTCCTTCGATAATCTTCGGCCTGTTCGGGTTCATACTGTTCGTTGTCCAGTTCCGTATGGGCTGGTCCCTGCTGGCCGGCGGGCTCACCCTCACGTTCATGATCCTGCCGACGATCATCCGCACGAGCGAAGAGGCGATCCGCGCGGTGCCCTACAATCTCAGGGAGGTCAGCTACTCGCTCGGCGGGGCAAAATCCCAGACCATCGCGCGCGTGGTCCTGCCCAACGCCCTGCCCGGTATCCTTACCGGCGTCATCCTCGGCATGGGCCGCAGCGTGGCGGAAACCGCGGCCACCATCTTCACTGCCGGCTCCTCGCTTTTGATCCCGAGGTCACTCTTCGACCCGGCCCGCACCATGGCGGTGCACTTCTACATCCTCGCTCGCGAGGGCCTGTCAATGGAACGCGCCTACGGCACGGCGCTGATGCTGATTGTGTCGATCCTGCTCATCAACGTTGTGGCCTATTCCCTGATGTTCCGCCTGACGAAGAAGATGCGCTAGATGGCTGCCAAGCTATCCATCCGGCAACTGGCGGTCGCCGTCAACAAACGGCTGATTCTCAGGGGCGTTGACCTCGACGTCGAAGCGAACACCATCGTTTCGGTCATCGGCCCGGCCCACTCAGGCAAGACCACACTGCTCCGCGTCATCAACCGCCTGATCGAGACGCAACGGGAGTTGCTCCGCTCCGGCGATGTCCTGCTCGATGGCACTGAAGTCCGCCGACTGGATATCGATGTCCTGCGTCGTCGGGTCGGGCTGATATTCGCGACGCCGATTCCTCTGCCCGGCACCATCTTCGACAACGTCGCCTACGGCCCGCGCCTCAAAGCCCGGCTGCGCAGACCCCGAATCGCCGACCTGGTCGAGCAGAGCCTGCGTTCGGCCGCGCTCTGGGACGAAGTCAAGGACCGTCTGCACACATCGGCCCTGCGTCTCTCCGGCGGCCAGCAGCAGCGCCTGTGCATCGCGCGGACAATCGCGGTGAACCCGGAAGTCATCATGCTGGACGAGCCGACGTCGGGGCTCGACCCCATATCCACTGCCCAGGTCGAGAACACTATGCGTGAGCTCAAGCACCGGTTCACCTGGGTGCTTGTGACCAACAACGTGAAGCAGGCGGCCCGGGTCTCGGACCGCGTCGCGTTCTTCCTCTCCGGCGAGCTCGTCGAAGAGGGCGAAGCGGCACAGCTATTCACTACGCCGAGGGACAAGCGCACCGACGACTACGTCTCCGGCAGAATAGGCTAACCGGTGTCGACACCTGATCACATGACCACCGGACCACTGGACCACAATCCTCCCAAGCTCTCCACCCGTTCCCTCGACGTCTTCTACGGCAGCTTTCAGGCGGTAAAGTCGGTGGGCATCGCTTTCCCCGCCCGCGCCATCACCGCCATCATCGGCCCGTCCGGTTGCGGCAAGTCAACTCTCTTGCGCAGCCTCAATCGCATGAACGAACTCGTGGATGGCGCTCGCATCCAGGGCTCGATATTGCTCGACGGCTCGGACATCTACCGGCTGAGCGTGCTGGAACTGCGCAAACGGGTCGGCATGGTCTTCCAGCGCCCGAACGTCTTCCCGCTCACGGTGTTCGACAACGTAGCCTACGGCCCCCGCATCCACGGCACTAACAACGGCTCCGAACTGCAGGCCATCGTCGAACGCTGCCTTCGCGCGGTTCATATGTGGGACGAGGTCAAGGACCGGCTGACCGAGAGCGGGCTGCGCCTGACCGACGAACAACGCCAGCGTCTCTGCATCGCGCGAATGCTTGCGGTCGAACCCGAGGTGCTGTTGATGGACGAGCCCTGCTCGGCGCTCGACCCGATTGCCACGCTTCACGTCGAGGACCTGATGCGGAGTCTGAAAGAGAAGTACTGCATTGTCATCGTGACCCACAACATGCAGCAGGCGGCACGCGTCTCCGACTACACCGGCTTCATGCTGCTTGGCGTGCTCAAGGAATTCGGAACGACGCGACAGATCTTCACCACCCCCAAAGAGACGGACACCGAGAACTACATCTCCGGCCGATTCGGGTAGCCGTTGGCCACCTGACGGTCGCAGGGCCGTTGGTCTCGCCTGAAAGCGACTGCCCGCCGCCGGTGCGGCAGCGGGCAGTTGCGAAACCGTGCAGTCAGTCGGCCAGGCCGGCCTGGCTGTGACGAAGCGCGAAGTTGATGTCTTTGGTCACGCTTCCGGGTTCAACCGGTACCGGGCGTGGATAGGTCTCGGGCACGTAGCCGCGGGCGCGGGCAGCGACCTGATAGGAGCCAGGCTTGAGCTTGAGAACGTAGTGGCCGCGGCGGTCAGTCAGGGCACGTCCATTTCCGTGTTCGCCCCGGGCAACCACGACCGCGCCGGCAATCGGCTCCCGGGTACGGGCGTCTACTACCCGGCCGGTGATTGCGCCCGGCCTTTGCCGAGAAGCGAGCGCGAAGTCGATATCCTTGGTCACGCGTCCGGCAACGACCGGCACCGGCCGCGGGTATGACTCCTTGACATAGCCGCGGGCGCCGGCGGTGACGCTATAGCGGCCCGGCTTGAGTCCTCGAAGCAGGTATCTACCCCGGCCGTCGGTGCTCGCCTTGTACCTGGCGCCGCCGCCAACCGCAACTATTGTCGCGCCGCGGATTGGCTCATCGGTCCGTCGGTCTACAACCCGTCCGGAGATGGCGCCATGACCCGACCGCTTCCCGGTTAGTCGGAAGTCAATGCCATCGGTCATCTCGTTCGCGCGAACCGGGACCGTGCGTGGGTAGCGGGAAAGGAGATACCCGCGGGCCTTGGCGGCAACGTTGTATCTGCCCGGATCGAGGTCGGCGATGCGGTAGACGCCGCGTTCGTTCGTCAACGCCCGGCCGGCGTCGCTCGCTGACTTGGCGACGACGACTGCCCCCGCAATCGGGTCGCCGGTCTCAGCATCTACAACTTGGCCTGTGATGCCGCCGGCAAAGGCGGCAGCAGCGGCCAGGATCAGGGCTAGCAGCAGTCTCATCATGGCTGTCCTCCGTTTGTTGACAGATTCTTGGCGGTCATCGCACTGGAGCATTGCACCCGGCATGCCAGACCTTCAGACTGCCTGTTAGAGGCAACCGATCCCCGGGGATGGATGCGCAGGCGTGCGCGAACGTCCAAAGGTGAACGGCTCCGGACAGCGGCGCGGACGCTAGAGTCCGTACCTGAGTTCGAGGGTGAAGATGCGGGTGGAAAGGTCACTCGACTTGTCCGCGTGCCATTCGGGTGAGATAGCCGCCATGCCGTTGAGCGATAGCCCGCTCCGGCCGATCTTGAATACCGTCCAGTTCACCATCAAGTTGAACTCGTTGAAGACGTAGTTTGACTGGAACGAGGAGTCAGCGAGCGGGTAGCGTCGAACGCCGAGCCGGTCTTCGAACGAGAACCAGAGCCGGCCCAGCTTCATGTAGTCGATTCCAACCGCGACCGAGCTTTCGCGATAGTCGTCAGCCGTCGGCTGCGGCAGACTGCGACCGGCGTCGAGTTGGGGCCCGGCGCGCAGACCCAGTTCTCCGGTTGCCTGCCATTGGACCGCGAACTTCAGGCTGTTCTCGAACAGGTCGGTGTATACCGCAGTCGGCGTGTCATACCAGGTCCAGCGTGCCTCGTCTTCGAGGTTCAGTTCCACGACTGGCGACAGGTTGAAACCGAGGCGCAGACCGGGTGCCTCCTCCCAGGAGCAACGGCTGCGCGCCGCGTACTGACGCCGGGCAGCGGCATTGGTCAGACTGAGGTGGGGGCCGTTGTCAAGGTACAGATCGAGTTCCGCATCAAGGTCGTGCTCCAGAAAATCCTGGTTGTCTGCGGCGGCGGCCCAACGTCGCGACCATTCGTAGTCCAGGCTGAACGACGACATCCCGCCCAATTCCTGATCCACGCCAGCGCCTGCCCGTCCCAGCAGGTAGTCGTAGTTGAACGAATCCGGCTCCGGGTAGTGAAAGATCTGCACCTGTCCTGAGGCAGAAAGGTCCAGCCCGGGGCGGGCTGCGAGGTCGAGTTCGAGATCGCTGGTATTGGTCAGGTAGTCTTTCTGGAAACCGGTGTCGGCCAGGCTGGGCAGCGCGTCGTGGTACCACCTCCCCTCGGCATTGTTGCGCAGCTCAAGGCCAAGGTTCTCGGCGAGCTCCTGCCCGAGCGTGAGCGACAGGCCCTCACGCAGCGACCGCGTCGTGATGTCGAAGTCATTCCCCACCGTGAAGCGCGTGCCGCCCTTGCCGGCCTCGAGGTCCAGGTTCCAGAACGTCCTTGCCTCGGTCTCGATATCCAACGTGTCCCACTCATCCGGGTCGCGGAGCGTATCGTAGTCGATGACGCCGTATGTTTGGTTGGTGTAGTCGCCGGCCATGCCGACCTCATGGCTGATGGTCAGGCCGGTGATTACGGCAAGCAGCAGGATTGTCACTGGCCTTCGTGTGGAGTCCGCCGAGTCCGGGCCTGGCCTGCTTGCGCGCGACGCGCAGGCAGGCTAGCGCGGCCCGTCCGGCGCATCCTCGGTCTGGGCCAATTCCACGGCGCGCTGGAGCAACCGCCGTGCCTTGTGGCATTCGGCCAAAGCCAGCCTGAGCTGCCGCTGACCGAGCAACTCGCGCGCGTTCTTCTGATGCCGGATGCCCTGCTCGAGAAGCTTTGCAGCCGGCGTGTCTGCGCCGGCGCGGACCGACTCAGCCCAGTCACCAATGAGCGCGTCATTCCCGGCTAGCGCCTGCTCGACCAGCTCAAGTGTGACCCCGGCCCGGCCCGCCTCCCACGCCCGCAGCAACAGGTCGCGGGCAGCCAGCGTCAGTCGCAGCGCGGCCAAGGAACGGTTCTCCGAGAATGCCTGCCGCGCCTGGCGCTGGAGTTCAACCGCCTTGTTCAATACCTCGGTCGCACGTCTCGCAGCAGTCTGGCCAAGCCGGCCTCTTGCCTTCTCAATCAGACCGTCGGTGCGGTCAAGCTCGCGCTCCACGCGCTCGACTCCCACCCGGCCGCGGATTGCCGCGAACGCTGCCCGGCCGTGCTCGCGCGCGGCCAGGGTGAACTTAAGCGCGTACCCATAGCGCGACGCGGCCAGGTGGTTCTCAGCAGCCGACTGCTCGGTCCGCGCCATCTTCCAGAGCTGGTTGGCGCGGGGAACGTTGGCCTTGACAATCGCCGGCCCGAACTCGGCCATGGCGTCGAGGGTTCGGCGGACCTCTTCGCGCACACGGTCAGGATCGATGCCGGCCGCGACCCTGGCCTGCCTCGCGCGCTCCCGTGCACGCAATGTCAGGTCCTTTGCCCGACCATGAAGCTTGCGCTGGAATGAAGACCACGCTGACTGCTGGAGGCTGGCAGCCCACTTGAACAACTGCCCGGCTTCCTCGATGCGCGCTCCGTCCACAATCGGCTTGACTTCGGCGAGCAGTTCATCGGTCTTCACCAGCTCCGCACGAACGCGCTCGCGCTCCGTCTGGGCAGCGGCAGCACCGACCAGCAACAGCAGACAAACGACAATCAGCCTTTTCATGTCGTGTGGAACAACTGCACAGGTCGTGCCAGAGCTAAACAGCTTGCTACCAGCCAGTTAGCATCAGAGGCCACTGTGCAGAATCGCACACGTTGTACCGCAGCGCGAAGCGACCACCCGGAATCACTCTGCATCAGGCGCATCTTCCCGGGCCAGCCCGTACCGATCGAGCTTGGTGTAGAGCATCCGGCGGGTAATGCCCAGCAGCTTTGCTGCCTTGGACTTATTGCCGCCAGACCTACGCAGCGCGTCCTCAAGCATCTGCCTTTCCATCTCGTGGAGCGGACCAGCTTGCGGACCACCTGGCTTTGCAGTCCCCGCCTTGGCGCGGACAAGGACCGGTTCCGGCAACTGGATGTGCTGCGGCCCGATTGGACCACCACTGGAGAGGATCAGTGCACGCTCGAGCACATTCTCCAGTTCGCGGACGTTGCCCGGCCAGTCGTATTCGGAAACGAGTTCCATCACGTTGGCGCAGAGTTCCGTGGCTGCGCCGAGCCGGGTCAGGATATGGCCGCAGAGCGCAGGCAGGTCGGTTTTCCGCTCGCGCAACGGAGGCACTGTAATCGGGAAGACGGCCAGCCGGTAGTACAGGTCCTCGCGGAACCGGCCGTCACGCACCTCGGTAACGAGGTCACGGTTGGTCGCTGCCACGACTCGGGTGTCGACCTTCAGCGTCTGGTTGCCGCCGAGCCGGACAAAGGTCTTCTCCTGCACAAACCTGAGCAGCTTCACCTGGAACGCGGGCGAGATCTCACCGATCTCGTCAAGAAAGAGCGTTCCGCCATCCGCAGCCTCGACCCGGCCCGGCTTTCGCGCATTGGCGCCGGTGAAAGCGCCCTTCTCAAAACCGAAGAGCTCGCTCTCGAGCAGAGTCTCGGGCAGCGCTGCGGCGTGGACGACTACCAGGGGCCGGCCCGCGCGCCCGCTCTGCCGGTGGATGAGCCGTGCAACCAGCTCCTTGCCCACCCCGCTCTCACCGAGTATCAGCACCGAGGTATCACTGGACGCGACCTTTTGCACCAGGTCGCGGACCTTCTTCATCGCGGCGCCGGCGCCTACCATCTCGCCGAGCCGGTCGGCCTCAGACCTGAGCGCCCGGTTCTCGCGTTTGAGCGCCAGCTTCTCGGCAATCCGCTCCAGGCGCAGCCGGAGCTGGTCCATCGCGAACGGCTTGGTGATGAAGTCGGCCGCACCCTTCTTCATCGCCTCGACCGCGGTGTCGACCGCGCCGAACGCAGTCATCACAACGACCTCTGTCTCCGGACTCGACGCCTTGACGCTCTCCAGCACAGCGATGCCGTCGACCGGCGCCATCTTCAGGTCGGTAATGACGACGTCATAGCCGGCCCCGGCCTCCTTTGCGGCCTCAGCCCCACCCGTACGCACGGTCGTTTCGTGCCCCGAGTCCTTCAGCTCTTCGGCCACCAGCCGGGCAAAACGTTCCTCGTCGTCAATGACAAGTACCTTCATCGTGAACCCTTTCCCTTCTCGAACGGCAGCCGGATTTCCACAGTTGTGCCCGAGCCGGGCCCTGCCTCGATCGTAACGCGGCCGCGGTGCGCCTCAACGATCCGCTTCACCGAGAAAAGGCCAAGCCCCGAGCCCTTCTCCTTGGTAGTGTAGAATGGCTCAAACACCCGTGCCATGTCCTCGCGCCTGATGCCCGGTCCCTTGTCGCCCACCCCTACGACCAGCCAGTCCCTGTCGCGCCGGCCGGCGATGCGGATTGCCCCGCCCTGCGGCTGGGCCTGGATTGCATTAAGGACGAGATTCAGGAAGACCTGGCGCAGCTCGACCGGATTGGCATTCACTGTCGGCAGCCCCGCCAGCTCGGTCTCCACCGCGATACCGCTGCGAACGGTCTCGTGCTCCACGTCCTTAAGTACTCCGGCGACAACCTCGGCCAAGTCGATCGACGCCGAAGCGCCGGGCCGGGTCGCGCCCAGGCTCAGGTAGCTCGAAACCACCCGGTCCAGCCGGTCCACCTCCTCGGGGATGTAGTCGAAGGTAGCGTCGCCTTCTCCCCCGTAGCGCTTCTTCAGTCGCTCGGCCGATGCCCGGATGATGCCAAGCGGATTGCGGATGTCGTGCGCCATCGCCGCCGACATCTGACCGAGCAGCGCCATGGTCGCAGCCCGGCCCGCGGCCTGTTCGAGCACCAGGGCCCGGCGGGCCAGACTGGCCGACACCAGCACCACGGCGACAATGGCGACAAGGCTGAGAGCATTGATGAGCAGCAGCGACGTGCGGAACCCGGTCAGGGTCGAGAAAAACCGGGCGTCGGCCTCGACCCCGAGCACGGCCGCGATCGCGCCCGTGGAGTCGGCCAGGGGCGCGAAGGCGCTCTTCAGGTAGTAGCGGCCAGCGGCGTAGAGCCGGGTCTGGGTCGGTGCGCCGGCAAAGGCGGCGAGAATCTCCGCGGCGTCGGCCTCGACTGCCGGCGTCCTCTCGCCGGTCAGTTCCGGATCGCGGGCGTTCACGACATAGGCGAGGCTCTCGTCGACGACGAACAAGTTGAAGAGGGTGTTCGAGCGCATCACGTCCGAAAGCAGCGATGCGGTTCCGGGCGAATCGTAGCGGCCACCGAGCACGGCCGCGAGCGTGGTTGCGACGGCCTGGAGCCGGTCGCCCAGCTCCTTCTCAAGCACCCGGCTGGTCCGCGTCAGCACCAGCCATCCCTGAACGTTGAACGCGATGATCGCGACCACAGCGAGCACAACGGCCCAGAAGGTGAAACGGCGCATCATCGGAATTCTACCACAAAGCCGCCGCACTACAAAGACCATTCAACCTCCGTGAACCCGAGATAGATGGCCACGAAGACACCGATGTCCAAACTCGAAATCCGAAGTAAGAATGACGATTGAACGCGGGCAAAACTCGAAGTCCCAATTGGCCGACTTCCATCATTCGAGCTTCAATCGGAATTCGGACTTCGAGATTCGTGCTTTGCCGAGGCAGTGCTTTCGTGGCTCCAGTATCGGTTCTGGGACCTCATCGCTCGGCCCGCGATTGCACGGCACGCTCGAAGCAGTGCCGGGCCATGTTGGCCCGGCACTTCCGAACGACTGCAGGAGGCGCTACTCGTCGGCGGGAATCTCCTCGGTCGGGTACTTGACGATATACGGAACACCCCAGGCTGCGGCGACGTAGGGCTTGGACGAATCGCCCCACAGCGTGCCCCAGCCAAGAGCATCGTGGATGCTCGGCCGCACATGGGGCCGGTCATACTCGCCCTCATCGCCGATTACCCATGTCCGCTCAAATGTCCAGGTCCCGGTACGCCAGTAGGCGTGTCGCATCACGCGCGGTCGCGCGGGCCGACCGTGATGGAGGAAGACCCAGCAGGAATCGTCGCTGCTTGTAACGGTAACCGTGACATCGACGGTATCGTTCGGCACGAAGCACGGTAGCTGATCCTTGGTCAGCATCGTGTCCGACGTCGTCAGGTCGAACTCCTCCCCTGATACGCGGCCCACCGCGTGCAGGCTGGCGATCTTCAGTTCATAGGCGGCGTTCTGCGTAGAAACGACCAGCGGAGTGATCTTGACGATGTGCCAGCGTCCGGAGTACTTCTCGAGGTACGCTTTGCGGAGGGAGACGTCGTGGAAGGGCTTGCGCCAGACGGGAATCGGGTTGGACGTGGTGTCGAACATCGTACGCAACTCCCCTATTACGTCCCACGTGATCGTCACGAGCGCGGTCGTGTCCGGCCCGCCCGGGTACGCGGGAATCTGGATGTTCAGGGTACGGGAGAACCCGTGCGGCGGGATGTAGCGGCGGAAGCGGACGAACGGTATCTCCTCGTAGCTCTCGGCCCCGAACGTACCATCGCCCCCGGGCTCCGGGGTCGTGTCGTTCTGACCGTAGCTCTGCGCGTTCGGGTCATTCGTATACCCGGAGCCGGCTAGCAGCGACTCGATCGCCTGCTCCTCGCTGTCGCCCCGCTGGCAGCCGATGATCGCGACCACGGCGATGAGCAGCGCCGCGACCACCAACTCTGTCGTTCTCTTCATCTCTTTCTCCTTGCTTCTGTTTTGACTTGCGGGCAGACCGCAGGCCGGACTTCGACATTGATCTCAGCCGGTTGCGGTCTGCTCTTGGTGTACTTCATCTTGTCATGCACTATGCACGGAGTATGCCAGCAGCCGAATACGCTACAGAGATAGAGTTTGGTTACTGACTGGGTGTCCAGTCCGGTACGCTATTGGACAAACAGGGCCAAAGGGACTGCCGGCCCCGGCTTGCTCCGCCTGGACAAACCCATGGTGGCATGAACGCGGCGCCAGACTAACCGCGCCGGTGGTAGTGGTCGACCAACTGCGCCAAACCCCACGGCCGCAGTTGGTCTGGGCTGAAACCGAGCCGGGCCGCAACCGAGTGGACTTCTTCGACACTGGCGGCTTCGATTTCAAGGAGCTCCGGTATGAAAGAAAGCCCGCCGACGTGGCGGTCGATGGCAATGGAGGCGCTGTCGAGTCGGAAGCTGGTCCGAAACTTATCCACGGTCGCCGACTCGGCCAGCCCGAGCGATTTCAGGAGCTGTCGGCAGGACTGGAAGTCACCGACGGCAACCTCTGTCTCCTCCCGCACTTTCACTCCCTCTCCGTGCACCCGCTGCTTGAAAGCTAGCACGCTTCGTTCGCCCTCCTGACGGAGCCGCAGCAGTTGCCCGCCGTCACCGAGCCGGCCGTCAGGAAAATCGAAGAAGACCGCAGAGAACCGCTGCTCCGGACCCGGAACGGCGCCAAGCTCAGTCAACTTCGACTCTACCGCCGCTCGGTCGATGTCAAGCACCTTCGCCTCTACTTCGTACATGTCATACCAACGATGGCAAGGTCACTGCGCGGGCCGGCTACCAGCGGAAGACGATGATTGAACGGGACCGGACGTTCGGGATGCGGGGCTGGAGCGTGAGCGCGATGTTGCGGCCCGGCAGGCCGAACTCGCCCACCGGGCCGAGGTCCTCGACTTCCTTCCGGCAGAACCGAATCGCTTCCTCCGGCTGGCGGGGCAGGTCCGCGCCGCCCGCGTCTACGAGAACCGGGCAGACGTTGTAGTACAGCCGCAGCGGCCGCGGTCTTCAACTGCACTAGTTTGGGGCTGCCGGGTGTGCTCAGAGACCTCGGAACGACCCGGCAGATCTTCACCAACCCCGAAGCACCCGACACCGAAAACTATATCTCCGGCCGGTTCGGCTAGACCGGTCCGGCCGCAGGCCGTTGACCGCCGTCGTCCTCTGATTCTAGTCCGGGATCCGCGGCATGAAATGAGCGTCGAGAAACGGTATGAGGTCCTGGGGTTCCGCGCGGGCGCTCGTTGCCCGTCCGCCGACGGCCAGTTGCACCGACGCGACCTCGGCCTTCATGCTCGGCCACCATGACGACTCGACCTTGATGACGTACGTCCCGGCCCGCACCGTCTTGCCATCGAGGTCCTTCAGGTCCCACTCGTAGACATGTTGCCCTAGGTCGATGCTTGCGCCGGTGACGGCATCGCAGCCGCGGAATTCCGAGCTGTGGGCCCAGAACGGCAGGTCGACCTGGGTCTGCTTCGCGTGGCCGCTGAACCCGGACACGTAGAGCGTCCGGACGTATTCGCCCTTATCGTCCTCGACCCAGACGGCAGTCTGGGGCGCGAGTTCATCTTGGAACCCGAGCACGAAGCTGACCACGACTGCCGGCTTCTCAACCTTGGCCGGGTCGTGCTCAGCAAACGGCGGCCGCATCGCCGCGAGCACCTGCCTCGCCGCATTGGTCTTTGGGAA
>Ga0172370_10002653_pt1 | contig 25613 bp, 36 predicted proteins | sample LakKiv5m_FD_114538 | JGI IMG/M metagenome (GOLD analysis project Ga0172370, IMG submission 114538) | Freshwater microbial communities from Kabuno Bay, South-Kivu, Congo - kab_022012_11.5m | ecosystem: Environmental > Aquatic > Freshwater > Lake | place: Democratic Republic of the Congo...
GCCTTGCCGAAAAGCACATCGGCTGAAGCGAGGATGGGAAAAAATAAGGTTGTGAGGCAGATAAGGAATGACTGGAGGATGTTCTTTGTTTTTTTAAATTTCAATGCCCAGATCCTCTATGGTATATTCTTTATAAAAAGTTTTATTAGAACAGAAATTAAAATTAAGCACAGAATAGAAATTATTATTCTTACTTCAATGCGATAAAATAAATTTACCGGCTCATTTCTGTCCTCTGTTAATAACTTATTGGTATTGCATATCTCTTGTGTTTTTCCTATTTTTCCGCCCGATGACCCGGTAAACTTTTTTGGCTCATTTGATACTTCAGAAACCAGTCCTCCTGAAAAATATACAGTATTAGAGTAACCTAGCTTATCCGATTGGTAAAACCAAACTTCCCTACCTAAGGAATCCCTGCTCTTTTCCAAAGGAGAGCCAAACAGTTGTTCAACTGTTCTAAAATCCATGCCTTTACTAACTAAGCTATTTAGTGTGATATATGGAATCCCCGTGATTTCTCCTAATTTAGCAACCTGTGAAGTGAGACTTTCAGTATTTCCCGAAATTTGATAGTTTAGTATACGCTTAAATATAATGTTATCCTTATCTTTTTGGATATCAACGTCAAACTCATAATTCGATTTAATGTCTGAGCGAGAATAGCGTCCATCATTAAATTCAATATCAATTTTATGTTTACCCGAAGGGATAAACAGCGGGAATATAATAATATGCTCCGGTAGCAAAGTCCAATACCTTATATCCGCTTTTGGATTCGTTATCCCACTCATAATAGCCGCTCCTCCTGAAATCAAAGCAGAAATTCCTGCTGCTGCAGCCAAACCAGCCCGGGCATAAGGATCAGATGTTTGATTAGCCTGATTCATAAGCTCTCCGCAAAGGCCGATTGCTACTTTTGAAGTATCTGCGGCATTCTTTTTAAATACAGCCTTACCCTTCAAAATCCCATCCATCTTTCTCCCACCTCTTGTGCTTGCCTGAAAATAGATATCCGTATTTGAATAAACTTGGTAATTCGAATTTGCTTTACCATCGATTTTAATTTTTAAGCTACTAACATTCCAACAATCGCCATTTATTACGGCTAATTCCCCATACCGGCCTTTTCTTGACTTAAACGGCCCTTCACCAAGCTCTACAGCTAATAGAACATTGTTATTTAAATTAAGCATTTTCTGAATTAATTCGTCATTAAATCCCAGGGTAGAACAATCAGCACTAGTATACAATTCCTTCACTACATTACAATAATCGTTACTTAGCGATTCATCTCCCAGCTTCTTAGAAATACGCGAGACGAGCAAATAAAGAATTGTGATGTCACTTTTATACGATTCCCCTTGGGAATCAGAATCTGCTAATATTCCCGTCTTAAAAGCAGCTATTGCGTTATCTAAATCTCCTTTATTATAAAGTAACATCCCCACGTATAATGAATTCATCGACTTCTCGTATGGGTCGCCCTTGTAGGCTTTTGCATCCTCCGAACCAATTAATGAAACTGCCTTTCGCTCTAGCTGCTTGAATGCTGTAATGTTATTCATTAAATAATGTGCTTTCAAAAAGTAATCCAGGGCCTTATCGTAATCTCCCTGGGCTAAATATATTGAACCTAGCTGGTTACACCATAGAGCATAGTTTCGATCACCTAATTTAGCCGCTTCATCATATGTTTTTGTTATTTCAGTAAATTTACCAGATTGGAAAGCGTAATTAGAGTTGCCAATATTCTCAAATGAATATTTGTCTATGTGGGCGCAAGAAACTAAAAGTACACTGCAACAAATCAATAATAAGCTCTTGACCGCTTGAATAGGCTTTTTGTTCTGCTGAGTTTCTTGCATTAGGAATTAAGAAAAAATTACTGACTCAAGCTAAAATATACTTTATTTTTCTAAAGAATTACTTCCGAAGATCTGATTCCAAAGGTTCGTTTCGTTATCTTTCTTAAGAATGACCCTCTTCGCCGAAACTATATCTCCTTCTCTAATAGGTGTCTTTATATCCAAAGGCTTAGCTAAAGATAAATTCCTTTCTAAGACATCCACAACTTTAATCTTAGCGATCTCGATTTGCTTATAACCAAGAACACGTCCGGTAACTTGATCTTTAATCGTATCTTCTAAGCGGACTACAGAAAAAACATCATTTTTTTCAATTCTTTCATCAAGCCCAGCATTGATATATACACCTTTGTCATCTAAACGAACTACACGACAAGCCCAAATATCACCCTCCATATCATCCGCTAACAAACTAACAGCATCTCTTAATGCTTTTTGTAAATAATCCCTCTGGCCTGTTCCGGTTGAAATGACAGCTCCCGTATTAATATCTACTAAGCGCAATGTTGTCGTATATTGGGCAGGACCGAACTGTTCATCTCCATAATTCGGCAAAATTTCCCCGAGCAAGATATATTGAACCCCATAAATATTTCCTAGCTGTTTGGAGGAATCTTTTTTTACCCAGTCTGTTTTATCAAATTTGATTTCCCGCATCAATTGGTTCACTTCTTGCCGCTCTACAACATCAAACTTATCGGTCTTTTTAAGAAGATCAGCTAACATTCCTGTAACTAGGTTAACTTGCGGTACGCCGGGTTTTTCCAAATTTGGGGTAGCAATGTTAATATTATATGTTTGTGAACTACCATCACGTTTTTCATCAGCTTTATTAAATAGGCTACCAGGGATATTGACTGTCTCACCGAAGCTACCGATAGCCACCCTATATTTTATATTCTTTTCTTTAACCCGATTTAGCTTTTGCTGAGAATATTCAAATTCTTTTTTTTCTCCTTCTTCTGCCTGGGCAACACTTTGCAAAATAAATGCTACTGCAAGGATAAAAAAAGATAGTACAAAAATAAAGTTCTTTTTCATCGATAGCTCCTTATTCTCTTTATTGAGCCTTACGGATACGAATCGTATAATCCCTGGCTTTGGTATTAAAAGCTGTTGTTTTATACGCATACGTAGAATACTGAGGAATCAACATAAGCTCCCAATTAGTATCGTCTCCTATCTGGAAACCTTTCTCATCACGAAAAACAGTTTGGACCTGTAACCTTAATAACTCTTTCTTCATGTTACGAATTTCACAATAGACCTTAAGCCGATTATCATCAGTCCAGTCTGTCTTTTGAGTTAAGATAACAACGCGCTTTGAAGAAAACTGGTTATCTAAATCTTTATCTAGAATAACTACTTTTAAGGTTCGCTCTTTATCTTCATTAACATTATACGGAATAGAATGGTACGGTCCTGCGGCACAACCATTTAAAATAGAAATTCCAATTGCAAGAAAAAGTATTGAATAAAGTTTTGACATATCTAGCTCCTTATCGTTTAAGTTTATTGATAAACGACGCCTGCTTCACCAACCCTTTTAATCTCGTAAGAATCTTCCCAAACAATATCGCTAGTTTCTGCATCAATCAATTGGAAAGACATTAAGATATAATCTGACCGGTTATTGCTTACCGCTTTTGATAACCCTGCCAATTCGCCAGTTAAGTAAAAATCAACCCCATAAAGATCACCCTCTTTGCTAGCAGTCACTAAATTCTTTCTTTTAGCTTCGCGTTCTTTCAATATATCATCCATACGATCCCTGGCAAGAAAACGCACTTTTCCAGTAGCATTTTTATTAAGCTCGATGCGGATTTTTTGGGTAAATATATCTTTATTAATTATAAATCTTGTATTGTTTTTAACTGGTAAAATCGCTACTCGAGGAGTTCCTTTAGCATTCATAATCTCAGGCACTTCCAGAATAGATATAGCCATCTTCCTTGAAGCCGTAAGGATATCAATAGATTCAATACCGGTCCCACCCAAAGTATCATCGTTATCAGGAAGAATTACATTTGAATGAGAAACTGGAACACTAGCGCATGATGACAATGCCATTGTAAATAAAACCAATAATAACAATTTAAAATATTTCATTTCTCTCCCCTTTCAGTTCCACATACTTTTTTAAAATAGATTATCTATTTTTTGCCAAAAAAGACAATTCCCTGTTTAGAGAATTGTCTTTAAATTTCACTATCTAACCTCATAATACCCCCTTCCTCACCAGGGCTTATTTTACCTCTTATTTAAGGGTGTCGCAATAACTATCTGCTTACCAGGTGCGCTTTTTGCTTGCGAATTTCATTTTCTATCTCGGGATGTTCTTTGACTTCTTTATATACCCTCTCCCGGATCCATCTCCTCATTAACGATTGATACTTATCTCCCTTGATCTTGGCGATGATTTTTGCGAGATAAATCTGGCTCGGCTCCATTCTAAGGGTCAAAGCGCTCTTTTTCTCCCTATGTTCTTCGGCTGCTTTCTTAAGTAAGCCCATAGTAAATTCAAACGGCGATTTCTCTTCTTTAAATTCTTCGGAGAACTCAATAGGGCTATGCTTACTCCAGAATCTCGCTTCTTCTTTTTCGTTTTTAAATTCGGGCATCTTCTTTTTCATCTTTTCATCACCTTCTTTTATTGTATAGGCCCTTTTCAGCCTTTGTCATATTTCTCGCCGTAATAACTCTTATCAATTCCATGCCCTTTACTACAAAAACAATGAATAAGTACCTGCCTCCGTTAGTAACGCCAAAAACGCAATATTTGTTTTCTTCTCTCCTATAATAAAGCGGCTCATCAAACAAGAGGACATCTTCAACTTCATAGTCCTCAACATGGTGGCTGTGTATATGCTCTAAATTTTGCTCATCCCAATCAAAATCACTTATTTGGATCATGTTTTATTTGCAATCTAAGTGTAACATAATGTATGTACATTGTCAATATATAAGATTACCCTTGCCTTTCTAATTACAACAGACGTTCAAATTGCTGATTTCTAACATAATATTTAAACAAAAAGCCCTGACAAAACGCCAGGGCTGGTTTGTGAATATCAAAGACAGGCATCCCTTTATTTAATTAAGTATTGTGTCCCCGCAATTCCCCGCAATTCAAAGCTTGCTGAATGATCTCCTTCATTTCTTCTTTTGTCCTGGCCCGGGAGGACCTCTCCCTCAATCGGCGCACCTTGCGCTGGCCTTTGGTATACCAAGTGTAAAACTTGCGGAAGATCACCACTCCGTTCCTCTCTCCGTAAAATTCAATGCAGGAATCAAGATGCCCAAGCATGACCTTGGTAATTTCCTGATTAGCCGGATGAGCTATGGGCTTACCCTTTAGATACTCCTTAATTTCCTTGAATATCCAGGGATTGCCCAGGCAGCCGCGGGCAATGCTCAAGCCGTCGCAGCCGGTTTCATCCAGCATCCTAAGGGCTAACGGCCCGGAGAACAGGTCGCCGCTGGCAATAAGTGGTATATCTAAGGCCTCTTTTACCTCTCTAATCGCATTGTAATCTACCTGGCCGCTATAGCCTTGAGTTTTGGTACGGCCATGGACAAATACGGCATTTACTCCGCAATCCTGGGCAAGCAAGGCAATCTCCCGGGCATTCACCGAGTCCTTATCCCAGCCCAGTCGTATCTTCACTGTAACCGGAAGCCAGGAGTTTTTTACCACCAGCTTTAATATTTGCTTAAACTTTTTCGGGTCTTTCAGCAACCCTGCCCCCTCTCCCCGGCGCACCACTTTTTTAGCCGGACAGGCGGCATTAAAATCCAGCAGATCAAATTTATACTCCCTTAAAACATCCAATGACTTTAAAATATACTGCTCTTCGCAGCCTAATATCTGGATGCCCAGAGGTTTATCTTTGGGCAGAGTTAAAAGCATCTGCTTAGTCCTTCTGCTCTTATGGCTAATGGAACGGCAATTGATCATCTCCACGAACGCCAGTTCCACCCCAAACCTACGACAAAGCATACGGAAGGGCAGGTCCGTGATCCCGGCCATAGGTGCCAGGATAAGATTTGATTTTAATTTTAGATTGCCTATTTTGAGCATATAATAAATTGGGGACAGTTCTGCTTTGGCTTGAGAACCGTCCCTAGGTTAAATTAGAGAATATATTCGGGATTCTTAATGAGAGGCTTATTCTTTATTGCTTCTGTGACAGCCGGCGGAATTCCGGGCTTACCTAATTTATAATACATGTAATTCTTATATCCCTCCACGCCCGGCTGGTCAAAGGCATTGACGTTTTGCAGTTCACCCTCAAAAGCAGTAGCCATTTCAAAGAAAAACAGCAAAGCGCCCCAGTTATACGCGGATATTTCGGGCATAATTATCGTGCAGTTCGGGCGGCTTTCGCTTGCCAAAGCCCATTCCGTAGCCTCCTGGGCCAACTGCATAAGCCGGCTGAATTTTTTGCCGGAAAGCAGCTCTCCGGAACCGGGGATACTTAAGTCTGCCCTGAATTTCTCCACCCGGATAAATGTGACAACCTTGTTATTCTCACCTTCAACATTATTTTGCTGGATGGAATGCAGGTCATTGGTGCCAAAGGCGGATATCGGTGTCCTTCCCTGGTTAAATAAATTATCCTTATCCCGCAGCCAGTTTTCCATCCCGTCTTTGCCCACCTCAATCTTACGGTGGTATTTCTTGCCTAAACTTTCCGCTAAAAGCTGCACATACCAATCAGCGGTAGATTTAAGGGCTTGGGAAAAAGGCATTAATATTGCCAGGGATTTTCCTTTTTTACGGTAAAGAATAGTGTGCAGCAAAGCATACATATAAGCGGGATTTTTCATCACCTCGTCGGTGGAACACTGCTTGAGCATCGCCCTGGCGCCGGCAAATACCTCCTTTATATCCACTCCCACGATGGCCAGGTGCAAAAGGCCCATATTAAATTCCGAGAACCTGCCTCCCACTCCCTTTAAAAGCGGCAGGTTGCGAAAGCTTAAAGCGTCTTTTGCCTGTTCAACCTCAACTATTTTACGCAAAGAGCCGGACACAGGGTCAGTGATCGCCAATATCTGCCTGCCGTATTTGGCTCCTATTGATTTTTTAAGCCAGGAGCAGACAACCATAAATGCTGCTTTGGTTTCCGTGGTTTCCCCGGACTTGGAGATAACTACGACAAATGTCTTTTTGGGATTAAGGTTTTTCAACAACGCCTGCAAGGTATCCGGATCAAGATTATTACCTTCCAGGTAAATACGCGGGGATTTCTTTCTTAATGTTTTGAACTCGTTGTAATAAGGCGGGCACAATGCATCCTGCGCAGCCTTTAAGCCAAGGTATGAGCCGCCTATTCCCAAAAAGAGCACATTTTCGTATTTGGCGCGAATTTGCGAAGCAAGCTTGAGAATGCCGGCAATAACCTCTTCATTCTGTTCAGGCAATTTTACCCATTCCAACTGCAATCTGACCCTGGCACAGGGATTAGCAATAATCTTTTTTAAGTGAGAATCTGCTTTACGGGCATCAGCCATAAACTCATCAATTTCCTGCTGGCTTACGCCGTGCTGGCCAACGCTGAAACTGAACATATTATTAAAATCAAATTTTAAACCCATCTGTCTCTCCATGCTTGCTCACGTTGTTCGCAAGTATTTCGCTAAACTAAATCTTAAAGGTGCTCAATTCCTATCTGCTAACTTTAAAATCAATTCTTTGGTATCATCCCAGCCCAGGCAGGGGTCGGTAATTGACTGGCCGAAGACCTTTCCCTTGACCTCCTGGGAGCCCTCTTTCAGATAACTTTCAACCATAAAGCCCTTGATCATCTTTTTCAGGACATTAGACCTGCTTAAGCTGCGCATTACCTCTTCGGCGATACGCGGCTGCTGGCGGAAATCTTTATTGGAATTGGCATGATTGGTATCCACGATGATCGCGGGATTTGCGAATGAACGCCGCAGATAGCTTTTCGCGAACTGGATCAAATCCTCGTAATGATAGTTGGGGATACTCTGGCCATGGTGGTCGATCGCACCACGCAGGATGCAATGCGCCAGGTTATTGCCCGTGGTCTTAACTTCCCAGCCGTTATAAATAAATGTATGCGGGGTTTGCGCTGCCTGCACGGAATTTAACAAAACATTTAGGTCTCCGCTGGTGGGATTTTTCATTCCCACCGGTATATCCAGTCCGCTGACGGTCAGGCGGTGCTCCTGGTTTTCCACGGAGCGCGCCCCTATAGTTACATAGCTTAAGATATCCTCTAAGTAAGGATAATTCCCCGGATAGAGCATCTCATCGGCGGCAGTTAAGCCTGATTCGCTTAAAACCCTAAGATGCATGCGCCGGATAGCCTTTATCCCTTGGGAAATATTTGGCCCTTCAGAGGCGCGGGGCTGGTGTAGCATGCCTTTATAGCCGGCGCCGGTTGTGCGCGGTTTATTGGTATAAATGCGCGGGATCAGGATTAACTTCTCCCTAACTTTATCCTGGACCTTTGCCAGGCGGCTTACATACTCCGAAAGTGCCTCCTCATCATCAGCCGAACATGGCCCGATAATCAACAGGAGGCGGCTGTCCCTGCCTTTTAAGACATCGATGATCTCTTTGTCCCTCCTGATCTTAAGTTTCTTAAGCACCGGTGGAAGGGGCATCTGTTTCAATATTTCTATGGGTGTGGGGATTTTTTGCAGGTAAGTAAAACTCATAATGGATTATCTCTGGATTATCTTTACGGTAGTGCGCTCACCGTCCTGCCAGGGCCAGAGCATGGCAAAGATCCTGTTCTTTCCCGAATCCTTGTAATAAAGCGTCTGGCCAGGCATGATACCGCCGAAGCTATCCACTGTTTCCTTGACTTCATGGGTAAGCCTGTTCTGCGAAGGATAAACCGGCTCCCCCAAAAAGCTTTTTAACTGCGCATTCAATTTCTCCAGTTCCTTCTTGACTATTACCCCTTCAAAGAAATTATCGCAGTCAGTGCGCAGGGAATCAAAGGTCAAGGCCTTGATATCCTTTTTTATGGCGCTGAAATCCATCTTCTTCTCCTTGTTAGTCATTATAGCAAAAGTTTGTAAAGTTTAAAGATAAAAAAACCGAATTGACCCATTATGTCAATCCGGCTTAAAATTTACCGTGGCAACCCTGGTTACCTCCATATAACCAGGATTACCGGATTATATAAAAAAAGTATACCCTATAAAAACCAGAAAAACAAGTTTTTTTGGGGTTTTTTAGGGATTTGTATTAAACATAGACATAGGTAATATCTTTGTATTTAGCATAGGATTGTAACTTTTGCAATGGGGTTATGCCTCCAAGCCCCATATGCGGCCTGTGGTTATTAAATAGCTCATCATATTTCTTTCGTTCTCTGATAAGGTAAGCAAGGTTATTATAGGTTTTATGCAGCCTGTAAAATTCTTCGCTATCCGTCCTATGGCTACGTTCAACCTTGCCGTTCTGCTGGGGACAAGCCGGCCGGTTCAGCTTATGTTTGATCTTCAGTTCTTTGCATCTTAAGCTAAAAGGGTGTATTCTTGGCATCTTTAAGGGGTGCGTTTGAGGATCTCCGGTATAGGCATTGGTAAATACGCTGTCGTTGTCGGTAGATATTCTCTTTAGCTTAAACGGCAGCCTGCTTGTGATATAATCAAGGAAGTCTACCGAATAATGGTTTGAGCGTTCAGGATATATCCTGGTAAGCTTAATACGCGTCGCATCATCAATTGCCGAATATTGCATCGCTCTTTTAACCGAATAACCCCCGATAACCTTGATATCAACCTGGATATTATCTCCCGGATAAGGGAGGTTATAGCAAAGCAGGTGCTTTTTAAGCCTTTTATGCTTCTTAATCAGGCTTTTCCTCTTAAGAATAGCATAAATGGTAGAGCGGCAGATATTCAGCTTATAGTCTTTGATTAAATAAAACCTGATCCTGTCAGGGCCGAATTTAGTCTTTTTCCGGAGCCTCTTGATAATTTGTGCTATCTGTTCTTTGGTTATCCGGGGTGAGTGCTTTGGCCTGCGCGAGCGGTCAACTAAGCTCTCCGGGCTTTTACTTGAAGCAAGGTACCTTTTACGCCACTTATAGAAGGTCTTGGCTGATATGCCAAAATGCCTTGATACCAGATGTGCGTTGCCTATTTGCTCATACATGAGCATCCAGGCCAGCCTCATGCGGATCAGGCGCTCTAAATAATACTTAGGCATGGGTAACCTCCTTTAATTGAAATTGCCGCTTTTTATTATAACAAATAAAAAGCAAAAGCGTTACCCATGTCTATGAACTTTACAGGTTTTTTAGGGATTTTATTTGCACAATTACGCAACTTCTGATAGAGTAGAAGGATGTTTAAAACAGAAACTCCGCGGTATGCCGGACATGTGTTGTTTTTGAATCCTCCCAGCCAGCCTCCTTTATACAGAGGGATCGTATGTACATGGGTGTCCAAAGCCAAGTATATATGGCAGCCTTTTGATTTTATTTTGCTAAGCGCCCAGGTTCCCGATTCTATGCAAGTTTCATACGTGGACAGCGCAATTCATAGAATGACGCTAAAAGATAGTATGCGTTTTATCCGCGAAAAGGCGGTCACGCAGCTGGTTATGTCTATGTCTTCAATTGTGTGGGATAAGGATAAGGCCGCGCTCATCAAGCTGCGGGATGCCTTCCCAGGCCTGCCCATAGCTGTTCTTGGGGATATTTCTCAGGAAAAAGCTTTCGTAGAGCAGGTTTTACCTTTAAAGGTAACGGTTATCCGGCATCCGCTTGACCCGGGGATCGCCGGGTATTTTCGATCCGGCGATGGCTCTAGCCCGGCCCTTTTACAAAAACTTGACGGGGCTCTTAGTGGCCTGCCGCTGCTTGCCCTTAAACATGACGTTGAGCTGCCTTTGCCCCGCCATAAAGCCTTTCTTAATACAAAGCACCGTTCCCCCTTCGATAGATATTGGAACAGTGCTATCGTAACTATAAGCTGGGGGTGCCCCTATCCCTGCTCATACTGTTCCTGGTCATCCCCGTATCTTCCTTTTGTATATAAGTCTGCGCAAAGCGTGATAGGCGAGCTGGAATTACTGCGCCGGCTTATGGTAAAAGAAATCTTCTTTTCGGATCTAAGTTTTGGGTTTCCTCCCGGCGTAGCTAAAGAGGTGCTCAAAACCATGATCTCGCGGGATTGGAGATTCAGCTGGCACTGCTATATTAAAGCGGGATCATTATCTGACGAATTCCTGTCTTTGATGCGCCAGGCCGGATGCCATACGGTTATCATGGGCATAGAAAGCGCCGACTTAAATCTCTCCAAATTTAACCGCACAGTAAGTTTACAGGATATTATCAAGACCATCGCGCTATGCCATAGATTGAAAATAGATGTATGCGGGGATTTTATCCTGGGCCTTAATGGCCCTTCGGATAACTGGAAAGAGCTGGCAGAATTTGCAATCAACCTGAAGCTTGATTTTGCTTCGTTTAATATATACACCCCTCTTTTAGGGTCCCTGGAACGCTATCGTAAAATAGATGAAGGAGTTATTAAAGAAGGGGAATGGGGGTATGATACCACCGGTTACAGAAAAAGTCTGGTCGAACATTCCGAGAACCGCGGTAAATGCGTTAAAAAATTCTATGGCCGGCCCGTATACTGGTTAAAGCGGTTATCCAAGATCAAAACGCCGCAAGAACTTCTGATAAAGCTGCAAGAGGCGGCAAACCTGTTTCTCCCGAAATAAAAGGTCAAGCTATCCCTTCTTGTTCTTCCGGAAAGGTTCAAGCTCTTTCAGGAAACGGCGATCAACCTGATATCCGAGCTCAAGCACCTTATCGCAATGGTAGAGCGACAGATCATATTGTTTGCGCTTGAAGTAATATACGGATAAATTAAAATGGGCCACCGCAAAGCCCGGGTCCAGCCTAACCGCCTCATTCCATAGCTTAAGGGCTTCTTCTATTTTACCTGCCTGTACATAATCGGAGGCAAGGTTATTATAAGCCTCGAGATAAGCCGGGTCTAACTCGATGGCTTTGCGCATAAGCTCAATTGCCTTGCCTATTTTGCCAAGGTTGTGATAGGTATTGCCAAGATTGTAATAAACCTCTGCTCTTGACGGGTCGATTTCAATTGCTTTCAGGTACATTGCTATTCCCGCGGACTGATCTCCTTCCCCAGAATAAATATTCCCAAGATTATAATAAGCATCGGCAAGCCGGGGGTCAGACTTTATTGCCTTAAGGTATTCTTTTGCCGCCGCCACTTTGTCGCCTGCGCGTGAATAAATATTCCCCAGATTATTATGCACCATAGGGCTATCAGGGGTATATACCAGGGTCCTCTTGTAAAACTCAACCTCCTTACTCCAATAACCATTCTGCCTGACGGTTAAATATGAATAGGAGGCTAAAAGACAGGCCAATAAAACAAGAGCTGCAAAACAGTAATTCTTTTTCTCATACAATAAAAACAACCCCCAGCCCAGGATCAGGAAGAACCCTATAGAGGGCAGGTAAAGCCAGTGCTCCGCCATATAAAATGAATGCACCGGATAAATGCTGGTAGTGGGCAAAAGCGCGGTAAAAAACCATAGGATCGCAAAAGAGATCACCCGCTTAGTATCATTTTTGCGAAAGGCTAAAAATAAAAGAAAAAAGAATACCCCTAAGCCGGACAAGACTTGCGGCTTAATAATATTGAACAGCCTGTTGCCGTATTCCATGTGCAGGTTTACCGGCAGCAATAGTATTTTAAGATAACCGGCAAAGGCGGCAAAAAAACCGGGGATTCTTTTAACGATCAGGAGCGGCCCAAAGGGAAACGACGGCAACCCAACCGGCCTTAATAAGAGATAAAGTAAAAAAATTAATAAAGGCGGAAGAAAAAGCAGGCTCCTGATCTTGCGCCGGAAAATATAATGATAGAGCAATAAAAGCGGCGTTATAACTACGGCATTTTCCCTGGAAAGAAAAGCCAATACGCAGCTTAATACCATAAAGATATACGATCTTAAGCTAAACTCACGGTCAGCTTTAATATAAAAAATAAGGCATAGTAATATAAATAGGGCCGACAGGATATCCCCTCGTCCGGAAATATAAGAAACTGCCTCGGTATGGACAGGATGGATTACGAACAAAATGGCGGTGAAGAAAGAAAGCGGGGTGCTGCCGAAAATAAGCAGGATCAGCCGGTAAACAGCTAACGCAACCAAAATATGCAAAACGGCGTTGGTGAGGTGATATCCGAAGACATTCAAGCCAGACAGCGAATAGTCTATCGTATAGGTGAGTATCTGAATAGGCCGATAGCAGTTCATCTGGACTGAGGAACCTGCCCCGGAATCCCGGGTCAACATGGGGATGAGCTTGGACCAATCTTTAATATAGGCGTTCTCCTTTATAAAAACTCCGTCATCCCAGATAAATTCCCCGTGCAGGGAATTGGCATAAACGCTAAATCCCAAAATTATTATCAGGATGACAAGAATGAGCTGCTTATGTTCTTGGAATAAGCCGGAAAACATAACTTACAATATTTTCAGGAGGTTAAGCCCGGTGGCAGGATCGATCTCTTTGCTGGCCTTTATTCCTTTTAGTTCCAGGACGATCGCTTCAATCACTAAAAATACCTTTGACTTGCCGCGCAGGCAGCCGGTTAAAACCTTATCCTTCTTGCCCATGCCGGTATGGATATGTATTTGCGGGCCTTTGGAATTCGCGAAGATCGTGCCGATCCCCATTGCCTCCCAGCCGTCTTTAAAGATCCTCTTGTTCGGGGAAGGCGGGATAACCGGCAGCTTTGGCCCGGTAACTAAGTCGCCTTTTTTAAGCGCGCCGATAAAGATCAAAGCTGCGGCTTTAATCCGCTCCTTCCTGGCGAATACGCTTAGGCGGTCGATCAGGACATCGTCATCTTCAAACTTCAAAAGGAAAATCCTGCCGAGTGAGCCTTTAGTGTATTTCATGGCTAAATTTTTTCATCCAGCAGCACCTGGTAATAAGAGCTTAACGAACCCAGGGACTTTAGTAAAAGCATGGTCAATAGATAGGTCAGGATAATAGCGGTTGCGCTGATAATCACTTTTGACCTTTTGCCAAAACGCGGATTCGCCCAAACCAAAGGAAGCATGAACGGGCCGAAGCAGAAAAAAGACGCTATTAAAGACCAGGTTTTAAAATACCATTTTCCCTTCTTCTCATCCATGCTCACCCTCCCTTCTTGTTGTTCTTCTTTCCGGTTTTAAGCAAAGTGCACAATACCCCGGCTATGGGAGCGATCTTGTTGTCTTCGTAAGGAAACTCCTTGCAGGTTACCGGCTTAAAAGCATAATCAAACTTATGTATCCTGCAAAGGCCGTCAGGGTCAAGAAAACCGCACTGTTCATCCTCGTAACTGGTGCCTACCTTGTAACCGGAGGGGAATACTTCGTCTTTCTCCAGATGGAAGAAATCTCCCTTTATGCCGAGAGAAATTATTTTCTTGGCTTCTTCCAGGTCGATCCAGGCCCCCAACCTGCAGCAATCCGACTGATTTTTGCAGTTACTGCAATCAATTATTCCTGTTTTTGTTTTCTTCTTTCGCTTAGCCATATTATACACCCTTAAGCCAAGGAATCCCAATTACAATTAAGTATTTGGGATTCCCGGGATTAATCTCTGTTTAATTAGGCAAGGCGGACATTCACCGCGCGCAAGCCCTTATCGGATTTCTCAACATCATAAGAAACTGCCTGATCTTCATTTAAAGCGTCGAATTTGACTTCTACCAGGGCGTTCTGATGGAAAAATACCTCTCTGCCGTCAGTGTCGCTGATGAAACCAAATCCTCTGTCGCGAACCAGCTTCTTGATTTTTCCCGTATTCATGCTCTCTCCTTTCTAAAAAATGGCCCGGCCTCTGAATTAGAAGCCAGGCCATCTCTGCTTATTCTTACAGTTTTACTACATTAGTAGCCTGCTCGCCTTTAGGTCCTTTTTCAATGTTGAACTCGACTTCCTGACCTTCAGCCAGAGATTTATAACCCTCACCCTGGATCGCGCTGTGATGCACAAATACATCGCTGCCGGATTCAGGTGTGATAAACCCAAAACCCTTTTGGTCTGAAAACCACTTTACTTTACCCTTTGCCATTATTTACTACCCCCTCTCCTTGAAATTATAGTAAATAACGGCAGAAACAAAAAAACCGCTAGGCTTAGTTTCTAAACCTCGCGGCCTACAAACCTCTGATCGTTTATTCACTACTAAAATGAAGTATAACACATTTCCGGCTTTTGTCCAGGGAAAATACGTTTATTTTTAACCAGCATGGCTATTCAGCCTTTATTTAGGTTGGCATTCAAAAATTTAAATGCGTAGAGATATAAGGCAATCCACATCGGAGAAATTAGTAAGAAACCAATAAAGGTTTCAGGCCAAGAATAATTGCTTTCCACGCCGGGTAAAATCATGAGATTGAAATAAAGGTCCCAAAATATATAAATAATAAAGTAAAACCGCCAGAATTTGGCTGTGAATAAGCTTTTTTTGTAGGCATAGAGAAAGAAACCGACCAGGGAAGGGATAGAGATAATTAAGTCTAATATATGGATTGAGTCTAAGCCTTTGGGAAATGCGCCAACGTAGCCAAAGAAAAGGATAAATGATAAAATCCAGAAATAAATTTTCCAAAACATTTTTCCTCCTTTATTTACCCGGGCTTTTACCTTTGCCTCGGAGTTCGCGAATATAGCCGAGTTCTGCCGCGGCCTTATCATCTTTCGGGTTTGCCTTAAGGCACTCCCGGTATCTTTCTTCAGCCTTGTCAAGCTGGCCCATTTCAACAAATACATACCCCTGGCCGCGCCGAGCGTGCCCCAGGTCGTCCTGCTTATTTTCTGGAGAAGAAAATGAGTTTGCCGCTTCTTCCGCCTTCTGAAAAAGGTCCAATGACTTGGGCCAATTCTTCTCCACTTGATAGATATAGCCTAGCTCTGATAAGTATTGTGAATTGTTGGGAGAGAAAGCCACGGCAAGACCTCCTTTATTTATAATACGCGCAGTCCTTAAAAGGCAAAACCGGCCGAAGATAACGGATAGGCACGCAGGAGAATTCTTTTCCTGAAACAGTCACCTGTTTGCCTATTCTTGTATCATAGACGGTGCAATAGTATTTACCGGGGCTATCCTTACTCAAACGGGAGCAGGGATCATCACCGAGAGCGCCGCAACAGGCTCCGCACCTTTTGCATCGCCCCTCATAGCTGGCTTCCTCTTCTTTTTGTTTTTGTGAATAAGCTGTCTGATCCATTTATTTTTTGATCACCTTAAAAGAATTGAAGCTCCTGTCGCTTTTATACCCCGCACTTGAAACCTGTACAAGAGACCAGGTATAAACCCGGCCGTTTTCAAATAATTCTGGCTTGATCTTAACGGAATACGCATCAACAGGCAATTCTTCGTTATGGATCAGGTCCGCGGCATACATATTATAACCTTTATATATCTTAAGGATAAACCCGCGCGACCCCACATAACTGTTCCACCATTTAAATTCCAATGGCTCATTTCCGGTTAATGTAACCGTATCATAAATAGGATATCTTAATCTGGGTTCGGGAACGCTATTATATCCCCCCTGATCCAAAGTAAAATTAAGTGTGCCGGTAAAACCCGCCAACCCAAGGGATAAAACAAATACTGCCGTTATCACGGCTATCCTCGTATTTTTCATTAATGTTTTATTTTTCCTATTTTTGCCTGGAGGAGCCCCATAGGGCATATTGCGCACCATCCTCTATGTTTCGTAAATACGGCTAAGATGACCGAAATAATAGTTGTAATTAAACACATCCCCACAAAAACAGAGCCGATAATGATAAGGTTGCCTCCTGAACGGATAATACGGATTACCAGAAAACTCATCAGCAAAACGAGTACAGCCCAGCGGAACCAGTTCTTCGCAAAGAACCTGGGCACCGGCTTATTCAGGCTTGCTTTTGACATGACGATATCAAGGAATGCTCCCCTGGGGCATAAATTCCAACACCAGTATCTGGCCTTAAAGAATGAGAGCACCAGAAGAAAAGCCATCATCCCTACTACTAAATACCCCAGGGGAGGGTAAAACAACCCGCCTATAATGATAACGGGCAGGAGCCAGACCATGATCAGCTGCGTTTTCTTCATAATTTATTTGCAGCAAGATGCGCCCTTACAGATACGCTTGGCCACCCCGGAGACCACAAAACATGCCAGGGCCAGGAAGATCATCATATTATCGCTGACCGGCGTGACATCAAATGCCGCAGCAAGAAGCAGGAGTATCCCCGCCCCCCATAAAACCGACCGCAGAGTATTTGCTGCTTTATTATCCATTCTCTCCTCCTTTTTTATTATCATACCCCTCCGGAAACGTCTCTTTCCGCTTTAGGCTTTTTTGATAGCTCTGAAAGGTTTGCGGCGATCTCTTTGCTTAACGAGGCGCAAGCCGCACTTAAAGCTCCGGACAAACCAGAATAATTATGCGGCTTGACCGGCTGGCGGAATTCCGATCTTTTTGTCAAAAGCATCCGCTTGTTTTTGACATCAATGATCGACCACTGCACGACAAGAAGCATATCCTTATCAAGCCGGCTGTCTAATTGGACCGCATCTACAACTACCTGATAAGTGAGCGGAATACTAAAGTTACAGGGGAATATCTGGAAGCTTGCCGCCGGGAACATAGCCGAAAGGTCATCGGTGAGCAGGCGGCCGATCGCGGAGTCCAGGGATTCCCCCCAGCGGTCAAACTGGGCAAATTTAAGCATCCCCTCTTTATCAACAGTCACAATCTGCGGACGGTCCTGGTATTCCGGGATACCGATCGGCCCGACCTCCACGATCACCCCGGGCTCAATGTTAAACGTTTCGCTTACCTGGCCTTTATCCATTGTTTTAAGCGTATAAAACCTCGGTGCCGGGCTATTTGCTACGGATAGGCATCCACTGAGCATAGAGACAAACAAAACCAGGATTGCGTAATTGAGAACGGATTTTCTCATTTTATTCTCCTTTAGAGATTGATTTTCCTTTTAAAAGTGCCTCGGGATGCTGCTCCAGATACTCAACAAATAAGCCGAAGGAGCGCGCGGAGTAAGTGACCTCCCTAAGGGTTTTATCCAGCTCAGAGATACCCTCCGAATTAACCAGCCTGTTTATCCCCGCCACCGCCTGCTCCAAATTAGCGGTGATCTCCTTGACCGGGATATCATCCATCACTTCAAAGATATCCGGCGAAATGGGAAGCGCGGGCAGCTCGGGATAATCCTTGATAATGCCGTAAAATTTTGCCGGTTTCTCCGGATAAAAATCAAATGCGAGCATAAGCTGACCGGTTATAAAACTCTGTATCTCAAGCTTGGCGCGCAGGCCTTGTTTTACCCAAAGCGCGTAATCCGGATAACCCAGCTTATCCGGGACCCCTGTTACGCGGGCTAACGCCACATCCACAACAACCGGGATAAGGACCTCTTTATTATTGGGATCATAAACCAACCCGATGCTGCTGACATTTCCTATTTTTACCCCCCTGAAAATAACCGGCGCCCCCACGGAGAGGCCTTTGACCGAACCGTTAAAAAATATGACATATTTATCCGACTGCTTAAAAAGCGCGCCCGAACCAAAAATCAATACCGCTCCAATCAATAATGCTACCGCTCCAACTACAAAGGCACCAATCATTCTTTTATCAGTTTTTCTGATCATTAATTAACTCCTTGTTTCTGGCCTCTTGTAAGAAATTGGATCACCCTGGGATCCCTGGAATTGGCTAATAGATCCTTCGGGCTGCCCGCGGCGATCATGCTCTTGCTTTCGGCATCCAGAAGCACCGCGTTGTTTCCCACGGCAAAGATACTGGCCAGCTCATGTGTTACCACCACGATCGTAGCCCCGAGAGTGTCCCTCAGCTGAAGGATCAGATCGTCAAGCAGCCTGCCGCTTAAAGGGTCAAGCCCGCTTGACGGCTCATCAAAAAAAATAATATCCGGGTCAAGGGCGATGGCCCGCGCAAGGCCGGCCCTTTTGCGCATGCCTCCGCTTATCTGCGCGGGATAAAAATCAGCATAACCCGATAAACCCACTAATGCCAGCTTTAATTCCACCATTTCCTTTATCTGCGTGCCGGACAGCTTTGAATACAACTGCAAAGGCAGCGCGACATTTTCCCCGATGGTTAAAGAGCTCCATAAGGCCCCGCTCTGATAAAGCACCCCGAAACGCCGCATCATCTTCTGCCGGGCTGTTTCATCCTGGCCCCAGAAATCCACCCCGTCGTATAAAATCTCCCCCTTATCCGGTTCCTTAAGCCCGATAAGGACTTTGAGCAGCGTGCTCTTGCCGCAGCCGCTTGCGCCCATCACCACAAAAATATCCCCTTTATTCACGCTGAAATCAAGCCCACCCATGACCGGGTAATCGTCGTAACTTAGATCAAGATCTCTCACCCGGATAACAGGCTGGCTGGTTTTATCCATAGATTAGACCCCTAAAACCTGGCAAATAAATGTGATGATCGCCGTAGCTATCACAATACCGGTAATTCCGCTGACTACCGCCGAAGTTGTAGCCTCCCCTACTGCCGCCGCACTCCTTGCGCATTTGATCCCGCGCAGGCATCCGGCAACCGCGATAATTATTCCAAAAACAAAACTGTGTATAAGCCCCACCCAAAGATTGCTCAACTTTACCGCTGACTGGGTATGCTGCCAATATTCTACCGGGTTAAGGCCAAGCATAGTGGTACTGACAAAAAGGCCGCCTAATATGCCCATAAAATCCGCATAAATCGTCAAAAGCGGCATCATAATTACCAAGGCCAGAACGCGCGGCATAACCAAAAATTCAACCGGGGAAATTCCCAGGGTTTGCAGCGCGTCAATCTCATCATTTGTCTGCATGAGGCCGAGTTCGGCGGCAAAAGAGGCGCCTGTGCGGCCGGACATAAGGACCCCGGTCATCACCGCCCCCATTACGCGGACCATGGCTATACCCACGATATTGGCGATAAAAATCTGGGCCCCGAATAACCTAAGCTGTATCGCACCGATAAAAGCAAGGATCATGCCTACCAAAAGGCTGATCAAAGAGACAAGCGCGAAGGCATCTGCCCCGCATCGTCGCAGGATAGAAATAAGCTCATCCCGGCGAAAATAGGCCTTGCCCTTTACCAAACGCCAAAAGGCAATGGCGATCTCTCCTAAAAAGTTAACAAGGATAAGAGTGCTTGAGAGAAGGTGCAAAACTTTATCCGCCACATTTTCAAGAAAGGAGGACTGCCCCTCACTGCGCGGCGCGGCCTTCTCGTGCACTTTCAAGGCAGGCGAGATCAGCTTCTCAACCCCGGCAGGCAGGCCCTGGTGATTGACAATAACATTTCTCTTCCGGCATTCCCTGATCAGATGGAACAAAAATGAAGCAAGCCCGCTGTCCCATTTGCCTATCTCCGAGAGGTCAAAGGTAAGCTGGGTTATATCTTTATGGCCGTCAAGCTGGGAGATAGCCTCGCTTTCCGCGGGAAGCCCTTCGGAGATCTTCCAGTCACCGCTTAGTTTTACCCGCAGTGTATTTGAGGATGGGTATTCAAAGGAAAGCTTGTTTAGCGGCATATTGATTTTATTTTACTCTTCACATTCCCTATGTCAACTTAAAAAAATACGGGCCGGCATGCTGGCGCTATGCTCTTTACAACAAAAATGTCTCATGCTTTAACAAGGCATGAGACATTTTATGGTCTGATTTAAATAAGATTGCTAAATTCTTCCTTCGGCTTCGCCGATAGTAGTTAGAACATACCAGGGGCACTCCCAACAATTCTTGAATTTGCGCTTCATTATGGCAACACAGCCGGTCAAAAACCAGCACCTTTTGCCATAGTCATTTTGATAAACCGGACACTTCGCCTTTTCGGCCTCCGGACATGACCAATATTCCCAGCAATTTTGGGGATCCCGTGGCTTATTCATCTTTATCCCCTTCTATTTTAGTATAACATATTTATTTCCAAATATTAAGAGTTTCTTTGGATAAAAGGCCTCTCCCATTTCCGGGAAAGGCCTTTTATGGATATTAGGAAAATTATTACTGGTTTTAGGTGAGGCTAAACTCAGCTCACCGTCAACCTGCGCTTAGTAGGCTTTCTCCTTGGAAGTCGTATCTGCCTTCTTCTTTTCAACATCTTTTGCTGCAGGCATTGATTCCTTCTTCATCGTCTCGTCAGTAACTACTTCCTCGGTCGTGGTTACTTTTTCATCCGGCACCGCAACTCCAGTTGAGGTTTCTGCTGGTTTTGTCTTCTCTGACGCGGCAACTCCGGTTGAGGCTGCTGCCGGTGTTTCCTTCATAGTTTTATCATCAGCAGGCTTGTTCATCCCTGCAGCTAATGCTAAAGTTCCGGCGAAACAAAGAACCATAACCACGAATAATAATCCTTTCTTCATTTTTATTCACCCCCTTTCATTTAATTAATTGTTTTAAAAACAGGAAGGGCAACAATAGAACCAATTTTAGCAGGGTTTTTTCAGCTGTCAATAGATAAATGAGGTGCCGACGAATTTAACAATCAGCTGCCAACCAAATATTATTAACATAATTACAATTGCCGCGCTGCGCATATTCCTGATAAAATAGACCATCTTCTTGGCCTTCTGGACATTATCTTCCAGGAATGCTTCAGGATCGGTTAATGTTTCAAGCCTGCCTGTAAAGTCCTTGGCCAGCATTGACTCGCGTGGGTTTTTATCGGTAAGCGTAATCATTTCAAGCTCCATCTTAAGACCTTTTGCGCCTCCGACAGTATAGGCAACCAGGAGCTTGTCATAAAAGTAGGTTTCCACCCCATAATGAAGCATCATTCTTACCGCAAGAAAATTCGCAAAGAGCACGCAGCACAAAAATACCAGCATTACCGCGACTTTAATTATCCGGCTTCTAGGAAATTTCATACGCCTCTTTTAAGAAACCAAAACTCCTTACCCCTTCTTCAGCGCTACGAAGGCCTTTTCGTTATTGCTGGTAGAGATCACTATGGTTGCCGGGCAACCTGAACTACAGGTAGTGCCGTAGGCATATCTTATATCCAAATCCTCCCCCGATACCCTCTCGGTCACCAGCTTTAATGCACCGATCTTGTTTTCAAGGTCAACCACTACCACGCCTGTTTCTTCCTGAGATTTATAGCCGGCTTTTTTAAGAGCATCGGAGGCGCGCAGGTTATCCGCGGTTAACAGGTGGATCTTTGCTTCTTTGCCCATGCCGTAGCCCACAAAGGCCTCCAGGTTTATACCGTGGTCAGAAACTATCTTGCACATATCCGCCAGGACACCCATCTTATTTACCACCGTTACTACAATCTCCTTCTTCATATTCACCGCTCTGATCATACCGGCCTCCTTTGTTTAGCTTATTATATACCCCTGCCGCGAATTATCAAATAAAAACTCCCGGGTATCATCACACTTCTGTTTGAATTTCCTATTGGGCTATCTCTTCCATAGGATGGAAGAGGTCATTGAATGATTCCAGGTTATCGCTTGTCATATCAACTATTTTTGATTGAGTATCCATATTGAGATGCTGCTGGCTGAATAGATCGGCAATTTTACTAGAGTATGCCTGAATAACGGCGTTATACGGTTTAGCGTTAAAGAGGGCAGTTAAGCTTTGGCCATACGAAAGCGAGGCCTGCTGCATGATCATGCCGGCTGTTTTTGGCTCCAGCCCAGCGTCGAGAAGGATCCCAGCAAACTTTTGCGCGTATTCATTCACCTTATCACTGATAGCCACCTGGTCTATCTGAGGATGGACCGTAAATTTAAATTCATTCATGGCCCTGCGGCTGAACTCCTGCGCGATCGCCCCGGCCTCAGGACTAATTTCCGCCGCCAATACCCGGGAAAAACCAAATCCCGGAACAAGTAAGCTTAAAATAAAAAGTGCAGCCACAACTCTTTTCATGCCTTACTCCTTTCCTGTTTCATTTCCTGAATTTTTAATCTGCCAGGAATATAGCCTATCTTGACTATCTAAGTTAAGCAGGATTACCTCTGTGAACAACCTTCCTGCGGGCTTTCGGTAAATACAGGTTTCTTTAATACCTACCTGGCCTTCAGCCGGCCTGCATAGCGCCGGCTCTCCGTAACGGCGGAAGATAGTATGTTTTTTAGCCAGTTTTTTTAGGCGCCCATTATCAATATCGGATTTCAGCTTGCCGTATAATTTTTCTTCCCTGGCTAACTCGGCCTGCATTTCTTTCTGGCTGTCGTCTAAACCCTTCATGAACATAGCGTCATCGAAATGCGTCAGGTAGACGCAGCCGGAAAGAAATATTGCAGTAAGGCTTAAAAAGAATAGATACTTATAAAAAACCTTGTATTTTATCATTCCAGTTTTACTTATGCCTCAAAAATATATTTATGATAATTGTAAGAAGAATGCTGATAATCAAAGAAGTCGCCAGCGGAAAGTAAAAATTGAATCTCTTGGTATGCACGGCGATATCCCCAGGGAGCTTCCCCAGGAAGGGAAGCTTGCCTGCCCTCTTTCTCAATACGGCTAATAATATCCTCTAACTGCCGGTTGAATTCATCCGGGGCCTCAAGCATCAGGAAATGGTCCAGGCCGGCCATTATCCTTAAATGATATGTTTTAAGATATCTGCTGTTGATCTCCGGATAACTCTGCCACAGGTCGGCGTTGAGGCACCACAGAGGGACATTCACGTCAGCCAACAGCGGGATAACCGGGGTATCAAAATAGTTCTCAATGGTACTGATGGCTATTTGCGGATCAAAGCGGGATACGTTCCTGACTACCTGCTTAATCAATCTGGGGTTAGCGTTCTTATTGAACATATCCCTCACGAATAATCCGGAATTCTTGGTAAAATCCTTTTTCATGGGCTCAATGTATTTTGCCTTATCTTCGGCAGTAGCCAGGCGCTCAAAATTCTCCAGTGTATCAACGGCAATAAGCCCGATTACCTTGTCCTTAATAAGTCGGTTTGCCTCCAGTATCACCGTCCCAGACATAGAGTGGCCTATAAGGATGACCTTATCCGCTCCGACGGCATTCACTACTGCAGCTACGTCATCGCCAAAGGCCTCCTGGGTATAGTCCTTTCTTTGGCGACCGGATGCGCCGTGCCCCGCTAAATCCAGGGTAATAACCTTGTATTTTTTAGCAAAATACGGAATCTGTTTTTGCCAGACGTCGCGGCTCCCGCACCAGCCGTGCACAAAGACGAGCGTCGGCTCACCTCTGCCGTACACGGAGTAGGCGATCTTTACTCCATCTTTTGAAACGGCGATTTTGCCCTTCGGAGCAAAGACCAGTAACGCTGCCGCCACGCAGACAACAAGAATCCCGATAAAATATAATATTTTCTTCATATGTATACCATTATTATAACTCTAAAACAAAGAATCCCAAGCCTTTTTCAAGCCTGGGATTATTTACCTACACGATGTGTCTTGCCTAACCTTTAGCTGCCTCGGGGTCCTGCCGCTTCGGTCTCCCCGTTCCTGCGGTCTGGTAAGTCCTCGGAACGGGGATGCCCCTCCTCCGCGTCACCCCTCGGCAACGCTCACATTCGGCCTGCGCACGCCCCGCTCGAAATCAGCCCAAGCCACCCGCTAACAATCAAAAATCCCAAGCCCTTTCGAGCTTGGGATTAATATGATTTAAAACGGGGAGAGAAGGGATAATCCATCACTAAGCTTATTTTGGATTTTCCTCTGTTGGTCAGAAGTTTATGCAAAATAAACTTCCTCCTTAAGCCAGAAACTCCATAAGCTTGTAGCTTCAACATCTCCCTTATTACCTATCGCAATAAATTGCGACCCGGTTTGCATACCGACGGTAACGACTGTTTCTTTATCTTATCCTTTAACGACCTTTTTTAACATGGTATCGGTCCACGAGGAGATAAAGAAACTTGGTCGTTTTAGCTACTCTCCCTTGGGTTATTACCTTCTTGTTGGAATCAAAGATAGTGCATCTATCCTTTCAGGAAGAAGGTAGGTTCAAAAGTAGTTTCAAATACATCACCCCTTTCAAACCCTGGTGGGATTATATACCAATCTATAATTTTGTCAATAGGAAAAAACTGTGATTTCAAGGAACGCGGAGGCGAGGATCAAATAAAGTAATGCAGCTGGCGAGGTGGGCGCGAATGGAGGTTTTAGCCAAAGCAGCTTGAGTAGCGAGGGCATCCCCGTGGAGCGAAGCGACAAAACGGGGACGGCGAAGCTGTTTGAGCGGTATTTGCCGGAGCAAATACCGCGAGTTCTGCAGCCGCCGAGCTACGAAAAACCTTTGGCGTTAAGAAACCGACCTGAGCGAACAGCTCGCCGGCTGCATTACAAAGACAAAAGGCGCCTGATTGCTCAAGCGCCTTTTCCTTGTAGCATAAATGCCCTTTCTGACATTACAAGTATAGCTGATAAGAATATAAACGTCAAGTAAAATTGGAGGCGCAGCTAGCCTTTCCGACCTAGCTGCGCCATTCTGATACCCCCTTGGTGGGACTCGAACCCACATCGTCCTCTACGTCAGAAAGGAGCATTATCCGTTTTATGCTACAAGGGGGTACGATTGAAGGTTAACCCTTCTAGCACAATAGATAATATGTTTATAGAGTGCCAAGCTTTCCTGGCTGGTGTAAACTAAGACCTAACCAGTTTAACCATTAACCCGGAGGAAAGCATGGTATACGCTCCAAATGAATACGATATTTTCA
>Ga0172370_10002654_pt1 | contig 25610 bp, 22 predicted proteins | sample LakKiv5m_FD_114538 | JGI IMG/M metagenome (GOLD analysis project Ga0172370, IMG submission 114538) | Freshwater microbial communities from Kabuno Bay, South-Kivu, Congo - kab_022012_11.5m | ecosystem: Environmental > Aquatic > Freshwater > Lake | place: Democratic Republic of the Congo...
ACGGAGGGATGACCGACCCGTACTTCGACCTCGGCGACTTCTGCATCGAGCACCCCTTGTCCGACGACGAAGAACGGTTCATCATCACTCGTTACTGTGGAGAGATGAGAGAGGACCGCTACTCGCGCATGATGCTGCACAAGATCGTCGCCGACCTCTGGTGGAGCATCTGGGCGATGATCCAGGTGAAGCTCTCCAAGATCGACTTCGACTTCTACGCATACGGCTTGAACAGGGTCGCCCGGTTGCACGCGAACGCCGGCAAGCCCGAGCTCGCCACGTGGCTCGCGGAGGTGTAGAGGCATGTCCGCGACACGCACGACGCACGGGGGTCCGCTCGCCGGGCCTGATCAAGATGACGATTCGGGAGCACGACATGAACGATGACGCAACGCGGCCGGCCGGAGAGATGGGGCCGGACGTCGGCATGGGCAAGGTCGACCCCGACCTCGCCAAGGTCTTCCAGGACGAGGCGCTTCGCGTCGTCAACGCCGGCGAGGAGCAGGGCGTGGTGCTGCGCGTCATCGGCGCCCTCGCCTTCTTCCATCACTGCCCGGAGTTCGGCTTCATCCAGGAGAAGCTGAACCGCGTGTACACCGACATCGACTTCGCCGCCTACGGCAAGCAGTCCAAGCAGATCCGCGACTTCTTCGCCTCGATCGGCTACGAGGACGACGTCGAGATCAACGCCTTCCACTCCGAGGGCGGGCGCCTCATCTTCAACAACCCGACCAACCACATCCACGTCGACGTCTTCATGGACAAGCTCGACTTCTGCCATCCCATCCCGTGGAAGGGCAGGCTGGAGGTCGACTCGCCGACGATCCCGCTCGCCGAGATGATGCTCGAGAAGATGCAGATCGTGAAGATCAACGAGAAGGACATCATCGACACGATCATGCTGCTGCGCGAGCACGAGATCGACGCCAACGACGAGGACCGCATCAACGGCCAGCGCATCGCCAAGCTGTGCGCCGGGGAGTGGGGCCTCTGGCGCACCACGAGCATGAACCTCGAGAAGGTGCGCGACTACCTGCCGCACGTGGATCTCAAAGAAGAGGACAAGGCCATCGTCGCCCACCGCGTCGCCGAGCTCCTGAGCGTCATGGAGGACTATCCCAAGGGCGCCAGGTGGAAGCTGCGCGCCAAGGTCGGCGACAAGGTCCGCTGGTACAACGTGGTCGACTGACCCCGCTATCTGAGAGGCAACTGAGACATGGCATTCTGGAACAAGAAGGGCGGCTCGGACGGCAAGAGGGTGCGGATCTTCTACGCCACCGACATCCACGGCTCCGAGCGCACGTACCGCAAGTTCATCAACTCCGGCAAGTTCTACAAGGTCGACCACCTCGTCATGGGCGGCGACATCGAGGGCAAGTTCCTCGTGCCGATCGTCGACGAGGGCGGCGGGCATTACCGGGTCACGCTGCAGGAGGAGCTCGTCAGGCTCGACGGTGAGGACGAGCTCAATGCCCTCAAGGAGCGCGTCGAGACGCTCGGGTTCTATCATGTCGTCGTGGGGGAGGACGAGATCCGGGCGATGCAGGAGGACCAGGGTCTCGTGGACGCCGCCTTCAGGAAGGAGGCGCACGCCCGGCTCGAGCGCTGGATCGCACTCGCCGACGAGCGCCTGGCGGGCACCGGGATCAAGTGCTACGTCACCGGCGGCAACGACGACCCGCAGGAGCTCGTCGAGGTGCTCGAGCGTGCCCAGAGCGAGTACGTCATCAACTGCGAGGGCCGTGTCGTCATGCTGGACGAGATGTACCCCATGGCCAACTGCGGCTACAGCAATCCCACGCCGTGGGACACGCCGCGTGAGACGGACGAGGAGACGCTGGAGAGCTACCTGGAGGAGTCGGTCAAGGGGATCGACGACTTCTCCAGCGCGATCTTCAACTTCCACGTCCCGCCGTACGACTCGACGCTCGACGACTGCCCCAAGCTCGACTGGTCCACCGATCCGCCCACGCCGGTCGTCATCGCCGGCGTGCCGCAGTCGGCGCCGGCCGGGAGCCACGCGGTGCGTCACGTCGTCGAGCGCCATCAGCCGTTGCTCCAGCTCTGCGGGCACATCCACGAGTCGCGTGGCCTCGTCAAGGTCAAGCGCACCACCGTGGTCAACCCGGGGAGCGAGTACGGAGAAGGGATCCTGAGGGGGTGCATATTGACGCTGGAGCCCGGTAAGGTGGTCGGATACCAGATGACGTCGGGGTAAGCCGCCGCCTGCGGTGAGGACGCATCTGAGCAAGGTCACGAGAGACTGACACAGGGGGAAGAGATGGCTACAACAGCAGCCAAACCCGAAGTCTTCAGCCGTAAGGCTTCGGGGCTGTCCAGGGTGATGTCGCCTTGGTCGGCGTACATGTACAACTTCCTGACCATGGGCGTGATCTTCCCATGGACGTTCGTGTGGGCGCCGGCGGCGTTCCCGGGCGTCTCGGTGTGGATGGCATGCCTCTTCGCGATCCTCTTCGAGCTGCCGATCGCGCTCGCGTTCGTCTGGCTGGCCACGGCGATGCCGCGCTCCGGAGGCGACTACGTCTTCCAGAGCCGCGTGTTCGGCGGCGCCATTGGCTTCCCGGTCGTGATGAGCGGTTTCGTGATCTGGATCCTGCAGTGGGTCGCGCTCGCGGGCTGGCTTCAGGCGAACCTCGGCCTGGCGCCGCTGTTCATGGGACTCGGGTACTACTACAAGAACACGGGACTCATCGACGCGGCCGTCTGGTGCCAGTCGGCGCAGGGTATCGTGACCATCAGCATCGTCGGCGCCGCCGCGATCGCGGTGCTGCTGGTCACCGGCTTCAAGAACTACGTCCGCCTGCAGTACTTCATGTTCGCGGCGACCGGCATCCTGATCATCGTTCTCCTCGTCCAGTTCCTGCGCACGACGCCGGAGCAGTTCGCCGTCCACATGAACAGCTTCTCGGCGTTCGTCGACGGCCGCGAGGGCTTCTACGAGTGGATCAAGAACGACGTCGCCGCGACCGGCGTCGACCTCGATCCGAAGTTCGCCCTCGGCGCCACGCTGCTCGCCATCCCGATCGTGTGGACGAGCCTGCAGTGGGCGTCGTACAGCGTGCAGCAGGGCGGCGAGATCAAGGGCGCCCGCGTCTTCAAGAACCAGGCGTTCATCATCGTCGGCTCCATGATCAGCGTGGGCATCGTGCTCGCCCTGATCGCCTGGGCCGAGGAGCGCGCGGTAGGCACCCAGTTCTTCAACGCAGTATCGCATTCGTACTACTACGGGGTGAGCGACTCCAGGGACGGCATCGGCAGCATCCTGCCCTTCCCCGGCATGTTCGCCATCGTCATCACGGCGAACCCGATCCTCGTCGTGTTGACGGCCATCAGCTTCCTGCTCGCGTCGCTGCAGATCACCTGCAACTGCTACATCGGCATGACGCGCGTCATGGTCGGGATGTCGCTCGACCGCACGCTGCCCGCGTACGTGTCCAAGATCAGCCCGCGGTTCCGTTCGCCGGCCGTCGCTCACTGGCTCTACTTCGGGTTCAGCGTGCCGGTGATCATCGGCTACAACTACCTGGGCTTCTGGATCACGCTGACGCTCGGCGTGACGTTCGCCTGCGGCTACGTCTTCATCCTGAGCACCCTCGCGGCGGCTCTCCTGCCCTTCAGGGCGAAGCCGCTGTACGATGCGTCACCGGGCGCCAAGTACACGATCGGCGGGTTCCCGCTGGTCTCCGTCTTCGGGTTCATCGGGTTCGTCTTCGGCATCATCGCCGTTGTCCTGTTCCTCACGAACCCCGCCTACGGCCTGACGGGCACCGTCCCGTACCTGATCGTCGGTGGCGTCTTCCTGGCCTGCCTGGTGTGGTACTGGATCGTGCGGGCCTACAACAAGAGCAAGGGCATCGACGTCAACTACGCCTTCCTCGAGGTGCCGCCGGAGTGACCCGGTAGCGCACGAGGTGCTCTCTGCGGGGGGCGCCGGGCCTGAGGGCCCGGCGCCCCCCGCGCCGTTGGGGCCGCCGGGGCGCGAGCCGGCGTGACCCGCGGTCTCTTGCGGCCGGCCTCGTTGTCTCCCGGCGGGCCGTTCACGCGGCGATCTCCGGATCAGGCCCGGCCGGCGCGCCGTCCGGGCCGGGTTGCCGCGCGCGCCGGCCGGGCGGTAGGCTCGCGCGCGGTCGTGCGGGCGCCGCCGCGGCGGCGCCCGTGGCGCGCGCATCCTCCCAAGGAGAGGTACCGGTGAGGGACAAGCTGATCATGTTCGACTTCGACGGCGTCATCGCCGACTCCCTTCGCGACCAGAGCCGTGCCTTTGTGGAGGTGCTGCGGGCGCGCGGCTTCACCGATCTGGCGACGCCCGCGCGCTTCCTCGACTTCACGGAGGACAACTGGTTCGCGGCGCTGGCGCAGGCGGGCGTTCCCGGGGACGTCGTCGAGGAGCTCGAGGACGCCTTCGGCGCGGCGCCGAGCCCGGATCTCTTCCCCGAGATGGCCGACGTCATCCAGCGCCTCGCCGCCGCGCATCCGGTGGTCGTCATCACCTCGAGCCGCACCAGTGTGGTGGAGGGGATCCTCGCCGAGCACGGGGTGCGCGGCGTCTCCGCGGTGCTCGGTGGAGAGCAGGAGGCGAGCAAGACACGCAAGATCAACGCCGTCCGCCGGCGCTTCGGCGAGTCGCTGCCGGCCTGGTACGTGTGCGATACCACCGGCGACGTCCACGAGGCGCGGGAGGCGGGCGCGCGCACGGTCGGCGTCGCCTGGGGCTGGCACGGGGAGGAGCGCCTGCTGCACGCCGCGCCCGACCACATCGCTCACGCTCCCGGCGACCTGCTCGACCTCTTCTGACCGGCCGCGGGGTCGGCCGGCGTCAGCGCGCCGCCGGGTGAAGGCCGCGCCCGGCGCTGCGCGGCGGCCCCGCGCCGGGTATGATCGCGGCGTCCGTACCGCCGATGTCCGGCCGCCGTCAGCAGGGAGTCCCGTGAACGCCATCCTCGATCTGCTCTACCTCGCCGTCATGGTCTACGCCTGGCTGATCGTCGCGCGCGCCGTCCTCTCCTGGGTCAGCGTGCGGCCCGGCACGACCCTGTACAGGGTCCAGGCGGTGCTGATCCAGATCACGGAGCCCTACCTCGGGCTCTTCCGTCGTGTGCTGCCGGTGACGCGCGCCGGCGGGATCGGCATCGACTGGAGCTCCATGGTCGCTCTGATCGTGCTGCTCGTCGTTCTGCAGATACTTGCCCGGCTGTGAGGTCTGTGCCGGCGGGTTCTTCGCTGAGCGCTTGCAAGGGATTCGCGGTCTTGTAACTATTGTGCTGCATGCTTGCAAAGTCCACTGACCGCGAGAGCCCTCTCACACGAGCGAGGCCGGCACCATGGACCCCAGCGAGTTCCACGTTCCCGAGGCCGGAGAGGTGGTCAGCTGCCCCGAGGGGTACGCGGCCTTCGTCCCGGCTCCACTCCCGCCGAGACTGACCTACACTCCCGACCTCGTCCTCGCGCTGTCGCGCGCCGACGCCGCGCTCGGAGAGCTCTCCGGCGTCGGTGGCGAGCTGCCGGACCCCGATCTGCTCGACGCGTCGTTCAAGCGGCAGGAGGCGCTGTGCTCATCGCGCATCGAAGGCGCCGAGGTGAGCCTCTCGGACCTCTATCTCGACCAGGTCGGGGCGGCGGGTCCGGCGGTGAAGCGGGAACACCTGCGCGAGGTGCGGGCCTGCATCTCCACGCTGCGCTTCGGTGTCGGACTGCTGCGCGAGCAGCCGCTCTCGCTCGAGTTCCTCAAGGCGCTGCACGAGCGCCTTCTGCGCGGCGAGGTCGGTCAGGCGCGCACTCCCGGCGAGTTCCGCACCTCGCAGAACTGGGTCGGCGCGCCCGGCGCTACCCTGGCAACGGCGATGTACGTGCCCGCCCCCATGTCCGAGCTGCCGGAAGCCCTCGCCGCCTTCGAGGGCTTTCTGCAGGAGCGCGGCGGGCTGCCCGACCTCATCAAGTGCGCCATGCTGCATGCGCAGTTCGAGAGCCTGCACCCCTTCGTAGGCGGCAACGGGCGGCTGGGGCGGCTGCTGATCACCCTGTATCTCATCGAGCGCGAGCGGCTCACCCGCCCGCTGCTCTACCTCTCCGCCTTCTTCGAGGGACACCGCGACGAATACTACGCGCTGCTGCAGCGAGTGCGCACGCACGGCGAGTGGGTGCCGTGGCTCACGTTCTTCGCGGTCGGCGTGCGCGAGTCCGCCCGCTGCGCCACGCGCCAGGCGCGGGCGCTGATCCGCCACTACGTCCGCGACAGTGAGCAGGTCAAGGGGCATGCGCTCACGCTCGCCGACGAGCTCTTCCGCACGCCGTGCATGACGGTGCCCGAGGCGCAACGGGTGCTGGACGTCACCAATCCGACCGCGCGCCGCGCCGTGCGCGAGCTCGAGGTCAAGGGACTCCTGGCGGAGTGGGCGGAGAAGCGCTGGCCGCGGGTCTACCTTGCGCGCCACGTGCTCGACGCCGTCCTGCTCCCCGTCGAGGACCTGCGGACCGGCTCCGGCGCTGCGCCCAAGGGCGCGGTGCTCAAGTCGGGCGGCGGCGAGCGACGGGCCCCGGCCCGCCGCGCCGACCGGCTCATGGCCGAAGCCATGTCGATCGTCGATGCGGCGCGGGATCGCGGCGCCCAGTTGCGACTCACCGGCGGGCTCGCCATCCGCCGCTATTGTACCGACCTCGACTTCATGGACCGCGAGTACTCCGACATCGACTTCATCGGGTTGTCGGCGCAGAGGAAGGAAGTGGACGAGGTCTTCACCGCGCTCGGTTACAGCGAGAACCGCTACGTCAGCCAGGCGACCGATGCCGGGCAGCTCCAGTACATCAAGAAAGAGGCGCTGGAGGGCATGAAGGCGGAGGCTGTGGCGGCGGCCGCAGGGGTGCGGAGCACCTATCAGCCGCCGCTGGTCGACCACGTCGACATCTTCCTCGACGTCATGCGCATGGATCACGACGTCGACGTGCGCGAGCGGCTCGAGGTCGACGACTACGCGATCTCGCCGGCCGACGCGGTCATCGCCAAGCTCCAGATCGGCAAGATCAACCAGAAGGACGTCCACGATGTGATCGCGCTGTTCAAGGATGTGCCACTGCGGGACATCGACGACGACGCCTCGATCGACGTGCTCCACATCGCCGAGGTGTGCTCCCGCGATTGGGGTCTCTACCAGGACATCACCACGAACCTCGACATCGTGCTTGCCACGGTCGGCGACTACGGACTCACGGAGGCGCAGCAGGACCGCGTCCACACCCGGCTCGCGGCGGTGAAGGAATCGGTGGAGAATGCGAGCAAGAGCATCGGCTGGCGTCTCCGCGCCAGCGTCGGTGAGCGCGTCGCCTGGCGGCGCGAGATCGAGGATACGGAGGGCACCCAGGTCATCGCGCCGGAGTGGGATTGGCGGCGCGACCTGGGCTGATGCCCTCCGACGGCGGACGGGGCCGCCCGGCCGGGACATGATCGAAAGGGGCAACGGATGACCGGGATGGTCCCCGAGGACGTCTACGAACTGACCGGCGCCACCGACCCGCGGCTTTCTCCCGGCGGCGCGACCGTGGCGTATGTGGTCGGCGCCGTGGACAAGCAGGCGAACGTGTACCGGTCGGCGATCTGGCTCGCCGCGGCCGACGGCTCGGCGGAGCCGTGCCGGTTCACGGTGAGCGAGAAGGCCGACGCCGAGCCCCGCTGGTCGCCTGACGGCGCCCGGCTCGCGTTCACCTCGAACCGGGCCGGCGAGGCGATGCAGCTCTACGTCATGCCGGTCTCGGGCGGCGAGCCGCGCAAGCTTACGGACCTCGCGGAGGACGTCACCCAGCCCGAGTGGTCGCCGGACGGCTCGACCATCGCCTTCGTGGCGCGGGTGCGCGACCCTGCCTACGACGAGAAGGACGACAAGCGTCGCGCGCCGCGGCGCTTCACGCGCCTGCAGTACAAGCTGGACAGCGTCGGGTGGACCGGCGACCGGCCCCAGCATCTCTTCACGGTGCCGGCGGACGGCTCTGCCGATGCGGTCCAGCTCACCCGCGGCGACTACGAGGACGTCTCGCCGGCGTGGTCGCCGGACGGCTCGACGCTCGCTTTCATCTCCGCCCGCCACGTGGACTGGGACGTGGAACTGGTCACCGACCTCTACCTCGTGGCCGCGACCGGCGGAGAGCCGCGGCGGCTCACGCAGGGAGGCGGCTCGTTCAGCGGTGTCTCGTGGTCGCCGGACGGTACGCGGCTGGCGGCGCAGCGCTACCCGGCGGTATTCGACGACCCCCGGCACACGCAGGTCGCCGTCGTCGACGTGGCGTCCGGCGACACGCGGCTGCTCACGACTTCGCTCGACCGGAACTGCGGGCCGTATCCGCACCTCCGGGAGCCCGTCTGGGAGGGCGACGACGTCGTCTTCGCCGTCGAGGACCGTGGCTGCACGCACCTCTACCGGGTGGGGTCTGACGGCGCCGGGGAGCCGATGCTCGTCGTCGGCGGCGAGCGCACGGTGACGGGCTTCGACGTCGCCGCCGGTCAGATCGTCTTCACGGCCGACGAGGTGACGCGGCCCAGTGAGCTGTACACCGGCGAACGCCGTCTCACCGGCGCCGGCGACGTCTTCGTCGCCGGCCGCGAGCTGGTCGCCGCCGAACGCTTCGAGGCCGTCTCGGCGGACGGCAGCGTCGTCGACGCCTGGATCATGAAGCCGGCAGGCTTCGAGTCCGGCAGGCGGTACCCGGCGCTGCTCAACATCCACGGCGGCCCCTACGCGCAGTACGGCGCCGCGTTCTTCGACGAGTTCCAGGTGTACACGGGGGCTGGGTACGGCGTGATCTTCGCCAACCCGCGGGGCTCGTCCGGATCGACGGAGGCATGGGCCCGGGCGATCCGTGGCCCCGGCGCGGCCGGGCCCGGCTGGGGCTCGGTCGACTACGAGGACTGCATGGCGGTCGTCGACGAGGCCCTTCGGCGCTTCGACTTCATCGACGCCGACCGGCTGGGCGTGATCGGCGGCTCCTACGGCGGCTACATGACTTCGTGGATCGTGGGGCACACCGACCGTTTCAAGGCGGCCGTGTCCGAGCGCGCCGTCAACAATCTGGTCTCGCAGTGGGGCTCGAGTGATCTCGGCTGGGACTTCAGGGGCTACCTGGGTTCGTTCCTCTACGAGGACGTCGAGGCGTACCTGCGCATCTCTCCGTCGACTTACGCCGAGCGCATCCACACGCCGCTCCTGATCCTGCACTCCGAGAACGACCTGAGGTGCCCGATCGAGCAGGGTGAGCACCTGTTCGTCACGCTGCGCCTGCTGCGGCGCCCGGTCGAGATGGTGCGCTTCCCCGAGGAGTCGCACGAGCTCACCCGGTCCGGCAACCCGGCGCATCGTGTCCAGCGCTTCGAGATCGTGCTCGAGTGGTTCGACCGGTATCTCAAGGCGTGACGTCCGCCGCCGATCCGCGGGTGGCTGCCCGACGGTCCGCACCGCGGCCGTGAAGGCGGTCCGCATCACGGCCGCGGTGGTGCTGCTGGCTGCGGTGTGGGCCGCGGCGGCGCAGTCGGCCGCGGCCTCCCGCCCTCCCGCCCGGTGGGTCGCGGTCTCGGTCGCGACCCTCTGGAGCGAGCCCGGCGACGACCGTCGTGTAGACGCGCCCTCGGTCGCGAACCCCGCGGACCCTCGCGCCTGGGTCGAGGCGATGACCGACCTGCAGAAGCGCTGGCTGGTCGGCAGGCTGCAGACGCAGGCGCTGTACGGGAGCAAGGTGTACCTGCTGGCCACTTCCGGCCGGTGGTCGAAGGTCGCCGTGGCCGGTCAGCCGACTCCGAAGAACCGCTGGGGCTACCCCGGGTGGGTACCAACGCGGCAGCTCGCCGTCTCGCCGCCGCCGGCCGGCGACTTCACCGCGGTGGTCATGCGACCGGCCGCGTGGGTCTACGACGACGCGGCGCTGGGCGGGCGCGTGCTCGAGCTCTCCTACGGCACGCGCCTTCCGGTCCTGGATCGCACGCCCGATCGCGTCGAGGTGGCGCTCCTCGACGGGCGGAGCGCCTTCGTGCGCCGCTCGGCCGCGGCCCTGCACGCGACCGGCGCCCCTCGGCCCGCTCCGACGGGCGCGATGCTGGTGGCCGAGGCACGGCGCTTCCTCGGTCTCGAGTATCTCTGGGGCGGCACGTCGGGGTTCGGCTTCGATTGCTCCGGCCTCACTCACGCGGTGCTCCGGGCGCTCGGCGTGACCATCCCGCGCGACGGCGCGCCGCAGTCGCGGACCGGGGTGAGGGTCGCGTCACGGCGAGCGCTTCGCGCCGGCGACCTCGTGTTCTTCCGCGGCGCCTCCGGAGCCATCCACCACGTGGGGTTGTACATCGGCGACGGCCGCATGATCCACGCTCCGAGGACGGGCAGCCGGGTGACGGCGACGTCGATCCTCCGGGAGCCCTATGCATCCGAGTTCGCCGGCGGCAGGCGCTTCACGCCCTGAGCGCCGGCGTGAAGCTTGCGCGGCCTTCCCGCCTCTGAGACAGTCGCACGGGAATCGTCGAGCGCCGTCACGACCGACCGGGAGGCAGCCACGTGGACGCGGCCGAGTTCCAGTCCCCCGACAGCGGGCATCTCGTCCGGACCGCCGACGGTCATCAGGCGTTCGTGCCGGCGCCGCTGCCGCCGGACCTGACCTTCACCGCTGAGCTGGCCGGCGCGCTCTCCCGCGCCGACCACGCGCTCGGTGAGCTCTCCGGACTCGCCGGCGGCCGCCGCGACCCGCAGATCCTCGTCGCGCCCTTCCTGCGCCAGGAGGCGGTGCTGTCGTCGCGCATCGAAGGCACACCGGCGACGCTCGTCGACCTGCTCTTCGACGAGGTCGCGGCGGCGCCCGACCTGGAGATGCGCGAATACCTGCGTGAGGTGCGCAACTACGTCGCCGCGCTGCAGTACGGGGTCGAGCGGCTGGCCGACGTCCCCCTGTCGACGAAGCTCGTGCTCGAGTTGCACGAGCGTTTGCTCAAGGGAGTGCGCGGGGCCAACTGGACACCCGGGGAGTTCCGCACCGGCCAGAGCTGGATCGGGCCTCCCGGAGCGCCCATCGAGGCGGCGGTCTACGTGCCGCCGCCGGTCCCTGAGATGCACGCGGCGCTCACGGAGTGGGACCGTTTTCTCGGTGAGCGCGGCGCCCTTCCGCCGCTCGTAGAGTGCGCCCTGGCGCACGCGCAGTTCGAGGCCGTCCACCCGTTTCTCGAGGGCAACGGCCGTCTCGGGCGCCTGCTCATCACCCTCTTCCTCATCGAGCGCGGCCGGCTCTCGCAGCCGCTCCTCTACGCGTCCGCCTATCTGGAGGCGCATCGCGACGACTACTACGCACACCTTCAGCGGATCTGGACCGACGGGGACTGGGGCCCGTGGCTGGTCTTCTTCTGTGATGCCGTCGGCGAGACGGCCGAGCGCGCCGCCGCCCAGGTCCGCGCGCTCATGAAGCTGCGCGAGGAGTACCGGTCCAAGGTCACGGGCCACGCCCGCCGCCTCGTCGACGACCTCTTCAGGACGCCGTTCGTGACGGTCCCGGAGGCGCAGCAGGCGCTGGGGGGGAGCAACGCCACGGCCCGCAAGGCCGTCGGGGAGCTGCAGGAGTGGGGGATGCTCGAGGAGCTGGCCGCGCGGCGCTGGCCGAGGGCCTACATCGCGCGGCCCATCCTCGACGCGATCCAGGAGCCGCTAGAAGGCCTGCGTCTCGCCTCGGAAGCCAGGCCGAAAGGCGCGCCGCTCAAGTCCGGAACCGCTCTCGAGGAGGCGCCCGACCGACCGGCCGACCTGCTCATGGCCGAGGCCATGGGGATCATCGACGAGGCCCGCAGGTACGGCGTCCAGCTGCGCTTGATGGGCGGGCTGGCCGTCCGCAGGTACTGCACCGACCTCGGCTTCATGGACCGCGAGTACTCCGACATCGATCTCGTGGGGCTGTCGGTCCAGAATCGCGAACTCCACGAGGTCTTCACCCGGCTCGGCTACGCCGAGAACCAGTTCGTCACCCAGTCGACCGGCGCCGGACAGCTGCAGTACGTCAAGACGGAGGTCCTGCGGGACGCGGCCGGCCGCTACCGCATCGGCGAGAAGCGGGGCGCCGGGGCGCCGCTCGTCGATCACATCGATCTGTTCATGGACGTCATGCGCATGGACCACGACCTCGATGTTCGCGCCCGTCTGCTCGTCGACGACTACGCGATCTCGCCGGCGGACGCGTTCATCGCCAAGCTCCAGATCGGGCAGATCAACGAGAAGGACGCCCACGACGTCATCGCGCTGCTCAAGGACGTGCCGTTGCGACGGGCCGACGACGAGTCGTCGGTCTGCCTGCCCTACCTCGCGGAGACGTGCGCCGGTGACTGGGGGCTTCACCGGGACGTCATGGGCAACATCGAGACCGTTCTCGCGATGGTCGACGACTACGATCTCTCCGACGAGGAGATGGCTCTGGTCTACGGCCGCCTGGCGGCGATCCGTGAGGCGATCGAGACCGAGGAGAAGACCGTCCGCTGGAAGCTCCGCGCCAGGGTCGGCACGCGGGTCGCCTGGCGCCGGGAGATCGAGGACACGGAGGGTACCGACGTGGTCGCGCCGGAGTGGGACTGGCGGCGCGACCTCGGCTGACCTTCGGCCCGTTTTCGAGGCGCAGGGGCGGGTAGGCTGGGACCCTGACGTGTGACACGGCTCGCAGGTGCGGGCTCGAGACCAGGAGGTCCGAGATGGCCGACGATCATCTTCCCGACGTGTACGTGGGATTCCGCGACGCCTACCCCAGGGTCGCCGCGGCGCTGGACGGGCTGGGAGAAGCCACGGACGGCGCGGGCCCGCTCGACGAGCGCACGGCGCGTCTCGTGAAGCTCGGCCTGGCCGTCGGGGCGGTGGCCGACGGCTCGGTGCGCTCGAACGTGCGCAAGGCTCTCGCCGCCGGCGCGTCCCCCGACGAGATCCGGCAGGTCGCCATGCTGGCGATCACGACCTGCGGGTTCCCGACGGCGATGGCCGGGCTGGGCTGGATCGACGAGGTGTTGTCCGCCGGCTGAGCGCGCCGGCCGGCGGCTCACCAGCCGATCCGCCGGCCGCCGTCGCGCTCGAGCTTCTCGCGGCAGATGCGCGTCATGGCGGTGCGAACCGCGCGGGCCGCGAGCCAGCCGACGAGCGTCGCCGGCCCGGCGTAGTCGAGCGGTTCGCCGCGGCCGGTGCAGGCCACGACGACGGTATCGGTGGAGGTGCCGCTTGCCGCATCCCCGCTCGCCGTCTTCACGTCCCACTCGCTCAGCGTCATGGTCTTGGCCTCGGTGGCTGTGATCACCGCGTTGACCATCGCCGAGGGAGAGAGGTCGGCGTCGACGAGCAGGATCACGTTGATCGTCCCCGGCGTCGCAGCTTGCGTGAACGGCGCGGTGATGCCGGCGGATGTGGTGTTGCTGAGCCCTACCGAGACCACGGCGGCGACCGTCGTGCCCTGCGTCTCCTCGACGGCGACGCGGGCGTACTCCGTGTACGCGGCGGTCATCAGGCCGACGAACGGCTCTTCGATTCCGAGACCGGCGGCGAAGGCCGCAAGGTCCTCCTCAGGGCGCGACCCGGCGTAGGCGTCGCCGACGTGCATGTTGACGATCTCGCGCAGACGCCGCATGCCGCCGCCCACCACGGCCGAGCTCAGGACGGTGAGGTCGTGCTCGCTGGAGACGCGCACCGCGCGTCCGTCGATGGTCGCCGTCACGCCGGGGATGCCCGTGGCGGTCGTGTCGTTCACGGCCGATCCTTCTCTGCTGTCGCCGAGGCCCGCGTGGCGCGGAGCCGCCGCCGATCCTACCGCACGAGGAGTCGGCGCGGGACGACGGTCGCACGGCGCGCCATCCGGCCGGCGACGGGCCGGCGCTCACGGGGTCATCCGGCGACGATGGGGTATATAGAGAGTGATTTTATCCCCTTTATGGTCTCGAGGTGAGTCATGAGGTCCGGAGCCCCCGCGTACGCGCCGCCGTCCCCGTCGGCGCTGGCCCGCCTGCTCGAAGCGCCGCGCTACGAGGTCATCCCGGTCCACGGGATCGAGGACAAGGTGGCGGCGCTGTCTCCGGGGACGGCGGTCACCGTGACGGCGTCGCCGTCACACGGGCTTGACCGGACGGTGGACGTCAGCACCGCGCTTGCGGCGCGTGGCTACCGCGTGACTCCGCACATCGCGGCTCGCATGGTCACCGGGCGTGCACATCTCGAGCGGCTGGTCGAGCGTCTCGGTGAGGCCGGCATCCGGGACGCCTTCGTGATCGGGGGAGACGCGGACCCCCCGGTGGGGGCATATGCGGACGCCGGGGCGTTGCTCGACGACCTGGCGGGGATGCCGCATCCCTTCGCGAATCTCGGCGTCGGCGGTCACCCGGAGGGCCACCCGTCCATCGGCGACGAGCAGCTGCTCGAGGCGCTGCGCCGCAAGGATGCCTGCGCGAGCTACCTCGTGACGCAGTTGTGCTTCGACTCCGGGGTGCTCATGCGCTGGGTCCGGATGCTGCGGGATGCGGGCATCGGGCTGCCGGTGATCGTCGGCCTGCCGGGCGTCGTGGAGCGCCGCAAGCTGGCCGAGATCTCTCTACGGACGGGCGTGGGAGCTTCGCTGCGGTATCTTCGCGGGCATGCTCGGGAACTGGCGGTGCTCGCCCGCTCACGGCGCTACGACCCCGGGCCGCTCGCCGAGTCCGTCGCCGCGCACCTGGACGATCCCGGCGCCGGTCTTGCCGGCGCCCACCTCTTCACGTTCAACCAGGTGGAGGCCACCCGAGACTGGGTACTGCGAAGCGGCTGAGCCGCCGGGCCGACTACGCCGCCGGCGGCCCGGTCTTCCCGAGCGATGGGGCGGTGCCGAGCACGGAGCCGATCAGGATCAGCGGCATGCCGACGGCGATGCCCAGCGTGAACGGCTCGCTGAGAAACGCCACGCCGAGCAGGACGGCGACGAGCGGGTTGATGTAGGTGATCACCGTCGACCGGGCGGGGCCCACCTCGCGGATCAGCGCGAAGAACAGGATGAACGCGAGCGCCGTACAGACCACAGAGAGCATCGCGACGGCGCCGATGGTCTCGGCCGAGAGCGATCCCGGCATGGTCAGGATGCCGGCCGGCGCGTAGAGGAGGGCGGAGACGACGAGCGACGTGGTGATGACGACCAGCGCCGGCAGGTCGCCCAGTCGCCGGCCGACGATGAGGGCGCCGGCGGCGTAGCAGACCGCGACGCCGCCCATCTCCGCCACGGCCACCGGGTCGTTGCCGCTCAGGTCGATGCCGACGAGCGCGGCGACGCCGGCGAAGCCGACCACGAGGCCGAAGAGGCGCCGGCGGTCGAGGTGCTCGGCGACGCCGGCGGCGCGGTACAGGACCACGCTGATCAGCGGGACGGCGGCGATCAGCAGCCCCGCCAGCGAGCTCGTGATCCGCTCCTCGGCGTGGAACAGCAGCAGCCACGGCACGCAGAGTTCCATGGCGGTGTACGCGAGCACCCACCGCCAGCGGGCGAGGACGGGCCCGAGGCCGCCACGGCGCAGGGCGAACGGGAGCAGCAGGAGGGCTGCAGGAGCGGTGCGCAGGAGGATGAGCGCCGGCGGCGGCAGCTCACGGACGGCGATGCGGATGAAGAGATACGGGATGCCCCAGATCAGGCACAGGGCGATGAACAGCAGCCAGCCTTTGCGTGACACCCTGTCGACACCTCTCCTCGGTTCCGCCGGCCATCCTATCCGGTCCCGGTCGTGGTACGCTGCTGGCTCGTCGCCAGGAGGAGGCACCATGGACGTGTTCGAGACCATCGCCGCTCGCTACAGCGTGCGCGGCTACCGACCGGACCCGGTCGACGACGAGACGCTTGCGAAGGTGCTGGAGGCGGCGCGGCTGGCTCCGACCGCCGCCAACCGGCAGCCGTTCCGCATCGTCGTCGTGCGCACGCGAGGGAGGGAGGACGAGTTGGCCCGCGTGTACGGCCGCCGCTGGTTCACCCAGGCGCCGCTGGTGCTCGCCTTCGTAGCCGTGCGCGGTGAGGCCTGGCGCCGCATGGACGACAAGCCCTACGACGAGGTCGACACGACCATCGCCATGGACCACCTCGTGCTGGCGGCGACGGCGCTCGGGCTGGGAACCTGCTGGATCGCGGCGTTCGACCCGCAGGCCGCCCGCGAGGTGCTCGGCCTGCCGGACGACGCGGAGCCCGTCGCTTTCACGCCGCTCGGCTACCCCGACAAGCCGCGCGCGGCCACCGGCCGCCGTCCCGTCGAGGAGCTGGTCCGCTTCGAACGCTGGTGACCTCGGCCGCCGGTGCGACGGCGGCCAAACGTCCTCGGCGTCTGCCGTCTCAGTCCGGCGGGTAGGTCATGGGTGAGGCTCGATGCGGGCAGGGCGCGTGGGGAGGGCCGTGATGGTCGAGCTGGTCGACAAGACGATAGACGTCGTGGCGGATGTGAGGGCGGTGTACGATCTCTGGCTCGCCGTCGAGGACTACCCGCGCTTCATGGCCGTCGTCGATCGCGTCGATGTGGTCGCCGGCGACAGGCTGCGGTGGAGGTCGGTGCTCGACGGGGAGGTCGTCGAGTGGGACGCGCGTATCGTCGAGCACCTCGAGGACACCCGGGTCCGCTGGGAGGCCGCGGATGGGCGTGAGTGCGGCGAGGTCACCTTCGGCAAGGTCGATGCGCAGACGACGCGCCTGCGTTACCAGCTGGAGTACGACCCGGATCGCTGGGGAGACGACCCAGCGGCGGTGGAGAGCATGATGGACGAGCGCGTACGCACGGATCTCCGGAACTTCAAGGAGATCGCCGAGGCGATCGCCTGAGATCGCGCTCGCGGCCGGCGATGCTGAGTCGCCGGGTCGGTCCATAGACGAAGGTCCTACGTGACAGCTGCCCGCCGGCCGTGTAGAGTGCCCGACAGGGCCAACCTCCCCTCTTAGCATTGACTCGCCAGGCTTTGCTTACCCCGGTTGGCCCTTTTTCTTCGTCCGATCGGCCTCATCTCGGTCACGACTGCGGCAGGAACGCGCCACCCGGCGGCGAACTCCTGCCACGGGGTCGCCGGCCACACCAGTACTCCTTGGCTCGCTCCATCGGTCCTTCTCAGCTCACGGCGACCCCCTTTTCACGACCGGGGTGGGGGGATCGGGCTCGCGCGGAGGTGTTCGTGAAGCTTGCGCTCGACGAGGGTCGCTGCATCGGCTGCGGTGTGTGCGAGGAGTTGCACCCGGACGTGCTCGAGGTCGACGTCGACCCCGTGACGGGTTGAGCATGCTCGAACAGCCCCTCATAATCGGGGCTTGGCCTTTGACGGCTGACAAGGGAGACCCAGTCCCATGATCGTTTTCGAAGACGTCACCAAGATCTACGACCCGGACGTGGTCGGCCTGCAGGACTTCACCTGCCACATCGGCAAGGGGGAGTTCGTGTTCCTGGTCGGCGCCTCCGGCTCCGGCAAGTCGACGCTCATCAAGCTGGTGCTCAAGGAGCTCGTGCCCGATTCGGGGCGCATCCTCGTGGCCGGCCGCAACCTCGGCACCCTGCGGCACAGCAAGGTGCCGCTGCTGCGGCGCAACATCGGCTGCGTGTTCCAGGATTTCAAGCTCCTGCCCAACAAGACGATCTTCGACAACGTCGCCTACGCGCTCGAGGTGGTCGGCGATCCGCGCCGCAGCATCCGCCGCAAGGTGCCCGAGATCCTCAGTCTCGTCGGCCTGAGCGAGAAGACCAACAGCTACCCGCACGAGATCAGCGGCGGCGAGCAGCAGCGCGTCAGTGTGGCGCGCGCCTTCGTCAATCACCCGCCGCTGCTCCTCGCCGACGAGCCGACCGGCAACATCGACCCGGAGACGGCGGTCGGCATCATGCAGCTTCTGGTGCGCATCAACCGCACCGGCACGACGGTGGTCGTCGCGACGCACGACCGCGACATGGTCAACCGCATGCGGCGGCGCGTCCTGCAGCTCGACGGCGGCCGGCTGGTCCGCGACGAGCACCGCGGCGGCTACGACCAGGTCGCCGACGTCGAAGAGCTGGGGGCCTGAGATGCGACTGGGCTTCTTCCTGAGCGAGGCGTTCGGCTCCATGCGCCGGAACTGGGTCATGGCGATGGCGGCCGTGATCACCGTCTTCATCAGCACGGCCATCCTCGGCGCGGTGCTGGTGACACGCGACAACCTGAACCAGGGCGCCACCAGCCTCAAGAACAGGGTCATGATCGAGGTCTTCATCAAGGACGAGGCGACCGACGAGCAGGTGACCGCGCTGGAGCAGAAGATCCAGGGCATCCCTGCGATCAAGCGCTACGAGTACATCAGCAAGGACGAGGCTCTCAAGCGCTTCCGTGAGCGGTTCGGTGAGCGCATCGTCGCCAATCTCCCCATCAACCCGCTGCCGGCCAGCTACGAGATCCAGGTCAAGGACGCGAACGATGTGGATGCGGTGGCGCAGATGTTCTTCGAAGAACCCGCCGTCGACAACGACCCCGGTACGCACAACGGTGTGAAGTACGCGAAGGAGACGGTGCGCAAGATGCTGGGCACGATCAACCTGATCGGCTACGGCATGTGGGTGGCGACGATCATCTTCGCCCTCGCCGCCATCCTGCTCATCAGTACCACGGTGCGCCTCAGCATCTTCGCCCGCCGCCGCGAGGTCGAGATCATGCGCCTGGTCGGGGCCACGAACTGGTTCATCCGCTGGCCGTTCGTGCTGGAGGGCTTCATCACCGGGCTCATCGGGGCCGTCCTGGCGGCGGCCTTCGTCTGGACCTCCAACTGGGCGCTCGCCAACTGGCTCGAGACGAGCGACATCAACTTCCTCGACCTCAAGGTCTTCAGCATGTGGTGGCAGAGCGGCGCGTGGCCGCTCGGTCTCCTGCCGACGCTGGCCATCCTCGGCGCCGTCCTCGGCGCCGTGGGCAGCCTGGTGGCGCTGCGGCGCTACCTCAAGACGTGAGGCGCCGCGCGCGGCTCCGCTGAGTGCGGGCCGGCGGCGGCGTACAGGAACGCCGCCGCCGGCCGCCGAACTCCTATGACTGCCATGATCAACACGCGCAGACTCATCGCCCTCGTCGCACTCGCCGTCGCGGCCTTCGGGCTCCTCGGAGCGTTCTCCGCCGCGCCGGCGCGCGCCGAGACGGCGGCGGAACTACAGGACCAGCTCCGCGACGCGCGCGCCAAGATCAAGGTCGCCGAGAAGAAGAAGAAGTCGCTCGGCGGCCAGATCGCCGATATCGACGGCAAGCTCACGGCGATCGAAGAGCGACTCGTCGCGCTCGGCGACCAGATCGCCTCGGTCGAGGACAGGCTGTCGGTGACGCGCGAGAAGCTGGACGCCTTGCGTGCGGAGCTGCGTCTCAAGCGGCTCGAGCTCGCGGAGGCGCAGGCCGAGCTCGAGCTCGAGCAGGAGAACTTCGAGGCGCGCGTCGTCCTCACCTACAAGACCGACGATCTCGACTACATCGACGTCGTGCTCGCCTCCTCGAGCTTCGAGGACCTCGTCAGCCGCATGAGTGTGGTCCGCGACCTGCTCGGCGGCAACAACGAGTTGGTCGGAGGTCTCGAATCGACGCGCGACGAGGTGGACGCCGAGAAGGACGCCATCGCCAAGCGCGAGGGCGCCGTCGCCGACGCCGTCCACGAACTGCAGGCGCGGAGTGACCAGCTGGTCTCTCTGCGCGCCGCCCAGGCGGAGAGCCAGGCGCAGGCGCTGGCGATGCGGCGGCAGAAGTCGGGCGCGCTGAAGGGTGTCACCAGGAACCTGGCGGAACTCGAGCGCCAGGAGAACCAGATCCTCGCCGAGAGCGCGGCGCTCACCGGGGTCATCACGGCCTCCTCGGGCAGCGGTGTCGGCACCGGCGAGCTGATGTGGCCGGTCAACGGCCCCGTCTCCTCGCCCTTCGGCTGGCGCATCCATCCGATCCTCGGGTACAGGAAGTTCCACACCGGTATCGACATCGGGGTGGCGTACGGTACGCCGATCCACGCCTCCGACAGTGGAACCGTGATCTACGCCACCTGGATGGGCGGCTACGGCAACGTCGTGATCATCGATCACGGCAACGGCCTCTCCACCCTGTACGCGCACCAGTCGAGCATCGCCGTCAGTACGGGCGCCCGCGTCTCCCGGGGGCAGACGATCGGCTACATCGGCTCCACGGGTCTCAGCACCGGCCCGCACCTGCACTTCGAGGTGCGGGTGAACGGCAACCCCGTGGACCCCATGGGCTATCTCTAGCCGCCGCGGGTCCCGTTTGCCGCCCCTCCGCCGACCGGCTAGCATGCTACGGTGATGCGCGCCCTTCGCACGATCATCGTCGTCCTTCTCGTCTCCCTGGGATTCCTCGGGGGCTACTTCGCCGGCTGGTACCTGCACGGCGAGAACACGGTGCGCCTCAGCCCGTCGCACGAGACCACCGCGCAGCAGGCCGGCGAGTTGCAGCAGCAGATCATCGAGGAACTGCAGGGCCGCTACTACAAGCCGGTCAAGGTGAACGATCTGTCACAGGCCGGGGTCAACGGCATGCTCAAGTCCCTTGAGGACCCTTACACCGTCTACCTGACCCCGAAAGAGATGCGGGAGTTCGAGGAGAAGGAGAGCGGCGAGTACTCGGGCATCGGGGCCTCGCTGCAGAAGGAGGACGGTGGCCTGGTCATCACCGGCGTGTTCGACGGGTCGCCGGCGAAGGCCGCAGGCCTCGGCCCCGGCGACGTCATCGTGACCGTCGACGGCACACCGACGAAGGGCGTCGCCATCGAGACCAGCATCTCCCGCATCAAGGGCGACGAAGGCACGACGGTCAAGCTCGGGATCAGGCCCAAGGGCTCGAAGAAGGTCGAGGAAGTCGGCGTCGTGCGCCGCCGTATCGAGATCCCCGAGACGAGAGACCGACTGATCTCCGACAAAGGAGTCAAGGTCGGCTACGTCCAGCTCTACGAGTTCGGCGGCTACGCCTCGCGGGACGTGCGCCGCGACGTGAAGGCGCTGGCCGAGAAGGGCGCTGAGTGGTTCATCCTCGACCTGCGCTACAACGGCGGCGGTCTGCTCACCCAGGCGGTCGACGTCACCGGCGTGTTCCAGACCGGGCTTGTGACCTCCACCGAGGGGCTGCACTCGCCGCGCGAGGAGCTCTCGGCGACGGGTCCGGTGGTCACCAAGAAGCCGATGCTCGTGCTCGTCAACGGCTTCTCGGCCAGCGCTTCGGAGATCGTGACGGGGGCGCTCAAGGATCACGACCGCGCGACCGTCGTCGGGACGACGACGTTCGGCAAGGGTCTCGTCCAGAGCGTCGTTTCGCTCGGCGACGGCGCCGCCCTGAAGCTCACCACGGCCGTCTACTACACGCCGAACGGCACCAACATCCACAAGAAGGGCATCGCCCCCGACATCATCGTCAAGGACAGGGCGAAGACCAAGCAGGACGACGTGCTGCAGCGGGCGCTGCAGTACATCGCCGCGCAGGAGAAGTAGGAGCGTGAGCCGTCCGCGCCGCCCACGGCCGCCGGACGGCGGGGCGGGAGCGAATCCCGGCGCCGGCAGCGCCGGGCCGGAGCCCGCCGCACGGCCTCTCCCGTACCGCGTCGCCCGCTGGGGCAAGTTCTGGTCGCTCGAGCCGCTCTTCTCGGACACCCGCTCGTACCTTGTCGCCAAGGGCGGTGAGCAGCCACGCCGGGACGACCTCGTGCTGGCTGTGCCGGTGCACGGTGATCGCCGGCGCATCGTCGAGGTGCTGGGCGCCTCCGGAGACCTCCGCGCCGTCCTGCGGGCGCTCCTGCACGCCAGGGGCGTGCGCCAGGGGTTCGGAGACGGCGTGCTCGAGGAGGCGGCCGCAGTGGGCGCGCGCGCCGCGCGCGAGGACCGCGGCCGCCGTGACGTCACGGCGCTGCCTACCTTCACCATCGACCCGGACACGGCGCGCGACTTCGACGACGCCATCTCCGTCGCGCGAGAGGGCAAAGGGTATCGCGCCCACGTGCACATCGCCGACGTGTCGTACTTCGTCGACGTCGGCGCGGCGATCGATCAGGAGGCGCGCCGCCGGACCTCGAGTCTGTATCTGCCGGTCTTCGCGGAGCCGATGCTGCCGGCGGCGCTCAGCAGCGACCTCTGCAGCCTCGTCCCGCGGCAATCCCGCAAGTGCGTGACCGTGGAGTTCGTCTTCGACGCCGGCGGGCGCCGGACGGCGGTGCAGTTCTATCGCTCGCTGATCAGCAGCGACCATCGGCTCACCTACGGGTTCGCCGACACGATCATCGGGCCGGCCGTCGGAGAGGCCGGGGCGGCGGCGCCCGGCGAGCGGACCTCCGATCCCAAAGCTGCGCTCGCCGGTCTTGCCGGCACGAAGGACGCGGCCGCCGGAGCGCCGGCTCCTCCACGTGACGTGCCGGACGCGACCACCGAGGCCGACGCCTCGTTGCGCGAGCAGCTGCTCCTGGCCGCCGAGCTCGCCGGGGTGTTGCGCCGCCGGCGCCTGGCCCGCGGCGCGCTGACCATCGGCTCGTTCGAGCCCGAGTTCGCCTTCGATCATGCCGGCGCGCTGAGCGGCGCCGCGGCGCGGCCGGAGACGCCGTCGCACGCCCTGGTCGAGGAGTTCATGCTGGCCGCCAACGAGGCGGTCGCCGAGTACCTGCTGCGCAAGAAAGCGCGCACGCTCTACCGCGTCCACGAGCCGCCGGACGCGTTCAGCGTGCGCGAGCTCCTCGACCAGCTCGAAGAGCTCGGCGTGCCGACGCCGGCTTTCCCGGGCGGGCCGGCGGTCCCGGCCGCCCAGCTGGCCGAGGCGTTCGGGCGCCTGAGCCGCCTGGTCGCCGAGACGAGCGCGCGGGAGGGTCGCGGCCGCTTGTCCTGGTCCACTCTGATCCTGCGCTCGCTCAAGCAGGCGCGGTACGCGCCGGACAACCTCGGCCACTTCGGGCTGGCCAGCCTTGCGTACCTGCACTTCACGTCGCCGATCCGCCGCTACCCGGACCTCGTCACGCACCGCAGCCTGCTCTCCCACCTGGGCGAGGGCGGCGGCGAGCTGGGTGATGCGGAGCTCGCCGCCGCCGCTGAGGACTGCTCCACGCGGGAGCGGGAGTTCTCGCGCATCGAACTGACCGGCGACGATGTGGCGCTCTCCTTCCTGCTCGACCGGCGCCTCGGGGAGGAGGGCTGGGAGCAGGCCTTCAGCGGAGAGATCGTCGGGCTCGTCGGCGGCGGCCTGTTCGTGCGCTTCGGCGGCGTCTTCGAGGGTTTTCTCTCGTCCCGCCGTCTGGGCGGCGAGCGCTTCGAGGTCAGCGAGCACGAGACGGCGCTGGTCGGTGAGGCGACCGCCACGCGCTACCGCCTGGGCGACGCCGTCGAGGTCAAGGTGGAGCGTGTGGACCGTCTGACCGGCAAGGTCGATCTGGCGCCGGCGCTGCCGGACGGCGGCCGGCCGCCTCGCCGTCGCGGTCCCGGTCGCGAGCAGCACCGCCGCGGCCGCTGACGCAGGCGGCGGAGATGCTCCCGGTCGTCGCTGCACGCGGCGGGCGACGCACCCGACCGCCGGCGATCTCGGCCGCGCCGCCGCAGCCGATGCGCTACTCTAGGGTCATGGCACGAGAGACCGGCATCAAACGCGTCGCCGAGAACCGCAAGGCGCGCCACGACTACTTCATCGAGGACACCTTCGAGGCCGGCATCGCCCTCGTCGGCACTGAGGTGAAGTCGCTGCGCGAGGGTCGCATCAACCTTCGCGACAGCTATGTGGAAGTGCGGGGCAGCAACCACGCGCCCGAATTGTATCTCGTCGGCGCCCACATCAGCCCGTTCGAGCAGGGCAACATCTGGAACCACGAGCCCCTGCGCGAGCGCAAGCTCCTGCTGCATCGCCACGAGATCGAGCGCATCGCCGGGCGCGTGCACGAGCGCGGCCTCACGGTGGTCCCGACGAAGGTCTACTTCAAGGACGGTCGCGCCAAGATCGAGATCGGCCTGGCGCGCGGCAAGAAGCTCTACGACAAGCGGCACGACATGGCCGAGAAGGATGCACGCCGGGACGTCGAGCGTGTGCTGCGCGGTCGCGGGGAAGACAGGCGATAGGGGGCCGGCGCCTGCGGCGCCGGCCGGGACGGGGCGAAGGAGGTGCCGATGGACACGCTCGACCAGAAGCAGATCAAAGCGGCGCTCGGAGATCTCGACGGCTGGGACTTCGACGGCGAGGCGCTGACGCGGACGTTCCGCTTCGCCGACTTCGTGCACGCCGTCGGCTTCGTCGAGCACCTCGCCGAGGTGGCCGAGGAGCGGCGGCATCACCCCGACATCGACATCCGATACAACAAGGTGACGCTGCACCTCGTCAGTCACGACGCCGGCGGCGTGACCACCCGGGACGTCGAGCTGGCGGAAGCGATCGAGCACCTCGTCTGAGGGAGGCGCGCGGCCCGGCAGGGCTCCGCGCGCGCCGCTCTCGTCGGCGCCGGCCGCGGCCGCCTACGGCCGCGCGCCCGCCGTGCTACAATCCGCACCCGTGCCCTCGTAGCTCAGGGGATCAGAGCGCGCGCCTCCGGAGCGCGAGGTCGAAGGTTCGAATCCTTCCGGGGGCACCACAGTATCAACGTTCGAACCCTCAGCCTCGATTCTCTCGAGGTCGATTCCGTTTCCGGGCATCGTCCCAGCCACAGGTCTCCCAGGCGGCGTCGCCGTGCGGGAGGAAGTCCATGGGTGTGAGGGATGCGCCTTCGGTCAAGGGCAGAGACGGCCGTGGCGCCTCTTGGAGAAGGGCGAGATCGGCGCCGGCGCCGGCCAGTCTCTGACATCCAGGTGATTCACATTCCAGCTGACGAGCCGCATCACCGGACCTGCACGAGACCGAGGAGTCGCTGCACAAGGACCGCCAGCGATGCCGCGATGACGGCCGGGTCATCCCGTCCGGCCGCGGCTCGACCGGCGAGGGCGCACCCGCGTGCCGACTCGCGCGAGAACTCGGTGTTCAGGATGATCAGGCCCTGCTCGACGGTGGTCGCGATCGCTGCTGAGACCGTCGCATCAGGCGCCTCCAGCTCGGCCGACCGGGCTCGCCGCAGGACGCGCGCAGTGGCGGCGAGGTCTTCGCCGCGCAAGAGGCGCAGCATGTCGAGCGAGTCTTTGGCGATGTAGTCGTTACGTCGCGGATCATCAAGTCGCTCCGCCACCTTATGCACCTTTGAGATGAGCAGGGCCGCGCTGCCGGCGACGTGGACCTCGAAGCTCCTGGGATCTGCGTCCAGCGAGCCGACGACCATTAGGTCGCTGTCGACCAGGGCCAGTTCGAGGCCGAACGCCCTGCGGGCGAGACGATCGCCTTGGACGCCCAGCCGCGCCGCTCGAGTCCCCTCACCACTGACCGCTTCAGGGACCAGCAGATCGAGGTCGATGTTCACGGTTCTCTCATCGACCAGTTGCTCGCTCACCCACGAACCCACGACAGGTCCGCCGGTTCCCGTCTTCGGCCAGAAGCCGGCAGCGCGGAGCGCCTCGTTCAGCAGCGGGTCGCCGCCCAGGAGCATTGGGGCGAGGGCGAGGTCCGCGTCGGTGGTGTGAGGAGTGGTCGCCAGATCGCCTTCGCCCACCCGCAGGTACACCGCATGAGCCCCAACCAGGATCGCCGCTTGGCGCTGCCGGCCAA
>Ga0172370_10002656_pt1 | contig 25583 bp, 32 predicted proteins | sample LakKiv5m_FD_114538 | JGI IMG/M metagenome (GOLD analysis project Ga0172370, IMG submission 114538) | Freshwater microbial communities from Kabuno Bay, South-Kivu, Congo - kab_022012_11.5m | ecosystem: Environmental > Aquatic > Freshwater > Lake | place: Democratic Republic of the Congo...
CGGGTATGTACCGACTCCCGCCTGATTACTGATTAACTAACCAAGCCACCGCTATCGCTTTGCTCTTGGCCCAGGCGGGGTCAGGGTGTCGCTCGCCCGGATACGCCGTTCTTTCACGTTAATTGGCATCACGTGGAGTGGCAGCGCAGGCCTTGGACAAAGCTTTGCAAACAGGAGTGTTGCTGGTGTCAGAGGCAACGTTGACGGAGCTGGTCGAGGTGTTGGCGCGACCCCGTTTTGAACCCTATGTGTCGTTGCAGGATCGGCAGCGTTTTTTGAGCGTGCTGGCAGGGGTATCCCGACGGGTGGAAGTGACCCAGCACCTGCTGGCGTGTCGCGATGCCAGAGATGACAAATTTCTGGATATCGTTTTGAGCGGACATGCCCACGCGGTGCTCACGGGTGACCAGTACTTACTGGTTTTGCACCCGCTCCACGGCATTCGCATTTACTCGCCAGCGCAGTTCATTGCAAATCAGGCATGAGGAAGATGGGCGTCGCAAAGAACCGGTTAATAGCTGGACCCGCCGGATCCCCCGGAGCGACCCCGTCCGCCGAATCGCCTGCCACCACGGCTGCCGCCTGGACGACCACCGCCCAAGCCTGTCGGCGCGGTGTTGCCGCGATTTCCACCGTCAAATCCGCCGCCGCCGCCACCACCACGGCGCGGGCCACGGTCGTTCATCATATCCACGCTGGTACGCATGGGGTCGGGTTGACCGCCCGCGCGCGGCACAGAAACCGGACCGCCATAGCCGCCACCATTGCCACCACCGTAACCTCGCGCCGGACGCCGACCCGGGCCGCGCACCGCTTGTTCGGCCGCCGACAGGTGGCTGCGCGGCTGAAACTCACGCTCGCCGTTAGGTTGATCAAAGTCATCGTCGCGCGGCAGGTCGTTGCCCATCGCTGCGGGCGGGCGACCACCACGACCCCGGCCGCCGTTGCCCCCGCCATTGCCTCCACCGTCTGCGGCGCGTGGGCCATGGGTCGGGCCGCGGCCACCACCGTTGCCGCCACGCCCGCCACCGGCGCCTTTGCTTTCACGCACCCGGGTGAGCATTTCAGTGCGGGCCGCGCGCGCCGCAGCCTGCATCACCTCTCGGCTGGGTGGTTTGCCCGCACCACCCCAGATGGTCTGACGACCCATGGCAATGGGCTCAGCCTTTTCGCCGGGTTCGGGCATGAAGTCGTTGTAAATCTTGACCGGAATATCCTGCTTGGTAAAGCGTTCGATGGCCTGCATGAAACCTTCTTCGTCCAGGCTGACCAGGCTGACGGCTTGGCCTTCGGCGCCTGCGCGGCCGGTGCGACCGATGCGGTGGACATAGTCTTCGCAGACATTGGGAATGTCGTAGTTGACCACGTGCGGCAGGTCGTCGATGTCGATACCGCGTGCAGCGATGTCGGTGGCGACCAACGCTCGCACGGCACCGCTCTTGAAGTCAGCCAGCGCCTGCGTGCGCGCGGTCTGACTCTTGTTGCCATGCAGCGCCATGGCGGTGATACCGTTCTTGCCCAGAAAGTCCGCCACGTTGTTGGCACCAAACTTGGTGCGGGTGAACACCAGCACCTGGCTCCAGTTGTGTTCCTGGATGATGTGCGCCAGCAGGGCCCTTTTCTTGCCCCTGCCCACCGGGTGGATCAGTTGCATGATGCGTTGTACCGTGGTGTTGCGCGGTGTCACTTGTACCGTTTGCGGGTCTTTGAGCAGCGTGGCGGCCAGCTCGCGAATCTCATCGCTGAAGGTGGCCGAAAACAGCAGACTTTGTTTGGCTGCGGGCACGGCAGCCAGCACCTTTTTGACATCATGAATGAAGCCCATGTCGAGCATGCGGTCGGCCTCATCGAGCACCAGAATCTGCACCTGGCTCAGGTCGAGCATGCCTTGTTGCATCAAATCCAGCAAGCGCCCGGGGGTGGCCACCAGAATGTCCACACCTTTTTTCAAGCGGGCAATCTGCGGGTTCATGCCCACACCGCCAAAAATGGCGGCTGAACTGGCGTTCATGTATTTGCCATACACCGTCACCGATTCTTCAACCTGGGCGGCCAGCTCGCGCGTGGGCACCAGTACCAGCGCGCGCGTGGCCTTGCCGCCAAATTTGTTGGCGCCGGCTTCCTTGCGGCTCAGGATGTCGAGCATGGGCAGCACAAAGGCGGCGGTTTTTCCGGTGCCGGTCTGCGCGCCGCCGAGCAGGTCAACACCTGCCAGCACCAGCGGAATGGCCTGCGCCTGAATCGGTGTGGGGGTTTCGTAGCCCTGCTCACGCACAGCTTTGACAATGGCCTCAGCCAAATGGAGTTCATCAAATTTCATAGGATTGCACCCCATCCAGGGTGCCAAGGCATCGGCCGGTTCGGGCGTTGTTCACGCCAGTTCAGTCAAAGGCAGATGGGATCAACAACGGAGCATCACAGACCGTGGTGCTCCCAGCAAGGTGCTGGTGTTGCAGGCAACTGAAGCCCTGCAAGCGCGCGTATTGTCGCACGGACCGGGTGGCCGACGGTGAAGTCCCTGTTGGTGCCGGACTCTTAGGTGGCAATGGCAGGTCACCGGTGCCCAAACTGCCGTGTGCTGTGCTTTGCCGCGAAGACCTGAATCCCTGTGCCGCCGATTCGGTTCGGGTCGCCCGACAGGAGGTCATCTAATTACAACTCGGGGGATCGAGCCACACCTGCCCAGTCTCACTCTGCGAGGCAGCTTGTTTCGGAGTCAACCGCAAAACGACCCGTATGTCAGATTGACTCAAACTCGAGTCGCATAACCCATCTGGGCTACTTTGTCACCATCCTTTGGGGTGATATACGCTGGGAGCAAGGTCAACAAAAATCAATCGGTCGCAACCGTTTGTCCCGTTTGAGGTCAAATTTGGCGTGCGAATTTGTGTTTTTGGTCCTGAGTCATCAATCTACGGAGACAAACCATGGAATTCAATAAGGAATTTGACGCGTCCGGCCTATCTTGTCCACTGCCCATTGTCAAAACTAAAAAGGCACTTGCTGACATGACCTCGGGGCAGGTGTTGCGGGTGATTTCCACCGATCCTGGCTCAGTTTGTGACATGGCGGCTTTTGCTGAACAAACCGGCAACACGTTGCTGGAGCAGGGCAACGAAAACAGCAAGTTTGTTTTTTATCTCAAAAAAGCCTGACCTCTCAGCTCAGTTCTCTCTATTTTCTGGAGCTCCGAATGGCAGCTAAAAAAATGGCGCTGATCGCCACCAAGGGTACCCTGGACATGGCATACCCACCCTTCATTCTGGCGTCCACTGCTGCTGCGCTGGGTTGGGAGGTGCAGATTTTTTTCACTTTCTATGGTTTGCAGTTGCTGCGCAAGACTCTTGATGACATCAAGATCAGTCCTCTCGCCAACCCGGCCATGCCGATGCCGGTACCAATGCCGGTGATGGTGCAGATGTTGCCTGGTATGGAATCAATGGCGACCATGATGATGAAAAGCAAAATGAAGTCAAAAGGTGTGGCTTCACTGCAGGAACTGCGTGACATCTGTCTCGAGTCCGATGTCAAGTTTGTTGCCTGTCAGATGACCGTGGACCTGTTTGAGTTCGAGACCAGTGAATTCATCAAGGAAATTGAGTTCGGTGGGGCCGCTACGTTCATGAAGTTCGCCGGTGAATCCGATGTCTGTCTGTTCATCTAAGTCATGCTGAAGAAACTGCTTTTGGGCACAGCCTTGGCCTGGGTATGTGGCAATTCATGTCTGTCTTCAACCCGACTGAGGCGATCTGCAAAACATTGCAGCATTTGGTAAGGATTCATGCACCGGATTGATCAACGATTTTGGCTCAGGAGTTTCTGATGGCAGAGGCAACAAATTTGACTGGCATGGTGGTATGGGGTGGTTTGGTGCTGGGAATTATGTTTGGCGCAATCGCCAACAAAATTAACTTTTGCACCATGGGCGCCATTTCCGACGTTGTCAACATGGAGCATTGGGGCCGTATGCGAATGTGGTTTCTTGTCGTCGCCGTGGCGTTAATGGGAAGCAGCCTGTTGCAATACTTTGGTCTTGTTGATCTGAACAAATCGATTTATCAGCGCCCGGTGCTGCCCTGGTTGTCCTTACTTTTGGGGGGTATCCTGTTCGGTATCGGCATGACGCTGGCTGGTGGCTGCGTCAACAAAAACCTGATTCGGGTCGGTGGTGGCAATTTGCGCTCACTGGTGGTACTCATCTTTGTCGCCATTTCTGCCTACATGACGATCAAGGGCTTGTTTGGTCAGTGGCGTGCCGATTACCTTGACCCGGTCAACCTCGATTTGACTGGGTTGGGGTTGCAGAATCAATCTTTGCCAAGTCTGATCAGCAAGTTCACCGGCTGGTCGCCTGCGGTGGCGCTGCTGATCTGTACGTTTGTGATTGGATTCGGGTTGGTGCTGTTTGTCCTCAGGAACGCGCGTTTCCGGAGCAATTTGACACCGATATGGGGCTCCGTGGTTTTGGGACTGTTGATCGTCGCCGCTTGGTATCTGAGTGGGCACATGGGGTATGGGGAAAACCCTGACACACTTGAGACGATCTATTTTGCGACCAACAGTCGGACCATCGAATCACTTAGCTTTGTCGCGCCCACCGCCTACAGCTTGGAGCTTTTGATGCTGTGGACCGACAAATCGCTCAAGGTGACCTTCGGGGTCGCCACGGCCATTGGTGTGGGTTTGGGTTCTTGGGCCTATGCCTTGACAACGCATAGGTTCATCTGGAAAGGCGAGGGTTTCGCGTCATTTGACGATTTGCGAGCCCAACTCTTAGGGGCCGTACTGATGGGTTTTGGTGGTGTCACGGCCATGGGCTGTACCGTTGGACAAGGCCTGTCAGGTCTTTCGACGCTGTCCATGGGTTCATTCATTGCGGTGTTCGGCATTGCCTGCGGTGCAGTGGCAACCATGAAATACCAGGTTTGGCGCGCATGAGCCTAGGCGCCACGTTGTGGTCGATATGAATGACGTTCATTGAAGATGTCACCGAGGGCAATTTTGACGAGCAGGTGCTCGCCCGCTCCCATCACATACCGGTGGTACTCGACATTGGCGCCGACTGGTGCAGCCCATGCCGGATGTTGACCCCTTTGCTTGAGCGATTGGCCCGTGATTATGGCGGTCGGTTTGTCCTGGCAAAAGTGGATGCAGATGAAAACATGCGCATTGCAGGCAGGCATCAAGCCAAAGGTTTTCCAACGGTGATTGCCTACAGCAAAGGGCAGGTCACCGACCGTTTTCACGGCATGCAGCCCGAGGGTTTCTTGCGCCGCTTCCTTGACTTGCTGATCACGCAGCATGCATCCCAACCCCATCTTGGCACGCCAGCTGGATCCGACTGAAAAGTCAATGACACTTGTACTTGAGGGTCTCCCAAAATGAACTTGCCTGAACGCGATGGCGACGGTTATCTGACCGACATGGGTGCCTGGACTGAGGACATAGGCCGAGCCATGGCGCAGGCCGACGGCTACGACCTCGACGATGTCAAGTGGTCGCATATCCTCAAGGCGCGCGCCTATTACGACGAGTTTGGCAGCGTGCCGCCGATCCGAAAATTTGCCAAATACATCGATGAAGACCAAAGCAGTGTCTTCAAACTCTGGATGACAGGCCCGATGAAACCCATCACCAAGTATGGCGGCCTGCCCAAGCCCACGGGCTGCGTTTAGCCGAGATTGTCCATTAGGGCTTGGGATGGCCGCGAGCGCAGTTGCCAGGCGGCGATGTGTTCGGCAATGTCTTGCCATGACAAGTCGAGAAAGCTGGCATAACGGCTTGTGCCGATTGCACCATGGCATGCACATCGGGCACGGGAGCTGCCAGTGTCGCCTGCAATCCCTGCAAGCCGCCACAGGCCAGCTTCGTCGCTTTCAGATGCGCTATTGCGGTGGCCGGGCGCGGCAGCCACAAGGCAAAGGTGGCGCGCTCGTAAAACGGGTCATTCATGGTGCTGCAATCGATCTGGGCCATCACCTCGCGCTCGGCCAGCGCCTAGCGTCGGGCCAGGCTGCAGCTGGCGCAACCCGCCAGAACGGCTTTGACAAAGACGCAGGGACTGGGATTGAGCCGCTCACGAGAGGCGTGGAATGCTGCTTGATCGACCACCGCGTCACCTCAGTCGTCGCCCTTGGGGCCGGCCGTGCGCACTTGGCATAGCAGGTCTTCGGCCTGCAGTGGGTTGTCGGCAAAAATAACCTTGACTTTTTCCGAGACTGGTAAGTCAAGCGCCAGCCTCAGCACCTTGGCTTGTTTGGACGCCTCGGCAAAGCTCTCGAAGACACTGAGTTGTTCAAGCTGGGCAAAAGGTTTGACGCGGTAGATGTAGTAGGGCATGGTGCAAATGGCGTGAGGTTGATCGCGGCGATTTCAGATGTAATGCTTGGAGGCGCGGCGGCGCCCGGGTATCGCCTTTTGGATGATGACGCCGCGCACCGCCGACAGATCTGCGATGGGTTCATCGGCAAAGGCCGGATTCAGGGCATGCAACGACCAGCCTGTTTCGGTGCGCAGCAGTTGCCTGAAGGTCCACTGCGCCTGATGCCAGGCCAGCACGTAGGAGCCGTCGTGAGCCAGGCCTTCGGGTTCGATGATGATGATCTCGCCCTCCATAAACTCCGGAGTCATGCTCTGGCCCTGCACCATCAGTGCAAAAGACTCACCCCCGGCGCAATCGGGCAAAGCAACGTCGAAGGCCGCCTCTGCACGGCTGGCTGCGGTTTGGATGGGTCGGGTGGTTTCATTCGCCTGTGCTTGCATGTTGAAATCCGCCAATGGGTTACAAAAATCAAAGCACCAACGATGAAATCTGGGCTTCGGCAACCCCCGAGGCCTGCAATTCATCGTGCAGTGTCATGACGAACTCGGCCGGCCCAGCCAGATAAAAGTCGCAGTCGATGTCAAACAAATCGGCGCGCATGGCCTGGGCCATCTGCCAAGCACCCAAGGCTGCATCAGGGTGGGTGATCAGCTCGTACTCGAACTGATCGAGGGCTTCCGACCAGGCACGGCACTGGTTGCTGAAAAAATGCCCATCCGATCGGGTGGCCAGCCAGAACAGCGTCAGCGATGGCGCGGCATCGAGCGACAAGGCGTGCTCGATCAGGCTCTTGACCGGGCCAAAGCCCGTATCGCAGGCGGCAAAAACCAGCGGGCGATTGTCCTCTGCCAGCACGAATTCGCCGCTTGGGCCGAGCACCGTGACGGTGGCGCCTTGCTTGATGTCACCGGCAAAAAGGCGTTGGGCAAAACCATCGGCTTCGTTGCGGGTAATGAAGAACAGCAGGTTGCGTTCATCACAGGGGCAACTGGCCAGCGGGTAGCTGGCCGACACGTCCTCGTGGCCAACCTGGGTCCAACCCAATTGCACCGACTGGCCAGCCAGGAAGCGCAAGCGATGACTGCGCGGCGTTTGCAGGTGCAGCAACACGGTGTTGGGCGCCAGCCGCGTGATGGCGCGCACCTGGGTTGCAATCAACTGCTCAGGAATGTCACGCGGGTCACTGGCCTCGAGCAACTCCAGTGTGAGCTTGCTGCTGGCCGCGGTGTGGCAGCACATCAGGGTGTAGCCCTGGCTCTTTTCGGCCTCTGATAGGGGGTAATCAAAGTGCTGGATCTTGGCCACTTCGCCCGAGATCACGCGCACCTTGCACATGCCACAACTGCCGTTGCCACAGCCGTAATTGAGTTTGAGCCCGGCGTGCAAGCCCGCCTGCAACAGATTGGCGCGGCCTTCCACCGCGAACTGGTGTCCGCTGGGGCGCACAGTGACCTCGGCTGTCATCACTTTGAGCATATCGTCCATCACTTCGAGCAGGTCGACCGACTCGGTGGCCAGCACCTTGGCCAGTCCCTGCGTGATTTGCTGTTCAAGTGCCAGCCAGCTGGCGGCGCCGGGGTGCTGGTTGAGTTGCCGGCGGATTTCCTGTTGCAGGGCCACCACCAGCTCGTGGTAGCGCTGCAAGTGCTTGCGCACATCGGCGAGCTCCTGGCTTTGTGCGAACAGGCGTTGCGCCAGCACCTCCTGGCTTGGCAACATGCGTTCACGCACCCGTTTGCCAAAGGCCTCGTCGCGAATTTGCGAGACCCGCTCCAGCAGTCCCGACTCTTCGAGCTTGGCATCCGGGTAAAGCCGCAGCAACACGTCGGTCGAGACCCAGCCATCGTTCAACACCAGCGAGCCGTCACGCACTTGTTGCTGCAACACACCGCGTGCCACGCCCAGCAACTGGGCGGCACGCCAAATGCTGACCTGGTGGCTCATGGTGTGATGGCTCCTGTGGCTGGTCGGGCCAACCGGTCCAGATAACGCGCCCGGTACAGCAAGCGGGGCTGTTGCGGGTCGTCGGTGAAACCGGCGCGGTCGTGCAGCACGTTGTTGCACACCAGCCCCATGCCCGCTTCGAGCGTCAAGCGGAAAATGTGGCGACTGTCGCTGGCCAAAAGATCAACCAGAAAGGCCACCGCATTGCGCGTGGTGGCATCGTCTTTCCAGACAATGCTGCGCGTGCGAGCGGTGTAGCGCATGTGCAATTGGCCGGTCAGCGGCTCGACCATGAAGACCGGCCCGGCTTGCTCGGATCGGGCCAGGCCGTCGTCGTCGAGCCGCGCGGGAATGGTCATGGCGTCGGGCGCCATCAGCGCGCGCACCCAGTCGGGGTTGGCTTCGCGCAGCGCAATGTAGGCCATTTCGTGGTTCATCAGCGCCGTCTCGCCGCCCTGGCGCGCTGGCCTCACGCAATGCAACACCATGGCCCTGATGGGGCGGCTCTCGGGCTGGTAGTAGCCGTCGGTATGCCATTTGATCGGACGGTTAGTGTAAGGAATAAAGGCTTGGCGGTCGCTGGCAGGCGCGGCCACCGCAATCGGCGAAATGCCGTCTTCGTCAGCGAGCCAGTTGCCGTCGAGCTGGTGCAGGCCGAGCTGGCGCCCCAGCAGGATCGGAATGGCCTTGTCTTCGCTGACCACCGGGCTGCGGTAGATGGCCATGTTGGCCACATCGCAGCGCTGCAGCAGGGCCCCGCGCTCATCTGCGGACAAGTCGCGCGGGTCGGCTACATCGACAATCAGGTCGTCAGCCTGGCGCGGCTGACTGGCCAGTTTCGCGTCGCGCCAGCGCTGGTAGGCGCTGGTTTGTGTCAGGTCGAACGGACGGCTCATGGCAGCTCAATCACCCATGTTCGCAGTGCGCGACGCCCGCTTGGGCTGCGGTTCGGTGGACAACACCCCGTCCATGCCGCGCTGGATCATGTCCAGTGCATCGGGCACTTCGCTGGCCATGATCTGGTCAACCACCCAGCGCCGGTCTTTTTGCAGCATCAGCGCTTCGATGCGGTGCCCGAGGTATCGCACAAAGGCAAAGTCCGGCCCCTTGGCATCAAAGCCAAAGTCGGCGTAGTGCTCGGACAGTTCGTTGAACAGGTCGATGAATTGGTCATAGCGACTCGCTTGTCCTGCGGCTGGCTCGCCCATCAGGCCATCTTCATTGTCCTGCAAAATCTGCGCCACGCGCTGCACCAGCGCGGTCATGAATTCGGTGCGCTGGACATCGTTCATGCGGGCGTACGCCATGCGGTCGAGCACCTGGGTCAAAAATACCAACGCCTCTCGGGTGAATGCAAAATACTGCGGCCCGACTTCGATGTCGAAGCGCGCGCTGCGCATTTGCTTGAGCATGTTTTGTGCCACGCGCCAGGTGATGAAGGCCATCGCGCTGGCATTTTGCTCTGGCGTCTTGGCGGGGCCATCGCGAAACCACTGGCTCTTGATTCTCAACTTGGCCATAGGTCGCCCCAAATGTGGCAGGGCCGCGAGGACGGCAAACGCCGGGGCATTTCAGTAGCCGCCTTTGCCCAGCGGTTGTGGCAAACCCGCCACCTTGGGCCCCTGCTTGGCGGGGCCAATGGGGAACAGGTCGTAAAGGTACTTGCTGTCAACGCCGGGCCGAATCTCGGCAAATCCCTTGAGCATGTTGCGGAAATTGGGGGTATGGCCGTGCTCGCGGTATTGCTCGCGCAGATAGTTGATCACTTCCCAATGGGCATTGGTCAACGTGATGCTCTCAGCCTCGGCAATGACGCGCACCGCGTCATCTTCATACAGTGGCTCCACCAAGAAACCTTGCTCGTCGGTTTCGTATTCGGTGCCATTGATGGTGTAACTCATCGCATCTCTCCTTGTTTCAGTTGGTAAATTCAGTCAAACTGCGGCGGCGGATTTGTGGGGTATGAAAATGCCGCAGCCCAGCAGTCGGTGCGGCCCGATGCCGTGCTGTTGTAGGTGAAGTGAGGGCCCTGGCGCCAGGCCGTGCAGCATCAGGCTGAAGGTGGTTACCGCGCCGCTCGCCAGTGTCAGGCGCTGGCGCTTGCCGCATACGCGTTCGCCCCCGATGCCCAGGTCAGCCAACTCGCGCGCCACGTCCGCCATGAAGGACACTTCGTCGGCGTCAGTCGCGGCCACGTGGTGAGCATACAGGGTGGTGTGCGGCACCAGCTCGCGCACGTGCGGGGCGTCCAGATGCAGGGGCTGGCCTGCCACATTGAGGTCAAGGTCGGGGCCGGCCAGAAGTTCACTGGCGCGCAGACGTGACAAGCGTAGCAACAGTTTGGTCCGACGCGACATCATGGCCTGGGAATCGAGGCCGGGCACCAGCTTGATCGATTGAACGCCGGCCAAGGGCTCATCTTCGAGCCAGGGCCAGGCGCTGCACAAGGCGTTCTTGAGGGCCTGCGCGTGGTCGCGCGGCAAAAACCGCCCGCTGACGGGAAATAGCAGATCCACCGTGGGACACTGTTTCGGTCTGGCGACTGTCATGCCGGCTCCTCAGGCACGATCTGGTTGTCGGGCTGACTTGATGCCCAGCGCAGCAAGGCCTCGCCCCATAGCCGGGCCGATTGCGGGTCGATGTCAAACACGGTGAAACGGCTTTTCTCACGGATGCGGGTGCGCAGCAAGCGCATGCTGCCGCCTTCATAGTCGACTTGTTGCAACTCTATGACCTGCGCACTCACAGGGATGGTGAATTTAGCCAGCGGTGTCAGGGTGGTCATGTTGCGGTGGTCGCTCAATAAAAAAGCTGAAATACAAACGGGCAGGCGGTGTCGCCATGGGGCCATGGACGCGCAACGCCAAGCAAAGCGCATGCCGCTATTGGGCGCAAAGTGGGCCCCGGTCGTCTATTACCGGGACGGGTGGGGTGGTATAGCCCAAATGGGTAGCACCAAATACCCTACGAGGGGGATAGCACAGGGGTTCACCGCAATCGTAATATTTGGTTCACGGTTGACCCAGTGACCCGGCGGCAGGCCCCTGATCAACACAACCGGTTTGATGAATCAGCGCAAGACTTGCGCGCCCTTGACAGGAGACACTCTATGAGCATTAAGCAACACGACACTCCCATGCTTGACCAGCTTGAAAGCGGCCCATGGCCCAGCTTTGTCACCGGTCTGAAACGACTGGCCAAGGACAGCGAGTACATGACCGACCTGATGGGTCAGCTGGAACACTCGTACAAGACCCGCAAGGGCTACTGGAAGGGCGGCACGGTCGGCGTGTTTGGCTATGGCGGTGGTGTGATTCCACGTTTTTCCGAAGTCGCTGAAATGTTTCCGGCCTCCAAGGAATTCCACACCCTGCGGGTGCAGCCGCCGGCCGGCATGCATTACACCTCGGATGTGCTGCGCAAAATGTGCGACATCTGGGAGCGCCATGGCTCCGGCCTGATTGCCTTCCACGGCCAGTCGGGCGACATCATGTTCCAGGGCGCCAGCACGGCCAACGTGCAGGGTGCATTTGACGAAATCAACGAACTCGGCTTTGACCTCGGCGGTGCCGGTCCGGCCGTGCGCACCAGCATGTCATGTGTTGGTGCTGCGCGGTGCGAGCAGTCGTGCTTCGACGAGGCGCGCGCGCACCGCCAGGTGCTCAACACGTTCCTGGACGACATGCACCGTCCGGCACTACCTTACAAATTCAAGTTCAAGTTCTCGGGCTGCCCCAACGACTGCATGAACTCTATCCAGCGCGCCGACATGGCCGTTATCGGCACCTGGCGCGACAACATTCGCACCGACGAGGCGTTGGCACGCAAATGGTTCGACAAGCACGGCATGACCGAGCTGGTCAACGACGTGGTCAGCCGCTGCCCGACCAAGGCCATCATGCTCAAGGAAGTCAAGGATGCCACTACCGGCGACAAGATTTCCAGCGTCAAGGTCAGCGACAGCCATTGTCTTGAAATCGACAACGGCAACTGCGTGCGCTGCATGCACTGCATCAACGTCATGACCGGCGCACTGGCCACCGGCGTCGACAAGGGTGTCACGGTGCTCATGGGCGGAAAACGCACGCTCAAGATCGGCGACTTGATGGGCACCGTGGTGATCCCCTTCATGTCCATGAACACCGACGAAGACTACGAGGCGCTGGTGGAGCTGGGTCAGAAGTCGATCGACTTCTTCGCCGAAAACGCCCTTGAGCACGAGCGCACTGGCGAGATGATCGAGCGCATCGGCCTGATCAACTTCCTCGAAGGCATCGGCGTCGAGATCGACCCCAACATGGTCGCCACACCACGCACCAACCCCTACGTCCGAACTGACGGCTGGGACGATGAAGTGGCCAGGATCAACGCCCGAAAAGCGGCCTGAAGCCGGCTTGTCCTCTACTGATTAAGAAAGATCACCATGGCAACTATGCGCACCCCCATCGAGAGCGGCGTTCCTGATAACAAGCCGTTCCTTCATCCGTTGATGGCCAAGAACTATGGCAACTGGAAGTACCATGACCGGCCCCGTCCGGGGGTATTGCATCATGTGGCCCACAGTGGTGACCAGATCTGGACTGTACGTGCGGGCACGCAGCGGCAAATGGACCTCTTTACCATCCGCAAGCTGTGTGACATTGCCGACACCTACGCTGACGGCCATGTGCGCTTTACCATCCGATCCAACATCGAGTACATGGTGTCTGATGAGGCACGGGTTAAACCTCTCGTCGATGCGCTGATCGACAACGGCTTCCCGGTTGGCGGCACTGGCAACTCGGTGTCGTCCATCTCCCACACGCAGGGCTGGCTGCACTGCGATATTCCCGGTACCGACGCCTCCGGCGCCGTGAAGGCTCTGATGGATGAATTGCATGCCGAGTTCATCAGGGAAGAGATGCCCAACCGTGTGCACCTGTCCACCTCGTGCTGCGAGATCAACTGTGGCGGACAGGCTGACATTGCCATCGTCATGCAGCACACCAAGCCGCCCAAGATCAACCACGACCTGGTGGCCAACATGTGTGAGCGTCCCACCGTGGTGGCACGTTGTCCGGTGGCGGCCATTCGCCCCGCCATGGTCAACGGAAAACCTTCGCTGGAAATTGACGAATCCAAATGCATGTGCTGCGGCGCGTGCTTCCCGCCCTGCCCACCAATGCAGATCAACGATCCGGACCACAGCAAGCTGGCGATCTGGGTGGGCGGCAAGAACTCCAATGCACGCGGCAAACCGACCTTCATGAAGATGGTCGCCTCGGGCCTGCCCAACAACCCTCCGCGTTGGCCCGAAGTGTCGGCGATGGTCAAGAAAATTCTGTACACCTACAAGGCCGACGCGCGCTCCTGGGAGCGGGTCTCGGACTGGATCGAGCGCATCGGCTGGCCCTCGTTCTTTGAAAAATGTGACCTGCCGTTCACCAAGTACCTGATCGACGACTGGCGCGGTTCACGCTCCAGCCTGAACGCCTCGACCCATATCCGGTTCTGAAACTTTGCGGGTCAGACCAAGATTTGTGCAGCAAATTTGCTCTGACCCCAACTAACCTGAAACTTTGCGAGTCAGACCAAGATTTGTGCAGCAAATTTGCTCTGACCCCAACTAACCTGAAACTTTGCGGGTCAGATCAAGATTCGTGCAGCAAATTTGCTCTGACCCCAACTGACTAGAGAACAAAGATGAAATTCGGCATCCTCGTGAACGAAGGTCCCTACACCCATCAGGCGTCTGACAGCGCCTACCAGTTTGTGGTGGCCGCATTGGCCAAGGGCCACACGATTCAACGCGTGTTTTTTTACCATGATGGCGTGAACAATGCGACCCGGCTCACCGAACCGCCACAGGATGACCGTCACATTGTCAATCGCTGGTCAGCCCTTGCGGCCGAGCATCAGGTAGATCTGGTGGTGTGTGTGGCAGCCGCTTTGCGCCGCGGCATCAAGGACGAAGTGCTGGCTCCCGGGTTTCGTATTTCGGGTCTTGGGCAACTGGTGGACAGCGGCATCAAGACGGATCGCCTGGTCACCTTCGGCGATTAATCGAGTACGGAGAAGAACACACCATGAGCGAGCAAGAAACAACCGCAGTCAGCGGACCCAAAGTGAAGAAATTCATGTTTGTCAACCGCAAGGCCCCCTACGGCACCATTTACGCACTGGAAAGTCTGGAGGTGGTTCTGATCACGGCCACCTTCGATCAGGATGTGAGTCTGGTATTCATTGACGATGGCGTTTATGAACTGCTCAAGGGTCAGCAGACCAAAGGCATCGGCATCAAGAATTTTTCTCCGAGCTACCGAGCACTGGAGGGCTATGACATCGAAAAGCTTTACGTTGATCAGGCCTCGCTAACCCGGCGCGGCCTGACCGAAGCCGACCTGCTGGTGCCGGTCGAGGTGCTCGACGACCAGCAAATGGGTGAGTTGATGGCGCAGCAAGACGTGATCCTGAGTTTTTAAGAATAGGCAAGAACCATGCTGCACATCATCAATAAATCTCCCTTTGACACCAATGCACTCGATACCTGTCTGCGGATGGCGCAACCTGGTCATGCGCTGCTGCTGATCGAAGACGGCGTTTATGCTGCCACGCAGGGCAGTGCTGTGGCGCAGCGTATGCGTGACGTCGGCGGCAAACTCAGTCTGTTCGTTTTGCAGCCCGACCTGGAGGCGCGGGGCATGAACGGCAAGCAACTCGATGGCATCACTCTGGTGGACTACGCCGGTTTTGTCGATCTGGTCGAAAAATACGATACCTCGCAATCCTGGCTTTAAACACCTGGCTGGCACCTGATTCACTTTTAATAACTGGAGAACACTATGAGCTTTGAAATCAACGGCAAGACCTACGAGACCGACGAAGAGGGCTACCTCCTGAACCTGGCCGAATGGACTACCGAGGCGGCTGCGCATCTGGCCGAAGAAGAAAAAGTGCCACTCACCGACAGCCACTGGGAAGTCATCAACTTCCTGCGTGAGTATTACAACGAGTACCAGATTGCCCCCGCCGTGCGCGTGCTGACCAAGGCCATTGGCAAGAGATTTGGCGAAGAAAAAGGCAACAGCAAGTACCTGTACGACCTGTTTCCCTATGGTCCGGCCAAACAGGCCTGCAAGATTGCCGGTCTGCCCAAGCCCACGGGTTGCATCTGATTCTTGACTTGACCACTTAACGAACCTGCAGGCCCGCCCATGTCCACCTTGACAGTCATTTATGGACTGCTGTTTTATGGCGCTACGGCGATGCTGGTGCTGGGCGTGGCTAACAGGATTCGTACCTATGCAAAGGCCCCGGCACCGCTGAAGATACCCACCACACCGGCACCCCTCACGGCTTCCGGTGTGCGCTGGCGCATGGCGCGTGAAGTGGTTTTTTTTGAGAGCCTGTTCAAGTCGAGCATGTGGACCTGGATTTTTGGCTGGCTATTCCATGTGACGCTGCTGCTGGTCACCTTGCGCCATTTGCGCTACTTTCAGGAGCCTGTCTGGTTGCCTGTTCAGTTGGTGCAACCGTTAGGCATCATGGCGGGCTTTGCCATGGTTGCCGCCCTGGGCGGTTTGTGGGCGCGACGCTGGCTGGTGGACCGTGTACGGTACATTTCCACGCCCTCGGACCACCTGATGCTGTTACTGCTGCTGGCCATCGGGCTCAGCGGTCTGACCATGCGATTTGTCGCGCACACCGACATCATTGCGCTCAAGGCCTTTGTGCTGGGCCTGATGCGTTTCAATTGGCAACCGCTACCGGCCGACCCGGTGCTGCTGGTACATCTGACGCTGGTGGTGTTGCTCATGATCATTTTCCCGATCAGCAAACTGTTGCATGCACCTGGAGTGTTCTTCAGCCCGACGCGCAACCAGGCAGACAACGCTCGCGAAGTTCGCCATATTTCGGCCTGGGCCGCCGCGCTGGACAAAAAAGCCTGAGCACACACCATGGCAACTGCTAAGTTTGAAATCCCCACGCTCAAGAGATACCCGGTCATTCCCTTGGTGCAAGTCGGGGCGATGTCGCACATCAAGTCGTTCCCTGCGGCGGGTCCGATCCAGAAAACCCTTGGGTTTCCAGAGGCCTTGGTGGACGACTGGCAGGACAAGGCGATTGCCAAGATGGGCGAGATGCTGGGCAAGTACCGGTCGCTACAGGTGTACATGGACGCCTGCGTGCATTGTGGTGCCTGCTCTGACAAATGCCACTATTTTCTCGGCACCGGAGATCCCAAAAACATGCCGGTGGCGCGTCAGGACCTGATGCGTAAGGTCTATCGCCGCTACTTCACCTTTGCCGGCAAGTATTTCCCCAAACTGGTCGGTGCGGTGGACCTGACGCGCGAGGTGCTCGACGACTGGTACAACTATTACTACCAGTGTTCCGAGTGCCGTCGTTGCTCGGTGTTTTGTCCCTACGGTATCGACACTGCGGAAATCACCATGGCGGCCCGCGAGATCATGGACTCGGTTGGTCTGGGACAAAAATACACCAACGAGATCATTGGCAAGGTACATACCATCGGCAATAACCTGGGTATGCCCGGGCCGGCGCTGAAAAATACGCTGGAAGGGCTGGAAGAAGACACCAAGGACGACACCGGTCTGGACATCAAATTCCCGCTGGATGTCAAGGGTGTCGACGTTTTACTTGTGACACCGTCCGCTGATTTTTTTGCCGAACCTCATATTGAAAGCATGATTGGCTACGCCAAGGTATTTCATGCCTCAGGGATCAGTTGGACATTGAGCTCGCACGCTTCCGAAGCCGGTAACTTTGGCATGTTCATTGGCAATTACGAGCAGATGCGCAATATCGCCCTGCGGGTGCGTGAAGCTGCTCTGGAGCTGGGTGTCAAGCGCATTGTGGTAGGTGAGTGCGGCCATGCCTGGCGCGTCGCTTACAGCTTCTGGAATACCCTGATTGGCCCGTTTGATTTTCTCGACCCGCGTTATCCGGTGCCGCAGCACATTTGCGAATTCACTGACGGGCTGATTCAGCGCGGTGCGCTTAAGTTCGACAAAGAGGCCAATGACAGCCGCATCATCACCTTTCATGATTCATGCAATGTCGCGCGCGGTTCCCGCATGGGCAATATGCCGGGCGGCCAATTCGTCATTCCCCGGCGCATCATCACCTCGGTGGCCAACCATTTTTACGACATGGCACCCGAGACCATTCACGAAAGCACTTTCTGTTGTGGCGGCGGTGGTGGCCTGTTGACCGACGACCTGATGGAACTTCGGGTCAAGGGTGCGTTGCCTCGTACACAGGCCTTGAAACAAGTGGTGGATGACCATGGCGTCAATTTCATGGCCATGATCTGTGCCATTTGCAAATCCCAATTTACCAAAGTGTTGCCGCATTACGGCTTCGACATGAGCATGGTGGGTGGTGTCCACCAGTTGGTCAGTAAGGCGATTCGCCTGGGTGACAAATAGCTCAGTCGTCCTTTCTCAAGCATAAAACCAGGAGACTCCCACATGTCTGCGACCCCCGAAGCCATTGCTGCAAAACCCATGACCTTCCGCCGCTACAAAGACGGCGTTACCAAGGTCAGGACCTGGCAAGCGCAGATCTTTGATGCGGGTCATTCGCATAAATGTCCCACCTACATCCAGAGTACACCACCCTGTCAGGGCAGCTGTCCGGCCGGTGAAGATATTCGGGGTTACCTCAACATCGTGCGCGGCATCGAGAAGCCACCGGCCGGCATGGCCTGGCAGGAGTACGCGTTTCGCCGCCTGACAGAAGCCAATCCGTTTCCCTCGGTGATGGGGCGGGTTTGCCCAGCGCCCTGCGAGTCAGGCTGCAACCGCAACCAGCTCGAGGATTTTGTTGGGATCAACTCGGTCGAGCACTTTCTGGGCGACTATGCCATCAAGAACAAGCTGGCTTACAACAAGCCTGCGCGACTTACCGGTAAAACGGTGGCAGTGATCGGCGGCGGCCCGGCCGGCCTGTCAACCGCTTACCAGCTCGCCCTGAAAGGCCATTCGGTCACCATTTTTGATGAGCGTTCCGAGCTCGGTGGCATGATGCGCTACGGTATTCCTGGTTTCCGCACACCACGTGATGTGCTTGATGCCGAGATCCAGCGCATTCTGGATCTGGGCGTTGAAACCCGCATGAATTGCCGCATTGGCACCGACATCACGATGGCGCAGATTCGTGAGCAGTTTGATGCCGTGTTTCTGGGTTTGGGTGCACAGGCGGGGCGTGCCTTGCCGGTGGACGGGGCTGATGCGCCCAACTGCGTCACCGCCACATCGTTCCTCAAGGCCTTCAACGACGGACGCTTGCGCCACGTGGGCAAACGGGTGATTGTGATTGGCGGTGGCGACACCTCGATCGACGTCGCCACAGTGGCGCGCCGCCTGGGGCACATCGAAAAAATCCATGAGGCGGACCGTCCCGAGCACGCCATTGCCGGTCATGTGGCACACGACGTGGCCGCCGCATCGGTGCGCCAGGGTGCCGAGGTCACGCTAACTACCATTTTCGACATCGACAAAATGCAGGCCTCCAAACACGAGGTCGAGCATGCCTTGTCCGAGGGCATCACCATCCGTGGTGGCATGGCACCGGTGGCCGTGATCCGCGGCGAAGACGGTCGCGCCACGGCACTGCGCATCGTACGCTGCGAGGCCAAGATCGTCAGTGGTGGACGGCTTGAGATCAAGAACATCGAGGGCACCGAAGAAGACATCCCGGCCGATCTGATCGTGTCGGCCATTGGTCAGGCGGTGGATTTCACCGGTCTCGAAGAGTTCAACAACGGCAAGGGTGCCATCAACTCCGACAAGAATTACCAAGTGCAGGGACAGCCCGGCTTCTTTGTCGGCGGGGACGTGGTGCGTCCGCATTTGTTGACCACGGCCATTGGCCACGGCGCCATTGCCGCCGACGGCATTGACCGCTTCCTGCAGCAGGAGGCGCTGGACAAACGCCCCAAGATTGACGTGCACACTTTTGATCTGACGCGCAAGCTCATCGAAAAAGGCCTGACCCTGACCGAGGTCCATGAACCCACCCGTGGCACCGACAAGAGCACGGCGGCCATTCACAATTTTGACAACCGCTCGGACCGCTATGTGATCTCTCACAAGGAACTGTTCCTGGGTCACTTCGGCTTTGCGCCGCGCAACAAGCGGGGCATTGTGTCGCTCACCGCAGAAGAAGCGCTGGACAACTTCGAGGAACGCCTGCAACCCCTGCTCGAAGCGCAGGCGGTGGCCGAAGCCAAGCGCTGCATGAGCTGCGGCCAGTGTTTTGAGTGCGACAACTGCGTGGTGTACTGCCCGCAGGTGGCCGTCTTCAAGGTGCCCAAAGCCAAAGCCACCATCGGCCGCTACGTTGACACCGATTACAGCCGGTGCATTGGCTGCCATATCTGCGCCGACGTTTGCCCCACCGGTTACATCCAGATGGGATTGGGGGAATGATGGTTTCCCCCTGTGTCGCCTTCGGCGCCTCCCCCCGCGGGGGGGCGACACCAGCAGCCCGGCAAAGCCGGTTCTGCGGTGTCCTGAGCTTTTGGGGACTTGTTCGCTTGCTGGCCCTGGTTGTGGCTTTGTTACTGGGCGCTTCGCTACCTGCGGCGGCGCAAACAACAACTGGCGTCAGCCAAGGGTTGCAACCCATGATCGAGAAAGCGCGGGGCGGTCAATGTGTGGAAGAGCCCGCATTCATGCGCCGCAACCACATGAAACTTCTCATGCATCAGCGCGATGACACGCTTCGCCGTGGCATCCGCACCGACAAGTACTCACTGAAAGCGTGTATTGCCTGTCATGCCAGCCAAACCAGTCAAAGCGTCAATGCTGAACCAGGCAATTTTTGTCAGAGTTGCCACAACTATGTTGCGGTCAAAATTGACTGCTTTCAGTGTCATGCCAACCAACCGGCGGGCATCGTGGCACAGCAACAAGTCAAGCCATGAAGCACGATCACAACACCCCGCAGTCTGATCCTGTCGCAACACCGTCAAGCCGTCGTGGTTTTCTGGGCGTTGCCGCAGTGGGTATGGCAGGCATCTTGCTGGCGCCGGGCGTTCGTCTCTTCGAAATTGCCCAGGCCGCACCGGCAGTGGGGGGTGCCAGCAGCAAAGTTCGCTGGGGCATGCTGATCGACAGCGGCAAATGCGCCAGTGGCTGCACCGATTGCGTCAAAGCCTGCAACACTGAAAACGGCCTGTCTGGCGGCACGCTTCCCACCGATTCGCAATGGATCCGCAAGCTTGACATCAAGGACACGCACACCGGAGCCATCCAGTCGTTGCCGATGATGTGCCAGCACTGCGCCGAACCGCCCTGTGTCGATGTCTGCCCAACGGGGGCCTCATTCAAACGCGCCGATGGTATTGTGCTGGTGGACAAGCACATCTGCATTGGCTGTCGCTATTGCATCATGGCCTGCCCTTACAAGGCACGTTCTTTTGTCCATGAACCCTTGACCCACCAAAAGCCTGATGTACCCCGGGGCATGGGCACGGCCGAGGCATGTACCTTGTGTGTTCACAGGGTCGATCGGGGTGAACAACCTGCCTGTGTGAATGCCTGCGCAGATGCGGGGCACGGAGCAATTATCTTTGGCAACCTCAACGATCCCGAGAGCGAAATCTCGAAACGGGTAGCCAGCTACCCCAGCCGCCAGATTCGTGAAAACCTCAATCTGAACACCGGTGTGCGCTACCTCGGTATTTGAAGAAAGAACGACGTATGAAAATCGTTTTGCGCGAATTGCAGGCCACCAGGCGCGGCTACTATCAGCTGCTGGCCGGCCTGGTGGTGATCATTCTGCTGTTTGGAGCGACTGTGTTGTACATAGAGCACCATGGCCATATCGTCACCAGCATGAACAATCAGATTGTCTGGGGTCTGCCCGATGTGTTTGCCGTTTTTCTGCTGCTGTCCGCCACAGGGGCGCTCAGCATTGCACTGCTGACCTCGTTTTTCGGCAAAGCTGAGTTCCAGCCCATGGCGCCGCTGTCGGGTTTGCTGGCCATCGCGATGCTGCTGGCCGGCGTGTTGATGCTCATGTTTGACCTGGGACGACCCGACCGGGCAAATCTGGCCATGATGAATTTCAACTTCAAGTCTGTTTTGGCCTGGAATCTTTTTCTTTATTCGGGTTTTGCGGGTTTTACCGCCTTCTATCTGTGGACCCTGATGGCGCGTGGCATGCAGCGCTTCACCCTGCTGGCCATTACCCTTGCCTTGGTCTGGCGCATCGGCTTGACGACCGGGACTGGTTCCATTTATGGCTTTCAGGTCGCCCGTCAGGCCTTCGACTCGGCCCTGGTGGCGCCCATGTTCATCGCGCTGTCGCTGAGCTATGGCCTGGCTGCATTTGTGCTGGTGTTGATGCTGGCCTGCCGGAGCCATGGTTGCCAGATCGGGGACGCCATGATGGCTCGCCTGGCGCGTCTTCAAGCGATCTTTATCGGCGTCGGGATGTATTTTGTGCTGGTCTATCACCTGACCAATCGTTACTTCACCAGGCACCACGCTTTCGAAGATTTCATTTTGTTCAATGGTGGCGTTTACCCTTTCTTGTTCTGGTTTGGAACGGTTCTGCTTGGCGGCATCGTGCCGTTGATGTTGCTGCTGCACCCCAAGATTGGTCAAATGCGCCAACGTATCGTCGCGGCGACTGCGCTGGTCATCGTTGGCGCTTTTGCGCAGCTGTATGTCACCATCATTGGCGCTCAGGTTTTCCCATTGGTGCTGTTCCCTGGTAGGCAGGTGACCAGTACGTTTTACGACGGCGTGATCAACCCTTACACACCCTCCCTGCTGGAGTGGATGCTTGGCTTTGGTGGCTTGGCCATTGCGGGGCTGATTGTGATGATTGGGCTCAAATTGCTTGGCTTCCTGCCGAATCGGCTCGATGATGCTGCGATCGAAATGAGTCTGGCCAAGCCAGTTGCTGTGGCAACCTGACGCAGTGCGGTGCATGTCACGTTTACTGGTTTCGGCGGCGCATAAATCTTCCGGCAAGACCACCGTCACCATCGGCCTGTGCGCTGCCCTGTCGGCGCGGGGCCTGAAGGTGCAGCCGTTCAAGAAGGGTCCGGATTACATTGACCCGATGTGGCTGGGCCAGGCCAGCGGGCGCGATTGCTTCAATCTTGACCCGTACCTGATGACGCCTGAACACATCGTCGGGTCTTTCACTCGGCACGCCGCTGGTGCCGACATCAGTATCGTCGAGGGCAATAAGGGTTTGTACGACGGCTTGGCGCTGGATGGCAGCAACAGCAATGCTGCGCTGGCACATCTGCTGGGCCTGCCGGTGGTGCTGGTGCTGGATGCCCGTGGCATGACGCGCGGTATTGCGCCGCTGATTCTGGGTTATCAGGCTTTTGATGCCAATATCCGCATTGCGGGTGTCATCCTGAACCAACTCGGTGGTAGTCGGCACGAGGCCAAATTGCGCGCCGTGATCGAGCATTACACCAACGTCACCGTGTTGGGGGCCATTGCCCATGACCCGCAACTGGCACTGGTCGAGCGCCATCTGGGGCTGATGCCGAACCAGGAATGCGACGATGCCACGCAGCATGTGCAAACCATTGGCCAGCGCATCGCCGAACAGGTGGACTTGGGCAAAATCGTTGGCTTGGCCAAAAGTGCATCGGCTTTGCCGGCGTTACCTGCCCGCGCGTCAGTGGCCGCCGAGGCGGTGGCCGCAAAATCCGACCAGCCCTTGCGCCTGGGCATCATGCGCGACAAGGCCTTTGGCTTTTATTACCCCGACGATCTGCTGGCCTTGCAAGCCGCCGGCGCTGAACTGGTGACCGTGAACGCCCTGCACGACAGCGCCTTGCCAGCCCTCGATGGTTTGTTCATTGGTGGTGGCTTCCCCGAGGTCTTCATGCCCGAATTGCAGGCCAACACCGCCTTGCGCGGCAATATCCGCAGCGCCATCGAGGCCGGTCTGCCGGTTTATGCCGAGTGTGGTGGCCTGATGTACCTGGCACGCACGCTGCGCTGGAAAGACACGCAGGCGGATATGGTGGGCGCGCTGCCAGTGGATGTGCTGATGCACGCGCGCCCCGTGGGCCGCGGCTATGTCACTTTGCAGACCACAGCCGATGCGCCGTGGCTAGCGGCTGACGAGCCCACCGGGCATTCGCTGCGCGGCCATGAATTTCACTATTCCAGCCTTGAAAATGTTCCGCCGGGCCTGAAGTACGCCTACCGGGTTGTACGCGGCCATGGCATCGACGGCCAACATGACGGCCTGGTATACCGCAATGTGCTGGCCTCCTATGCCCATCTGCGCACGGGTGCCGGCTCGGACTGGGCACATCAGTTCGTCAGTTTTGTGAAAAGGAACAAATTGGCAAACCAAATACAGCTGCCCGGCGCTGTGCGCACCGTGTTGGTCAAAGGCCAACCCGTGGCGACCGACGTGGAAGGCTATTTGAAGAACCTGGGAGACTGGTCGGAAGATTTTGCGCGTGCTCAGGCCGAGTCAGAACATCTGGAACTGACCGAGGCCCATTGGCAGGTGATCCATTTCTTGCGCGCCTACTACGAGGAGCGCCGGGTGCAGGCACAAGTGCGAGCCCTGATCCAGCACTTTGCCAAAGTATGGGGCCCGGAGTTGGGCAACAATCACCACTTGCATGCGCTTTTTCCGATGGGTGGGCCGCAGAAACAAGGCAACCGTCTGGCCGGTCTGCTCAAGACCAAAGGCGAACATTAATTTCTCAGGAGCACAACGCATGTTTAACTTGACCCCTGCCGCCGCCCGGAAAATCCAGCAAGCCGCGCAAGCCAGTGGCGCTTCGGAGCTGGCATTGCGGGTTGCCGCCAAAAAGGATGCCGAAGGCGAAATGCAGTATGGCATGGGCTTTGATGATCCGCATGATGAAGACATGAAGCTCGAACTCGAAGGGGTGGCGGTGGTCATCAACGGCGAGTCCCAGGAGTTGCTGTTCGACACCGTGCTGGACTTTGTCGAGCTCAACCCAGGTGAATTCAACTTCATCTTTATCCCCACCAACCATCCTTCCTGTGGCGGTGGTTCTGTGACCACCGGTGGTTGCGGCAGCTGTGGCGGTGGTGGCTGTGGCAGCAAGGGAGCCACCCATTGAAAGCCGATGTGAAAAACTTCAAACCTGATTCTGGACGCGTTTACCTGGTTGGAGCCGGACCGGGCGACCCCGAGTTGCTGACTTTGCGTGCTGTACGCCTACTGCAGCAAGCCGATGTGATCGTCTACGACAATCTTGTGTCTGATGGTGTGCTTGAATTTGTGTCGCCCGACGCCGAACGTATCTACGCCGGCAAGCGGCGCAACGAACACACCCTGCGTCAGGAGCAGATCAACAACCTGTTGGTCAAACTGGCCAGTGAGGGCAAGCAGGTGGTGCGCCTCAAGGGTGGCGACCCGTTCATTTTTGGCCGTGGTGGTGAAGAACTACAGGCGCTGGCGGCTTCGGGTGTGGCGTTTGAGGTGGTGCCGGGCGTGACGGCTGCTTCTGGCGTGTCGAGTTACGCCGGCATTCCGCTCACGCACCGCAACTATGCGCAATGCTGCCTGTTTGTCACCGGTCACCTGAAGGATGGCACGGCTGATCTGGACTGGCCCAGTCTGGTCCGCCTGAATCAGACCGTGGTGATCTACATGGGCCTGGGTGGTCTGCCGGAAATCTGTAAGCAGATGGTTGCGCATGGTGCCTTGCCCGACCTGCCAGTGGCAGTGGTGCAAGATGGCAGCATGAGCACCCAGAAGGTCGTCATCGGCACACTGGCGAATGTGGCAGAACGTGTGCTGCAGGACGACTTGAAGTCACCGTGCCTGACGATCATTGGCGAGGTGGTCAAACTGCACCAGGAGCTGGCATGGTATGGACTTGCCAAGGGAACGGCGCTGCCCTGACCGGAACGACGGGAGTCGGCTTCGTTCGTTGTCGCCAGGTCTGCAGTCGCAAAGACCGTTATCGGATGTTTGTCACCCTGGGTTGATGGGAAAAATGCAACAAAAAGAGCACTGGGATAAGGTTTACGGGTCCATGCCGACCGATGCCGTCAGTTGGTTTCAGGAACATGCTGAACAATCCTTACGACTAAGGGTCTGTTAATAAATAACTTATACAATTCAGCCTGATCGGATGCAGTAATTCCAGTCGCCATGGAATTCGTTGCGATCGATTTTGATCTGTGCCATCTGCGCATCCGAGATGACCAAACCTTTTGGATACTCGCGAGTGTCGAGTTCAGCTTGCACCCGCAAGCCGCTGCGCGTTTTGGTATTGGCGATCAGGTTGACGATGACCTCGTGGCTGATCAGAGGACGGCCACGCCAATTCATA
>Ga0172370_10002657_pt1 | contig 25580 bp, 22 predicted proteins | sample LakKiv5m_FD_114538 | JGI IMG/M metagenome (GOLD analysis project Ga0172370, IMG submission 114538) | Freshwater microbial communities from Kabuno Bay, South-Kivu, Congo - kab_022012_11.5m | ecosystem: Environmental > Aquatic > Freshwater > Lake | place: Democratic Republic of the Congo...
ACGGCCACTTTTGCCAAACTGGCAATATTTTGTTCGGAAATAAATGAACCGCTCGCAATCTCCACGTTTCTGACAGAAACGTAATCAACGGTTGTGCCGTCAACCGAAGTATTGGTATTGGTTCCTTTGGCGTTAATCTGATAACGACCGGATAATTCCGGCACTACCACGACCGAGTCGCCTAATTCCTGATTTAAAGCGCTGACATCGGCATTGGTTAAAGTTTGGCTTAATCCTCTTCCCTGACTGACCTGCATACCGACTCCTCTTTGTCTACCGGGCATAATCATTAATAAATTGGAACCAAGCGACTCTATATTGGCTTGAATCATGCTTTGTGAACCTTGTCCGATCGCGATCATGGCGATAACCGAACCGATGCCAATAACTATTCCAAGTGTCGTTAAACCGGAACGAACTTTGTTAGCCAAAAGCGCCAATCTTGTTTCTTCAAATAAATCGGTAATGGTCATAAATATTTTTAAACTATTTCACCGTCGCGGATTTGAATGATTCTGTCGGCTCTTCTAGCAACATCCATTTCATGAGTTATTAAAATGATCGTTCTTTTATAGCGCTCGTTAAGTTGTCTGAATGTTTCCAAAACGATTTCGCCGGTTTTAGTATCAAGGTTGCCGGTCGGTTCGTCGGCTAAAATCAAAGACGGATTATTTACCAAAGCTCTTGCGATCGCCACTCTCTGCATTTGTCCACCGGACAATTGATTTGATAAATGATAAAAATGACTCTCATCCAAACCGGCGGCTAACAAGGCCTTGGTCGCAATTTCTTCTCTTTCGTTTTCGGAAACACCGGCATAAATTAAAGGCAAAATAACATTGCGCATCACCGTCGCTCGGGGCAATAAATTAAATGATTGAAAAACAAAACCGATTTTATTTTTTCTAATATCAGCCAATTCGTCATCTGTAAAATTAGCCACATTCTCACCGTCCAATAAATATTCTCCGCTACTCGGCGTATCAAGAGCTCCTAAAATGTGCATAAGAGTTGATTTGCCGGAACCGGAAGGACCGGTAATAGCCACAAATTCCTCGTCGGCGATTTTAAAAGAAATGTTTTTTAAAACTGCAGTGGCGACATCTCCGGAAAAATATGTTTTAACGATATTTTTACATTCAATCATATCTAACTTTTAAATTTTAACGGCCGGCGGTAAAATTTCGCGTTCCGCCGGAAATAAAACCGCCTCTGGAACCGGCGCCCGCCGCTTGAAAAATACTGGCGCCGCTGGAAGCGGTAACGACGGAGCTTGAAGCGACGGTTCTGACAATAATCGTATCGCCTTCGTTTAAACCGCTAATCACTTCCGTTGACGTATCATTAGCCAAACCGGTTTGAATATTTTTTCTGACCGGCAAATTCCGCAAAATCACTCCGGTTAACGAATTTTGACCGGCAACGGTTTCGTTATCCGGCGCTTCCACATAACTGCCGTTTTGATCGGTTTTAATCGCCGAATTTTCAATCAACAAAACATCGGTCTTAACATCGGTAATAATCGCGGCAACGACACTCATCCCGGGTTTAATCCGATCATCCTGAGTATCAAAAACAATTTTCACGTTGTAAGTAACGACTCCTTGCGAAACGGCGCCTAAAGTGTCAATATCAGCCACTTGACCGGTCAAGCTTAAATCCTGCACCGCGTCGAAAGTAAGTGTTGTCTTTTGACCGACTTTGACTTTGGCCGCGTCAACTTCATTCAAAGAAATTTCGGCTATTTTTTGTTTAGTAATCACGGTAGTAATCACGGCGCCAGAAGAAATACTATCTCCTTTTTTAATATCCAACGCGGCAATCAAACCGTCAAAGGGCGCCCGGATGGTATAATCGGCCAATTTTTCTTGAGCGTCGCGCACGGAATTCAAGCTTTTGGCAAGGGAAAGTTGCTGAGATTTTAAATCCAAAGGATCGGCTCCGGCCCGCAAATTGGCGAGCGAACCTTCTTTCTCCGCAATGGAACGATCGGCATTCACCACCGCGTCACGATTATCCTGCAAAGATCTCTGAACAGCAAGCAAACTTGATAAAGAACTATTTGTTTGGCTGATATATGTCGCTAAATTGCTTTGATAGGTCTTGACTTGCGCAAACGACGTTCTCTGATATTGAGACATAAAATCGGAGTAAGCGTCTAAATAATTGCTTTCGCTTTTGACGGCTTCAGCTATTGCTCGCGAAGTTTCCAGGGTCTCATTTAATAAAGCTTCAATAGTCGCTTGATCGGAATAACGACTGATATTTTTATAATCTTCAAAATTTATATCATACTTAACGCGCGCGGCATTATAATCGTTTTCGCTTTTGTTTTGAAAAACGAAAAATTTATCCCGATCATTAATATTAATGGCATTTAACAAAGCTGAAATATTTTGCGTCTGTTTGGAACTAACAATAATTTCAGTGGCGGCGATTTCCGTACTGTATAAAACATCGTTTAATTTCGCGACAATGGTCGGAAAGTTTAGAAAGGCGTTGGCAATAGCGTTAAAAGCGTCGTCATAAGCATTATTAATATTATCTTCGGCTTTGGTCTTGGCTTCTTTAGCCTGCGCCAAAGAATTTTCGGCTTGAGTGATTGTTAAAGCGTCTGCCGGTTGTTGTAATTTTTCCAAACTCAATTGAGCGCTTTCCAAATTTGCTTGAGCGTCACGGACGCTTTTTAAGGCGTCAGCCGCGTCTAATCTCGCAATCACATCGCCGGTCTTAATTTCTTGGCCTTTAACGACATTCAATTGATAAAGATCGCCGGAAACTTTGGCTTTCACGTCCACCTGATCGGAAACGGCGATTTGGCCGCTGCCTGATACCGAGGCGATTAACGCGCCTTTGGTAACTGTTCCAAAAACATAACTTATCTGTTGCTTGCCGCCGGTTGTTTTTTGATAGACAAAATAACTGCCGGCGATTAAAACAATTAAAATAAAAATAACCGTTTTTTTTCTTCTTTTAACCCCAACCAAAATCTTTTTCATATTGATAGCGCTCGTTTAATATTTTTATTTTAAAATTATTGTTTTTTCGGCAAAACCCTGATAAATTTCGCCACAACTTGACCTGATTGATTCGGCTCGCCAATCACCACCGCTTCTTCACCCAATGACAAATCTTTAACGTTAATAGCGTCTCTAAAACGAATAATTACCGTTTGATCATTTACAACGACAGATTTTTCCACGTTATTCAGACCTCTAACGATAATGGTATTGCCGTCAATTTTGATAATCTGACCATTGGCGCCGCTCGCTGCCAATAAATCGTTATCCATCATCAGGCCCGGACGAATTCCCGGTCTTTGAAAAACGAAATTACGATGATAATTATCGTTCCATCTGATGGAAAAACCGCACTTGCGTTCACCGACCAGCAAGCCGGCTTTAAAAATTAAAAGCGCGATAATCAAACCAAAAACAACCATAATAATAATCACAAAAAATTTCTGAGATAAAAAATTCAATAATTTTTTGGTGTCCATATTCATAAGTTTATTAATTATGATTAAATTTTTCGCTAAAAGTGAAAACCGCAATAATATTTTTCAACATTATTTTTAACGCTAAAACAAAAACCAAAAGCACCGATAAGAACAAAGACAAGCTGATAACCGGCAATGATTCCAAAAGCAGATTGCCTAAATTTTCGCCATAACTCATAACCATTAAAAAATCCGAAAAAAGCAAAGAAAAAAACTGAATAAATCCGGAACTATGCAAAGAAACGGTTAAAAAATTAAAAGTCGGAACTAAAAAAGCGCCGGCTAAAAGCAAGAGCGGCGCAAAAATAAAAATTCTACGAAAAATAAAAATCCGACGTTCCTTGATAATTCTTGCCATAACTTTCTCGGGCAAATCATTTGGCGCTTTGACCGTCAATGATTCGCTTAATAATCGCAAATCGTTGTTGTTCATATAATTAATACGTTGGTTAAGACACTTTTGGTGCAAAATCTTCTCTTAAACCTTTAAAATGGCTCTCAAACGCAATAAACTCCTGCGCAACCTACTTTTAACCGTATTTAAAGGTTTGTTCAGAATTTCCGCGATTTCCCGAAAATTAAAGCCGTCATTAAAATAAAGAGAGATAATCGCCCTATCTTCCCTGTCCAACTTTCGCAAAGCCAATTTTAAATCAGCGGCCGTTAAATTCCGATCAAAAATTAGATCAGCCGAGAGAGATTGATCGGTAATGTTTTCCGCGATAAAATTATTCCCATCCTCGTCAACAAAATCGGCAAAGACCGCCATTTTTTTCTTACGCAAAAAATCCACTGCCGTATTTTTGGCAATGGTAAATAACCAAGTTTTAAATTTTTTGCTGGAATCAAATTTTCTGAGATTTTTCCAAACCTTCACAAAGACATCCTGAACCGCGTCTTCCGCGTCGCTTGAGTTTCCTAAATAATGAAAAATGAAAGCGTAAATATTATCGGCATAACGTTTAATCAAAATATTCAACGCCTTTTCATCAACGTTCGTCTGTCTCGCTAATTCTTCATCACTTAAATCTATCATGAATTTGTGATTTGTTGTTGGTGATTTGTTGTTGGTTGTTGATTATTAATGATTGGTAATTACAAATCATCAATCACTAAAAACAAATCACAATTCCCGATACACGATATACGATACACGATATACGCTACACGATTTGCGATTATTTGGCCTTCTTTTTAAAATTTCTTTTCGGTTTGAGAGCGGCAGCAGTTAAGAGATCCTGTGCTTCTTTTAGAGTTAAATCTTCGGGAGTAATGTTTTTTGGCAAAGTGGCGTTTATTTTGCCGTCAGTCACGTAAGAGCCGTAGCGACCGCTCATTATTTTCAACTCGGAATCAGGTATCTCGCGCAAGACCTTTTTGCCGCCATTTTTAACGCCAGAAGCGATTACTTCCAAAGCGCGTTCCAAAGTAATGGTATAAGGATCTTCGCCGGCTAAAGAATAATTTTTGCCGTTTACTTTGGCGTAAGGGCCGAAACGACCGTTTGCGACCGCTACCTCTTCCCCTTCTTTATTTTTACCCAAAGTTCTCGGCAAACTTAATAACTTCAAGGCCTCTTCCAAAGTAATGGTATCTATATTTTGTTCGGCTTTTAAAGAAGCGAAAGTCGGTTTTTCTTCATCGGTTTTAGCGCCTTTCTGGACGAACGGACCGAAGCGGCCTACTCTAGCGGATACTTCTTTTTTGGAAACCGGATCGATTCCCAGTATCCGACCAGCCATGGCAACGTCTTTAGTAACGGTCGTTTCTTTTTCTTTAATCAAAGAATGAAATGGTTGATAAAATTTGCCCAAGAACTCGGACCAATCCTTTTTACCTTCGGCAATCGCGTCAAAACCGTCTTCAATCTCGGCGGTGAAACCGTAATCAACGATATTCGGAAAATGTTCCACCAAAAGATCGTTTACTAATTTACCGATAGCGGTCGGTAATAATCTTTTGGCTTCTTTAACCACGTAATTGCGGCTCTGAATGGTCGCGATGGTCGGCGCGTAAGTGGAAGGACGGCCGATGCCGTAAAATTCCAGCGCTTTAATCAACGAGGCCTCGGAATATCTGGCCGGCGGTTCAGTAAAATGTTGATTGGCCTCCAATTTTTCCAAAGACATTTTTTCCTCTTTCGCAACTTTCGGCAATTCGTTATTCGTCGGTTCTTTAGGAGCCACTTTTAAAAAGCCGTCAAAAACAATAACCGAGCCGGAAGCGTGAAATAAATAGCGCTTCTCTTCATCGGTAATATCAATTCCTGTATTTAAAAGTTCGGCCGGAGGCATTTGCGACGCGATGGTCTGACGCCAAATCAAATCGTAAAGTTTATACTGTTTTGGATCCAGATATTGTTTAATCTCGCTTGGAATAAGCGCCGGATCGGTCGGACGAACCGCTTCGTGAGCTTCCTGAGCGAGCTTGGATTTAGCCGTGTATTTTTTCGCTCCAACTGAATATTTTTCGCCAAACTGATTTTTAATCACAATTTGCGCCGCCGTTAAAAACTGCTCAGCCAGATTAAGAGAATCAGTTCTCATATAGGTAATCAAACCAACCGACCCGCTTCCTAGAGAGATTCCTTCATATAATTGTTGCGCGATTACCATAGTTTGCTTGGCGGAAAACCCGAGCAAACGATTGGCTTTTTGCTGCAAAGTGGAAGTGGTAAAAGGAGTCGGCGGGGTTTTGAACATTTTTTGCTGTTCAATCTTGACAACGGCAAATAATTTTGTTTTGGCGTCATTAACGATTTTTTCCGTTTGCTCCTTGCTCGTTAAAGAAAATTTGCTTAATTTCTTTTGTCCCAGCATAGTCAGAACCGCCGGAATTTTCGCGCCCGCAACCGAATTAAAAAGCGCTTCAATGCTCCAATATTCTTCTTTTTTAAAGGCCTCTATTTCCCGCTCCCGTTCCACGATCAAACGAACAGCAACCGATTGCACGCGGCCGGCCGACAAACCGGCCGTCACTTTTTTCCAAAGAAACGGCGACAGTTCATAACCGACCAAACGATCCAAAATTCTTCGCGCCTGTTGCGCGTTGACCAAATTAATATCAATCTCGCGCGGGGTTTCCAAAGCGTTTAAAATGGCGCTCTTAGTAATTTCATGAAAAACAATTCTTTTGGTATTTTGTGGATGACCGAAAATTTCGTCCAAGTGCCAGGCGATCGCCTCTCCTTCCCGATCCTCATCGGAAGCGTAGTAAATTGTTTTGGCGATTTTAGCAAGCTTTTTTAATTCCGTTACCCGCTTTTTGGCTTTCAATGGCACAATATAATTCGGAGCAAAATCATGCTCAATGTCTATGCCCATTTTGCTTTTCGGCAAATCGCGAACATGACCGAAAGACGATTCTATTTTATAATCCGAATCTAAAAAATTAGCGATCGTTTTGGCTTTGGTCGGCGATTCCACGATAATCAAATTTTTTTCTTTAATCATAATAATTATTATTCAATCATCAAACATCAAAAATTATATATAACCTAAAATACCAGATAAAAAGAAAAAAAGCAACCTGTTTTAAAACTCTCGGTTAAAAAATAGGAACGCCCTTTTTCAGGCGGCCCTATTTTAATTCAATAAATTTTGCTTTTATGGCTATTGCACGTAAGCCAAGCTCCGGACAATCGCCCATTCAAAAGGCGTCTTTGGCAAACGTTTATAAACTTGTCTGAATTTGACAATACCGTTCTGTTCCACAGACAAGTCCCTGTTGAATCTGATGCGATACATTAAGGTATTCCAGGATAAATCATCTTTGATATTTTTGAAGTCCGGACGATGACCGTAAATCATTTCAAAATTATTTAAGACCTTGGAAAGCTGCGCCTGTTCTTTGGCTAAATTCCTCTTTACCGGCTTTAAACCAATGGTCATTCTTTCAATATCCGACCAAACCACATCGGCGCGGCCTACGGTTTCAAAATAATCGCGCAAAACCGCCCGACGTTCGCCAACGCCAAGTTTCTTGGTCGCCTGAGAAACGCCATAAGCTATAAAGTTGCCCAACGTCGTTTTTTGTTCGGCTTTAACGGTTACGCCAAATTCTTTACCGTCGGCAACCGCTAAATCAGCCAAATGTTTTTCCGCGGCTGTATCGCGAGTAACGCCTAAGAAATTAAGCAAAGCAACAACATTGGCCGGATCGGCAACCGCTCCCATAGTCGCTTCTTTAGCCGCTTCGCTTTCAGCGATGGTAGTCGTTATAGCAGTAGTAGATGTCGCAGACTTATTGTTATTAAAATAAACTCCTCCACCCCCGCCGCTTCTTGGTGTGCTAGAAGCCGAAACTGAAAAAGTGGCAAAATAAGAAGCGCGACAAGCGTAAATCGTAATATAACCACCGGTTACTATGGCAGTAGAAGCCGGATTGCTGCCAATACCAGCTGTACAAGTATCAGTAGAAGCTGTGGTTAAACCGGTATCCATCCAACTCACACCGCCATCAGGACTTCTCTTAATATTTAAAGTCGTGCCATTAGTAGTTGTGACCGGAATTTGAATAGTTATTGGAGAACTAAAATATAAAGTTTCTCCTGAAATTCCAAATTCCACCGCGCCTTTCACTGAAGCGCTAGCATCAATTAATGATGCGTTAATAGAACTAAGTTTATCAGAACTCGTTAAAGCAGTAGCGTCAAAATTAGTGCCGTCACTTTTAGTAAAAATCGTGCCGGAAGGAATTGTAACAGTAATAGTACCAGCTGAAGCGGAAACTGTCATCGCAACATCGGCGTTAAATGTTACCGAACTAATATCTGTGGGATCAGCTCCATTAACCGTAGCTAAACCGCTAGCCACCAATGAACTTAAATCATCGCTAGTAATGGTATAAGTACCATCTTCCGGAGCAACCAACATTTGACCATAGCCGTAACCATAGCCGTATTGATCAAGGTTGCTGCCGCCGGTCCTATGGCCAGCTACCGCGCCGCTATCCCAACCGTAACCATAACCATAGCCGTAACCATAACCATAACCCCAGCCGGTATCGCCTGTCTGTCTTAAAAATTGAGCGTAAACAAATGGCGTGCTTAACAATACCGCAATTAGGGAAACAAAAAAGACCCGACTGATAAAATTAGCATTGTGAGTCAATTTCCTGAATTGCCAAAATGTTTTTTTCATAGAGTTCCTTTTTATATATTTTTTATTTTTTAAAAAAAGCAATTTTACTGCATATATATTATAACACTCTATTTCTGCAAGTAAACTTCAAGATAAAAGATAAAAATAGTAAAAAACTCCAATAAAAACAATAGTTTTAAAAGTTATCCACAATCATTTTTTATGATGCCGCCAAAAAAACTTAATTTTTTGCCAGTTGATAACTGCGGCCAAACCGGAAAAAATTATTAAAAAAGAAACATAGTCCAGAAAAAAAGCCGTGGGGTGAAAAACTCCCAAATAATTAAATAACAACAATAATAAATAAGCAAGCAAAAACCAGGGAAAGAAAAAATGATTCAGTTCGGCTATTTCCTGATAGTGGCCGCCGCTCTCGGTTTGCCTTAAAACGCTATAGATTATAAAATTAGCCAAGAGTATAATAAAAGATAATAATAGCAAGACCGGCAGCCATTTACTGCTGATAAATAAATTAGCCGCGACTAAGATTAAAGTCACCGCGCTCAAAAAAATAAACAATGTCCGGCTGATTTGCTGCCAGCGATCTCTTCTTCGCTGATCAAAATAATTTTGTTGCTCCATAAAATTAATTTTAACGCAAAAATGAAAAAAATAACAGACAAACATTACTTACTCCTAAGCGGCTTGCTAATTCTTCTGCTTTATGGAGCTTATCTGCGTTTTTTTCAAATATCCAAAACCTCCTACTGGATTGATGAGAGTTATACCATTAACGCGGCCCAGGCCATTTTGCATAAAGGAATTCCTCTGCTTGATTCCGGCTCGCTTTATGGCGGCTATTATTTGCCGAATTATCTGACCGCTATGAGCATGTATATTCTTGGTCCGACACCTTTGGCCACCCGTCTGCCGGCCGCGCTTTTCGGTCTGGCTTCAATAATAATGGTTTATTTTTTGGCGAAAAACGTTTTTAACCGGCCGGTTGGTTGGATCGCATCATTGTTAACAACCTTTTCCTACTGGGAAATCGCCTGGTCAAGACAAGCCAGAATGTATATGGCCCTGCAATTTTTCTTCTTAGCTTCCTTGCTCTGTTTTTTTAAACTGCTAAACAAATTCAGCTGGCCGCGCTTGATCGCAACTATCCTGCTGACTTTAGCCGCTATTTTATGCCAGCCCTTAGCCGTCACTTTACTGCCTATTTATTTTCTCGCTCTCATCGCTCAAATATTTTTCCAATCCCAAAAACACCAAACGACTTTTTGGACCTATCTGAAAAATAAGTACCAAGCCCTCCTGTCTGACGCTTGGCAAAAAATCATTTTTTGGCTGATCATACTTAGCGGTTTGCTGATAATTTTTTATTTTTCCGGCCAAACCGGCCTGAATATTTTCCGCCAGCAACACTTTGCGACCGCCGGACAATATCTAAAATTTTTCTGGACCACCTATCTTTTGACCGTTGTTCTGGCTGGCGGCGGTTTTTTAGTTTTCGCTCTTAGCAAACAACGCCTGATTCTTTTATCTTACATTATCATTGCCTGGGCCACGCCGTTTTTAACCATCAGTTTATCTTCAGATGTTTTTAACGGTCGTTATTTATTTTTTCTGCTGCCGCTTCTTTTTATCTTAAACGCTGTGGCTATTTACATTATAGTAAAAAAAATTACTCGCCGGCCAAAGATCCAATTCCTGATCGGCGGCGCGCTGATATTGTTAATCATTTCTCTGTCGCCGGAATATGTTATCAAGCCACATGATTTTTACCAGCTGGAAAACATCACGCCGCAGCCGGATTTTAAAACGGCTTATAATGTAATAAAAAAAGCCGGCTTCAATCAGGACGACATTATCATCTCGCCCTACACGCCGCTGGACAAGATTTATCTCGGACAAACCGATTATGCCCTGCCGATCGCTTTAACCGGCAAACCGAGCGAACTTAACGCTTTGAAAGAATCCGGTTTTGATTCTTATAACGGTTCGCCTTTGATTATTGATGCCGGACAATTAGAAAATATCGCAACCCACCGCCACGGCTTTTTGATCATTGACGATATGGCCGCAACCCGCTTGGATAAGGATATTTTGGATTTTATCAGAAATGACCTGAAATCATTTTGGCGCAAAACGCCCGGACATTTCAGCAATATTTGGATTTATAAATTCTAATCAGCTAAAACTACCGTGAATATTGACGGCATAAAAAAAATTATAACTTCTAAAAAACCAACTAAATTAACCGGTTTGATTTTTATTTCGGCTGGTTTGATTTTTTTACTGACACCTGATCAAAAAATTTTTTATTTATCAATTATTATTCTTTTACTTTTAATCTATTTAAAATATTCTTCTATAATTTTACGAAAAAAAAGCCGCTTAATAGCCAATTATGTCTTTTTAGGCGCGATTATATTATTTACCTTGCAACAATATGCTGACTGGCCAACTATAGCTTTTTTAAAATTTTTTTTCCAATGGTTAAAAATCCAACAAAATCATCTATTGATTATATCTTTGTTAAGCGGCGGATTAACCATCTATCTATATTCTCAACGTCAAACGATGCCAAGAATAATAAAAAATAACAGCCAAAAAACCATAACAATAAAATCAAAACCAATGATATGTCCACGATTTATCGCGAACAAAATTTTTCTTTTATCAAATATCATTAATTGGTTGCGTAATTGCAACCGTTTAAATACCTGGCTAATTATTTTGATCATCAGCGCTGGTTTTTTACTGCGAATTTACCATTTAGGCAGTTTCAACCTGTTGGTAGAAGAACAATTCCATTACGCGCCGGCTGCTAATCTAATTCTGACTGGTCAACCGACCATTTTTTATACAGCGCAAGAATATTTCGGCTATATCAATTATTACAGAACCTTTTTATATACAGCTATTACCGCCGGTATTTTTAAAATTTTTGGAGTTAATGAATTTAATTTGCGCATTTTAGCTGTTTTATTATCAACCCTAACATCAGTTGTGATTTATTTGTTAACCAAAGAAATTTTTAATAAAAAATTAGCTCTGTTATCCACTGCCTTATTTTCTTTCAGCGCCTGGGCAATTTGGTATGATCGCTGGGCGCGACACTATGTTTTTGATGGATTACTCCTTATATTATCTCTATATTTTTCATATTTGGCTTTTTATAAATATAAAAAAAACAAATATCTATATCTAACCTTAATACCGCTATTATTAATTCCTTGGGTGGAAACCGGCAACTATCTCTATATTTTGATAAACGGTATTCTTTTATTTTTTATTTTATCCATAAAAGAAATCTGGGGTTTGATTAAAAATAAACATGTTTACATTATTATTTTAATAGCCCTAATAAATTTCGTTGTTTATAATAAGTTAACTGCTGATTATTACATTACTCCTCCGGCGATCGTGGCAACGACAGCGTCTATAACCGACAATTTATTAGCTCTGCCGCTATCTTTTCTTAAAAATATCTGGCCATTAAAATTTGATAATTATTTTATCAAACTAATTTGGGGATTTTATCCGCTATTAATCATTTACGGAACTTTTTCTCTTTTTTTTCTCTTAATCAATTGGCGCAAAAAAAAATATTACTTTTTCTTTTCTTTCCCGTTAATATTACTGATTCTCTCTTTTTATGATCCCGGGAGAACTTGGCAAACTGGTCAGATCTGGCTCTGGGAACCAAGACATTTTTCCATGTTAATTCCGCTTTACTTATCATTTATCGCTATCGGTCTATATCTTCTCATAAAATCATGTGAAAAAAAATGGATGAAAATCGCTTTAATACTGTTAACCTTTTTTAATATATTTTCTTTGAAACAATATCAGATAAATTATGGCGAGGATATTTCTAAAACCCCATATTTGATGATGACGGCGGAAAACTTTTACAGCAACATCAAAGAACCGATTACATACATCAAAAACCGTTTTAATGTTCAAACGGATACATTAATTTTTGATCCTATGGAGGTTATGTATAGAGCATATTGGGATAAAAATCCAGATCAGAGAATAGGCTGGGATATTGATGATCAGAGAAATTTGGCGTTATCCAATATCCATAACGCGATCACGGACAATCCTCAACAACTACAAAACTATATTCTAACCAATCTCCAACAAAATAAAAGAATCTGGTTAATTGAAGCTTCATATAATGGAATAAATTTTCATTCACGAGTGCGTAAAGGGAAAATAGCTGTATTTCTTAATAAAAATCAACAATGCAAAGTTTATGGCCGGGCATTCACCAATGTTTATCTTTTTAATTCAAGCTGTTTTAGATAAATCTCTAACGATCTAAAAACCGTCAATAAATTACGCCAAAAACTCTTAAGTCATTCTTAGTTTAATTAATATTTTATTTTACTATTAAAAAAATAAAAAAAACCACCTAAAGAACTAGTTAACATCAAAGAAACTCTGCCAATCAAACTAACCGCTAACGATACTTCCATAGGCACTCCCGCCAAACTAAACAAAAAAACATTCAGCCCCTCAGTTACTCCCAAAGAATTCAAAGATAAAGGAATTACTCCAATTATTAAAGTTATCGTATTAATTAATACGATATGAAAAAAATTTATTTCCACACCAAAAGAATAAAATTGCAGCCAAGAAACAGTGCTGCATAAAAATGCATATATCACTGAATAAAAAATTCCAAGCCACAATGATTTTTTGCTTTTAATATCCGTAAGAGACGTAATTAACCGACAGAATTTATCAATCAACAATATATCCTTTTTTATTATTTTTTTCATTTTAAAGAAAATCTGATTATGCTTAATAAAAAATAATAAAAACAGCAAACAAAAAACAATGATTATTTCTAACGATAAAAAAGCTCTATTATCGAATATTAATTTATAAAAAAAAGGGATCAGCGCCACATTCAATAAAAATATCACTACAAAGCCGCTTCCTCTTTCCAAAATCACCGATGATAAAATTTCTTTTTTCTTTTCTGGAAAACATTTATTCAAATCAACTAATTTATAAATATCTCCGCCGATTGTGGTAGGTAAAAAATTATTCAAAAAAGAACTAATAGAATACAGAGAATAGAGTTTAATTTTTCTGATCTTCAGACCGTAATTACTCAAGAAAACATCCCATCTTAAAACACTGATATACGTGCTTAAAAAACTGATTAATGCGGCCGATAATATTATCAACAAATTAGCATTTTTTAAATCAACTAAAAATAAACCCCAATCTATCTTGGTAAAAAGATAAACTAACAATCCGCTGGCCACCATCACTTTACCGGTGACAATTAATATCTTTTTCATCCTTTATTTTTTGAGCTATGATAAACAAATGATCTCCTAAACCGATTTTCTCGGAAACAAAATTTTTCAAAATATTTAAATATTTCATCAATAAGGACGGCTCATCAGAATAAATAATCTCATCAACGATTTTCGGCCGCCAATGCAAAAAAATCCCGGTTCTTTTTCGATAAACAACGCGAAAACCGTTCTTTTCCAATAAAGGAATTAAATTCTTAAATGAAAAACAAAAGAGATGCTCATTTGGTAAAATATATGGCCATTTTTTACCCATAATAAAATAATTAACAGATTGCATATTTGGAGTTTCAAAAACAGCAATGCCGTCATCTTTTAAATTTTTATAAATATTTTTAATAAATTCTACTGGATCAAAAACATGCTCAATCACATGAAAATTAGTAATAACATCAAATTGCTGGGAAATTCTATAATTATTATCAAAAAAAATATTTTCTAAATCTATGTTAAATTTTTGTTTGGCAATTTTTGTGCTTTCCTTATTCGGTTCTATACCAACAACATTAAAACCATTATTATGCGCCACATTAAGAAATTGGCCATACGCTGCGCCTATATCTAATACACTCCCGTTATTTTTATATTTTTTTATTATATCTAAAGTGCGTTGATCATGATCTTCCGTTTGCCAATTAATAAACTGAGAAGTAAATCTGTTTTTTTTGTTAAAATATTCATTTTCATAATAATTATTTATTCTAAAAGTATCTACTGGACTCTGAAAAACTACAAAACAATCCAGACACTTATAAAAATCTTCGCCGCCTTGGGAAAAAACTTTTTTGCTATTTTCGGACCCGCAAATTTTACAATTCATAGTCAATTTAAAATTTCCTTTATTTTATCCTCAACAGCGGCAACTGAAATGCCATTGGTATATTTATTGACTCTAGATCGAAATTTTTTCTTTATCAATCCAACGGTAGCCGGTTGCTGCTTGCCGGAATGATCACCGTAAAAATAATAAATATTGCTTCTGTCAATAAGGGGAGGAATTCTGTGTTCCGGGTTAACCGGTCCAAACAAACCGACGACTTTTTTACCTAAGGCGTAAGCGAGATGAAAAATAAAAGAATCAATAGTAATTACCAAATCGCTTTTAGAAACCAATAACGCTAATTCAAAAAAATTATCGGTTTTATTAATCATATCAATAACACGGCTATAATCAAGAGGATAAAATTTACGATAGGCAAAATCAACTTTCCCTGCCAAGATAATATTGTATTTGTCTTTGACTCTGTCTATTAACTCTCCCCAATATCCCCAATCCCTAGCAGAATCGGGAGAATCCGCGCAAAACATATTGAAAACAATGTTTTTTTTATCAGCTGCTATTATTCCAGTTGGAAAATTGGCCTTAAAATCTGCAATGTTAAATAAAAAAAATGATTTCTGCGGTTGCGGCGACAAGCCAAAATCTCCTAACAAATCATATTCTCTGCGAACATCATGAAACCAAAAATCATTTTTAATAATTTTCGTCTTGCCGGAAAAAAACAAAAGAATAATCCTTCTGGAGATATTTAAATTGACGGCTAAAATTAAATCATACTTACGACTTTCTATATCCCGCAAATCAAACAAAAAATTCCTTAAAAAATATTTACAATAACCAATTAAAGAAAATGATCCAATTTTCTCCACAAGCGCCTCATTGATATTTCCGTTTAACTTGGCTAAATCTTTGGCCAGAGGATTACCGGAGCGAATATCTATCTTTAATCCAGGATAAGCGTCTTTCAGAGCGTTAATAATTCCAAGATTAGCCACTAGATCACCAAGGCCTGAAGCGCCTAAAAATAAAATTTTTTCGTTGCCAACCAATTTCATATTAATCACTCTTCAAAATTTTTATTTTATGCAAAAAATTAACTGCCAAATTATAATCGTCTCTAAAAAATAAATGAATCACAAAAATTAACGGCCAAAAAAAATAAATAAAAGGTTTCTTTATCTTCAAATATGAATAAAAATCGACCAAAAATCCGCCAAATCCTTCTTTGAATTTATAGTGCCAATAATTACGATCACTCAAATTTCCCGTTTCCTTCACGCCTCCTAAGTCAAAAATAACGTAACCGGCTTCTTTTGCATGCTGAATCGCTCGCCAAAGCAATAAATTATTAGCGTTTTTCTGATGACTGGTGGCGCCATGTTTATAGCGATAAATGCTTTTATCTGCCGCCTTGATGAACGCGCATCCTCCTAAATATTCCTCCTCTTTAGTCGTGGCATAAAAAATATCATATTCATAACATTCCTCTTTTAATGGCAAAGGTATCCTTTTAACCGCAGCGAATTTCTTAAAAAAATTATAAAATTCGGAAAACTCTCCCGAAGTAACCGCTTTTTTTATCAGAATTCCGTCCCGTTCGGCTTTTTTTATGGCATATCTTACGGATTTTTTATCAAAAGCGGAAAATATTTCAACCAAAGACAATCTTAAATCTATAAAAAATGTCTTGCCTTTAATGATAATTAAACTTTTATCTTGGATTTTTTCTTGGGTATGAAATATAGTTAACTGACTGCAAGATTCAATAAACGCTCTTTTATTAAACCAAATATCTTCAATCTTGATTCCTAATATTTTTCTCCATCTAATCATTTTATGTATTTTTATCGTTTTTCTTGAAAATCAAATACCAGCCACTAGCCAAATTTTTAGGCAATAAATCAGCTAATTTTAAATCAAATTGCTCCAACTTCCCTCGCCAACGCAAAGTGGATGAAAAAACCGTGCTATTTTGACAAGCGACTAAATGAAAATCATTTTTTTCCACTAGAGAAATAAATTCCTTAAATTTAAAGTAGTGGAGATGGGGAGTATAATTGTCCGATTGAACGGAAAATCTGGCTGTCATTTTCTTGAATCTATTGACAAATTTTATTCTGATTATTTTTTCCAACCACCTGACAAAGCGCGAAACAATCTCCGAAAAACCAAAACCATTAGGAATACTAACTATTAAAATGGCGTCAGCTTGGCAATATTCGGCTAATCTAACTATCAATCTGTCCGGCCGCTCCAAATGTTCCAAAATATCAAGCAATAAAATAACGTTAAATTTTTTAGGCAACGAAATCGTTGCCGCGTCTAAATCCAAAATTTGAAAAGATAAATTGGGAAAAAAATATTTTCGCGAATTCATGATTATTAGTTCCTCTGAAATGTCCACGGCTAAAACATCATACCCTAAATAAGCCAAAGGAAAAGACACGTTTCCATTGCCGCAACCAACATCCAAAATCGCGGCTGAACCGCTGTTATTTTCTTTAATCGCTTTAAGCGCAAAATTTAATTTTTTCATACCGCCAGGTTCATTGTTATATTCCGTGTATTTCAAACAAGCGGCGACATCAGAATCCAGCGCGGCATATTCTTCCCAATGCTTAGTTTTTTCCTTTTGAATAAAAGCTATTATTTTATCCAATCTTTTAATAAAAAGATCTTTCGTTAATTTTGTCCTCACTAAAGGAGTGCTTTTAGGTATCAGTTCCATGGAATGAAACATCATTACCAAATTAAAGCCCCTTTTTTCCCGATAACATTCTCTGACTAAAGATTTCATTTCCCACAAAATCAAAATAGTCGGTCTAAGCCATCGGTAAAAAAACCATTTGTCCGGCAAAAATCGACCAAAAATTCCAAACCTTTTGCCTCTAATAGTAATTGGAAATTCCATAATACCGCTTGATGCCTCGCGACTCGCCGCTTCCTCATAAAAATTGTCTTTCGCTATCCAGTAAAAATGCGTTGGCGCCAGCCGGTGATTGGGTCCGCCTTTCTTGCTCCAATCAATAAAAGGAGTAATGGAACTGTCATATTTATATCCAAGCTCGTGTAAAGATTTAATTGTATTTATGTCCGCGCCAAATCTTGCCGCCCGATACCACTCCGGCCTGATGCCAAGTTTTTTTTCAATCAGATCGGTTAAATTCTTTATTTTCTGAAATTCCACCTCATCGGAATGAGCATAACACGGATACTCCAATGAAGAATATCCGGCTACGAAAGTAATGTTAGGTTCAATATATTCAGAATGAAGATGAGCGCCGATAATAGCTCCTCTTTCAATTTCAGCTCTCAAAACCAAACAGTTTTCCTCATTTTGTAAAATTTCCGGAGAAACAAAATAAATCGGCTTAATACCGTATTTATCCCATAACGGTCTTAAAATCCTGGGAATGCTTTCAAGAACGGAAACAAAAGTCGGCGGATTGCTTCTTTGCCAATGAATATCGCAATCCGGCTCAACATCAACGGTTATTAACAATTGATCTTTGAATTCTTCCATAATATATTGATATATTTTTTTACCGCCGCAAAATTACTGAACGCGTCGCTGATAGCAACGTTTGAATCAGTTAAATTGCCGCCGGCAATAATGGTCTTTATTTTGGTTGTCAAATTATAAACGTCGCCTAAAGAAAAGTAATGCTCATAATCCAGATTCAGCTGCCGATGACCGGCAATATCTGATACCAAGCAATAACAACCGGACGACATCGCTTCCAAAACGGCCAAACCAAAACTTTCAAAACGGCTGGCGCTGACAAAAATCTTTGCCCGTCCGTAAATTTTCTCCAAAGCTTCGCTGTTATTATCAATCCAGCCGTGAAACTCAATAATGGACGTTAAATCGCAGTTTCTCGCTTTGTCTTCCAAAAATTTTCTATCAGGTCCGTCTCCCACTACGTCAACTTTCCAACCATTTAATTTTAAATCGTTGGCCAGCGGTCGTAAGGCCTCAAAAACATCCTGCATTCCTTTATTCTTAAACAATCTGGCCACGAGCAATATTCTATTCTCTTTTGTTAACGGTCTAAACCTCTTTAAATCAATACTGTTTGGAACAAGAGAAATTCTGGCCTGGGGAATAATTTTTTTTATTTCAGTTTGTAAAAATTTCGAAGGAACCACAGTTAACTCCGCTTCCAGTATTATATGCTGCCATTTTCTTTTAAGCAATAAATATAAATAACGAAAACGCGGATTATAACCTAAAACATCGCTCCCGTGGCTGGTGATAATATATGGCAAAGCAAATTTTTTTTTCAATTTTAAGGCCAAAATACCGGTAGGAATTATAAAATGACAATGGCAGATATCATATTTATTTTTTTTACAAAGTTCCTTGCACTTCAACCAGCCAAAAATCAAATAAGTGACCTGTTCCCATGGATGACAAAGTTCTTTTTTGCTTCTTAAACATTTAACTCTATATATATTTATACCGTCTTTTTGTTCAAAAATCGGTAAACCTTTGAAACCCATAGTAACTACATCAACCTGATGGCCAAATTCAATATAACCTTTAGCTATTTCATAACTAACCGGACTAGCGCCGCCTCCAAGAGGCGGAAATTCATAATTTAAAAGCAAAATTCTTTTTTGATCAAAATTATTCATTATTTTTAAATTAATTTCCTAGAACCGCCAATAATTCGTTAAGAGAACAAGTGGCGGTGCCTATTTTACCAACCGCCACGCCGGCGCAATAATTACCTATGGCAGTACCCTCAGCCACACTCGCCCCGCTAGCCAGACCAAGAGCTAAAGCCGCGATAAAGGTGTCACCAGCGCCGGAAACATCATAAACTTCTTTGGCAAAAGCGGTCAGCCGAAAAACATTAACGCCATCAAAAACAGCCACGCCGTCTTTGCCTAAAGTAATCACCAGTTTAGCTCGCAAATCTTTCATGATTTTCCCGCCGACTTTTTCCAAATTGGAATAATCTGGCAAAAATTTCAGACCGGCTATACTTTCCGCTTCTTTTTTATTCGGCTTAATCAAAAAAACATCTCTGAATTTTTTAAAAGTTCCTGGCGTCGGATCTGCTAAAACTCTAACTTTTTTTTGTTTCGCTAATTTTATAATTGTCTTAGCTAACCGAGACGAAATCAATCCTTTGTCATAATCGGAAAAAATCAATATTTTAAAAGTATCCAGCGCGTCAGCAACATATTTTAAAATCTTTTTCTCCAATTTTAAATTTATTTTTTCCGCTTGTTCATAATCCACGCGAATCAATTGTTGAACACCGCCCATTATCCGCTGTTTAACAATGGTCGATCTTAATTCATCCAAAAATAAACCGCCGACGATAATTCCTTTTTTCCGCAATTCTTGATTTAGCCAATCGCCGGCGCTATCCATTCCATACAAACCAACTAAACTGACATTCGCTCCCAAACAGGCCAGATTATTAGCTACATTAGCCGCCCCGCCCAAAACGCAGCTTTCATTTTTTACCAATGCCACCGGCACCGGCGCTTCCGGCGAAATTCTGTCCACGGCGCACCAAAGATATTTATCCACGATTAAATCGCCGATTACTAAAATTTTTTGGCCGGCAAAACTCCTCGCCAATTTAATCAGCCGGTTTTTATTGATTTTTTTAATCATAGATATAATCATTAATTAAATGTTTTTCTACTTCTTCGCAAATAGCATGAATCAAAATAATATGAATTTCCTGAATCCGCGGCGTATTGTTTGAAGGCACAATAACTGATAAATCAGCTAAATCTTTCAAAGCGCCGCCGCCGTTGCCCAACAAACAAATACTGCTAACACCTAATTTTTTGGCTGTTTTAACCGCGTTAACAATATTCAGAGAATTGCCGCTGGTAGAAATGCCACAAAACAAATCTCCGGCTTTCCCCAAAGCTTCCAGCTGGCGCGAAAAAATTGCAGCAAAATCATAGTCATTGCTCCAAGCGGTAATCACCGAAGTGTCGGTTGTCAAAGCTATGGCCGGATAGGCCTTTCTTTCCAATTTATAACGTCCGACCAATTCGGCCGCGAAATGCTGGGCGTCAGCAGCGCTGCCGCCATTACCCGCTATTAAAATCTTTCCGCCGGAACGCAAAACCTTTTCCACAACTCTGGTAATGGCCTCAAGCTGTTCCCAAAAAATATCGCTTTTTAAAATATCTGCTTTTAAAGCAAAAGCTTCCTGCAAATAATCCTTAATCATAATTTTATTATAGCCGCTGTTTAAGCTGAAATTAATTTTAAAGTTGTTTTTTTTAAAAAACAACGTTTTACTTGCCGTTATTCAATATTATTCCGGCTGCCGCCGCTAAATCCTTGACAACAAAATTAGGCCGCACAGGAATTTGCCGGTTTATTTTACCTAACTTGATGGTTTTAATATTGGCTTCCCGACCCATAATAGCATCCTTATCATCATCACCTATTAACCAGCTATCATTTAAACTTATACCAAAATCCTTAACGGCGCTTAACAACATACCGACCCGCGGTTTGCGACAAACACACCCTTCATCAGAACGATGAGGACAAAAATAAACTTTATCCATTCTAATACCGCGACGTCTGAAATCAGCCAGCATAAATTTGGTTAATTTATCATAATCGCTCTTATGGTAATAACCGCGGCCAATACCGGACTGATTGGTAACAATGATAATTTTATAATCGGTTAATGATAATTTTTTTAAAGCCGAAATGACGCCGGGCAAATAGGCAAAATCTTTTATCTTATGAACATAACCATCTTTATTATCATTAATAGTGCCGTCCCGATCAATAAACACCGCTCTTACCGGCGGCCGGCTGTAAATTGCCACAATCCGTTTAATTATAGCGGAAGAAGACAAAGCGTTTTTTTGACGTTTAATTATTACCACCCTTCCACCGCCGGCTTCCACCGCCGGCCGTTCCACGCAATATTTTCCCCAATCGGAGCCATTGCAATAAATTGCGGGTTTGATTCTGGCAATTATCTCTTTTGGTTCTAGTTCGTCAAATAAAGCCACGTAATCAACGTCGGCAATCGCCGCCACCATTGCCAACCGGTCTTTTTCCCCGATAATCGGACGATTCGGCCCTTTATATTTTTTCACCGATTGATCGCTATTGACCAAAACAACCAAAACATCACCCCAATGTTTGGCCTGTCTGAAAAATTTAAGATGTCCAGCATGCATAATGTCAAAAGAACCGTTCACGACCACTATTTTCTGGCCGCGTTTCTTTAATAATTCGCCGATCTCAAATAATTTCCGTCTGCTTAAAATTTTTGGGTTCATAAGACATTATAATATTCCTTATACCACTCAATAAATAAAATTCTCATCAAAGTAAAAAATCAAGATAATTATTTTTATTGATGACTGTAAACTTGGCTTCTTTATAATTATCAACAAACAGGGTTGGAACTTTAACGTAATCTTCTGACCATTTACATTCTATAGCTGAAATATGACCATTTGTTTCTTTTATAATATCTATTTCCTGACCGTTATGGGTTCGCCAAAAATAAAAAAAATCAAAAGTTTGTTCATTAAAACTTTTTTTCATTAATTCGGAAAAAATAAAATTTTCCCATAACTGGCCAATATCGTTTCTGAAATTTAATCCGTTAAACTGGGAAATAACGGCATTCCTGACGCCATTATCATAAAAATAAAATTTTGACTTTTTTGATATTTCATTGCGCAGATTCCGGCTATAACCCCTGACTTTTTTGACAATAAACATTTTTTCCAAAATATCTATGTATCTTTGAACGGTTTTAACATCGGTTTTTACCATTTTAGCTATTTCATTAAAAGAAACTTCGCTACCGATTTGAAAAGCCAAACACTTTACTATATCCAAAAGCAAATCGGGAGATTTTATTTTATCCAAGGCAAGAATATCTTTAAAAAGATACGAGGAAACCAATTCCGTCAAAATTTTAATCTTCAAATCTTTTCCGAGAGCGTTTAAAACCTCCGGATACGATCCATATATTAAAAAATCTTCCAACTTATTTTTTAATTCAAATTTATTCAAATTCATCTCGTTTTGAGCAAAGGGCAAAAGAGTGATTGTAAAATGCCGACCGGTCAATGGTTCGCCCAACTCTTTGGATAATTCAAAAGATGACGATCCGGTAAGAATAAAGGTCTTTTCAGGAAAAGCATCGATCATCATCTTAATTCCTAAACCGATATTTTTCACGCTTTGCGCCTCATCAATAGCGATTATTTCATAAGGCGAGGCAAAATCCAAAAGATCGTTTCGTTTTTGCGAAAGAAAAAGTTCTCGAACCACAATATCGTCTCCAGTAGCAAAAAAGGTCTTTTTTTCATTATTGACTTGTAAATAAGTTTGCAAAAGAGTCGTCTTGCCGACTCTTCTTGGTCCATAAATAACAAGGGCTCTTCCGGAATAAATATTGCTTGCAATATCTTGTTTTCTTTTGTAGTTCATATTTTTTATAAATAAAATTATCTTAAATTTATAATATCTAAAACCACAAATTATGTCAAATTTATGGTTTTTAAAACCACAAATTATGAATAAATAAATTATTTATTTTCTATAATCTCTTTAACAATATACGGCGTATCTTTGGTAACGGTATAATAATTTTTTGACAAAATATCGGCGAGTAAACCAAAAACTATAAATTGAACTCCTGTTAAAAAACCAAATAAAGATAAAAAAGAAAGCATAGTATTTGTTAAATCCTGATGCCAAAAAATTCTTTGATACAAAGCCACTAAACCGGCTATTATGGAAATAAAAATCAAGCCCAGACCAAGTCCGCCAAAAAGATGCAAAGGACGGTTAGCGTATTTTTTCCAAAACCAAACCGATACCATATCTAGAAAACCTTTTAAAACCCGTTTCCAGGAATATTTTGTTTTACCGGATAAACGCGGATGATGAGCAACGACCATCTCCCCTATTTTATAACCTTTCAGTTTTAAAATCGCCGGAATAAAACGGTGCATTTCACCGAATAAATCAACAGTCGCAAAACACTCCCGCTTGTAAACTTTTAAACTGCAACCGCTGTCATGAATACCATCGTGAATCAAAAACCCGCGCAGAAAATTGGCGCCTCTGGAAACAATTCTTTTCAAAAACGGATCATGACGATCTTTGCGCCAACCGGAAATTACATCAAAACCATCAGCCAACATTTTAATCATTTCAGGAATATCATGAGGATCGTTTTGCAAGTCACCGTCCAAAGTCGCGATAATTTCGCCCTTAGCCGCTTTGATTCCCGCATCCATAGCGGCAGTTTGACCAAAATTCTTGCGAAAATTGATAATCTTAAGCGGTTTTAAACTTTCCAAATTTTTTAAAGTATTATCATTAGAACCGTCATTTACGAAAATTACTTCAAAAGGACGATTAAAGCCGACCATGACTTCCAAAATTCGCCGATGCAATTCCCGGACATTACCTTCTTCATTATAAACAGGCGCGACAAAAGATAAATATGGGTTATTTTCTTGAGAAATCAAATCATCTTCCATAGCAAAATCTTATTATTTACAACAGTTATTTAATCACTTTTACAATTTTTAGGCAACCAAAATTTAGACCTCATAATATTCCTTATACCACTCAATAAATTTACCTATTCCTTCTTTTAAACCAACTCGCGGCGCGTAAGAAAGTTCGGCTGTAGCATGAGTAAGATCGGCCCAAGTGATCGGCACGTCGCCGGGTTGCATCGGTTGATAGTCCTTCTTGGCTTCTATTCCAAAAGCGTCTTCAATGATTTTAATAAAATCTTCCAGTTCGGTCGGATTATCGTTCCCTAAGTTAAAAATTTCATAAGGATATAATTTTTCCAGAGCCGACAAAATTCCGGCCACAATATCCGCAACATAGGTAAAATCGCGTTTCATTTTGCCGAAATTAAACACTTTGATCGTTTCACCCTTAGAAATTCCTTTAGCAAAAATCATCGGTCCCATATCGGGCCGGCCATAAGGGCCGTAAACAGTGAAAAATCTCAAACCGGTGCAATTAAAACCGAATAAATGATGATATGTATAAGCAATCACTTCATCCGCTTTTTTACTGGCGGCGTACAAAGAAACCGGCTGATCAACCGAATCGCTTTCGGCAAACGGCGTTTTGGTATTGCCGCCATACACCGAACTTGAGGAAGCGTAAACAATATTTTTGACTTCGGCTTTTTTAGCGGCTTCCAATAGAGAAACAAAACCGGCGATATTGGAACTCACATACAATTCCGGATGCAAAATGCTGTGTCTTACTCCGGCGTAACCTGCCAAGTGACAAATCTTATCTATTTTATGCGCGGCAAAAATTTTAGCCAACAATTCAATATCATTCAAATCACCGCGATAGAGGTGATAATTTTTAAATTTTTCCAAAATAGCATTTCGATCCTCTTTTAAAGAAACCTCATAATAATCATTAAAATTATCAAGACCGATGACGGTATCGCCTTGTTCCAATAAAGTTTTGGAAAGATGAAACCCGATAAAACCGGCGGAACCCGTTACAAAAATAATCATAAAAAATTTAAGTTTAATATAATTATATTATCTCCAAAAATAACTAAAAGCAAGCATTTTTGAAACATCCATAAAAACAAAAACAGACCCCACGCGCGGGGTCTGTTTTTTATAAAAAATGATTGAAATTACCAACTGCGTCTTCTATCGTCGCCGCGGGAACCGCCGCGGTCATTACGATTGAAGTTGCCTGATTTCTCCATTGGTCTGGCTTCGTTGACTTTCAAAGTTCTGCCTTCAAAGTCCTTGCCATCCCACATAGCGATAGCGGCAGCGGCTTCTTCTTCAGTGGACATTTCCACAAAACCAAAGCCCTTGGATCTATTGGTCATCTTATC